>ERZ772918.18-NODE-18-length-146866-cov-6.7979_pt1 | contig 146866 bp, 105 predicted proteins | sample MGYA00512118_ERZ772918 | MGnify/ENA primary metagenome ERZ772918 (study PRJEB29015, sample SAMEA2737939) | human oral metagenome | biome: human oral; feature: human-associated habitat; material: dental | place: China | collected 2135 ... | reverse complement strand
TTAACAAGACTGGTGGCGCAGCCATCTTTTCACCTTTTCATCTTTTCACCCTTTCACCCTTTCACCCTTTCACCTTTATAAGCCTTTTCACCTTTAAAGGGCGCAGCCATCTTTTCACTCTTTCACCTTTTCACTCTTTCACCTTTATAAGCCTTTTCACCTTTAAAGGGCGCAGCCACCTAACCTCTGCTTTTCCTAAACGTGATGCCATAAAACCTGTTGTTCCAGAACAGTTCTGTTTGCTTGTCTTCTGCCTGTGGCGGAACACATTGCTCTATTTCGTGCAAGTCTACCGTCTTACCATCGAAATACGACTTAGAGAAAACGCTTTTCTTATACTGCGACTCCACAAAGTCGGCCGTTTCGTCGGCCACAAGAATCTTACAACCAGGTTTCGCAACCCTCAGCATTTCGTTCATTGCACGAGCCTTATCGTTAAAGAAGTTGATGGCACCGTTGTGGAAAACAAGGTCGAAAGCATTGTCGGCAAAAGGCAGTTGTTCGGCAGGACATTGCACAAGTGTTAAGTTTGTTTTCTTCTGCCACTTCTTTTTGCATCTCTTGAGCATGCCCATCGAGATGTCTGCGCCAACCAACTCCAACGTTTTAATGTCGACACCCTGCGGCAGATGGTTCAAGTCGGCTCCCGTACCAATAGATACGTATAGCACGGAGATGTTGTTTCGCCACTCCAAACGGCTCATCAGTTGGGAGCGCAATTGGTCGATAGCTTCGCCATATTTAAGCCGCCCTATCCATTTCTCTCCAAAATCGTAAACGTAAGACATCCAATCGTACATCTTCATGTACTTGTGGTTATCCCCACTAACAAAGTCGTTGTCCATGTACAAGAAGATACCACCCTCTTGTTCCAAGCTTTCTGCCTTTATCTCTGGCTTCAACCATGTTGATATATTTGCTGCCATAATAATAATGTATTGTTTTACTGTACACGTTTTTCTTTTAATCGGCCGTTGCAACAAACCAAAGAACCGCTGTTGCCATTCTCTCGGCTTATGAATGATATGTTTCCCATAGCCACACTGCACACACAAAGCGTGATACGATGTGGTTTAGGGAAACATTTTCGCTACAATGCAAAGGTAAAAAGAAAAATAATAACAAACAAGGTGTTTGCAGAAATACAGAGGAACCCCCTAACGGAAGCTTTAATCAACCCCACTTCTTAACGTTACTTGTGTTACCTTGCCCGACACAAGCCTTATCTCCCCATCGTACACGAGCTGTTCCTTATCGTATTTAACGACACTCCCTGCATAATACACTTTAAGGTGATAATTGCCTTGGGAGAGTTTGCTCATCTTAAAGTCAACGTCGTACATACAGATGCAATCTGCCAACACTTCAAAGCGTTCCTTATGATGAACAACTAAGGTAATTTGATTGCCCTCGCAGGTAACATTTACCACTCGTTCTCGTATGGCGCAATTGTCCTTTACGTCTTCCACCTTACATTGGGCAACCCCATCTTTCCCCAATTCAATGCTTAGTTCCGTTTGTTTGTTCTCTTCCTCGCGCGGTTGGCTTTGCAAATCTGCCATTGTTGTCTCCCTTTTGCATGGTGAATTTGACACATCGTAAGTCTTTAACGAACTTACCACCGCGTTTTCTGTGGAACATGCCGATAGCCCAGCAAAGCATATCAGGCTAAAAATCACTTTCTTCATAATCATTTCTCCTTTTTGTTAGATGTTCTCGATAATTATATGTTGATACCATTTATACTCTCCATCATTTGATTGCATCTCATCTTTTGCTATTTCTTTTTTGAGATTGGCAAACCCTGTAAGCCAACAAATTTGCAAGTTTATGAATGTTTTTTGGCGTTACCAACTGGAGCTAATGGGTCGTCTCTCTTATCTTGGCCATCAGTGAATAAGTATGTTTCACACTCTCAAAGTCGAAAGCATAGTTGTCTTCACGTTTATTTTCGACCATGTCTGCAAATGCCTTTATTTCATTGAAGAAACCCTGCGTTACAACTTGATTGTTGTCCAGGATAGGCAAAAAGGCGTTTCTGGCACACAGCCTAGTGGTTATTGCATTACCTGGTACGACTTTCTCTAAGGGTACGCCCAAGAAAGACGAACGTTTTGGAGAAAAATCCAGGGTCTCCATGTTGCTTAGCGTGTAACATCCCTTGCTTGTAGAAATGCTCAATTCTTCTTGTGCGTTCTGCCAAGAAAAGTCAGTAGATAACTCTAGCATACCTGTTATCTCCCGATGTTCTAATACAAGCATCAGGGTTTGTCCGCCATTTTTGAATGTTATTCTGTTTGCCGTTATCACCTTTGCCTCTCCGAAAAGATGTACGACATAGTCTAGGGGGTGAATAAAAAGCTCAAGCAAAACGTCGCCTTCGGGATACAGTCCCGTTTGGTAACGATAGAGATAATGGTGCTTGTCTGTATTTTTCAGCCGTTGGTGTAAAAACTGTGTGATAGGGGCAAAACGCCTTTGAAGTCCAACCACAACGTGAGGCGAACCATACAGCCTAACGGTATCGATAAGTGTTCTAAGTTGCTCTTCGTCTTCACAAGGAGGTTTTTCTATAAACAACGACTTACCCGCCTTTAACACCTTACGAGCAATCTGAAAATGCTCGTGTGGAGTTGTGGCTAAAATTACTCCTAAAATGGTTTCGTCGTCCAAAATGGTGTTCAGGTTGTCTGTTCCCTTAACGCCGTTATACTTTTGAGAGACCAACGTTGCCTTTTTCTCGGATGTGCAACAGATATATTTCAAAGGTAGTTGTAAATGTTGGATAACGGGTAACAAGTTTCCGACACAATGATTTCCTATACCTATAAGTGCATACTGGCAGGTGTAAGTGGCCCGTAGTCCATTTATACTGCGATAGCTTTTATATCTTTTGATGATATTGCTTAAGTTTGCCATGTCTAGTGTATTTTTAGATTTGTGGTGTTTTGCGCCCGAAATGTTGCTTATATGTAATGTCCCTGTCTCGCGTCCATTGGTATTCACCGTAAAAAAGTTCAATCAGCCATTTTGGAAAAACGCGTTCAAGGTTTTTCAGCAAGATTATGTCGTACTTGCGGTGGTAATTTATCCAGCACTTATTGCATTTCCTAGAATGTTCGCATTGCACTTTACATGTGGTTTGTGAGTTTATAATCTCGTCGAGCGAGCTACTATGTATATTCCCCAACAGAACATTCAGATTTTGACACAGTGGTACATCGCCGTTGGAATGGATTACTGCCTGACTGAAAATGCTATGGCATCGAAGTTTGAGCCGTTTGTTTTTCCATTCATCGTATAAGGCCACAAAGTCATAATTCTCGCTTGTACTATGTATGGATGGAGGAATTTGGCTGACGAAACCATTACCCATCGCGTCCATCATATCTGCCGTTGTGTCGAAGAAAGACATTGTGCTGTAAATGCCGATACGTACATCCACGCCATACACTTTGGCTATACCGATAACATGCTCCATGTCTTTGAATGTGTTCCATGGCGAAAGGCAAAACATTAAGGATAAAGGTACGAGGTCTTTGCACGCTTTCACCACAGCAATCACATTGTCGTAACCATCTCTCCCGCGCATGTGGAGGTAGGTTTCCCTAGTTCCGTCAAGCGAGACATACAGGTGTTTGGGATGGTGCTGCTTAACAACAGCAACAACCTTGTCAACAGCAAGACCGTTGGACAGTAATGTATAATTGGGATGGTTCCTGTCAAACCAGCCCAGTATTTGGTCGGCCTCGGGATGGAGAACGAACTCGCCTCCTTCCAAACCCACCATTGTGCGTTTCGTTATACATTTACTCTTCATTATCATTATTATGTCGCTCAGGTTCAGGTGTTCTATTGGTTTCTTCCAAATGGCGCAATGCTTACAACGCGACTGACAACTTGTGGTAGAATAAATCATCAAGGATGTTAGTTCTTTATGTTGTTTGCGCATCATGTTGTTTACAAGCACCCATCCATTATAGATGTAGTCGTATATGCGATACATTGTCTTATTAATCGATTTTGTCTTTTTATAATAAAGAGCAAAAGGAGTTAGAAAGACTGCACAACGGAGAGGGTATTTTAGTTGCCTGTTCTTTCCCTGCCTACCACGTTAGACGCAAGCCGAATGGCACAGTTATAATGAACGGATGCTCGGTGCGATAGGTCTCGACACCACTCGCGTTGCCGAAGTAATAGAACATGTTAGGTTCTAAATAGACGCTGAACGGCTTGAATAGGCGATACTGAACGCCTATGCCTAGATTGACCGACCATTGACTACGCGCCTTAATATCCTCGCGCGAAGTGTACGTTGAGTCTGTCGTTATGGTGTATTTCTTAGCAAGTGAGCCATAAATAGGCACCTCGAATGTTACGCCACCCGTAGTGTAGGCATTGAAACGTCCCTTATTCCAAAAGCGATAGGTAAGGCGCAAAGGTATGCCAAGATAGTCCACTCTTTGTGTTTTCCTCAATGTTGCGCGATGATACTCACTTTCAAACTCTGAATTTAGGCTTGTGTACGTTAGCCCTGTGCCAAATGTCCAGTGCAGACTTAATTGCTTATTAAGCGAGAACCCTAATGTAATGGGGCGATGATGGTTGGCCTTTTCGCCTAGGCCGACACCATCTCCCGTGGGCGAATCGATGTTGTTGTTCACAATCCAGGTAAGTCTAGCCCTTTCAACAGAATCCATCAGCGCATTGTTCCTTGTTAGATAGTTCTGACAATCTTCCCATGTGTATAGTTTTGCGGTGGCTCCACCATTAGCATAGTCAATCATCGTGAGATAGTTTTGATTTGATAACGCACTGTTTGCGCCAGCATTAGACGAATATCCAAGGTTAAACGTCCAAGGATATTTCTTCTTGGGCTTGATGGTCTGGGCCATTTGTTCATTCAAAGCAATGTCTTTGTTTGCAGCAATTGCAGGTAGCGATGGTGGTAGCGTGTCTTTTGGTGTGTGTGTTACGGCCAGTTTCCGTTGTATTGTGTCTGCATCGAATGGCAAAATAGTTTTTGTAAGCTTTGTGCTATCTGCGCTTTTAGGAAAATAAAATGTGCCATTATGGGCGACAGATTGTACCAATTCTCCACCCCCAACAGCGGGTGTAGTTGGCGTTGAGTTGGAATATGCTGGCTGATTGGCATTGGCTTTGATGCTTTCGGCCTTCGTCTTTTGGGGGGTTGCTTGTCGTTGTTTCGTTGTTCGCGGCTTTAATGTGGTTAATCTGCCCGCCTTTTGCCTTGTCACCATATATATATATACAGGAATGAAAAGTGGTAACAGCAGCAATCCCCAATAATTACTTAGCATTGCCTGTAACATCTTTTTTGCCCTAAACAATTGTGAAGACGAACTATGTGGGTTAATTCCAAGCATTCGTCCTATCTCCTTGTGCGAGAGCCCGTCCAAAACCGACAGCTTAAATACCTCGCGACTGCCTCTGGGTAAGGTGTCGATGGCTTGTAACAGCACGTCTAACTCCACGCTTTGCCCGTTTTCTAAGGTGTCGTCCATCACCTCTCTGTTTAGATCCAGCAGCGATGTGCTGTGTTTTTGCATGTGTCGAAGATACTTTAACGAGAGATTTTTCACTATGGTTATCATCCATCCTTCTAATTTTTGGCCTTCTTTTAGTTCACCAATGGACGTAAAAATGATGATGAATGCATCGTGTAGAATGTCTTCTGCCACGCTTTCATCTTTAACATAGCTACGGCATACGCTCTTTAATTTGGGAGCATACGCCGCATATAGTTCACCAAGGGTTTCTTTGTTTCCCCTTTTGCAAGCGTCTATATCTATCATATATTTCTTAACAAGAAATGTCTTTTCCTTATTAAGAGGAGTGAGTTGAAGGCAAAAGACTGCATGACAAATGCTGTATTTTCATTATTTGGCACTTAAACAGCTACGTTGGCATAGAGCTGTTGAGAAGACACAAGCGCGAAATGGCTTGAATAACGCAAAACTACCACATTAAGAGGAGAATGCCAAATGTTTGCGATGTTATTTCGTTTTGGATGCGATTATGCAACAGTGTGTTTCCGTCTCAGGTCAATTGGCGATAATGATAAGAGGGAAAACACAGTTAAACATCAATAAACTTAAAGGCAGAGAATGTGCTTAAAATACTTAGCGTAACGTGTATGCGTGGAAAGACTAGGCCGTTTAGTCGCCAACTTTCTCTTATAATTTCTTGGCGTAAACCCGGAATTTTGATAAATTTGCAGGGGTTAGTTGCGAAAGAAAGCGGAATGAAACGACGTCTTTCTTAAAGCCAACGCTACCCCAAACAAGCAATCACCTGACACAGATGCAAATGAAAAGAAACACATTGATCGCCCTTTTAGCCCTCGCACTATCTGCCTGGGGCACACCTAACGTGCAAGCACAAACGGAAGAACAGCATTTGAACCATGCCGTTAGCTACGACTTGCCACGACTTGTGGCACAAAAAGGCATGGAGAACGTTTACGATGCCATTGGTGCACTGCCTGGAATAGTGGTGCAAAACGGCGTTTACACGCTTGGCGGGCGCGCCATTGCCGTGTCTATCAACGGCGAAACGCAGAACATTCCCTACAACCAACTGCAAGAATTGCTACGCGCCATGCCTGCAAGCGGCATCGAACGGGTGGAAATTGTACACAACCCCGCTGCACGCATGCAAGCCAACGCACCCCTAATCGCCCTTAGCTTTAAGCGTGGAGATGGAGAAAGCAGACCGTTTGCGGCCGAAGTGGGTGGCGACATCGCGCTTAGGCATCGCACATTGTTCGGCGAAAGGGCATCGGGCTGTTTTCGCACAGGGCCGTTTTCGCTCGATCTGAGCTACCTACACAGCCACGGCAGGGTTCTCGATGCCTTACGAACGGACATTCCCCAAGTGCTTTCGCCTAGTTACGAAGACATAACCAACACGCAAGAGCGACTTACGGCAACCAGCAAACACAGCTACCGACTTGCGGCGACCTATACTTTTGGCGCGCGCCACACGCTAAGTGCCACCTATCAGGGCTTTAACACCAACAACGACCTAAGCGTTAGCAACACATATTCGCACTTGGGTTATGCCGATGGCAAGGCAAAGGCGTGGTTGCACAATGCAAGGATAGACTATGTAACGCCTTTGGGCATTAGGCTGGGCATAGAGGCTGCCTTCTATCGTGCACCCGAAAGGCACGTGTTGATGGATTACGTTAATCCCTTTACACTAGATCCTGATTTCAGTCCGTGGCTTGCCAGGCTATTGAAAGAAAATTTATTGGTGACCGATAGCCTTCGAACAGACCTCTGGCGCGCCTATATCTCAGGCGAACACGAACTGAACAACGGTTGGACCATCAACTATGGTGCATGGTTTAAGAAGGTGAAACACAACTCGGTGGTGCATAGGCGGCACCAAGCGAGGGGCGAATACAGCGTGTCGTGGCATTATCCCGAGGAGCATTTCACTACCGCTTATGTGGGCTTGAGCAAACGATTTGGCGAAAAACTATCGGCAGAAGTGTCTTTGTCTGCCGATTACTATCATCACGTTATGACAACGCAATGGCGCGCGTTGCCCACTTTCAGCATCAGCTACGCACCCTGCGAAGGCAACGTTTTGTCGTTGAGCGTGAGTGGAAGTCGGGATTATCCTCACTATTCAGACCTGAACGGCATCTCGCAACCCGACAATGGCGGACGCTTGTACACGGTTAGCGACTCATGGCCAATGCCTTCATTGCATTATCAGGCACAGCTTTCGTATGTCACGAAGGGCGGTTTCCAGTTCAGAACTTGGTACAATCGTGCCTCGGGACGTGTCATGCAACAGCCTTATGCCAATAGTTTCCTAGACTATGTGCTGCTCAAGAACAACAATATCGATCGGCACCAGCAGGTGGGTTTGCAGGCTGTTATGCCGCATGAGTTTGGTTCGTGGCTCTATACTTGCCTTACTTTGGGTGGTGCTTGGACGCGAGATAAGCACGAAGCCAGAATGTGGGAAGAGGCTGTGGACAGCCGTATCATTCATGGCGAGGCGCAATTCACGGGTGTGGCCACGCTTTGCACCAAGCCCAACATCGCTTTATCGGTAGACGCTTTCGGGCAAACCAAAACGCAACAAGGGCTTTGGGAATTGCCTGCTCGCATGCAAGTGGACATGAGTTTGCGTTGGACGTTTCTCAAAGACATGGCCACATTGCGCCTGTTTTGCAATGATGTGCTGGCCGATGGCACGCCAAAGTACCGTTATATGTACTTCACCAATGAGTTCGACATGAGAAATGTGCCTCGTAGACAAGTGGGCATGGGGCTTACAATAAGGCTATAAGGGCGATGGATTTATCGTGACTGATAGGAATAACAACGCATGGGACTGTGCCAGAAGCCTAACAGTGGTATAATTTGCATTAACCCCCAATCGGCCATCTTGAATAGCTAAACTTTGTTAATTAAACGTAACGATAAAGTTAAATAGCTGTCGCACTTATTAGTTAAAGCATATTAATACGTACCTTTGCAGTCCGATTATTATTGGGGGTGAACTTAGAGCCTCCGCTGCAACCGTGTTAATAGTCATGCTTTTGGCCGAGCCTGACGGTTAGTGAATCGGCTGCGAAAACCGAAAAATGTTTTTTAGTAGTATCAATTAAAAATTAGAATGGACACTTTAAGTTACAAGACTATTTCCGCTAATAAGGAAACAGCTAAGAAAGAGTGGGTGGTTATCGACGCTACCGACCAGGTGGTGGGCCGTCTTTGCTCGAAGGTAGCTAAGCTTATCCGCGGCAAATACAAACCAAACTTCACTCCCCACGTTGATTGTGGCGACAATGTAATTATCATCAACGCCGCCAAAGTGGTTTTCACAGGCAAGAAAGAAACCGACAAGGTTTACACTCGCTATACTGGCTACCCCGGTGGACAGCGCTTTAACACGCCTGCCGAATTGCGCAAGCGTAAGGGTGGCGTAGATCGCATCATCCGTCACGCCGTTAAAGGCATGCTGCCCAAAGGCATCCTAGGCCGCCATTTGCTGGGCAACCTCTATGTTTTCGAAGGAACCGAGCACGATAAGGCTGCACAAAAGCCTAAGGCCATCGACATTAACCAGTATAAATAAGGAAAAGAAATGGAAGTAGTAAATGCAATTGGTCGCCGCAAGAGCTCTGTAGCTCGTGTTTACCTCTCGGAAGGTACTGGCAAGATAACGATCAACAAGAAAGACATCAACCAATATTTCCCCTCTGCCATCTTGCAGTACGTGGTTAAGCAACCGCTGCAACTGCTCGAAGTAGCCGAGAAATACGACATCAAGGCTAACCTCGACGGTGGTGGTTACACCGGACAAAGCCAAGCTTTGCGCCTAGCCATCGCCCGCGCACTGGTTAAGGTGAACGAGGAAGACAAGAAAGCCCTGAAAGACCAAGGGTTCCTAACCCGCGATTCGCGCGCCGTTGAGCGTAAGAAGCCAGGTCAGCCCAAGGCTCGTCGTCGCTTCCAGTTCAGCAAGCGTTAATGTGTCTGCCTTCTATCTGTCGCTTGTTGGCCTGCGCCTAAGGCTCATCCCTTGTGCAGCCTAAGCCTTTTCAGGGCTAGCAAAGCCACAACAGATGGAACAAACACAAGCTGAACAACGTTTAGTATCTAAACGGACACGACTCGACAACGGCCTCGGCCGCGATTACCTGCCCGTTGGTTCTAAATACAAACAGAATTAAAAAGAAAGTAAACATCAAACAAAACAAAGACATGTCAAGAACAAACTTTGACCAACTGTTACAGGCCGGTTGCCATTTCGGACACCTCCGCCGCAAGTGGAACCCCGCAATGGCTCCCTACATCTTCATGGAACGCAACGGCATCCATATCATCGACCTCCACAAAACCGTGGCTAAGGTTGACGAGGCTGCCGAAGCTCTCAAACAAATAGCTAAGTCGGGAAAGCGCATCCTGTTTGTCGCTACTAAAAAACAAGCTAAGGACGTTGTGGCCGAAAAAGCCGCTAGCGTAAACATGCCTTACGTTATCGAACGTTGGCCGGGCGGTATGCTCACCAACTTCCCTACCATTCGTAAGGCTGTGAAGAAAATGACAAACATCGATAAGCTGATGAGCGACGGTACATTTGCCAACCTCTCTAAGCGCGAGTTGCTACAAGTAACGCGCCAACGCGCCAAACTAGAGAAGAACCTTGGCTCTATCGCCGACCTCACTCGCTTGCCTAGCGCCCTCTTCGTGGTAGACGTCATGAAGGAGGCTATCGCTGTTAAAGAGGCTAAGCGCTTGGGTATTCCCGTGTTCGCAATGGTCGACACGAACTCGAACCCACGCGACATCGACTTCGTTATCCCTGCTAACGACGACGCAAAAGACAGCATCGAGGTGGTACTCACCGCTTGCTGCGCTGCCATCGCCGAAGGTTTGGAAGAGCGTAAGGTAGAGAAAGCCGACGAAAAGGCCGCTGCCGAACAAGCCGAAGAGGCTCCACGTGCATCGAAAAAGGCACGCAAGGCTGAACCGAAGGCCGAGGCCGAAGTAGCCGAAGAGACCAAAGAAGAGGCCTAACAAACAATATGAAGCGGCAAAGGGGCACGACGTTGACCACCCGCGCCGCTTCTTTTTTTCAACACAACTAAAAAGAAAAAGGAATATATTATGGCTGTTTCAATAGCAGACGTACAAAAGCTGCGCAAACTCACCGGTGCTGGTTTGGCAGATTGTAAGAAAGCACTCGACGAAACCGGTGGCGACATCGAGAAAGCAATAGAGATTATTCGCGCTAAGGGTCAGGCTATCGCCGCCAAGCGTTCAGACCGCGAAACCGCTAACGGATGTGTGCTCGTGAAGGCTGAAAACGGATTTGGCGCAATCATCGCCTTGAAGTGCGAAACCGACTTCGTGGCTAATGGAAAAGACTACATTCAGCTTACGCAAGACATTCTCGATGCTGCCGTTGCGGCTAAGGCCAAGAACCTAGACGAGGTGAAAGCCCTTACGTTGGCCGATGGCACAAAGGTTGAAGATGCCGTTATTGCTCGTTCGGGTATCACTGGCGAGAAGATGGAACTCGATGGCTACAACTTTATCGAGGGCGAAAACATCTACACCTACAACCACATGAACAAGAACTTGCTCTGCACGATGGTTCAAACCAACAAGCCTGCTGCCGAAGAGGGTCACGCTGTTACCATGCAAGTGGCTGCAATGAAGCCCATCGCATTGGATGAGGCCAGCGTTCCCCAGTCGGTTAAGGACGAAGAGCTGAAAGTGGCTATCGAAAAAACCAAGGAAGAGCAAGTAGAAAAGGCTGTACAAGCTGCCTTGAAGAAGGCTGGTTTCAACCTTTACATCGCCGAAAACGAGGAGCACATCGCCGAAGGCATTGCCAAAGGTGAAATAACTGAGGCACAAGCCGACGAAATCCGCCGCATCAAGAAAGAGGTGGCAGAAGAGAAGGCTGCCGCACTTCCCGTAGAAATGGTGAACAACATCGCCAAGGGACGTATGGCTAAGTTCTTTAAGGAGAGCTGCCTGCTGGAACAAGAGTTCATCCAAGACTCTAAACTCAGCGTGGCACAATACCTTAAAGCTGCCGACAAGGACCTCACCGTTGTGGCCTTCACCCGCTTTACGCTCCGTGCCGAATAAGAACCAAACTCCAATCTGCGATTTGTAAACTTCGGTTTCAACGCTCTTTGTGAGATTTTTTTCATTTTATAGAATCCCCGCAGCCTCGTGTTGTGGGGATTTTTTTTGGCGCTAAGCCTATACAGACTCAGCCACAACCAGCCTCACCCCCAGCCCCTCTCCAAGGGGAGAGGGGAGTAATATGCCTTGTTTCTTTGTGGCCTTTTCAAACTTGTGAACTCATAACTGGTTAAACATATCTACTCTTTAGCCTGTTGCCTTGTAAACTCACCAACTTGTAAACTCGTAAACTTGTTAACCCGTAAACTACCATCCAACTTGCTAACTCCCCACTGTTAACACATCAAAAAAGCCGTTCTTTCGTTTGTCATCTCTTCAAAGCTGCGTATCTTTGCAAACAATCAACCGCGTGTTTCACGGCCAAGCCACGTACGATATGCGGCCGCGAACACGCCAAAACACAGAAACAACATGCGTTTAGAAGAGATTTTGAACCACCGACGCTCCGTGCGCCACTTCGATTCAGCCAAGCCAATCGACCCAGAACAAGTGAAAGCGTGCCTACAACTGGCCACACTTGCCCCAACAAGTTCCAACATGCAGCTGTGGGAATGCTACCACATCACCGATAAAAGCATGTTGGAGAAGATGGTACCTGCATGTCTCGACCAACTTGCCGCTAGTTCCGCGCAACAGCTAGTGGTGTTCGTCACGCGCCCCGACTTAATTAAACGCCGTGCCCAAGCAGTGCTTGCTTTCGAGCAAGACAATGTTCGCCGAAACAGTCCTGCCGAGAAACAAGAGAAACGCATACGCAGATGGCAGCTTTATTATCGCAAGTTTATTCCCCTTTGGTATGGGCGTTGTTTCGGCTTGGCCGGACTTTTACGCAAGGCACTGGTGCAAGCGATAGGCCTTTTCCGCCCTATTGTTCGACAAGCAACCGAGGCCGACATGCGCGTTGTTATGCACAAGAGTTGCGGTTTGGTGGCACAAACGTTCATGTTGGCCATGAGCGAAGTGGGATACGACACCTGTCCGCTCGAAGGATTCGACAGTTGGCGCGTTAAACGCCTGCTCCACCTACCCTATTCGGCCGACATCAACATGGTGGTGGCATGCGGCATCCGCCTTCCCGACGGCGTTTGGGGCGATCGTTTCCGACTACCTTTAAGCGAAATGTACCATCGGGTATAGCAAAAGGGCTAAGCCTTTTAAAGGTGAAAGGGTGAAAAGGTGAAAGGGTGAAAAGGTGAAAGGGTGAAAAGGTGAAAGGGTGAAAAGATGGCTGCGCACCACCGATGAACGAGCAGGCCTAATGTTGTTAAATTGCTAGGATGCCTAGAATAACTAGAAACACTAGAATAGCTAGAAAACCTAGGATAACTAGAAAATCTAGAATAACTAGAAAACCTAGAAAAACTAGAAAACCTAGAATAACTAGAAACACTAGAATAACTAGAAAACCTAGGATAACTAAAACACTAGAACAACTAAAAACATTTGCTTTTTATTTACGAACTACACCCTCCCCACCACCCCATTCTAGCGAAAAATAAGCCCAAAAAGCAGGCAAATAGCAGCAAATTTCGGCCTTGCACGTTTCGTTTTTAGTCCATTTTTGAGAACGCCGCCTGCATTTAGCACCATTTTACCTTTCTATTTGGCCGATGGGTTGTGTTTTTTGCAAGCCCAATTATCTGCATTTTGCCACTAAATTGCACGCAAAAAGTACCTTTTTACCATAGCCAGCACGCTCTTCCATGTAGAAAAGAAAGCGATAAATATACAATTCGCAATGCGTATATATGCAAAACGCCTTGCGATTAGCAGCATTTAGCCGTGCATTTAGCAGCAAAACGCACTGCGTTTAGCACCAAATTGCACTGCATTTAGCGGCAAAACGCAACGCATTTAGCGGCATATTGCAAGGTATTTTGCTGCAAATAGCCGTGTTTTTGCTGCAAATAGCATATTTCTTTGTAGCAGGTTTGCATTAACATGCACAAAATGAGCCTGCAAATGATGAAGGCTTACACCTCGATTTGCAACAAAGAAACTCGCGCGAGAATTGAAAATTTGCAACCGAGTGAGTGGTTGGTGGACAAAAATGGCACTCATAATGTTAAAATTTACGCTGATTACTTTACAAAAACCAAACAAAACGGAGGGCATCAGCGTAAAACAAGGAACGTTGGAACACCTTTAAGCAAAACATCCGTGTTGTAGTACAGACGGCATCTGCATAAAACAAGGAACTTAGGGGCAAATTTAAGCAAGACAGCTGGGTTGTAATGCAGACGGCATCAGCATAAAACAAGGAACGTAGGAACACTTTTAAACAAGGCATCTGTATTGTAATGCAGAGGGCATCAGCGTAAAACAAGGAACGTAGGAGCAAATTTGAGAAAGGCGCCTGTGTTGTAGTGCAGAGGGCATCAGCGTAAAACAAGGAACGTAGGAACAACTTTAAGCAAGGCAGCTGTGTTGTAGTGCAGAGGGGATGGGCATAAAACATGGAGCTTAGATGCGCTTAAACCCAATGAAAAGAGCCACATCAACACCCTCGAACAGGGTTTGATATGGCTCTTTTTCCATTTAATTGCTAGGCTTAGCAACTTGGGCGTAGTACTCTTTTTAGGGGCAAGCACACCTTACGCATAGGTATTACAATTTCCGAGTTTCTTGGGCATAGTACGCTTTTTGCGGTCAAGCACACCACTTATTATTACCCAACAATGCCAAGATAAGTTGTGGGCAGCGCGCTTTCGGGGCTGTTCACACCCCGCCCCGATGTTGCTACCTCCGCTCAATCCACTGCAAAATGGTGGGGTCTTTCAGCTTATTGTCTTCGGCCAACAGCACCACCTTTGACACGATTTCAACCGTCTTCGGGTCTTCGTCAACGAAAGGCAGGTAGAGTTTACCGCGTTGCGAGCTATGCACAGGAACGATAGGAATTTCTTTTCCACCCTGCTGGCGCACGTTGGCAGAACCCAAATGCACGGTGAAGTCGGCCAAAGTACCCTCGATAAAGGCAAAATTGCCATCCACACGCACGTTGTTAAGCTTGAGCATCTCGGCCGTACAGCGAACAATTGCCGCCCGCAACTCGCGCGTAGACTGCCCCGTCTCGGGGTCGACGCCACCAACGAAAGCGATGCTTACAGCCAAATCAACATCGCGCATCACCTCGCTGTACAGCACAGGGTCTACATCGGCAATGCGTAAAGGCTCTGTGCCGCGCGTTCGGTCAAAGCGAACATACTCAATGGCAGGCGCCTCTATGTCTGATGGACTGAACCAATCGGCCCGCGCATAAAGCGAAACCACCACTCCTTGCTTATGGAACACCTTGCGAAGGCCCTCTTCGTAGTCGGCCACCCATCCACGCGAGCGCAACGTTGCCAACGTTTGGCGCACTTGTATCTGATAACCACTGTAACGGCGGCTTTCGTTTTTGTCGGCCTCTTCTTCGATGGGCACATACAATTCGCGGAACACCTGCTTAAAGGGTTGTACCAATCGCATCTCGAACAGTCGGCTCTGCCATGCCGCCCACTTGCCCGATGCGTGCAAATGATAGGGGTGCACGATGGTTAGCGGCGTTTCGGGGTCGATGGTTTGTTCGCCATCCAGCGTGTGCAGCTTACCCTCGGCATACAGTCCCATGTGGTCGTGCTGCTGTACAAGCAGCTTGGCAAATAGCGGAGCCACGATGGGATTGGCCTCAATAACGGCAGCATCGGCAGGCATGATGGTTGTTTGCTGGCGCATCATGTCTTCAAAAATCTCGCGTGCCCTACGATATTGCAGTGTCCACTCCTTGTGCGTTTGGTTCACTTCCAGGTAAGTGGCGTTCTTCTTCAACTTCGTTGGCACCGATTTCAGCGGTTTGTCGTCTTTCTCAATCACCACTTTGTTTGTGCCATCGGGCGCAATTTCAATGCGGATAAGGTAGCCTCCGGCCTCCATGCCGTCGAGCAGGGCCTTCTTATCGGCCACCAAATGGCCTTCCATGCGCCACACTAGCTGTATCACGTCGTCGTATCCAGCCGAACGAGCAAGGTTTATCAAGGCAATTTCAACCGTTCGTTTCTCGGATGCCTGACGTTGTGCGCCAAACTGCTTGCTTTCTTTCAAGAACGCCTGAATGCGCTTGTAGCGTTTCAGCAAGGCCGTGTCTATGTTCTTCTTTGGCAGCGGCACAAGACCCAAGGCGCACAATGCGTCTTTGTTACGCGTCTTGTCTATCTGCTCCATCAGTTGCTTTTCTTTTATCAAGCCTTGCGTAACATCGGCAAAACGACGTGCACGACCATGATAATTGCTGCTGCCCATGTACTTGGCTGCATCGTAGAAAAGGGCGAAGTTTTTCTTTCCAACCTTCTTAAATGCCTCGTTAAACAGGCGCGCATCAAAAGCACCATCGGCCAGGTCTTCGGGTGCGAGGTCGGTGTAAAGGGCTATTGTTGCTCGCTTTTCTTCGCTGTCGCTCTCTTTGGTGTGTGCCACGAAGTAGTAATAAGCCTCGTCGAAACCCTTCCAATTGAGGTGTTGGCGCACCAGCTCCATCCATTGTGGGGCGAAGAAGGCCAATTCCACCAGCCTTGCAGCATCTATGCCTTTAAGCATGTCGGGCGTATCGGTGTCTAAGGGATAGCAATGCACGATGCACGAGGTAAGCACGGCGCGTTTTTCTTTGCCGCTATAATCGCGCACCAGATGCTCTTTGCCCAGTGCGGCCATGCCCTTTTGCAGGTTGGCCGTGCCCCATAGCACCACCTTGCTGCGATAGCTGCCCGACAAAAGGTCGGTTGCGGGCGTGGGTGCATTGCGCCTTGTCAGTTCGATGTCGAACAAATGGTTGGCAATGCGGTTAACCACGTTGCGCAAATGCTCGTACACGGCCTTGTCGTAACGTGATTTTTGGGGTGTCAAATCCCATTGGGGCTTGCGCCGATAGTCGCTGTCGTAGTACACGGCAAAGGTTGCACTCTCCAACATACCGCCCTTTTCGGCCATCAACATCTGCATGAGCTGGTCGTCGGTGAGCCTACCTTCGAGGTTCATTCGCGCAGCCATGAGCGGCGGGAGCCGATAGTTGCTCCTGTCCTTCTCGTCGTCTTCAAGATAAAACTTGCGACTAATGGCCAACAAGAGGTTTGAACAACGGGCAAACTCTTCGTCTGTGCGCCAGGTTTGCGTCATTGTGTGCATTGCTCCGTTCAGCGGCGTGCAAGACGGTATGGGGTAAATATAGGTGCTATACTTTGTTTTCCGCACAATCTTTTTCTCGTTGCAGAAGAAGTAGAAAAGCGACGACATGAGGTAAGAAGGCTCGAAGAACAATTCGGGGCGTTGTTCGCGCACCTTATAAAAGCGGCCTTCTATCACCTCTCTAAAATGCGAGCGGTACTTCATTTCCCCTCCTCTTTGCTTGGATGTAAGGGGATAGTTGGGCAAGTCGAGTTTCAAGAAGTTGTCATCCCTACCAATCCATTCGATCATTAGGTATAAACCATACAGTTCTTCGTCTTTTATGCCGCTTTCTTCAAAGAATTGTTCCCACAATTCGGGGAAAGGCAGACTATCATAACCGCCCTCTTTGCTTGTGTACGCTAGGTATCTGTCGCCCAACACACGGTCGTCGTTCCACCTGTCCTTATATTGCCTGTCGGCATTGGCATCTATAATGGCCTCCATTTTTAGGTAAAGGTCGTGCATTTGCTCGTAGGTATAGGCAAAAATGCCGCTTATGTCGGGTGTGTTATCCTTTCCCGTAATCTTCGAGAGCATGCCTTTCAGCCCGCCTTGGGGCGCACTGTTAAAGGGGTTGGGCACTTCGGGTTCGGCAATTTCTACGGGGGTGTACAGTCCGTAGCCGCCTTCTTCACCGGGATATGCCTTCATGGCCTGGCCTGTGGCTTGCGTTGTGGGCGGTCCGAAGGCCTTAGCCAAAGCAGGCGACCCCTCGCGCAACTCGCTCAACGAGCCTTCAATGTCGGGTGCTTTCAGCTTTTGTATGCGTGCATAGCTCTCAATAAGCTGTTCGTCGGGCAGCCACAAGAGCATGGCTATAACGCGTTGGCGCGTGGTAGACACCTTCGACTTCAACTTATTTTCTAGTGTTTTTATCTGCGCCTCGTTGTAAGTTTGCTTAGGTCCAATCTCCGCAAAGCGTTTAAACTTGTCGCTTTCCATCGCCACAAGGTTGTTAACCACAAACTGCGCACGGCATTCGGCACTGCCTTTGGGGAAGAAATCTTCGATGAAAGCCGTTAACGGCACACGTTTGTTGTTGCTGCCCCAGCTGTAATCGTTCATGCAGTGCACATAATACGCGGGTTGTTTCATCGTAAGGAAACGGTCGATGCAGCTTTGTTCGCCCAGTCGGGCGGCCAGATACCACAGCACGTCGGTAGTGGTAGATGTCCCTGTGTTCAAGGCAAACCATTCAAAACCGCCATAACGCAACGTTTCGTTAGCCTTTAAGCCCTTATGCCACTCGTAAACGGTGTCGAAAAGTTGTAGGTACAGCGCATGTTCGCTGTCCGTCAAGCGGGCAATATCGCCACGGTCTACCTCGGCAAATCGTTCTGAACTGTTTAGCATGTCCACCGTAAAGGCAAGCACATACTTATCGTCGAGGTGTCTGCACAGCAGTTCGAGATGCTTTTCGCCCTCGAAGTTGTCGCTGCGATACAGGTAATATATGGCCGCCACGCGCACTTGTTGCGGGTATTGGCCATCAATAAGGTTCAGTGCGGCCCGCTCGCTCTGTTCGTAATCGTCAAGACCTGCCGTATAAAGTGCCACGTACACCAGCAAGGGGTTGTCGCCGCGATAGGCCTCTTCGCGCATTTCGGGGTTGCGGAAGAATGTGCGTATGGCGTTAAATATGGTTTTGATGTCTTTATCTTCTATTTCTTCATAGCCTAAGCCGGCCCACACTTGTACCGAACGCCTTACCGATGCGAAACGCAACATGTTTTCTTGGTCGATGATTTGCAGCAGTCGTTCGAAGAAAGCGAGGTTGCATTCGTCGCCTGTTTCAACGATGCTTTGCCTTAATCCCTCTTGCAGTTGTGCCGCTTTCAGGGTTTGCAACAGCAGTGTGTGCAGTTCTTCTATGTTTGTTCGTTCAATGCTTCGTATCAGGGCGTGCGTAAGTATGCCCACGTTGTTTTCGCTGGTAAGCACTTCGCGCGCGGCTTGTATGGCGGTTTGGTTGTTTGCCAACAAGTAAGCAGTTATCACGTGTTCGAAAGATGGGTTGCCGTAGTCCCAGTCTTTCACTTGGTATTGTCCGCGCACAAGCTGCGAGATGTCGCCTCCCAGCAGTGCGAAAACATAGAAAGCGAAGTAGGCTTCCTTTATGTCCTCTTGCCGATTTCTCAGGTTAAAGTCGCGCCGGCGCAGGCTTATGCGGTATATGCCGCGTGTGGGCGAGTACTCTCCCAGTTCGTGCAGATAGCTAGCCAGCAACTGCGACAGGTCTGTTGGCAGCAAATTGGGCAGTGCTCCGCCGCCATTTATCAGTGCGGTGGCGTTTAGCAGGGGCATCTTGGCGATGACGTCGCGTTCGAAAGAATACTCGCGAAGTGAGTCTTTGTTGCTAAGCAGTTCTTTAACAAACTTCTTTTCGTACTGGTTGAGCTTGTCTTTGTCGAGGGTTTTCAGATAGTCGTGGCTCTTTGCCACTAGTTCTTTATAAGTTTGCATATTATATATAAGGTATGGTTTAGGCATTTATTATAGGCATGTTTGCATGCGGTTTACACAAAAGGCGTTTAGAAAATCATTCGCCAACAAAGGCCTGTAAGCATGGTAAATCGGATGAACACCAGTTCGCTGTCTTCGTGCAAAGCCAGCGGTGCGTCCCATTGGGTAAGTTCTTCGCCGTCGGCAAACACGCGAAACAAGCCGTCGACGAAGGCTTGGCGCATGCGTTCGAGCGACTTTTCGGGCGTGTCGTTGTTGGTGGCGTAGCTCTCGGCAAAGCGTACGCGCCCCTCTTCGGCCTGCGCATCGATGTCGCTTTGCGACAAAGGCTGGTTTGTACGTTCGGCTTGGGCATCGGCCAAGCCAATCAATGTCAGTTCTTCTAGCAGTTGTTGCAGCGTTTGGGGGTGTTTGGCCAGTTCTATTTGGCGTTTTCCCAGTTCTTTTCTTCTGCCTGCATTCTTGGCTATTACATTTATTCGCATGGTTATGGTGTTTATTGTCGCTGAAAGAATGCCCGTAATAGGGGCTTGTTCATGGCACAAAGATAGCCATTTATTTTACAACTTTGTATGCGTTAGCAATCTTTAAGACAATTTACACCGCGCTATTGCTCGCAAATTCGGTATTGTTGTCGGTTTTATCTGCACCCGAAAGAGCAAGGATGCCGTTCGTTTCCTATGCCTTTCGCCAACTACATGTACAACTTTGTGCAACTTGTTTTGTTGCGATGCAATGCCATTCGGCCCCTGCGCTGCATGCACATACATGGAATAACGGCTGTTGTGGCGTTGGCATGTGGGGCAACGAAGGGCGCCAACGCATAAAGAAAAAGGGGGAACGTACGGCATGTACGTTCCCCCCTGGTGGTGTTGGTTGTTACGTGTTAGGCGTGCAGAGCCTTCGCCCTGCATGCTGATGTGTGCGCCAATGGCAGCCTATTGGGGCTGCAACTATTCGGGACAGCGCACGGCATCAACGAAACTGGGCTCTTGTCCCGAGGGCCACGAGAAGTAATAGGCGTTGAAACCATTGCCCGTAAGGTCGGTAACAACCCATTTGTCGCCCTTCTTTTGTGCCTCGTTAAAGCGCCAGTAGGCCACGAGGTCTTTCGAAGTGGGGTCTACCCAGCACACGTTGTTCTTCAATTCGGCCGCCGTTCTGGCCGTAGCCCACACGCGCGCCTCGCTCACCCAGCCCTCCATGCACCTGTCGTCGCTGGCCGACTGACCGATATAAAAGAGGTCGTTCTGACCGTATGCCTTGGCCAGGCTGATGGTTTTGCGGCTATCGGTGGTTTCGGCTTGCAGTTCGCCGTTGATGTAGATATACTTCTTGCCCGTTTCGCCGTTGTAAACACAGGCCAAGTGCACCCACTTGTCGTTGGGCAACACGTCGCGCGAGTCCATGTGGTTGGGGTCGCCAAGCTGCAACTTCCATCCATCAGCCGGCCCTCCTGCCGTTCGCAGGCAGAGATTTTCTTCCAATCCCATAACCGAATAGCACCATTTTCTGCTGTTGGCGTCCATCTTCTTGAACCTAACACGCGCCTCGAAGGTGACACTCTTCATGGCATGGGTGTCAAAGCGACCCGTGTTGTCGCTGAAATCGGCATAGTAGAATCGCCACGCCCTGTTCAAATCGGCAGCTTTGGTAACGATAACTTGGTTAACCACCACGTAAATAGTGCGCGAAGCCTCGATAACGGGCATGTCGGAGCCCTGAACGTTGGCAATGCTTAGGGGCAGAAGGTAAGTGGTGCCCGGCCGCATGGCTTCGAGATTAACGATGGTAAGCTGTGTGCCCTTATCCGAAATGTGCTTGCCGCCCTTGATGGTCTGCGTGGTGTTTTCTAGTTTATACGCATCTTGTGGCAGCAACACATAGTTCTTGTGATGCTCTTTGTTGAAACTTTCCACCAATTCGGGAGCGGCTTTCAGCTCTACGTTGATGTTTTCCTTAGCCAGTTCGCTGGCCGCCACGTTCACGGCAATGGCCGAAGGAACATCGTCTACGGTGAGTGTAGTTATTACTTCCTTGCCTTGCGTACCCACGATGTACAGTCCATCGTAGCTTTTAATGCCGTCGTTGCAGGCCGCAACCAAGAGCATGGCCAGTGCGAGGGGCAGTTTTCTGAATATCTTTTTCATTGTTTTTTGAATGCTGTTTGTTAGGGTTTTGTGGTTGCTACGTTGTCGCGATGGGTCTGCATAATCTCTATTGCCTGGCGCGTAAACTTGTAGTTGGGCCAATTGTCGTAGTCGTTCTCCATGTGATAAGTGCCGCATCCGCCCTTTCGTGTTACCTTCTTGCCGTTATATTCGGGCAAGAAATGCGCCATACCCACGAGCGAAGACACCTGCTTACCGTCTTGCAACAAATGCTGTACGCCCCCTGTGGCGGCCTTACCGCCCTCGAAAGTTTCGGCAAAGATGTACTGTTCGGGTTTCCATCCGCGTGCGGCGGCATTGTTGAAACGGCGTTGCAGGTCGGCATAGCTGCTACTGTTGTAGGCTTGCACCACGCCATAGTTAAAGTATTCGGCCAATTCGGGTTTCACATCGAAGGGCACACCGTCGATAATGAGCAGGTTAGACGTGCCGCTCTTAGGCCCGATGAACTCGCCTAGCTTCTTTACAAATATCTCCATGTTGTCGCGATAGTTGGGATACACGTTCAACGGACCTACAAGTGGCCCAGTGAAAGGCCCTCCGGCCGGGTCTTGATAGCCGGGTTCGTAGTCTAGGTCGATGCCTTGGTAGCCGTAAGCCTTCATGGTATCTACCAACGACACGGCATAACGCTCGATAGCTTCGCGCGTAACTTGGTCGTGGTTTTCGCCTTCCAAGAACTGTGCGGGTATTTTGTGGGCGAAGATGGTGAAGGTAACGCGTGTTCCCTTCACTCGTTGCACGTATTCAATGTCTTCGCGGTCGTATGTTCCACTCCAAATGGAGATGATGTCTACGCTGTCGGGCACGCTTTTAAGCGAACCAATCATGTTGGGCGACTTGGTGTTCCAACCGCCGAACCAACCGAAGAACACTTCGTGGTCTGTTCGTTGCTTGTAAGCGCGCAAGTCGGCGTAATACTGTTCGCTCTTCTCTTCGGGCTTGATGATGTCCAAAGCCTCGATGCTGGTGTTGCACGAGGTAAGTGCCGCAGCAGCCAGAGCAAGGGATGTAATCCCGTGGAATATGTTTGTTACGTTCATTATTATATTCTGTTTATCGGTTGACAAGTTAACGAGCTGCAAGGCTCGCAGTGCTTGTCGTTATATTAACGTTGGCTTAACACAAACGCTTGTTCGTGCGTAAATGATGGTAAGTGATGTGGCTATCGGCACTATGGTTTGTCCCACCATAAGCGCGTTCCGCCCGTGTCTTCGCCCCCAAGCAGCTGCACAGCCTTTTCCACTTCGGCCCTGTTTCCAACGTATTCGCTGGCAGGGAAGGGCACACGGCGCACTTGCACGTTGGTGTTTACCTTGCCGTTGCTCAGGTTGTCTACCACGGGGAAGAGCTTTGGATAGCCCGTTCTGCGGAATTCGCTCCACGCTTCTTGGCCCAAAGGATAGATGGCAATCCACTTTTGGGTGATGATGCGTTCTAGTTTCTTCTCTTTCGTGGCGTCTTCGTCCCATGCAGGCGTGATGTCTGATGGTGCTTCTGCCGCAACACTGCTCTTCAACCCTGGGTATGCGCTGGGCTTAGCGGTGCTGGTGAAATAAGCTTCGGCGGCGCTGGCTAGTCCATATTGGTCGAGCGACGTGGTTATGCCTTGCTCGTAAAGTTCGCGTGGCGTGCCACCCATGTTCCAACCAAACAATGCGCCTTCGGCTCTGAGCAGCCAAACCTCGGCCGCAGTCATCCACACGTAGGGGGTAGAGCGGGTTATTGTGGGCATCGACAGCCTTTCATCTCCCTGAAAATCCTTACCGTTACGCATTCCGTTGCGCAATCCGCGATACACATCCCCCTTGGCTTTGGCAAAGAACTTGGGCAAGCGCGGGTCGGCAAATCCGTTAAGGTAAGCGTCCATCGTGGCGCCCATGCGGTCTTCGTTATAGCCTTCAACACTATATATGTTGTAGAAGGGGTTGTTATAGGTAAACGAAAGCGCGCCAACCGTCTGCATCACGGCGTTGTCGGCATTGTCTTCCAATACGCCATAAGCGTTGTTCACGGCCTCTTCTGCCAGTTTTTGGGCTCCATCATACACGGCGCGGCACCGCATAGCCAAGCGTAGTTTAAGCGAATTGGCAAACCTGATCCACTTCTTCAAGTCGCTTCCGTAGATGAGATCGAACTTATCCAAGGGCTTTGCGTTGGGGTTGAGCCTGTCGAAGCTCGACAAAACGCCGATAGCGTGGTTCAGTTCGGCGAAGAAACGCATGTAAACAGCCTCTTGCGAGTCGTAAGGTACGGGCGTTTGCAAGCCGAAACGGGTGTAAGGGATGGGGCCGTAGATGTCGGTTGTTTTGTGCATGGCCTCAACTTTCACTATTTCGCCCACTGCGAAAAGCACGCTGGCCGAGTCGGCTTTGAGCCGCAACTGCTGCCAATTGCTCATCAGTTTGGTGAAAGCCACCGAGAAGGGGCGGTCTTTCCAGCCGTCAGGAAAGGCGTAAGTTGTACCGTTAAAGCCGCCTTCCCAGCTTTGCGTTCCAGCATAATAGCCGGCGAACATGTTTCCAACGAGGTCTTCGGCCAGCTGAAAGTCGTTCTGGTCTTCGGGCACAACGTTGCGTTGCAAGGATGTAAGGTAGGTTCCGTGCAGGTTGTCATATCCCATCCATGCGGGGTTAGCCTTGTCGGGGTCGTCGTTAAGGCTCGAATCTAGGCAGCCAACCAAGGGCAGACATAGTGCAGGGAGCACAAAAAGAGTTTTTATTTTATTTTTCATTGTTGCTTGTTTTAGGTTGTGAAGTTTAGAAGTTCACCTTTACTCCAAAGCCCATGCTGCGTTGGCTGGGCGGCATAAAGTAATCGAACCCTTGATAATAGGTTCCCGTATTGGCAGTCAGTTCGGGGTCGAAGGGTGCACGGTTGTAAATCATCAGCAGGTTGTGGCCTGTTAGCGACAGATTTACTTTAAGCTTATTGGCAAACCAAGCCGTGGGCAGGTCGTACGAAACAGACATTTCGCGAAGCCTAACGTTGGTTGCGCTGTAAGTGTAATGCGCCAAAAGTCCCGTTCGTCCGCCAGCTACAACACCGTAATATTGTTCTGCATTCAGCAGTCCGTTGTTCACACGCACGCCGCCGGCATCGCGAGCGTCGGCCGTTTGCTTAGACACGCCGAACTGGTCCATCAGTGCTTGCGTTGCCGAAACAACCACGCCGCCCACACGTGCGTCGAACATAAAGCCCAGTTCGATGCCTTTCCATGCAAAGCTGTTGCGTAGCGAAAGGTTGTATCGGGGTGCGGCAGAGCCCACTTTCACAAAGTCGTTCTCGTCTTTCTGCACGCCTCCGTTGGCAAGGATGTTGCCTTGGTAGTCTTGTTTGAGGTGCGATGCGTAGATATCAGACATCGTTCCGCCCTTGCGCAGTATCATCTTATACGATTCGGCCGACGAAACTTCAAACTCCGTTGGCGCTTTCACGGTGGTGTTGGTGGTGCGGTCGGTTACGTATTCGGGCAACAGCTCCTTAATTTCGTTGCGGTTGAGCGAATAAACAAGGTTCGCCGTCCAATCAACCGGGCCCAGTTTTTGGTTGTAAGTGGCACTAAGTTCCACGCCCCAGTTGTTCACCTTACCTGCGTTTTCGAAAGCATACTCGTAGCCGGAGCTGGGCGGCAGCTTGTAACGGAACAGTTGGTTGTAGGTGTTGCTGTTGTAATAGGTGGCGGCGATGTTCAGTTTGTTGTCGAACAGGCGCAAGTCCATACCCAACTCGAAGGCCTTTGTCATTTCAGGTTTGAGGTGACTGGCTGGCGTAAAGGCCCCACTCTTGGGCGTTCCGTTAGACAAGGCCACGGCTTCGCGCGTAAGATAGGGCGACGGCGGGTTACCCACCTGCGCATAACTACCGCGTATCTTCCACAACGAGAAGATGTTTTTGGGCAAAGGCAACACTTCTGTGAGCAACACCGAGGCACCTACCGAGGGGTAGAACACGTTGTTGCTGCTGGTTCCGAGCAAAGTAGAGAAAAAGTCGATGCGGCCCGTTGCATCGGCAAAGAGGAAGTTGCGGTAGCCCACTTCAACCTTGGCGTAGAACGATTGGGTTTGCGTGTGCAAGTTGGCATGTGCCGTGCTGCTCTCGGTGGGCGACATGTTGGAGGGGTGGAAGAAGTTGGGTACGCGTGCCAAGTTACCTTCAAAGGTTTTGCTGGTATAGCGTTCGTCAAAGTAACTTCCACCGATGTTGGCCAAAAGGCGTATCTCATCGTTGGCAAATTGCTTGTCGATGTTAATCAGGAAGTCGAGATAGGTAGACGTGTTCTTGTCGTCTTGCGTCATCCAGTTACCTGCGGGCTTAGAGAAAAGTCCGTCGGTAGAGGCGTAAAGCTTTCGTTCGAAGTCGGTATAAGCGTTGTCCATACGCGCCCTACCCAGTATGTTGAGCCACGAGGTGATGTTCCAACGCGCCGAGAAACTGGCGATGAAACGCTCGCGATTGGTTTCAAACTTGTTCCTGTTTACAATCCAGAAGGGGTTTTGCATGCCCAAGCCCAGGTTTCCATAGGGCCAGTTCTGCGTTTTAAAGTTGCGCACGGGGTTGTACATTTCATATACGGCATAGCGATTGATGTCGTCGCTGGGCGGGAATAGGTAGGTGGGCACCAAGGGGTTGTAGAACATGCCCTGCCCAATGCCGTTGCGGGTGTTCTGCTTAACGTAAAGCAGACTGAAATCGAGCTGCAACACATCTTTAATTACGTCCCACGAGTTGCGGAAAGTAAAGTTGTAGCGGTTGTATCGGTTGTTGGGAACGATGCCGCCCGCATTAACTGCACCCACCGAAACATGGGTTTGGCTGGTTTCGCTACCCGTAGACAAGGCCACAGAGTTGGAAACATTGAAGCCCGTATTAAAGAAATCGAGCGGATTATAGCTCGAGGGGCGTTCCATTTTCTCGCCCCAGCTGGCAAATTCGCCGTCTTTTCGGCCGTAGGTGTTTTGGAACTGCGGCGTAACGAAGGGGCGAGAGAAGGTAGTGCTGTTAGAGAACGACACCTTTGGACGTCCCACCGTGCCCTTCTTCGTGGTGATAAGGATAACGCCATTGGCTCCGCGATTGCCATAAAGGGCGGCAGCCGATGCACCCGTCAGCACCGACATGCTTTCGATGTCGTCGGGGTTGATGTTCGAAATGCCGTCGCCGTCGGCCACTTCCACCGACTCGTAGAAGTTGTCGCTTTGCTTGGTGCGAAGTCCTTGCATGGGAATGCCGTCGAGAACATAAAGCGCATTGTTCTCTCCGAACAGTGATTTGGTACCGCGCATCACCACGCGCGACGAGCCTCCCACGCCCGACGAACTCTGATTAATGGTAACGCCGGCAATCTTTCCGGCCAAGGCGTTCACAAAGTTAGCGTCTCTAACGCGCGTAACTTCGCTCCCTTTCAGGTCTTGCACGTTGTAGGTAAGTGCCTTTGCTTCGCGCTTTATGCCCAGTGCAGTCACCACCACTTCGTTCAATAGTTTCTTGTCTTCTTCCAAAACGATGGTCATGGGCATGTTGGTGTTGGCCGTCAACGTTTGTGTGGCGTATCCCACATACGAAATTTCGATGGTTTCTCCATCGCCAACTTGCATCGAGAAGTGTCCGTCGATGTCGGTTATCGTACCTCCCTTGCCGCCTTTGCTGCGTACGCTAACGCCAACAAGCGGTTCGCCGTTGGCGTCGGTAACGGTTCCTGTAACCGTTTTGCGCGTGCTTTGCTGCAAAGATGTTGCGTTAGGCTGCGTGTTGCTTGTGCCGGCCATAGCCCATGCCATAGGCGAAAGGGCCAGCCAAGCCACCAATACCGCCCTATTTGCCACGGGCGGCAATGCGTAATAGTGTTTTAGCATCTTCTTTGTGTTTGTTATATAAATGTTGATCGTTATACCTATTTGGCTTTTAGCAGATTTTGCGTGCAAAGGTATAACAATAAATTGGTCTGACAAACAAAAGCAACGAACACGAAATGCGGCCGCGCTTACAGGTTGAAAGCACCGTGCAAAGGTTTGCGCACATGTTAGAAGGGCTGCTTGTCAAAGCACAAGCAATATGAAACACAAAACAAAGAACAACGAACAAAAAGAAAATTACATCTTTTTCTGCATGCTTGTACGCGTTATGAGAACACGCGCCACAAGTTCCCGAATGGAAGAACGCCACCCAAGCGCCAAACCTCCACAGCGACTTCAAGCCCCATCCAACGGCCGAACATAGTTATATTGCGTGCTTTTCTTTCCACTTTTAAAAGCCCATTCGGCCACAAACGCCAAACCAATGGGCACAAAAAAAGGGATTCCGCTGAATCCCAACCTTTTGTTAACCTTAAATCTAATACCATGAAAAACACATTGCAAAGTTAGGCATTTATTTTATAACTTGCAAGTTTTTGGGCGATTATTTTTGAAAAACGTGAGCTTTTTGGCCTAAATCAAACAAATTATCTTCCTGAAAGTAAGATTGAATGTGCGCCTTACGGTGCAGATTGGATGTGCAAGTTTCTGCACAACAAAAGGCCTGTTCGCTGTTCCTTGCAGCCCATTGCGTGCAACGATTTCGCCCGCCCCACCCTAATACTTGCCGCTTTTCTTTGTGGTTTTCGCAACAAGTGGTAATTTTGCAGGCAGCGAAAGCGTGAAAGGTAAAGGCAAAAGCTTTGGCTTAGCAAGCTAGGAAACTAGACAACAAAAACTAGATCGCCAGGAAACTAGGAAACTAGATAACTAGAAACCAGGTAAATCTAGAAAATCTAGAAAATCTAGAATAACTAGGACAACTAGAAACCCTAGCCCACCTAGCCCACCTAGCCCACCTAGATAACATTATGGAATCATTAAAAGAGAAAACAGCCAAGGGTTTATTTTGGGGTGCACTCAACAACGTGATGCTCCAAGTGATAGGCGTGACGATGGGTATCGTGATGGGACGATTGCTCAACGCCACCGACTATGGCATGATGGCCATGATAAGCATCTTTGCGTTGGTGGCCAACGACCTGCAAAACAGCGGGTTCAAGGCTGCGCTGAACAACATCAAGCAACCCCAACACCGCGACTACAACTCCGTTTTCTGGTTTAACATCGCCATGGGGGGTGGCCTTTACGTGCTACTTTTCTTCCTTGCGCCACTCATCGCCAGCTACTACCACACCCCCGAACTCATTCCGCTGTGCCGTTATGCCTTCCTATCCCTCATCTTTTCCAGTTTCGGCACAGCCCAATCGGCCTATCTCGCCAAGAACATCATGGCCAAACAAGTGGCCAAAGCCAACCTCACAGGCACCTTCGTGTCTAGCTCTGTGGCCGTATGGATGGCATGGAGCGGTTACGGCTATTGGGCTTTCGCCACGCAAACCAACCTTTACGTGCTCATCAACACCCTACTCTATTGGCACTACTCGCATTGGCGACCCACATTCAGCATCGATTGGCAACCCGTTAGGCACATGTTCAAGTTCAGCAGCAAGCTATTGTTCTCGTCGATACTCACCGACATCAACAACAACATCATGAACCTGCTGCTCGGCCACTATTATTCGGCATCCAGCACAGGCGCCTACAACCAGGCCTACCAATGGCATTCAAAGGCCTACTCCCTAATACAAGGCATGCTTACACAGGTGGCGCAGCCCGTATTGGTAGACGTTGGCGACGAACGCGAACGGCAATTGCGCATACTTAGAAAGATGATGCGGCTGGCGGCCTTGCTCTCCTTCCCCTTGCTTTTCGGTTTGGGCATGGTAGCGCACGAGTTTATCACCGTGGCCATCACCGAGAAGTGGGCGCGAAGTGCAGAATACATGCAACTGCTTTGTATTGGTGGCGCTTTCGTGCCTTTGTCGTTCTTGCTTTCCAATTTAGTAATAAGCAAGGGCCGCTCGTCTGTTTACCTATACGTAAACCTTGGCTTAGGCGTTACGCAAGTGGTGGCCATGCTTTCGCTCTATCCCTTCGGCATCAAGTGGATGATATGCGCCTTGGTTACGCTCAACATCATCTGCTTTGGCGTTTGGGGACTGTTCGCCCGCCGATTGGCCGACTACAAACTTCGCTTTTTGGCTTTCGACACGATGCCTTTCGCCCTCGCCGCCCTCGGCGTTATGGCCTTAACATGGTTCGCCACGCAAACAATCACCCTGTTGCCCTTGCTGCTTGGCGTGCGCATTGTCGTTGCAGGCCTGCTATATCTCGGCATCATGAAGTTGGCCAACGTGGACGTGTTCAACGAAATGGTGGCCTTTGTTAGGCGAAAGAAGATATAAGCCTGCGCCAAAACGATGAAGATGACAAGCGATTGCACAAAGAAACAATACACCATAATTAATAAAGAAACAACATGCGGACGAATAAAAAAACGATGTTACTAGCCCTATTAACCCTCATGGCATGGGTAAACGGCATGGCGCAAGAGCAGCTTTCAACCCCCGCGCAAGTACTCTCGCCCGTGATAAACGCCGACGGCAGCGTCACTTTCAACCTCTTTGCCCCACAAGCAAAGGCCGTTAGCGTTAGCGGCGATTTCCTGCCCAAGCAGGACACGCAAGGAACGAAGACAGAAAACCAAATTACTAAGCAAGCACCATTGCAGAAGAACGAGCAAGGCGTATGGACTTACACCACGCCGCCCCTTGCTCCCGAACTATACGCCTACGCCTTCGACGTAGATGGACTGCGAATAACCGACCCGGCCAATGTGTACACCAGTCGCGACATTGCCACACTGAGCAGTATCTTCATCATATCCAACAAGCAAAGCGACAAAGGCCACATGTACAGCGTTAACGAAGTGCCGCACGGCAACTTATTCAAAGTTTGGTATCGCAGCGATGCTTTGGGAATGAACCGCCGCATGACCATCTACACGCCAGCAGGCTACGAACAGGGCAAGGCTTACCCCGTGCTATACCTGCTACACGGTGCAGGCGGCGACGAAAACGCATGGAGCGAGCTAGGGCGAGCCGCGCAAATAATGGACAACCTTATCGCCACAGGCAAGGCCAAACCCATGATTGTGGTGATGCCCAACGGCAACCCCAACTGTCAGGCGGCTCCCGGTGAGTGGTCCTTTGGCATGTATAGACCTTCGTTCATGGGCGAAACAGGGCCTAAAACCGCCTCGGCAATGAGCATGGAAGAGAGTTTTATGGACATCGTAAAATACGTTGACAGCCACTATAAAACCATCAAAAACCGCAACGGGCGTGCCGTTTGCGGACTTTCAATGGGTGGTGGCCACACCTTTGGCATAAGCAGGCTATACCCCACCACCTTCCACTACTACGGACTTTTCTCTGCCGCCATCTATACAGGCAGACACATCAACCCCTTGGGTGCTCCGCTGTACGCCAAAATGTGTACCGACAAGGCTTTTCAGGCACAGATGCAACGGCTGTTTGCAAGCAAGCCCAAACTTTTTTGGATTGCCATTGGCAACACCGACTTCCTTTATCAGATGAATGTAGACCTTCGCCACTTCCTCGACGACAACCATTATCCATACCAATATGTGGAAACCGATGGCGGACATATATGGCGCAATTGGCGAATTTACCTTACAATGTTTGCGCAAAAGGTGTTTAAATAGTGTGAGGTTGCGGTATGTAGGAGCCACAAACGGCCTTATCCACCTACCCTCCTTGCTTTAAACACAGCTAAGAGCCACACGAGGAACAACGATTAAACCTTAGCGGGGAGCGTTAAGAACACGCCCAAAGAAAGGCATTACATCGTTAAAAACAGCCCCCAAACAAGTTGCCTAGCTACAAAAAAATCGCCATATACACAGGCAACAACAGCGTTTTCTCATCACGTTTCAAATCTTTTGTATAGATAAGGTACCGCTTGTCTACCACATGAGAGAACTTCTCACAAAACACATCGAGCGAAACGTGGCTGTTATAGCCCGAAGACTTCACTTCTATGGGATGCAATTTCGTACCTCGCGAAAGTAGGAAATCAACCTCATAGTTGTGCGTGGCATCTTTTGCCCATGTGTAATAAAACAGCTTATTGCCCGAAGCAGCAAGCATTTGGGCAACAACATTTTCATAAACAAAACCTAGATTGGTGCTAAGTTTGTCGTTCAACAACTTCTGATAAATAACATTCTCGGTGTTACTTTTATCCCAAAAGGCAAGCGTAACAAACAAGCCCGTGTCTGCACAGAACACCTTGAACCGCGAAAGGTTTTTTGTTAACGACATGCCCACATTGGGTTCGTTCGAGTGATACGAAATAAGCACAGTCTTACTATCTTCCAAATCTCTCATCAAATCCATCAGTTTATCCCCATCAACCCTGCCAAGCACAGAATACGGCTTATATCTACCATTGGCTTTGCTTAGCTGAGCGGGTATCTCCATAAACAGTGTTTCCAAACGTCCTGTTGGGTCTAACTTCTGAAAATCGGCCTGATAAATATTGATAATGCCACGTTTCACACGGTCTACCAAAGCAAAATTATTCGTTTCAAGATAGGTTTCTACGGCTTGGGGCATACCGCCAATGAGCATATAAAGCCTAAAATCGCGTATCTTATCGCGATGGGCCTTATCCAAAGGCAGTCTTTTTTCGTAAAAAGTACGTAGCAATGGCACGGTCGCATCATCGCCCAAAGCCCATCGAAACTCCTCATAATCCATAGGATAAAGCGTAACACGCTCTTCTTCGCTGGGCAAAGTGATGTCTTTTGTGCTCTTCTTTACACTGAGAATCGTAACGGCCGTCTTTAACCAAATATTTAATGGCTTGGCGAGCGAGGGGGCAGTTTTGCACCTCGTCGAAGACGATAACCGACTGCCTTTCTTTTAATACAACGTTGTAGATAGCTTGAAGTTGCAAGAAGAGAAAGTCCTTATCCATAATGTTGCTGAACAAAGACTTCACTTCATCAGACGCGTCGTTGAAGTCGATAAGTATGTACGACTTGTACTCGTTTTTAGCAAACTGTTCAACAAGCGTTGATTTACCCACGCGCCGAGCACCCTCTATCAAAATGGCCGACTTGCCATTCTGAACACGTTTCCACTCTAGAAGTCGCTCATACAACTTGCGTTTGAATATTCGTTCCATTGCCCACTACCTATATTTTACTTCACAAATTTAGCCTATATTTTTGATTTACCAAAATGTTTTTGGGCAAAAACCCGAAAAACACCGAAATGTTTTGGGGCAAAAACCCGAAAAACACCGAAATGTTTTGAGATAACAAATTGGCAAGATGTGGTGCAATGCGGCTTTATTGGTGGCTTTACAAGGACGTGGGAGAGCAACAACCTATTAAAAAACAAGGGATTGAAACTCTCCCTCGCGCGTATATCATTAAGGTGTAAGGCTTTTGGCTTGGAAGATTATACACAAAACTGCTCGCGAAGTAAATTTAGGAAGACATTCTGCATGCGCAAAATATTGTTAAGTTCATTGCCTTTTCGTTCTTTTCCGTTGTCAATGCGCAACTTATTCCGTACCTTCACACCCAGATAGACACTGCTAATTTATTATGGACAAAAAAGAAATCGTTACAAAAATAATTGAAGTAGTAAAGCCTCATCTTGAAGAACTAGGTTTTAGCTTAAAGCGTTCGAACTGTTTCGAGAAAAGGAAGAACGGCAGTTTATATATTTATGAGATTGACGTTGCCAAAACAAGTTCCCACTATTCGCTACACCTAAAACTTAGGTTACAGAACAAAGACATTGCAGACAGCGTTAATAGCGTGCTTAAAAATGTTCTAACAGACCCACGAATGAAATACCCTAGCAATTTCACGGCAAAGACAATCGCAGAGATTCTGAAAGCAAGAACCTTGAATAAAGATGTTTATGGGCTTACCGATTGGAGGTTCTTTAAGAACGAAGAGCAATCGTTGGAAGATTTCAACAATCAATTTTCTATTTGGTTCTCTGTGTTTGAGAACATAGAAGACAAGGAGAACTGGGAATTTCAACTCACCGAAAGTGTAGGCTTTGCCCAAAAGTGGTTTGATTTAGTTGATAACGACGAGTATTTGATAGAACATACCGATAACGTTGCAATGGTGTTATTAAAAAGAAGAAACGATGCCTACCGATTAAAAAACAAATACGAAGAGATTTATAATAGGGAAAAATCGCAAAACAGGGACACAACAGAGCTGAAACTGTTTTACGAACATCTTCTGTTAGAACATTAAAAGCTTGTCTTACAAACGTTTACAACCAAAGCAAAAGCGGGTTTTGGGGTAACAAAGAACGTCATTATCGACGAGTGTATGAGGTAAACGCCATTCTAATTGCCATTTGTAGCATGCCAACCACTAAGTGATAGCTGGCACAAAAAATGTTAACCACTTCGTTGTTTGGTTTAAAATGAAACTTATCTATCCCTTATACAACTCATAAATCCACGTACTTAACAACTCATGAACTCACAAACACATGAACTGGACAACCCACGAACTCATAAACTTATGGACTGAACAACTTATAAACCCATAAACTCGCTGCCTTAATAAGCCACAAACGCAATAGCTTATAAGCTCACAAATTCAATAGCTCATAAATCTACAACCCTATAAACTTAAAATATTTTTACAAAACACACCCTTGTCGCCACCCCATTCTAGCGAAAAAAAAGCATCAAAAACAAGGTTTTAGGGGTAAATTTCGGCTTTACGCACTCTCGTTTTTGTCATTTTTTTGGCATAACCCCTGCATTTTGCACCATTTCGCCTTTCTATTTTGGTTGGCATCCCATTATTTTGTTCGCCCAAATACCTGCATTTAGCCCCTAAAACCCCACTTTTTAATGGCCATTTTGCCCCTTTCAGTCATGTTTTTCATGGTTCTACAAGGTTATGTTTATACCATTACGATGTATTTTTATGCTTTTCGTTTCGCATTTAGCAGCATTTTGCACGGCATTTAGCAGCATTTTACCTTGCGTTTAGCGGCATTTTACCTTGCATTTAGCACCAAAACGCACTGCATTTAGCGGCATATTGCACCGCGTTTAGCACCAAAATGCACTGCATTTAGCTGCAAATAGCCCCAAATTTGGTGCAAACGGCCATTCTATTTAATAAAAATTCATTTTGGCAGCATTCACAACAACGCTCTTTTAGCACCAAAACAAACCCTCGCGAGAATTGAAAATTTGCGGTCGGGTTCACGATTGGTGGAGAAAAAGGGCACTCATAATGTTAAAAATCGCGCCGAAAATTTTACACATGGTAAGATATAATCGCTATTGGCCTATGTTTTTCTAAACTTTTATGCCAAGTTCTAAAAACTGCGTTGCCTTTATTGTATGGCTAGTTTGTAGCCGAGCTGTTATGGCTTAGTTCTTGAAGGAGCATCACGCACGATGCCATTGAAAGAGCAATGGCAAGATGCCGAACAAAAATAAACAAGCCAGTGAAGAGCGATACAAGGAACAGCGATTGAACCTTAGTGGGGATTTTCTAGCCCCTGCCTTATCTAAACCTTTTCGTTTTTGCGCATAACAGCTCCCAATAATTTAACCCCTGCACAGCCTTCTCTAACCCTGATACAACATCAGAAAACAGCCATATTTTATAATCTATATCAATAAATAAGGCCATAAAAAGTGTTTTTTAGAGTATTTATTGTACGTTTTTGAACAAATCATTACTTTTGCATAGCATTTCAGAGATGAAGGTTGTATCATTAAACTAGCGGGGGCGATGGGTGGTTGTTTGATTGCTTGTTCGCATTCCTTCCATTTTACACTCGCACTACAACAATTAGACAATCAATCTCTTTGAAAACACCCCGTCTATCCCCCTGGGCCGATGCTGAACGCATACGTTCAACGTTGACTTCTGGGGGATAGTCATGTTTATAGGTTGCGAACATTTAGCTGGCAAGTGGGCTAGGTGTTTCTAGATATACTAGGGTTTCTAGGTATTCTAGGGTTTCTAGTTATTCTAGGCTTGCTAGTTGTTCTAGGCTTGCTAGTTGTTCTAGGCTTTCTAGTTATTCTAGGTTTTCTAGTTGTTCTAGGCTTTCTAGTTGTTCTAGGCTTTCTAGTTGTTCTAGGCTTTCTAGTTGTTCTAGGCTTGCTAGTTGTTCTAGGCTTTCTAGTTGTTCTAGGTTTTCTAGTTATTCTAGGTTGGCTAGTTATTCTAGGTTTTCTAGTTATTCTAGGTTTTCTAGGCATCCTAGTTATTTAGCTACATTAGGCCTGCTAGTTCATCGGTGGGGCGCAGCCATCTTTTCACCCTTTCACCCTTTCACCCTTTCACCTTTAAAAGGGGCGCAGCCATTTTTTCACCTTTTCACCCTTTCACCTTTTCACCTTTAAACGTTTCTTTCTCTTACAAAAATGTTTCATGAACGATTTTTGCAAGCATTTGAACGATTATTGCATGCCTTTTACACGCGGTTGCACTAAATTTGCCAACGCAGAAGATGGGGAGAAAGCGCAACGGAATTGACATAAATCAATTATTCTTCAGAGCCGCATCAGACGATGAACAGACGTGCTGACCCACACCTATAAGCAACAATCCTACATTTATAAAACCTAATTACGCAACAAGAAATGAAGCAGCTACGAACTCTTCTTATCATCGCGATGGCTATTTTCGTATGCGCCCTTGCCCATGCGCAAGGCGTAAACGTTAGTGGAAAGGTTACTTCGGCCACCGACGGCGAACCCATCACGGGCGCATCCGTTGTGGAGAAAGGAACCACACGCGGAACTGTCACCGACATCGACGGCAATTTTAAACTCGAAGTGAACAGCGGGGCAACGCTGGTCATATCTTACTTGGGGTTTAAAACCATTGAAGTGAAGGCCACGCCAAGCATGAACATCGCCTTGGAAGAAAACGCCAAGAGCCTGAACGAAGTGGTGGTTACAGGCTATACCACCCAACGCAAGGCCGACTTAACGGGTGCCGTGTCGGTGGTTAACGTCGACGAACTGGCCAAACAAAACGAAAACAACCCCATCAAAGCCTTGCAAGGACGTGTGCCGGGCATGAATATCACCGCAGATGGCGCACCTTCGGGACAAGCCACGGTGCGTATTCGCGGTGTGGGTACGCTTAACGACAACGACCCGCTGTATATTATAGATGGTGTTCCCACGAAGGCAGGCATGCACGAACTGAACGGAAACGACATAGAAAGCATACAGGTGCTTAAAGATGCTGCATCGGCCAGCATCTACGGAAGTCGTGCCGCCAACGGCGTTATCATCATCACCACCAAGCGAGGCAAGAGCGGGCGCATACGTGTAGACCTAGACGCCTCCATCTCGGCCGCCACTTACGTACACAAGCTTGATGTGCTTAATGCCAAGGAGTATGGCCAGGTGATGTGGCAAGCCTACGTTAACGATGGCATGGACCCCAACACCAATGGTTTGGGCTATCATTTTAATTGGGGATACGATGCGCAAGGCCTGCCCACATTGCAGGGAATGAGCATGAAGAAGTATCTAGACGTAGCCGGAAAAACACCTGCGGCAGACACCGACTGGTTTAACGAAACCACGCGCACGGGTATTGTGCAGCAATATAACGTAGCAGTGAGCAACGGTTCAGAGAAAGGCAGTTCGTATTTCTCTTTGGGATATTACAACAATCAGGGCATTATCAAGCAAAGCGACTTCAACCGTTTCTCGGCCCGAATGAACACCGAATATAAGCTTATCGGCAAATTACTTACCGTTGGCGAGCATTTCACGCTAAACCGTACATCAGAAGTGCAGGCCCCTGGCGGTTTCCTCTCCAACGTTTTGCAGTTCAACCCCTCGCTACCTGTGCGTACAACAGATGGTAATTGGGGCGGACCTATGGGCGGTTATCCCGACCGTTACAACCCCGTGGCCGTGTTAGAGCGCAACAAAGACAACCGCTACACCTACTGGCGCATGTTCGGCGATGCTTACATCAACCTAAACCCCTTCAAAAACTTCAACCTGCGTTCCACTTTTGGCTTGGATTACAGTCAAAAGATGCAACGTTTCTTCACCTATCCCGTTACCGAAGGCAACGTGGCTAAGAACACCAACGCCGTTGAACCCAAGCAAGAGCATTGGACAAAATGGATGTGGAACGCCGTGGCTACCTACAACGTGGAGAGCGGCAAGCACCGCGCCGACGCCATGGCAGGTATGGAGCTTAATCGCCAAGACGACGTTTACTTCTCAGCTTATAAGGAAGGGTTCCTCATTCTCTCGCCCGATTACATGTGGCCAAGCGCAGGTGTGGGCACAGCACAAAGTCGTGGCGGCGGTTCGGGTTACTCGCTGGTGTCGTTCTTTGGCAAACTCAACTATAATTACGATGACCGCTATATGGCATCGCTCACCCTTCGCCATGACGGTTCATCGCGCTTCGGCAAGAACAACCGCTACGCCACCTTCCCCGCACTATCGCTTGGTTGGCGTATCAACCGCGAAAGCTTTCTCAATCGTGCCTCGTGGATAGACGATCTGAAACTGCGTGCCTCGTGGGGACAAACGGGTAACCAAGAAATATCCAACATCGCACGCTACACCGTGTATGTTAGCAACTACGGCGTGAACGAAAACGGTGGTCAAAGCTATGGCACATCCTACGACATTGCAGGCACCAACGGCGGTCGCACACTTGATTCGGGCTTTAAGCGCGACCAAATAGGCAACGACAACATTAAATGGGAAACCACCACGCAAACCAACCTGGGTGCCGACTTCTCGTTCTTCAACGCCACACTCTACGGAAGTGTAGACTGGTACTATAAAAAGACGCGCGACATACTTGTGCAAATGGTCGGCATTGCCGCCATGGGCGAAGGCAGCACGCAATGGATTAACGCCGGAGAGATGGAAAACCGCGGCGTGGAACTGAACTTAGGCTATCGCAACAACACCGCTTTTGGCCTTAAATACGACCTAGCCGCCAACCTATCGACCTATCGCAACAAGATAACTAAGCTCCCCGAAACCGTGGCAGCTAACGGAACGTTCGGCGGAAACGGCGTAAAGAGCGTCATTGGGCATCCTATGGGGGCGCAAGTGGGCTATGTGGCCGACGGCATTTTTAAGAGTCAGGCCGAAGTAGACAACCATGCGCAACAGCAAGGAGCGGCCCCTGGCCGAATTAGATACCGCGACTTGGACGGCGACAACAAGATAACCGAGGCCGACCAAACGTGGATTTACTCGCCCGTGCCCAAGTTCAGCTATGGCCTTAACGTCTACTTAGAGTACAAAGGCCTAGACCTAACCATGTTTTGGCAAGGCGTTCAGGGTGTAGACATCATCTCAGACTTGAAGAAAGAAACCGACCTTTGGGCCGGTCTTAACATCGGTTTCTTGAACAAAGGCCGTCGTTTGCTGGGCGCATGGAGCGCATCCAACCCTTCAAGCGACATCCCTGCCCTATCGTTATCCGACAATGCCAACGAGAAACGCGTGTCGAGCTACTGGGTTGAGAATGGTTCGTACCTCAAACTACGCACCATACAGCTAGGTTATAACCTGCCCCAGGCTGTGGTTAAGAAACTCATGATGGAACGCCTGCGCCTTTATGTAAGCGCGCAAAACCTGCTCACCATCAAGAGCAGCAGCTTTACGGGCGTTGATCCGGAGAACCCCAACTTTGGTTACCCCATCCCCTTGAACCTTACTTTCGGCCTAAACGTCACTTTCTAAACGTTCAATCACAATGAAAAAAGCAACCATCATATTAGCCCTTTGCGCCATACTAGCATCTAGTTGTAGCGACTTTTTGGGCGAACAGAAACCACAGGGCACGCTAAACAACGACCAAGTGAAAGATGCCCGCTACGTGGACAAGCTGGTTATATCGGCCTATGCCATCTGGATTTCGGCCGAAGACATCAACTCTTCGTTCTCGATGTGGAACTTCGACGTACGTTCCGACGATGCCTATAAGGGTGGAAACGGCACGAGCGACGGCGATGTGTTCCACCAACTGGAAGTGTCGCAAGGCATACTTACCACCAATTGGAACATCAGCGACATGTGGCAACGGCTGTACAACGGCATATCGCGTGTAAATACCGCCATCGAGCTGCTGCAACAAACCGATGCAGCCAACTATCCACTGAAAGAACAGCGCCTGGCCGAAATGAAATTTCTACGCGCCTACGGTCATTTCTTGCTCAAAAGGCTATACAAATTCATCCCCTTTGTAGTAGATCCAAGTCTGACGAGCGAACAATACAACAACCTTTCGAACCGCCAATACAGCAACGACGAGGGTTGGGCACTCATAGCCAAAGACCTAGAAGAGGCCTACAACGTGCTGCCTGCACGCCAAACAGAAGTGGGACGGCCCTCGAAAGCCGCCGCTGCCGCTTTCTTGGCCAAGGTTTACCTGTACAAGGCCTACCATCAAGACAATGAAAACAGCAACGAAGTGACCTCTATCTCTGCCGAAGACCTGCAAAAGGTGGTGCAATACACCGCTCCCGACATCTATGCCGCAGGCGGATTTGCATTGGAAAGCGATTTCCACAACAACTTCCGACCCGAACCGCAGTACGAAAACGGACCCGAAAGCATTTGGGCCATGCAGTATTCGATGAACGACGGAACAACATACGGCAACCTCAATTGGAGCTACGGACTGATTGTGCCCAACATTCCAGGCGTTACCGACGGCGGCTGCGACTTCTATAAGCCCAGTCAAAACCTTGTGAACGCCTATCGTACAGACAACGCCGGGCTGCCCCGAATAGACGACTTTAACAAGGCCGACTACGACAAGAGCCGCGATTATGCCGACCCACGCCTATTCCTCACCGTGGGCATGCCCGGCTTGCCCTACGAGTTTAACCGCGATTTCATGATGGACCGCTCTGCAACATGGAGCCGCTCGAACGGTCTTTACGGCTATTACGTAACCTTAAAACAAAACGTCGACCCCAAAAGCGGATACCTTATTAAAGGTTCGTGGTGGGGAACGCCCATGAATCGCATCGTGTTCCGCTACGCCGACGTGCTGCTCGAACGTGCTGAGGCCTTGGCCCAACTAGGCGGGAGCCATCTGCAAGAGGCACTGGCACTGGTTAATCAGCTGCGCAGAAGGGCCAAACAAAGCACCGCCGCCATAGCCAACTACGAGTCGCAATATGGCGTTAGGCTCAATGTTGGCCAATACACAGGCAGCTACAACCAAGCCCAAACACTCAAAATCGTGAAAATGGAACGCCGATTGGAAATGGGCATGGAGAGCGAAAGGTTCTTCGACCTCGTGCGTTGGGGCGAGGCAGCCAGTGTCATTAATAAGTATTACGCCGAAGAAGCCAACGATTGCGCCATATATAACGGTGCCCACTTCACCGCCAACAAGAACGAATACCTGCCCATACCCCATGCACAGGTGGCCGCATCGAAAGGTAATTACAAACAAAACATAGGAGATTGGTAACGATGAAAACCCTGATAACCCAAATCGTGATGGCCTTTGCCACGCTCGTTGCCATCACGGCGTGCAGCGAAAGCAACGTTAGCGACCTGCAACTGGGTGGCGACTGCAACGTGCAAGCCCTTGCATTAGACAGATACGAAGGCACAACCCACCTGCCTACACGCAGCATAACCGTGCGTGTTCCACAAAGTTATGATGTTAGCAACATGGAACTTACCACCCTGCAACTTAGCGCAGGCGCAACGGCCAACATCAAACTGGGCGACCATCTGGACTTTACCACGCCCCGAACGATGCGTGTGCGTAACGCCGACGTGTACGAAGACTGGACCATCAGCGTGCGCCGCGACGAGGCAAAGATAACAAGTTTCAAGATAAACGACCTGTATACGGGCATCATAGACGAAGGGGCAAGAACCATTTCGGTTTATGTTCCCGAGGCACTCAACCTCTCTTCGCTCGTTCCCACATTCACTTTGAGCGACAATGCCACAGCCTCTATCGCTAGCGGAGTGGCCACTAGCTTTGCCAAACCTGTGCAAATAACCGTTACCAACAACACCGCTACCACCACCTACACCGTAACCGTTACGAAGATAGGCAAGCCCGAAGTGGTGTTCGTGGGCTTAGCACAGAGCATGGACCAACTAAACATCGAAGAGCTAACGGCTTGTCGCTGGATGTTGGCCAACGTACCCAACTCGCTTTACGTCTCGTTCGCCGACATTAAGAACAAAAACATAGACCTAAGTGCCTGCAAGGTGATATGGTGGCACTACCATAAGGACGGCGGAGTGGATGGAAAAGAGGCCTTCGAGAAAGCTGCACCTGCCGCAGTAGAGGCATCGGTAGCCCTACGCGACTACTACAACGCAGGCGGTTCGTTCCTCTTTACACGCTATGCCACCAACATGCCGGCCTTCATCGGTGCGATGAAGAACGACGCCGTGCCCAATAACTGCTGGGGACAGAATGAGGCCGAGGCCGAAACAGTGGGTTCGCCGTGGAGTTTCTCTATGCGCGGACACACCGATAACGCGCTTTACCGCAACCTCGTGATGAAGAGCGACGCCCCCAACGACGTGTTTACCTGCGACGCTGGCTATCGCATCACCAACTCGACAGCCCAATGGCACATCGGTGCAGACTGGGGCGGGTATGCAGATTACGACACGTGGCGCAACAAAACTGGTGCGCGCGACCTTGGATATGGTGGCGATGGCGCCATCGTGGCATGGGAAATACCGGCCAACGGCACCAAGGGCGGCATCGTCTGCATTGGTTCGGGCTGCTACGACTGGTACAGCATCGACCCCGTAACGCCACATTATCACCAAAATGTAGCGACATTAACGCGAAACGCCATCAACCTTCTTAAACGATAAACCCAGCAACAATGAACAAAACAGCATATATCATCGCCTCGTTTGCATTGCTAGCCACACCGCTAGCAAGCTGCGAAAGCGACGCGCCAATAGTTGAAGAGCGCGACTGGCAGGGAACAACAACCTTCTTCCAATCTGTAGACGACAAGAAACAAGACACCTATTACAAGCCATTTGCAGGTTTCGTGGGCGACCCCATGCCCTTCTTCGACCCCGTGGCAAAGGATTTTAAGGTGCTTTATCTGCAAGATTATCGTCCCAATCCTGCTGCAACCTATCACCCCATTTGGGCGGTCAGCACCAAAGACGCAGCTCACTACACTTCGTTAGGCGAACTGATACCCTGCGGAGGGGCTGCCGAACAAGATGCGGCATTGGGCACAGGCTCTACCATCTACGACGAAACGCAGCGCACTTACTACACTTTCTACACCGGCAACAAGCATCAGCCACGCCAAGGCGACAACGCACAGGTGGTGATGGTGGCCACTTCTGCCGACTTTAAGACATGGACCAAGAACCAAACGTTCGCCATTCGCGGCAACGACTATGGTTATAGCGCCAACGATTTCCGCGACCCTTACGTATATAAGGCCGAAGATGGCAGCGGTTATCGCATGCTCGTGGCCACCTATAAGGATGGAAAAGGCGTGTTGGCAGAGTTTTCTTCGGCCGACTTAAAGGTGTGGAAGCACGTTGGAGTGTTTATGACAATGATGTGGGATCGCTTTTACGAGTGTCCCGACCTCTTCAAAATGGGCGATTGGTGGTACTTGGTGTACAGCGAAAAGCATGCTGCCGTGCGCCGCGTGCAATACTTCAAGGGGCGCACCCTCGACGAATTGAAGGCTGCAACGGCCAACGACGCAGGCAAATGGCCTGACGACCACGAGGGATTTCTCGACAGTCGCGGTTTCTATGCAGGCAAAACGGCTAGCGACGGCACCAACCGCTACATCTGGGGATGGTGTCCTACGCGTCCCGGAAACAACAATACGGATGTTGGGGCTTATCCCCACGAGCCCGAATGGGCAGGCAATCTAGTGGTGCATCGCCTGATACAGCATGCCGACGGCACGCTAACGCTCGGCGAAGTGCCTGCCATTAGCACGCAGTTTGGCCAAAACGCCGCCCCCAAACTGATGGCGCAAAGCACGCAAGGGGTAACGCAAGACGGTGCCAACCTTAAACTGCAAGGCGAGGCTTGGGCACTATTTCCCCGACTGGGACAGGTAAACCGCATCAGTTTCACCGTAAAAACGGCCGCCAACACCGATAAGTTCGGCATCTCGCTTGTTCGCGGCAGCGACTCGGAAAAGTGGTACACCCTAGTGGTTAACCCCGAAGGAGCCGACAAACGCAAGGTGAACTTCGAGGAAGAAGGACCGAAGGGTAAGGGCTTTGTTGAGGGAATAGACGGCTATGTGTTTGCCCGTCCGACCGACAACACCTATAATGTAACCATATACACCGACAACAGCGTGTTGGTGATGTACATCAACGATGTGTGTTGCTACACCAACCGCATCTACAACATGGCCAAAAACTGCTGGAGCATCAACAGCTATGGCGGTGAAGTGAACGTTAGCAACCTCAACGTAGGTACAACTAAATAACCAACTTATCACTCAACGGGTTGTCTTTGGCCACGTGTCGCAGGCAACCCGTTGTTCGCACACAGCGCATTGCCCCGTTAATAAACATTAATCCGCCCATATCCGATGCGTAAAAACTTGGCATTTAGCCCACTTAGTTTTATCTTTGGAGCAGAGAATTATAACTATGCATAACCTAACGCGCATCGCCTAAACCGCAACAACCATTCAAGATTATGGCACAGAGACTAACCAAACCCATGCTTAGGCTTGCAACAACCCTCTTGTTGCTCTTTGTGGCGCATGCCATTGCCCACGCCGACAACCCCAAAAAGATGAACATGCTCAGCAAAAACCATTGCATGCTGGCTTTCGATACGCCCACAACGCGCTACTTGCTGTTGCCCGTTGAGGAGAAAGCAGAGCTTTGCAACCTGCGACTTATCGTAGACAACAACGCCATCGAAACGTTTAACGTGCGCTTGGCGGCCGACCACGTAGACTATTTCGTGCCACTTGCCCTCGATGTTGTTAAGGGGAAACCCTTCGTCCTTGACGTGCATGTGCAGGGCGATGTTCGTAAGAACGGCAACCTAAACGACTATGTGTGCTGGAAAACCATGTCAATGGCCGACAACTTCGACACTACCAACCGCGAAAAGTGGCGTCCGCTGTACCATCACACACCGCCCTACGGATGGATGAACGACCCCAACGGACTGTTTTATAAAGACGGTCTGTACCACCTTTATTACCAATGGAACCCCTACGGCTCGCAGTGGGAGAACATGACGTGGGGCCACAGCGTTAGTAAAGACCTTGTGCATTGGGAAGACCGAGGCACGGCCATAGCCCCCGATGCCCTCGGAACGATATTCAGCGGCTGTGCCGTTGTAGACCACAACAATACGGCTGGCTTTGGTGCAGGTGCGGTGGTGGCCTTCTATACATCGGCCGGCGAGAACCAAACGCAAAGCATGGCGTACAGCACAGACAACGGGCAGACCTTCACTAAGTACGACCGCAACCCCGTGATAACGGCTCCGATACCCGATTTTCGCGACCCGCATGTGTTTTGGCATCAACCAACCGAACGCTGGATAATGGTGCTTGCCGCTGGACAAGAAATGCAATTCTACTCGTCGAAGAACCTCAAAGAATGGACGTTTGAAAGTAAGTTTGGCGAAGGATATGGCAACCACGACGGCGTTTGGGAATGTCCCGACCTGATGCAGCTGCCCGTTCGCGGCACCGATAAGCAGAAGTGGATGCTTATTTGCAACATCAATCCAGGCGGTCCTTTCGGCGGAAACGCCACGCAATACTTCATCGGCGAGTTCGACGGGCACCAGTTTACCTGCGAAGACAAGCCCGAAACGACCAAATGGATGGATTACGGCAAAGACCATTACGCCGGCATCACCTTTGACAACGCACCGCAAGGTCGCCGCATACTGATGACGTGGATGAGCAATTGGCAGTATGGCAACCAAGTTCCAACGCTGCAATTCCGCTCGGCAAACACCATTGCATGCGACCTCGACCTCTTTGAACACGATGGTCAGACCTTTGTTGGTCGCACACCATCCAAAGAGCTATTAGCCGCTCGCGCCAAACCTCTGTTCAAAAACAGCACTTCGGCACGCAGAACCTTCAACCCAGCGCAAGGCGCATACGAGTTAGTGATGGTTGTTAAGCCCCAATCCAAGGGCAAAACGCGCCTTACTTTGCAAAACGCCGCAGGCGAAAAGGTTGTTGTTAGCTACGATGTGGCCGCGCAAACGCTATCGGTAGACCGCACCCAAAGCGGCAAATCCGATTTCAGCGATGCCTTCAAGGCCGTTACCGTTGCCCCAACCCGCGGCCTGATAACCACGCTCCGCATCTTTGTTGATAAGAGCAGCGTTGAGGTTGTAGATGCACAAGGCAAGGCCTCGCTCACCAATCTGGTGTTTCCCTCAATGCCTTACAACACCCTGCTGCTCGAAAACACGGGCGGAAACAAGGCCAATGTATCGGCGTTTGAGATGAAATAAGGTTTAATTTGTCCGACTAGTCGGACAAGTCAGACAAGTCAGACCTGTCCGACTGCTCAAACTGCTCAGACTGCTCCACCCCAGCCATTCTATCTTAACAAGTAAACAACAAGGCATACCACTCCCCTCTGCCCTTGGAGAGGGGCTAGGGGTGAGGCCTTAAATACAAATAATTATGCGTAAATCAACCCAACTCACACTCATTCCCGTGATGTTCTGTTTCTTCGCCATGGGATTTGTCGACCTTGTAGGCATCGCCTCAAACTATGTTAAGGCCGACCTCAACCTTACCGACTCGGCCGCGAACGTCTTCCCGTCGCTCGTTTTCTTCTGGTTCCTCATCTTTGCCGTGCCAACGGGCATGCTCATGAACAAGATTGGGCGTAAGAAAACGGTGCTTGTGTCGCTCGTTATCACCGTGGCGAGTTTGCTTTTGCCCCTCTTTGGCAACAGCTACACGCTGATGTTAATCTCGTTCTCGCTGCTGGGCATCGGCAATGCCTTTATGCAAACATCGCTCAACCCCCTTATCTCGAACATCATCAGTGGCGATCGCTTTGCAGCCACCCTCACTTTCGGCCAGTTTGTAAAGGCCATCGCCTCGTTCATGGCACCCATTATCGCCGCTTGGGGCGCAGCAGCCAGCATCCCCCACTTTGGTTTGGGCTGGCGTGTACTCTTCCCCATCTACATGGTAATCGGCATCTTGGCCACCCTGATGCTGTCGGCCACGCCCATCGAAGAAGAGCCTATGAAGGATAAACCCTCTACCTTCCTGGAAACCATCAAGCTATTGGGAACGCCTATCGTGCTGTTGTCGTTCATCGGCATCATGTGCCACGTGGGAATAGACGTGGGAACAAACACCCACGCCCCCAAAATTCTGCAAGAACGACTGCACATGGGCCTCGACGAGGCAGGTTTTGCCACCAGCCTTTACTTCATCTTCCGTACCCTTGGCTGTCTTAGCGGCTCGTTCATACTGGCCAAATTCAACAACCGCGCCTTCTTCTACGTGTCGGTTTGCATGATGGCCCTTTCCATGTTGGGCCTAGCCGTGGGCGAAAGCAAGGCCGTTCTGTACACCGCCATCGCGTTGGTTGGTTTCGGCAACTCCAACATCTTCTCGCTCGTGTTCTCTCAAGCCGTGCTGTCCTTGCCCGACAAGAAGAACGAAGTGTCGGGCCTAATGATTATGGGACTGTTCGGCGGAACCATATTCCCCCTCCTCATGGGGCCTGCCAGCGATGCCGTTGGCCAATGGGGAGCCGCCGTTGTAATGGCTGTTGGCGTAATCTACCTCTTTACTTACGGCCGAAAGATTGGCGCAAAGTAAGCATACTTAACTAAAAACAACAAGAAGATATGAAACGACTTATCGTTGGATTGGGCGAGGCACTGTGGGACGTGCTGCCCGAAGGAAAGAAAATAGGCGGCGCACCTGCAAACTTTGCCTACCATGCCGCACAGTTTGGAATGGACACATTGGCCATCAGTGCCTTGGGCGATGATGCCTTGGGCGACGAAATAGCCCAGAAGTTCGCCGATAAAAAGCTCAACGTGCTGATGCCGCATGTGCCTTTCCCCACAGGAACGGTGCAAGTTGAGCTCGATGCACAAGGCGTTCCCACTTACGATATCATGGAAGGAGTGGCTTGGGACAACATTCCTTTCACCCCCGAACTTGAAGAAGTGGCCCGAAACTGCCGTGCCGTGTGTTGGGGTTCGTTGGCCCAACGCAACGAAGTGAGCCGCAACACCATTCGCCGTTTCCTCGATGCCACACCCAAAGACTGCCTTAAAATCTTCGATATCAACCTCCGACAAACGTTCTACAACGAAGAACTGCTGCTCGACTCGTTCAAGCGATGCGACATTTTGAAGATAAACGATGAAGAATTGGTTACCATTGGCCGTCTGTTTGGCTATCCCGGTCTCGACATGACCAACAAATGCTGGCTCATCTTGGGCAAATACAACCTCCACGCCCTTGTGCTAACCTGTGGCGTAAACGGCAGTTACGTGTTCACCCCTGGCGCAATGTCGTTCTTAGAGACGCCCAAAGTTGAGGTTGCCGACACCGTTGGCGCAGGCGATTCGTTCACGGGCAGTTTCTGTGCTGCCTATCTCAGTGGCATTCCCATTAGCGAGGCCCATCGCCTAGCCGTTGAAACCAGCGCCTTCGTTTGCACACAAAACGGCGCAATGCCCACACTCCCCAAACATTTTATCGACAGAATTAAGTAAAGGGTGAGGAGTTAAGGAGTTATGGAGTTAAGGAGTTAAGCCAATAGCTTTGCAGCTACAAGCTTATCATCTCCTTAACTCCATAGTTCTTTAGCCCTCAGCACACCCACCACCTCCCCTTCGGGTAGTGGCTTAACTCCTTAACTCAATAACCCACACACAAACGAACAAACCCACGAGTTAACAAGATAACTTCGCATTACACAACCAAGCATACGGCTTAACTCCTTGACTCCATAACCCATATACAAACGAACAAACCCACGAGTTGACAAAAGAACTTCGCATTATGCAACCAAGCATACGGCTTAACTCCTTAACTCCATAACTCCTTAACTCCTAAAAATATTCTCTTTTTCTTTCATATTAATCAAATTAGTTGTAACTTTGCGAAGTGAAAAGGCATAGTTATTAAACTGCGCCATCATGAAAAGTACAATCGGTTAAAAGGCTGCCTATGGCTCGGCCGCATAGAGAACCACCCATACCCCAACACCATTAGCCGGCTTAACATCATTACTGCCCACCAAAATAGCCATCGCACACTAAGCGAAACCAGCCAAAAGCGTTCTACCTACGTGGGCAAAAGCAATCTAAACACTTTTATATTTATACCATAAACTAAAAACCAAACATCATGTTACACACTATCAAAAACCTATCGTTATGCGCCATGTTCGCATGCGTAGCCTTTGCATTCGCCGCTTGCAGTTCAGACGACGACAGAGACAACCCCGTTGTTCAGCAACTCATCGGCTCGTGGCAGCAAATCAACAACTGCAATTCGTGCGAACAATCAAACACCTACGAAACATGGTACAAAGACCTTACTTGGGATAAGCATACCATCGTTGACGGCAATGCTGAACTGGTTCGCAAGGGCGACTTCGGATGTAAAGACAACACCCTACACCTGCGCAGCACCTGTCCCAAAGGGCGCGACCTTGTTGAGATGGATTTCAAGGTTGAAATCAACGGCGACGTACTTACACTCACCAACTTAAAGACAAAGGCCACAATAAGATACAAACGTCGTAAGTAGCCACAACGCCTTTAACGAACATGTTTGTTCACCCCCTGCAATGCCTAGCAAACTTGGCATTGCTTGAAACCTGTGCCCTGCCTTTAACGGCAAGCAAGCCTCCTGTTGCTTGTGCTGCAACTGAAAACACAGCATAAACAACCACAAACCCATTGTCCGTTTTGTGCTAGATGGCACAAATTCGGATGCTACACTAAACTTTCGCAAGCGAACAAATCATCCTTTGGTTTGTCCACTTGCGAGATTCTAGTAGCCCTATTAAAAAGCGTACTGCTCCCCTCTCCCCCTGGAAAGGAGCTCGGAAGTGCGGCTCTATCGTAGTTGTCTTGCCGCACATACACCTTATACATTACGCGCGCGCACGCGAAGAGAACATCACGAGGCCTGCATTTTGCCTTCCACACGCGCATTTTTTGCCCTCCCTCGCCCTTAATTCCCATTTCTATGCCCGCAAAAAGGGTATTTATGCCGACAAGCGGCAACGAGGAAAGACGGTTTTTGCGGCCTTCCTTCCCCCTTAACCCATCTGTAACACACGCATTCCACCCCACTTTATGCACGGCAAGCCAATGATTATGCAGCAGAAACACGATTGTGTTTCCTGTCCGTCGGGCCCACTGTCGCCGCGCGTTTTCTCCTGAACAAGCTCTAAACATAAGCGTACTGGCATCTGCGCACGGCATCGGGGTTACCAACGGCGACCCGAACAAGCTCTTAAACATAAGCGTATTGACACCAAACCCAAATTTTAGAAACAGAGTACCGCAACCCGAACAAGCTCTTAAACATAAGTGTACTGACACCAATGCATAAACATGGGTTTGTTGCAGACGTCCCCAAAAGCCACTAAAACAAGCACACCAAACAGCCTCTTTAAAAAAAACGGCACAAGCAAGAAAGGATAAATCGGTGAAATTCACCAAAAAATACGCCCTACTCCGCACCCCACATCGTGCTTTAAAACACCTTTCTAAATCCTAAAAAGTAGTTAAAATTGCCAAAATCAATGCACAATGAGGGGGTATATGTGCAATGAAGAGTGCATTTTTTAGCGAAATGCTTGTGAGTATGAATAAAAATGATTTCCTTTGCACCCGAAATTATCGGATGAAATTTATTTACAAACACTATTAAATTTTACAATTATGTCTGAAATTGAATCGAAAGTAAAAGCTATCATCGTTGACAAACTGGGTGTAGACGAAGCAGAAGTAAAGCCAGAAGCAAGCTTCACCAACGACCTTGGTGCAGACTCGCTCGACACTGTTGAGCTCATCATGGAGTTCGAAAAGGAATTTGGTATCTCTATTCCCGACGACAAGGCTGAGAAGATTGGCACCGTTGGCGACGCTATCGCTTACATCGAAGAAAACGCAAAGTAAAGTGACAAGCTTTTGGTTATGGCCTCTGGCAATGCCGGAGCCATAACCAAAATCTCTTAACTCAACATTTCCCCAAGGGGACTAACAACAAGGCCGACTTCAACTTTCGCATCAAGAGGGTGGAACAGCGAAGGTACACGCGTATTGCTATTAACGACCTTTTCTTTTCCACTCGCAGCGTTTGGTTGAAACGCCCTTAAAAAGCAATATTTTTCATTTCAATGGAGTTAAAAAGAGTAGTAGTGACGGGTCTTGGAGCCGTTACCCCCGTTGGCAACACGCCCGAAGAGACGTGGGCTAACCTGTTGGCTGGTAAGAGTGGCGCAGCACCCATCACACATTTCGACGCCACCAATTTCAAAAGCAAGTTCGCTTGCGAGGTGAAGAACCTCAACGTGACCGACTATATCGACCGCAAGGAGGCACGCAAGATGGACCGCTACACCCAATTGGCCATCATCGCGGCCATGCAGGGCATCAAAGACAGCGCACTGGACTTGGAAAAGGAAGACCGTAACCGCATTGGCGTGATTTACGGCGTTGGCATCGGCGGTATCAAGACCTTTGAAGAGGAAGTTACTTACTATGGGCAGCACCTCGGCGAGGAACCCAAGTTCAACCCCTTCTTCATCCCTAAGATGATTGCCGACATCGCTGCCGGGCACATTTCCATCATGTACGGCCTGCACGGGCCCAACTATGCCACCACTTCGGCCTGCGCATCATCTACCAATGCTTTGGCAGACGCCTTCAATCTCATCCGTTTGGGTAAGGCCAACGTCATCGTCAGCGGTGGTGCCGAGGCTGCAATATGCGGCTGTGGCGTAGGCGGATTTAACGCCATGCACGCGCTATCCACCCGCAACGACGACCCCGAACACGCTTCGCGCCCGTTCAGCAAAAGTCGCGACGGCTTTGTTATGGGCGAAGGAGCTGGCTGCCTGGTACTGGAAGAACTGGAACACGCTAAGGCTCGCGGAGCTAAGATTTACGCAGAGATGGTTGGCGAGGGCGCAAGTGCCGACGCACACCACATCACGGCCAGCCACCCCGAAGGCCTAGGCGCGAAACTGGTGATGCAAAACGCAATGGAAGATGCCGGACTGAAACCCGAAGACATCGACTACATCAACGTGCACGGCACGTCGACACCCGTGGGCGACATCTCGGAGGCAAAGGCCATCAAGGAACTTTTCGGCGATGCAGCCTATAAACTCAACATCAGCTCAACCAAATCAATGACGGGGCACTTGCTCGGAGCTGCTGGCGCAGTAGAGGCAATGGCCACAGTGCTAGCCGTTCAGAACGACATCATACCCCCAACCATCAACCACGACGACGACGACGTGGACGAAAACATTGATTATAACCTCAACTTCACGTTCAACAAGGCACAAAAGCGCGAGGTGCGTGCAGCACTTAGCAACACCTTTGGCTTTGGCGGACATAACGCTTGTGTTATCTTCAAGAAGTATGCTGAGTAATCTTATCGACAGAGTGAGGCTCCCTTTCCGCAAGGAAAAGGAGCTTTACTCGTCTTTATTTGAGATTCTTGGGTTTTATCCGCGAAACATTAGCTACTACAAGCTCGCTCTGATGCACAAGAGCGTAATGCGCCGAGGCGCAAACGGCAAGCCCGTAAACAACGAAAGGCTTGAATTTCTGGGCGATGCCATACTCGACGCCATCGTGGGCGACATTGTTTACCGACACTTCCCTGGCAAAAGGGAGGGCTTTCTTACCAACACACGAAGTAAACTGGTACAGCGCGAAACGCTTAACAGGCTGGCGCAAGAGATGGGTATCAGCAGATTGATACTCTCCTCCGGCCATACTTCATCGCACAACAGCTACATGGGCGGCAACGCTTTCGAGGCTCTGGTGGGAGCCATCTATCTCGACCGCGGCTATTCTAGCTGTATGCGATTTATGGAAAAGCGCATCTTAGCCAAGATGATTAACATTGATAAGGTGGCCTATAAGGAGGTAAACTTTAAGAGCAAGCTTATTGAATGGAGCCAGAAAAACCGCGTAAAGCTCGACTTTATCGTAAAAGAGCAGGGCAAGGACAAGAACGGCAGTCCGTTTTTCCTGTTCTGCGTACACCTGGAAGGCATCGAAGGATGCAACGGACGGGGGTATAGCAAGAAGGAAAGTCAGCAATTGGCATCGAAACTTACGCTCGAAAGGCTGAAAAAGGAGCCGCAATTCATCGACCGAGTGTTTGCTGCCAAGGCCGAACGAGCAAAGAACGATGCCAATGCGGAGGGTAACGACAAGGCTGCAACAACACAACAGCAGCCCGAAAAGCCCACAAACGGAGCGCAATCGGCACAAAAAGAACGGGAAAAGGATACGGCAAACGAGGCAAACAAGGTGAAAGCCAACCAGCCAACCGCCCAGAACACCGAACGTTCTGCCACCGAACGCACTAACGTACGCCAGGAAGAACGCGCCGCAGAAAAGAAGACGGAGCGTGCTAACGAACGTAAACCGCGCAATGAGGCGCAAGGCGGCAAGCGATGCCGATGCGCAAAATAAAACCGAAGAAAAACCCAAGAAACAAGAAAGACGAACCATCGAAAAGGCGGAAGAAAAGCCGATGGAAGTGTTTAGGGACGATAAACCCAAAGACGAACCAAAGGAAAAACAGCATCGCCTTTACACTGAAAGGGAACCCGAAGAAGTGGCAGCAGAAACGCTGGACTTTGACGACGACCCCGAATTCGACCTCAGCCATATCACGGCTCGCCAACAGTCGCGCGAAGAAATCATCGCTGCGGCCGAAGCTGCCGCTTTCAGCGAAGAGCACACCGACAATCAAAACCAATGACGAACGCGTTGATAGGCGTGAGCATGCCTTACAAAAGCTGCACCCCAACCTTACTAAGAGCAGGTTGGGGTGCAGTTTTTTTATGGGCTAGGCTTGCCGATGGCGTTAGCCGTACACCTAGCTCAGTTGTTTTTTCAGGTTACTTCAAGTAATACTTGTTGGTTACCTTAAAGTCGTCGTCGAATTCGTAAACCAGTGGCGTACCTGTGGGAATCTCAACGTTGATGATATCCTCGTCGGAGATGTTCTCGAAATACTTAATGAGCGAACGCAGCGAATTGCCATGAGCAGCGATAAACACGCGTTTTCCTTCCATCACCAGAGGCTTAATCTCGTTTTCGAAGTAAGGAACGGTACGAGCGATAGTGTCTTTAAGGCTCTCGCACATGGGCACATCCTCAACGGGAACGTCGCGATAAGCAGGGTTTTTGCGAGCCGAGTAAACGTTATCCTCTTCCATTTGGGGCGGACGAACGTCGAAACTTCTGCGCCAGATGTGCACTTGCTCGTCGCCATACTTCTCTGCCGTCTCTTTCTTGTTGAGGCCAGAGAGTGCTCCATAGTGGCGTTCGTTCAGTCTCCACGACTTAATTACGGGCAACCATTCGCGTTCCATCACCTTAAGCGCAATCTGTTGCGTGTTGATGGCGCGTTTCAGGTACGACGTGTAGCACACATCGAAGTCAAGTCCGGCCTCTTTCATCAGTTCGCCAGCGCGTTTTGCCTCTGCCTTTCCCTTTTCAGACAGTTCCACGTCTACCCAACCCGTAAACAGGTTCTTTTGGTTCCACTCGCTTTCGCCGTGGCGAATAATCACTAGTTTTTTCATACGAAGTATTGTGTATTATATATAAATAATGTGTAAGCTTACAAACTACAAAATTATACATTATTACCCGCTTTGGCAATAGCAACCAATGGGGCACTGGTGAAAAATAGTTAAAAAGGACGGCCTACACGAACGAAACAGCCGAAACGCCTTTACCGAGAACGCATTGCGCTCCCCACGCCCTTCCGTTGCCCACGCAACGGCATCGGCACTGCCTTACGCCTAGCTGCCAACCACCGCAAGCCGTAACGCAACCACACATACACCAAAGCGGCCTCACTCTTTCAGCAAGCGTTCTTCTTCCAAGTCAATGCGGTGAATGAAGTGGCGAACAATCTCCTCGTCCACCCTCTCGTTCTCGTTATTCAACTTGTTCAGCCACAACCGCTGTTCGTTAAGGATGTTGTGATAGTTCTTACGCAACTCGTCATCGTACAGCGTAGCCGACCCTTCTGTTTCCAGCTGCTCGTTCCAATGCGCAACCAGACTGTTCAACAGGGCCGAACGGGTAACATCCACACACTTGTTGTTGTGCCGAAGATAGTCCAGGCTGGCCTGCGCCATACCTATTCGTATCATTCGTTCCGTCTCTTCGTGCGGCAGATGGTCGTCGTAGTTGTGAAATTTCACCCATTTAAGCAGTATCGGCAGCGTTAAACCTTGGAACACCAGCGTGAGCGTAATCACCACAAAGGTGATATACAGCATCATGCTGCGTTCGGGAAAAGGCGTCTGTGTGCCCGGTACGTAGAGCGGTATGGCCAAAGCGGCCGCCAACGACACTACGCCGCGCATGCCCGTCCACCCTAAAACCAAGGGGCCGGCCATTCCTTGCGAACGCGAATCGGCCACGGTGATGAACTTACTCATAAAGCGGGTGATGAACACGGCACTAAACGCGGCACACATACGTATAACAACCAGCGCGCCCGTAATCAGCAGTCCGTAGGCTGTTGCAGTCCAAAGGCTAACGCCATCGGCTTTAAGTCCGGCCATTATCTCGGGCAAGTCTAGTCCGATAAAAAGGAAAGCCAACCCGTTGAGCAAGAAGATAAGGAAGTTCCACACGTTCTCGGCCCGCAGTCTAGACGACGAACCGATGATGAGTATTCGGCGATAACTGAAATACAAACCGCCGCTAACCACGGCCAACACGCCCGAGGCCTCAACCGTTTCGGCACAGATGTACATCAAGTAGGGGCTGATGATGGTGAACATGGTGTCGATATTCTCGTCCATTGGCAGCCACTTGTGCAGCTTGATAAGCACATATGACAGCAGCACGCCCACAGCTGCACCGCCAATAACCATCCAAACGAAGGATGCGGCAGCCTGATGCCACACAAATTGGCCCGTGCCAATGGCGATAAGGGCAAACTTAACGATGATAAGCGAACTGGCATCGTTGAACAAGCTTTCGCCTTCGAGCACGGCCGACACGCGCCGCGGCACTTTCACAAACTTCATGATGGCCGCAGCCGACACGGCATCGGGCGGCGAAACGATGCCGCCAATCAAGAAACCTAGGGCAACAGAGAACCCAGGAATGAACGTGTTGGCAATATACCCCACAACCAAAGCCGTAATAAACACAACGATAAAAGCGAACGAACCAATGATGCGCCGCCACCGCCAAAGCTCTTTCCACGAGTTGGCCACGGCGGCTTCGTAGAGTATCGGCGGAAGGAAAACAAGGAATATCACATCGGGATTGATGTGCAAACGCGGCATGCCGGGAATGAAACTCAGGGCTATGCCGCCCAAAACAAGCATCACGGGATAGGCCACCTTGATGCGTTGACTAACCATCACCAACAAACAGATGGCTACAACCAGCAGAATAGATACGATGAGTTGGTGTTCAATCATATTGAGTTGACGAGTTAGAGAGTGGATGAATGATGAGTTGACGTCGTCTTGAATTTTAATATTTAAAGTTGTCCTTACTTTAATCTTTGAAGTCATCTAGACTTTTAAAATCTCTACAAATTGAGAGGAGTTTATTATCTTTGTGCCATAAAACCAAGATACACGCTCCCGCCCGTGTACGAAGTACTGAACAAAGATACGATAAAATCTGAAATTCCGCCCCCTTTGTCTGTGCCAAAACGCGGTTATGCCTCAAAAAAAGTAAGCTGGCGGAAACCCTCTCAATACATTAGTTTATAAGCTGAAAGCATTTTTCCTGCGACACATCATGAGGAAAAAGTAAAGATGCCTTCCTTATGTTTCTTATGTTCTTATGTCAAAAAACGGACGTATTTAGGTCAAAACACGAAAAGGCGAACGATTTAACCAGTTGACGAGTTGACGAGCTGGCCAGTTAACGAGTTGACGAGTTAACAAGTAGACAAGCTGACCAGTTAAGCAGTTGACCTGTTGAACAGTTGACGAGCTGACCAGTTGACGAGTGAACTCGTTAATTCGTCAATTGGGTTACCCGTCAACCGCTGTAAACTTTTCAGCATAAATTTTAACATTATGACTACCCTTTTCGTCCACCAACCGCGCACCTTGCCGCAAAAAATCGATTCTCGCGAAGGTTTGCTTTGGTGCAAAAAGGGGATAGTTGTACAGGCAGGCAAAATGAATTTTTATTTAAACTGACCGCCACTAACACCCATTTTTTGGCGATTTGCAGCAAAATGCAGTGCGTTTTGCCGCTAAATGCAGTGCAATATGGTGCAAAACGCAGTGCGTTTTGGTGCTAAACGCAAGGTAAAATGGTGCTAAATGCGGGGCAATTTGCTGCAAAATGTGAACCGAAAAGCATAAAAATACATGGCAAATGGTATAAACAAAACCTTTTAGAGGCATGAAACACATGGCAAAAAGGGCAAAATAGGCACTAAAAAGTGGGGTTTTAGGAGCTAAAAGCAAGTAATTGGACTTGAAAAAATACGAGGTGGCAACCAAAATAGAAAGGCTAAATGGTGCAAAACGCAGGTATTTTTCTTAAAAATAGACGAAACGAAAGACGTGAAAGGGTAGAAAAAGTGGCTATTTCCCTATTTTTTAGCCTGTATTTTCGCTAGAATGGCGCGAAAATTAGAGCCACATTGTAAAATAAAAAGCAGCAATTTAAGCTTTTGCGTTGATGAGTTGGTGCGTGCATGTGCTGATGCGTTTGCGAGTTGGCGTGTCTATCTGTTGACAAATCCATGATTTTATTGGCTTACAAGTTGATGCATTCAGTAACTTACAAGCCAACGAACCTGCAACCAGTTGCGTTAGTTTGTGTCCACACGTCTTTAAAGTTATAAGCCTGTCCACCTACTCACGGGCTTATAAGCCGCTAACGCAAAAAAGGATTGTTTAAGCTCCGCGCGTGCCAACAAGTTGTTGGCAACATACCCGCATGGGGCATCTTGAAGTGCAGGCACAAGCACCTTTCATCGGTGCTTGTGCGGTGCTGGTTTTGGCTTAAAGGTCGAAACAAACCGAACCGCCTGTGGTAACATCGTCCCCGATGCGTTTTGTATCGACGACAACACATGTTGGTTACAGGTTGGAAAGCCCACAGACCCATGAGCAAATAAGCGTCTTGCCTCAATTCGCGGCTTGCCCTCCCAGTTTTTTGGCAAGCCATCCGTCTACGGAGAAACGACCTGGACCAGCAAAAAACAGCAGGACGAACACCAGAAGGTAAACAAAAGCCAGTTCGCCCTCGGCCATTGAGCCACCATGAGCCATGAAAAAGGCTACACACATGGTGAATATCATGGGCAACAATACTAGCCTACTGAGCACACCTACTACCAAAGCCAACGAGCAAACCAACTCGCCGAAGATGGCCAACAGCAACGATAGGCCGCTGCCAAGCCCCAGAGGGTCGGGGAAACTGCCAGACATCTGTTCGAAACCTTCTAACTTCTGCAATCCATGTGATGCCAACAATAGGGCAAAAACCACACGAGCCACTAATAAAAACGCGGCTGTGCTACAACGCTGTTGCCTATCGGGCAACAAAAATCTTAATACTTTTCTCATTTTTCTTTATTGTTATCCTGAGTGATTTGTGGACAAGTGAACAAGCTGACTGGTTGACAAGTGAACAAGTTGACTGGTTAACCAGTTGACGAGTGGACAAGCCAACCCGTTGACGAGTGAACAAGTAGACAAGTTAACCAGTTGACCAGTTGACGAGTTAACCAGTTGACGAGTTAACGAGTTCACAATTTAACAAGCCGGCAACAGCGTTACGCTTGCCGATTTAAAGCAATCGGCAAGCCTACCGCCATGCCAGCAAAGTATGTTACGCCACTCCCACCGCGGAGAGCGGCCGAGGGCAATGGCCCTTTACCCCGTTGGGCAAGGCCGCTACCACACCACCTTCTGCCCCAAGAAATACTTATTCTCGTCGTCGCGCGCCACGCCTTTACCCATACATTCAAAGGTGCGGACATTGCAATCGGGTATTTCGCGCCCACGATAGTAAGCGTTAAACGCATCTTTGGCATAGCCATCAATCAGCACGCGAAACGTTCCGCTCGAGGCATCCTTCACCTCTGCGCCCTCAAAATAAATGTTGAAAGCATCCTTGGCATAGCCAAAGCTAAGCACCTGAAAGCTACTGGCCGAGGCATCTATCTTCTTTCCGAGGTAATACACGTCGAAATTGGTTTTCGAATAACCGAAACCCAAGCTGTTTCCAGGCAACAACTCTTCGGGGAAACGCCCCCAATCGCCCCCATCACGCGGGTCGATGCCGCCTCCTCGTCCATCGGGAATCACCACTGGGGGCTGTTCTTCGGCATCGCCCACCACGCGAAAGGTGCGCGGATTAGCACCTTGCAACACTTCGCCACGATAATAAACCGCCCTGCGGTCGCGCGCATAGCCGTGTGCCAAATATTCAAACGTGCGCGCATCGGCACCAGGTATCACACGCCCTTCAAAATAAACGGCGTTCCGGTCTACACCGTAGCCATAACTCTTGCGCCTTTCGCCAAACTGGTGCTGCGCCCAAGCGGGCTGTGCCGCCATTGCCAATGCCATCAGCATCAGCAACATCGCAACCTTATTGATGTTAATAAAAACTCTCTTCATATAGCTTTATCGTTATGTTTCTGTTCGTAGCCATTGAAACGCCAGGCGTTCGCTACCATTGTCGGTATGTATCACCCCGCAATATGCAAAGCCGTGTTTCCTAATGTTGTGCAACATGGGGGCGTTGTCTTTGTGCGTGTCGATACGCAGGTTTGCTGCCCGCGCCTTGCAAAAGGCCATCACCTCGGCAAACACGCCACGTTGGGTTTCGTCGGCCGCCATACGATGTATCACGCAATAAGGCCTTTCGTTGTGGAGCCATTGGCCTTGCCAGATGTGTGCGTATGTGCGGTCGGGGCCTTCTGCCAACACAAAAGTAGCCACCACTCGCCCTGCATCCTCGCCCACATAACATTGCCCACGGCGCAAGTCTTCTTCAACCGTGGCACGCTGCGGATAGCCTTCCACCCACTGCTGGGTGTTGCCTGTGGCCGCCATACGCTGCCTACCGATGTCCAGCAGGCGCATCACAGCATCGAGGTCGGCCTTTGTTGCCAATCGTATTTGCATGTTGTTTGCAAGTAAACGGAGTTTTAAAACGTGGGCGACACCACCCTACTAAAAGTCTGCCGAACAACATCGGCTTAGTGCAAAAGTAATGTTTTATCTTTAAAAAACGTTCAAAAAGTTGGCATTCTTTGGTTATTTGCGCAAAAATGTATAGTTTTGTGGTAACTCAAAACAAATAAAGATGAACAGACTGACATTTAAACTAACCATGACCGCGTTGTGTACGGTCTTGGCATGCTGCACTGGCAATAGTAAAAACCAAGAAAAGAAAGGACAAACAATGAACACAAAAGCAGAAATATACCTGGCCGGCGGATGCTTCTGGGGTACAGAACACTTTCTGAAACAAATCGACGGCGTAACCGACACGCAAACGGGATATGCCAACGGACATGGCAAGAACCCCTCGTACCAAGAGGTTTGCACAGACAAAACGGGCTTTGCCGAGGCTGTACGCGTGGCATACAACCCCGAACGCCTGCCGCTTTCGCTGCTGTTGCAACTATATTTCAAGTCGATTAACCCCACTTCGCTTAACCGACAAGGCAACGACGTGGGCACACAATACCGCACGGGCATCTATTACACCAACCCCGACGACCTGCCCATCATCCAAGCAGAAATGGCGAAGGTGGCCAAACGCTATGATCGGCCGCTGCAAGTGGAGGTGTTGCCCCTGAAAAACTTCTACGATGCCGAGGATTATCACCAAGATTACCTCGACAAGAACCCTACGGGCTACTGCCACCTGCCGCAAGCCTTGTTCGACATGGCACGCAAGGCCAACAAGAAAACAGATGAAAAGAAAACCTACGCCAAGCCCTCTGACGAAGAATTGAAAAGCAAACTTACGCCTCTGCAATACGAAGTTACGCAGAATGCGGCCACCGAACGCCCCTTTGCAAACGAATACGACCACGAGTTTCGCCCCGGCATATACGTGGATGTTACCACGGGCGAACCGCTTTTCCTTTCTACCGACAAGTTCGATTCGGGCTGTGGATGGCCGGCTTTCTCTAAGCCCATCGACAACCGATTGCTAAACAACCTCGAAGACCGTTCGCATGGCATGTTGCGCACTGAGGTTCGTTCGGCCAAAGGCAACGCGCATCTAGGCCATGTATTTAACGATGGCCCCAAAGAAACGGGCGGTTTGCGCTATTGCATCAACAGCGCATCGCTGCGTTTTGTACCAAAAGAGGATATGGAAAAGCAGGGTTACGGCAAGTATCTGCCCATGTTGGAAGAGAAATAAAGCCCCCTACACGCGTTCATAGCCACAGCCAACACGAGGCCATGTGGCTTACCCCATCGGGGTGCCTAGGCTGTCTGGGCATCCCGATTGTTTTTTAGTTAGCAACAAACTGGGTCTTATCGCCAAGCTGAGCCTGCTGGTCGGCCGCCTATTAAAGCCTAACCCCAATAGGCCGTTAGAGCCTGTGCAGATTTTGTTTGGCTGTCGGCATCTAGCCTGTCATATTCTTGAAGGCGTAGCGGGCTGCGTGGAGAGGATAAGACAAGCTAGATGCAGACAACCAAACGGAAGGCAACCAAGGAGCGACGCAAACGCCCCAAAACAATGGATAAGCAGCCTAAACGCGCGATTGGGGGTTAAAAGGCAAAGCCTAAGCCCAAATAAGGGTACACAAGAAAACGAGAGATGCCGTAATGGGTTTCGGGAACAAACGTTGGGTTGACACCAGCGCGGAGAAAGAAACCCACGGCAGGCTGATAGCGATAACCCACGTTCGCAAAGCCATAGTAACCATACTTCCATATATCGGGCGGATCAGACGACATGCAGAGAGGGGGCGTTGCATCCCGCTCATAATCGCGTTTAAAGATGCCGTGCATCATCCCCACCCCCAATTCCAAGCTATGGTTAGTGCCACCAATAAGGCCGTAAGCCTCGAACACCGCCGCCGGCCCTTGATAAACGCAAGCGCCGCCTTCGCTTTTATCAGATGTTCTGCCAGCATTAAAGGCCAATCCCAGGCGATAGCCCAGATGGCGGTTAGCCGAAAAGCGCGAATCGAAATTCGCGCCAATAATGCCCGCTGCGCCAGCTAACTCGTTGTACACGGCACGCCGCGGTTTTTCTTGTGCCATGAGCATTGCGGCCGACCATGCCAAAATCGGGATAAATAAGAGGCGTTTCATCATTGATTAAGAATTCCTAAACATTTCATTTTCTATCTCCAACCTACATAACCAACACCTTCCATCTAGTGACGGTTACGCTGTTGGCCTGCAAAAATACGGCCCTAACAACCCCCAAAAGCCCAAAAGCCCACCAGCCCATCAACATGAAGGGGGCGTCGCCCCACAGCCACACCTGGGAGAGAGGCCAGCGACAAAGGGCATTTGGCAGACCTATTGCTTGCCCGTTATGGCGTAGAACACCTTTTTGTACCACGGCCGCGACAATAGCCTGTTGAGCTTATCCTTATACGGTTTCACCATTTTATGGTAAAACTCCTCGAAGTAAGCGTCTTCGTTCTTTAATATGTAAAGAGAGGCGGCCTCTGTATATTGTTCCATCAGAGAAGTGTTACGAGTAATGTTCCCCCCATGTATCCTGTACATCACCAGTGGCTGGTTTATGAAACACACCTTGGGATTGCGCCTAAACACCTCGAGCCACATTATCCAGTCTTCCTTTGCTTTAAGAAACTCCTTGAATGTAAGGCCTTCCAATATCTTTTTTGTGAAGCAAAAACAATGGGGCGGCACGTTAAAGTCGATGTCCCATTGCAACAACAAATTCTTATAAGTAAAATCGTACTTCGTCAGATCGCAAAAAGGCGGACGTGGTTCGCCATTGTGCTCTTCCGAAAAATTGGTGACAACGACGTCGCATTTCTCCTGCGAAAAGGCCTTTACGCTCTCTTCCAGCTTTGTAGGCTGCAAGATGTCGTCGCCGTCTAAGAACTGTATGAGGTCGCCCCCGGCCTCACTCAGCCCCGTATTTCGTGCTCCACTGCAACCTTTGTTTGCCTGATACACATATTTAAAGCGTGCGTCTTTCGCCTGCCAACCTTTGGCAATCTGTGCCGAAGTGTCGGTAGAGCCATCGTCTACGATGATGCATTCCCAATCGGGATAAGTCTGTTTGGCCACACTTGCTAAACAATCGTTCAAAAAAGCCTCTTGATTGTAGCAGGTTACGATAACTGAAACTTTCATGTCTTGCTGTCTGTTACTTGATAAGGAGGCATGTCTAGGGCATACCTCAACCAGTTTGTGAAACTATATTTTTGTATTATCTCTTCGGGAAGTGGCGTGTATGGCGCGGCAAGGAACTCGCTAAGGCCGTCGAAACATCCATCTTCAACCACAAAGATGTTCTCAGGGCGATAGAAGTCGTACAACCTCACGCTCTTGTTGTCTGTAATGAGCTTTTTGTTATACCTCAAAGCCTCGAACACCCTGAACGACAACCCATCGTGTTCGCAAGCCTTAATGTCGAGCAGCATGCCCGCTCTTCTTGCAGTCTCCAAGTAAGAAAGAAAGCCCACCCCTTTCTTCGAAAAGGTTATTATGGGGTGTTCGAAGGCAACCGACCTCCATCCCAGCACCAAATGGACGTTGAGCTTTAGGTTGTATTTTTGCAATTCGTCGACCATTTTAAGCAACGAACCCACGCGACCTTCCTGATAGGCGCCCGCATACATCACTTCGTTGGCGTTTACTTGCACTTCGGGCATGGGGAAATCGAAATAAAAATTGGTACAAGCCAGTAGGTTGGGGTATTTCGCCTTGTACTTGGGGGCATCGTTAGGGTCGAAAACAAAGAAACGGTCGAAAAGCGGAATGACCTCGAACACCTGCGGAAACCGTTCCAATCCGTCCCATTGGTATGCCGTTGTTTTGTTGGCCACGCGAAGCACCTCGTTAAGCGTTTCCATCTCCAACAAATCGGGGCGCATTACAATTGCATAGTCAAAACTCTTCGTGGCCAAGCGGTGCACAACCTGTCCCACCCGCTTAGAATAGTAGGCGGCTGCAATGCGGCGCTTATACTCATCACGGCCAAGTAGGTGTTTGAGCACGAAATTTACCATCCGCGTTTTAAACGTATGCCTAAACCTGGGTGCCAAAACAACGGCCTTTGTGTAGCCCAGGTGTTTGAGGTTCTTGTCTATCGCCTTGTAAAGTTCGAACTCGGGCGGCAGTATCACTATGATTTTCTTTTCGCTGTTCATCATTAAACCGTACATATAATATGGAGGCGAACCGCCAGCATGGCTGTTTTCGGCAGCCAAACAGGCGCAGGTGCAATCCGTAGGGCCTGATAAAATACCATGTTTGCTAGTCTAACCCCAGTATGTGTTAATCCCGAAAATCAAAAAATCTTGAAATGAGAACAAGACATACGTTGCAAAAGTAGTCAAAAAGTTTGAAAATACCATATATTTACGAACGAATTATAGTCTAACAGAATTGCTTTTGGAATATTGTTGTGAGGAGAATGCCAGAAGGGCGCAGCATGGCATCAACAAACCCTTATGCAGAGAAAAGGGGAATGCCTGTTTGCTTACGATGCCCCTGTGGCTTTCCAAATCCAATTAAGTTTGACTAGAACATCGGTACAAAGGCCCTTGTACAGACACGACAATGTGCTTGTACCGACACTCAAAGCTGTCGGAAACGTTATAGCAGAAGTTTTGTTCCGACACGACAAGATGCTTGTGATGCTCCAAATCCAATTTCGTTTGACTATGATTACCAACATCCTTTTCTGATGAAATGAAATACTACAACAAGCCAATTGCCCGACGAACGGGCGCACATCAACAGTTGCACCTAATGAGATGCACAACGAACCCACATGGCCGTAGGTTAAGCCTCTGCACGGTTCTTCTTTTGGTTACAACCAACGCATGCGCCCACGACATCCCGTCAACCCAAGAAAACTTGTTGAAACCCATAAAGCAAGATGAAACACTTTGCATTATGTAGGGGAAACGGCCTTGACACGTACGATGCAATTGCCAACATACACCCAGAACAAGGCCTGTCGCCAACTCACTTTTCACCAAGTACGGGGCGTTATTTGGCAAGCTGTTTCATCAATTCGGCCATCTTGCCGCGGCGTTCCATCGAGTACACGCCGCTTTCTCTTTCCAAATATTCAAAAAGGTTGAAAGCCTTTTGCAACAGCACTTCCCTATCGTGCACCGATGCTTCGGTATCGGCCTCGGCGTAATACAACTCCGCCAGCATCGCCAATCGTTCCAACCGTTCGTCTTCGGGAAACGACAGAATGGCCGACATCAACTCGTCGATAGTTGCAAAATGGTAAAGGTTGTACGGGCCTAAATACTGTTCGTACAGCAGACGAATAGCCTCGCGCCTTTTAACAACCTCCTTTTGGTCGAGCATACGGCGCAGGGCCTCGGCAAATTCGCGGATAAGTCGCTTTATGTAATCGCGTTGTAGCATTTGTGCGTAACGTTTAAAAGATGGTATTCATATTGGCGCAAAGTTACAAAAATCTTTCAACACAGGGTACATCACCTGGCTTTATTTATCTTCGGAAAAGTAAAGTTGTTCAACATGGGAAAACGCTTGCCAACTAAACAATTTTATAAATGTGCCTTAACAAACCATGCCTTTTAATGTCGCAAAACATAAAAAACATTGACAAACATCAATTTCGTGGAAATTTTGCAGATTTTTTCGGTACAAGTATTGCAGGATTAAAAAAAACATCGTAACTTTGCATTGTATTCGAGAGAATGCTTTTCATAATAAGTTTTCATTAGGTTAGTAGTTTGATAGATTTTAAGGTTAAAGATTATGTTATTAGATTTTGAAACAATCGCGATGTTGGTTGGCGTTACAATCGTAACTGCACTTAGCATTATCGCTTTGCAACACACCAACGTCCGTTAACATTATTCTTTGGGATGACGGGATGAGTGATCATGCCGTCATCTTTTTCTTTATACATACACGAAGTTAGTGAGGTTAATACCTCACTAGTTGAGATTAACCTCCCTATTTTGTATGGGTCAGTCGCAAGAGATAAGGTTGCTGAAAGTGTCAAGAACGCCAACGCTTAGCCCTAAAAAACGGTTTCGCCCCTTTATCTCTTTTGAGGATTTCGCAATCGGCTTTTATGCCTTGCGAATGTCCCAAAAGAGATAAAGGGGCGAAACTTTATGGTTGTGGTATGCGCAAAGGCGCAACCTATTACTTCACGATAAGCAAATAATAGTTTTTCTTTCCGCGTTGAACAAGCAGGTATTTGCCGTCGATAAGGTCGTCGGCAGTAACGGGGCGGTCGGCAGCGGCAAGCTTTTCCTTGTTCAGCGACACGCCTCCGCCTTGCACCAGCTTACGCATTTCGCCCTTGCTAGCGAACACGGGCACGTCTTCGCGTGTGAAAAGGTCGATGGCAGGCTGGCCAAGCAAAGCCTTATCCAGTTCATAATGCGGCACGCCCTCGAACACATCGAGCAGCGTTTGCTCGTCTAGTTTAAGCAGATTTTCCTTTGTGGCCTTGCCAAAAAGGATGTTGCTGGCCTCCATAGCCTGGTCGAGTGCGGCCTGCGAGTGCACCATAACGGTAACCTCTTCGGCCAATCGCCTTTGCAAGGGGCGCCTTCCCGGGTCTTCGTTTTGTTCGGCTACCAGCGCGTCTATCGTTTCCTTATCCAGCGAAGTGAATATCTTGATGTAGCGTTCGGCATCGGCATCGCTTACGTTCAGCCAGAATTGGTAGAACATGTAAGGAGAAGTGCGCTTGGCATCGAGCCATATATTGCCACCCTCCGTCTTGCCGAACTTCGTCCCGTCGGCCTTAGTAATTAGCGGACAAGTAAGCGCGTAAGCCTCATTTTCTATGCCTAAGGTGCGGCGAATAAGCTCGGCGCCCGTTGTCATGTTGCCCCATTGGTCGTTACCGCCTAGTTGTAGCTTGCAACCTTTGGTTTCATAGAGGTGTAGAAAGTCGTAACCCTGCAACAATTGGTAGGTAAACTCGGTGAACGAAAGTCCGTCGCGAGCGTCTCCGCTGAGGCGTTTCTTCACGCTGTCCTTGGCCATCATGTAGTTAACAGTGATGTGTTTGCCCACCGTTCGTGCGAAATCGAGGAACGAAAAGTCTTTCATCCAATCGTAGTTGTTCACCATCTCGGCGGCGTTGTCGCCCTTGGCATCGAAGTCTAGGAACTTAGCCACCTGTGCTTTGATGCACTCTTGGTTGTGATAAAGCGTTTCCGAGTCGAGCAGGTTACGTTCCGCGCTCTTACCCGAGGGGTCGCCAATCATGCCCGTTGCCCCTCCAACGAGGATGATGGGTTTGTGTCCGCACATCTGCAAGTGTCGCAACATCATGATGCCAGCGAGATGCCCGATGTGCAAAGAGTCGGCTGTGGGGTCTGTTCCAAGGTACGCCGTAACCGTTTCCTTCTGCAACAGTTCTTCTGTTCCAGGCATAATCTGCGCCAACATGCCGCGCCATCTTAGTTCTTCTACAAAATTTTTCTTCATCGGGATATATATGGGATGTTTATGAGTTGACGAGTTCGTTAATTGATAAGTTGACAAGTTAACAAGTGACAAGTTCGTTAGTTTACGAGTTAACGCGTTTACAAGTTTGTGAATTGACAAGTTAAGCGGTGGACAAGCTGCGTGATTGGCCACCAGTAAGTGGTAAATTCACAAGTCATACCACTCCCCTCTCCCCTTGGAGAGGGGCTGGGGGTGAGGTTTTCACGGCACAGGGTCGTAACCGCTACCGCCCCACGGATTGCATCTCAACACACGCCAAACGGCCAAGGCCAAGCCCTTAAATGGGCCATGCTTGATGATGGCCTGACGGGCATACTCAGAACAAGAGGGCGTAAAGCGACACGATGGGGGCGTATAAGGCGAAATGGCCAGTTGATAAAAGCGGATGGGCAGTAGCAAAAGCCACACTGCGACACGCCGAAACAGGCCTAAAAGGGCACGAAGAGCATTCATAAGCTTTCTCCTATACGGCGTAACAGGTTCTGCACCTTATCGTCAACCTCGGCCGAAGAATGATGTTTGGCATCCAACCAAAGGAAACCCAGCGTTATTCTTCTGCCTGTCGGCAACTTATCATAAAGCAATTGTTTATTCTTGCGATAGGCTTCGCGCACCTGCCGCTTAACCCTATTGCGGTCGACGGCGTGCTTAAATCTGCGCTTAGGCACACTTATCATCATCTGTACAGGAGCCGTGGCCTGCTGTTCTTCGGCCGAAAAGGGCTGCACCAGATACACCACACGCAAGGGAAAGGCAGCAAGCGACCGACTATCCGCGCCGCAAAAGAGTGCCTCGGTGAGCTTTTTGCCACATGCGCGCTCTTCTTTTCTTAGCTTTTGCGATACCGTTGCTGCCATTGTAACTGTTTGTTTGGGGATGATTTAGACCGTTGCGCACGCCTTGTTCGAGGAACAGCACTTACCTGTTAAGTAAAAGGTGCCACTCGCCAACACGCCTTTCGTACGCTTTCGAGGTCTAAGTGGCGGGCCTTACTTATGCTCGTCGAGATAGGCTTTCAACGCGCCCGACATCGAGGGATATTCTTTCGAGGGAGCTTGGAAGTCCAACCGCAAGCCTTCGTCGGTGATGGCTTTCGACGTTGCCGGGCCAAACGTGCCGATACGAACGTCGCCTTGCTCAAAGTTGGGGAAGTCTTTCACAAACGATTTCACACCCGTGGGACTCACGAAGATGAGCATGTCGTAGTCAAAGTTCTTTATCTCCTCTGCCGTAAAGTCGTTGGTGATGGTGCGATACATCACGCATTCCGTATGGTTCAGTTTCTTCGAGTCGAGCAATTTGGCGATGTCGTCGTTATGGTTGTCGCTCAATGGCACAAGATACTTCTCTTGTTTGTGCTTAGCCATTGTGGGCAGCAGGTCTTCCATCTTGCCCGTAGTACCGAAAAACACCTTACGTTTACGGTATTGAACGTATTTTTGGATATAGAGCGCAATGGTCTCGGTTACGCAAAAATACTTCAACGTTTCGGGAATGGGCACGCGTAGCTCTTTGGCCAGCTTGAAAAAGTGGTCGATGGCGTGGCGCGACGTAAATACGATGGCCGTATAATTGGGAATGCTTACCTTTTGTTGGCGAAACTCTTTCGATGTGATGCCTTCTACCTGTACAAAAGGGCGGAACACCAAATCAACGCCATACTCTCTCTCTATGTCGAAGTAGGGCGACTTATCACTCGTCGGTTTGGGTTGAGATATTAATATCTTTTTTACCATCTACTTGCTTAAAAATTGATTTTCAAATAATTGGAGGCGATTGTCAATACGCCCCACAGGGCGAACAAAGGCACAATTTCGAGAGCGCAAAAGTACAAAAAAAATTGCAAAAACTGGCCTTTTTGGCGGAAAAAGATAAGGTGTGTCTTATAAAGCGACAGTATTTTGGTTGTCCCCAACACGATGCCCACATAGATAATGCTGCTCTTGACGGTGAGCTGGAAGTAGGCTTGCAGCATCACCAGCGGCAAAAGCAACACACCTTGCGAAGAAACGAGGAAGAGAAACGATTTAAGCCACTGGTTGTTTTTGCGCTTACCGAAGAACACCCACCCCACAAACCATTGGGCAAAGGCCTTCAGCAGGAAGTAGCCTGCCACCAAACCCGTAAGGATGCCGATAACAACGAACTGCTCGGCGATGAAGGTTTCAACGCGCAAGTGCCGCAGGTAAAGGAAGAAGAGGATGGCATAGAGCAAACTGGTTTGCAGTGCAAGGAATACTTGGAAACGTATCTCGCCCGTTGTCTCGGCTATTTCGGAGGTTCCTTCGTTGCGCACGCGGAAGAAATGCTTTACCTGGCGAAAGATGAAATCGCGCGATTGGGCGAAAGCCACGCAGCCCAATATGAAACAACCCAAGAGCAACGAGGTGAGCAAGTCGTCGCTGGCGATGGTATAAGGCACAGGGTCGCCTGCTACTCCTGGCCGTCCGGCTGGCATCTCAGGATGGTAGTACGGACTTTGCGAGAAAAAGGACTCGCGATAATAGAGCGGCAAATCAACAATGCGCACATCCTTTCCCACCGAGTGTCCAGGCAAGTGCAAGGTGTCGGGGCGGTTGCTCCAATGGATGGAGTCGGGCTTGAAGTGTGCCTGAATGGCCGAATCCTGCTGTTCGGGCGTAGCGTCGTAGGGCAGCCAACTAAGCACCTCTTTGGGCGTTAGCACCTTGGGTTTGGCCGTTTTTGCACTGTCTGCAAAGGCGGTCTCGGCTGCCGTCGTGTCGGCAGGGGCGATATAATACTGTTCTTTAATGGGTTTTAGCACGCTCAAAATGGGCTTGTTGTATGTTGTTATGCCTGTGTTGAAAGCCTTTTTGCCTTGCAATGCACCAGCAAAGGGGGCCGCTTTCGATGCACGGCGCGATGAAGAAGAGAGGTACAAAACAAGCTAGGCATGCCCCAAAATCCCCTCGGCAAGGTGTTTGTCGAGGGATTTCAGGGCATGCAGCCCGTGGTGTTTAAAGGCCGAACGCCTTCTTTATGTCGTCTACGCGGTCGAGTTTTTCCCACGTAAACAGCTCCACTTCCATCACCTTCGTTTCGTGATAACGGCTGGTAAAGGTTTTCTTCACCACCTCGTTCTTGCGCCCCATGTGTCCGTAAGCGGCCGTTTCGGCGTAGATGGGCTGCCGAAGTTTGAGGCTTCGCTCGATGGCATTGGGGCGCAGGTCGAACAACTGCGCCACCTTCTGGGCTATTTCGCCGTCGGTTAGCTGCACCTTACTACGCCCGTAGGTGTTAACGTAGATGTTAACCGGTTCGGCCACGCCGATAGCATAGCTCACTTGCACCAGCATTTCGTCGGCCACACCTGCGGCCACCATGTTCTTAGCGATGTGGCGTGCGGCGTATGCAGCCGAACGGTCAACCTTACTTGGGTCCTTGCCAGAGAAAGCCCCGCCGCCGTGTGCGCCTTTGCCGCCATAGGTGTCTACAATGATTTTACGACCCGTTAAGCCCGTATCGCCGTGAGGACCGCCGATAACGAACTTACCCGTGGGGTTAACGAAATACTTAATGTCGTTGTTGAAAAGTGCCAGCACCTTGGCACTTGTTATCTTCGCTTTAACGCGAGGCATCAGCACGTTCAGCACGTCGGCCTTTATTTGGGCCAGCATCTGCTCGTCGTTAGGGCCGAAGTCGTCGTGTTGTGTGCTCACAACGATGGTGTCGATACGTACGGGTTGCCCGTCGTCGGCATACTCCACCGTCACCTGACTCTTCGAGTCGGGGCGCAAATAGGTCATTTCCTTACCCTCTTTTCGTATCTCGGCCAACGTAATCATCAGCAAGTGAGCCAAGTCTAGCGACAGGGGCATGTAGTTTTCGGTTTCGTTGGTGGCGTAACCAAACATCATTCCTTGGTCGCCGGCACCTTGTTCGTCGGCCTCTTCGCGACTAACGCCGCGGTTGATGTCGTCGCTTTGCTCGTGAATGGCCGTCAGTACGCCGCACGAATCGCCGTCGAATTGGTACTCCGATTTGGTGTAGCCAATGTGTTTGATGGTGTTTCGGGCAATGGTTTGCAGGTCGATGTACGAGCTAGAACGCACCTCGCCCATGATAACCACCTGTCCTGTGGTAACGAAAGTTTCGATGGCGCAATGCGCTTTGTCGTCGTAGGCCAAGAATTGGTCTACCAAAGCATCTGATATTTGGTCGGACACCTTGTCGGGATGCCCTTCGGATACCGACTCGGATGAAAAAAGATATGCCATAATGCTACGAATTTGTGTATCTATAAATAATTGTATGCCTATACGCCATGCGCCACCCATCTTGCATTTTGTGGGCGGCACATGGCCGTTAGCGACTGCAAAGTTACGCAAAAATGTGCAACTGGCTCTAAGCCACGCTGCAAAATAACGTGAAATGGGGAGGCGCGGGCAGCGGTTCTAGCGTTTTTTATAGGTAATCTTACTGAAAACCTGCATCGTAACCACCACCATATAGAATGCCCAAAACATCACGACCATTATCAAATCAGGCATAAGCACGACATCCCCCACGGCCAAAAGTAGCATCATCCCCGTGATGTTGGGCAGCATCTTGTCGGCATAACGGCTCATCAGCCATTTGTTTTCCTCCGTATCTTCTGGCCCATTGGGTTGCGGATTGCTTAGCGGGTGCAACGATACATAGCGCAGCCACAGGTAAAGACCACCCGAAACCAAGGGAAACAAAAAGGTATCGGGGCGGAACCCCCTCCCATAGACAAGAGCAAAGCACCTAGTATGCCTATACGCCATGCGCCACCCATCTTGCATTTTGTGGGCGGCACATGGCCGTTAGCGACTGCAAAGTTACGCAAAAATGTGCAACTGGCTCTAAGCCACGCTGCAAAATAACGTGAAATGGGGAGGCGCGGGCAGCGGTTCTAGCGTTTTTTATAGGTAATCTTACTGAAAACCTGCATCGTAACCACCACCATATAGAATGCCCAAAACATCACGACCATTATCAAATCAGGCATAAGCACGACATCCCCCACGGCCAAAAGTAGCATCATCCCCGTGATGTTGGGCAGCATTTTGTCGGCATAACGGCTCATCAGCCTTTTGTTTTCCTCTGTATCTGCAGGTCCGCCGGGTTGTGGATTGCTTAGCGGGTGCAACGATACATAGCGCAACCACAGGTAAAGGCCAGCCGAAAACACGGGAAACACAAAGTTCGCGAGGCCAAAACCCCTCCTATAGCCAGAAGCAAAGAAGCTAATTCGCAAGGCAGGAAAAAGATCTATCACCGTGGCGTAGAGGGCCACAGCGAAGGTTGCCGCGAGAAAAACCACAGCTATTCGGTTGTTTGATGTGTTATGTTTTATCATTGCATTGCATTTCCTTATCACGATTCAACTTATACGTCGACCACCCTACCACTAGCAAAGGCAACATCGTTACTGCCACCGTAACAAAGGGGTTGAATACAATTATACCCGACAAGAAGAGCACGCTATAAAACCCAACGCACGTAATTTCTAGCAAAATAGACTCATGAAAATCACGTATCAACGGGGCATTATGCTCATTCACCGGTATTACATATCGCTTAAAGCCCCTTCTCACACGCATGGGCTTGTCTGCCTGAGAACGAATAAAGAAGTAAGCGCCTGCAACAAACAGAACGGGCACTAAGAGGAAGAAAGGCGAAAACGGATTGTTAACCCCGCCCGGCATATCAAAACGCATGTCTATCGTGTCTTTCGTTAGGATGCAGTACAACACAATGCTCACGGTGCCCACTAAGAAAAATAGCGAAAACAGGCTTTTTAAACTAGAATTTTTCATCTTTGGTACTTTATAATTGGTTACATTCTGCCATCAATCTGCTGCGCTGCACTGTACAACAAACCATTTGCATACAAGGCACAAGTGCAACTGTGGGCAGCGATGCTTTTATTTTGCAAAGTTACGACAAAAGTACATCACCGCCAAAACATGAAGAAAAAAAATTAAACCGCCTACCCTCTTCTCGATTTACGTCGCCAACGCACATAATATATAATGAGGAAGGCCACGACAAGCATCACCACGAGGGGTATCATGGGCAAGAAACCTGCCGCACAAAGCGTGACGTACAACAACAATCCCGTGACGGTAGGCGAAAGCACATCGACATATCGGCGCAATTGTTGCGTGTTGTCCTCCGTTTGGGGTATGTCGCGCGTTGGGTCGAGTGCCTGCGGGTTCTCCTTTCCCTTGCGCAACAACACGTAAAGCGCAGCCGACAAAAGGGGAAGAAACAAGATAAGATAGCTCATGCCTTGGAGTTCACTACCACCAAGTGGTCCCCAATGCACAACGATAGTGTCGTTAACAAATGCGGCATAAACGGCTACGCCCAAGGTTACGGCAAGAAAAAGCAGCGACAAAAGGTTGCTTAGCTTATTACTTCTCATGTTGCATAAAGTTTAGTTATGGTACATCTAGCCACAAACACTCCTACGCACATCATTTCGTTGCGATTTACTTACCCAACTCACCGATGCCTTTTCGGAATAATCTGTAACAATATTGCAAATATAGCTTAACAATTTGGTACCACCAAAGGTTAGAGAAAGAAAGTGTGGGGAAGAGGGTTTTTAAGTTGGCGAGAGGTTTTTAAGTTGACGAGTTGACGAGTAGACAAGTTAACAAGATGGTTAGTTAACGAGAAGACAAGTTAACAGGTTTTCTCGTCAACTGAAAACCTCTCCTGAACTAACAACACATACCACTCCCCTCTCCTCTTGGAGAGGGGCTGGGGGTGAGGTCTTATCAACCAACAAAACATACTACTCCCCTCTCCCCTTTGGAGAGGGGCTGGGGGTGAGGCTTTATCAACCAACAAAGCATACCACTCCCCTCTCCCCTTTGGAGAGGGGTTGGGGTGAGGCTTTATCAACCAACAAAGCATACCACTCCCCTCTCCCCTTGGAGAGGGGCTGGGGGTGAGGCCTTATCAACCAACAAAGCATATCACTCCCCTCTCCCCTTGGAGAGGGGTTGGGGGTGAGGCCAGTAGGGGGTGAGGCCTTGTCCACTTTTCAGCAAGAATTTTAACACAAAAAGAGCCCTTTTTATCCACCAACAGCCCACTCGGTCGCAAAAATTCGATTCTCGCGAAGGTTTGTTTTGATGCAACTAAGGGCCAATCTACGGATGCGGCAAGATGAATATTTATTACATGGAACCGCCATTTGCACCCGTTTTAAGGGTGTTTACCGCTCAATTTACTGCAATATGCCGCTAAATGCAGTGCGTTTTGGTGCAAAATGCAATGCGTTTTGGTGCAAAATGCAGTGCGTTTTGGTGCTAAACGCAAGGTGAAATGGTGCAAAATGCAGTGCGTTTTGCTGCTAAATGCGAGGCAAAAAGCATAAAGATACGCCACAATGGCATAAATATAACCCTCTCGAACCACGACACACATGGCTAAAAAGGGCGAAATAGTCATCAAAAAGTGGGATTTTGGGGGCAAAAAGCAGGTAATTGGGCTTTCAAAATTACGAGTTGGCAACCAAACTAGAAAGGCAAAATGGTGCAAAATGCAGGTTTTACTCTGAAAAACAGACAAAACACAAGGTAAGAAAACCTAGAAATTACCCCAATTTACCCACATTATGACCCAATTTTTCGCTAGAACGGAGCGAAAATTAGAGCCACATTGTAAAATATACCGTAAGAATTTAAGTTTTCGAGTTGGTGAGTTTCTGAGTTGATGAGTTGGTAAGTTAATGAGTTGGTAAGTTGATGAGTTGGTGAGTTTGTAAGCTTGTAAGTTGATGAGCTAGTAAGCTTGTGAGTTGATGAGTTGATGATTTTGTAAGTTGGTGAGCTAATGAGTTGGTGAGCTTGTAAGCTTGTGAGTTGATGATTTGATGATTTTGTAAGTTAATAAGCAAACACCCCACAAGGCATACCACTCCCCTCTCCCCTTGGAGAGGGGTTGGGGGTGAGGCTGGTAGGGGTTGGGGATGAGGCCAATTGGGGGTGAGGCCAGTTGGGGGTTGAGGTTTTCTCTCGCTCATAGTTTGCCTTTCAGTTCGGGTGCGCTTACCATTGTGGCGTACAGATACATGGCAACGGCGGCGTGAAGGGCCGCAGGGAGCAAGTTGGCGGGCAGGTCTTCGGCACTGTGGTTCTCCTTATTGCGCCATGTAAACACCACATTATAATACTGCTTAAAGCGTTCGTGCTTGGGGTTACGCGTATGATAAAGACTGGATATGCGTGGGAAATGGCGCACGGCATCGAGCAAGGCGGGCTCACGACCATCGTTAACAAGCGGCATGGGCACGCCATGTTGCAGCCAATATATCTTTTTGAGGAAGGCCTCGAAACGGCTAACCAGGTCGGCATACCATGTGCGGAAATCCTCTTCGCGGTGCTGTGCCCGATAAAGACAATTCAGCGTGTTGCGCAATATCCGCCGAAGACCTTGCAAGGCGGGTATCGTTTCGGCATTCACCAAGCAGAAGAACAGCCGCAACACCTCATCAAACTCCACGTTATGAACCCCATCGCAGAAGTCGGCAAAGTCTTCCTTAAATGCTTGGCGCAACTTAAAGGCCAAATCTTGCTCATCGTATTCGGGATTGATGGCAGCCTTTACCCGTTCGCGTATCAACTGATTAAACCGCTCTTGGAAGTCGGGCTCCGACATGTACTTATTAATCAGCTGGGTATAGGTTTCGGCCATGTCGGCCATTTTCACGTTGGTGGCCTCGTCGCACTCTTGTGCGGCCGTCTGTTCGTCGTTGTTCAGCATGGCGTCGCGCACGTTGTTGTCGTTGGTAACGCGTTGCGTAACGTCTTCCACCTGCCTTTTCACCACCTCGATGTCGTCCCAGTCGGTAGAACCGAACAGCTCGTTAAACTGCGTTTCGATAACGCTTAGCCGTTGCATGTCGGGTTCGGCCACACCTGCAGCGGTGGCCGTGGGCACAGGTTCTATCTCGGTATCGGCGTTTTGCAGTTGTATCTTTCGCTCTTCTTTCTTTTCAAGTCGGTACCGGTCAAAGTCGATTGCCTCTATCAATCCGCGTGTCAGGTCGTCTGTACCCAGCGAAGGCAACTTGCGCACGAGCAGCTTAAGCAGCGTTTCGGCCTTTTCCCATTCCAACGAGCAGCTGTCCATGATGGTTGAAAGAAACTCGTAGGTGCGTATAAAGGCCTTGATGCTGCTTTTGCATTCCACCTGTTCTTCTTCCGATAGGGTGCAAAAGCGCTGGCACATGGCATCGAGCAAGGGGTCGATGGCTGCTCGCGGCTCGTTATTCCAATAGCGCGCATTCAGTGTTTCCAGCTCTTCTTGTGTGTAAATTTGGTACTGTTCTATCTCTGCCAGCAAGTCGTTCAGGCGGTTGGGGTCGGTTTCTCTGCTCAGGATGGTGGTTTTGTAGAAGGTTTGGAAACTCTGTTCAACGTCGTCGCAGGTGTTAACGAAGTCGAGCACAAAGGTATCTTCCTTCTTAGGGCACGTGCGGTTAAGTCGCGAAAGCGTCTGAACGGTTTGCAATCCATGCAGCGGCTTGTCTACATACATGGTGTGCAGCAGCGGTTCGTCGTAGCCCGTTTGAAACTTGTCGGCCACGATGAGGAAACGATAGTTGCCCGTGCGGAACGTCTTTTCTATGGCCGCAGAGGGAAATCCATTAAGGCTGCCCTCGTTAACGGTCTTTCCGTTGTACTCGAAATCGCCGCTAAAAGCCACGATGGCGCGATATTGCGAATCGCGTTGGCTTAGCAAGCGGTTGATGGCAAAGAAGTAATCGATGGCTCGTTGTATGCCTGTGGTGCACACCATGCAGCGTGCCTGTCCGCCAATTTTATGCGCCACGGAGGTGTGGAAGTGCTCAACCATCACCTCGGCCTTCTTTTCAATGGTTTCGGGTTGGCGTTCAACAAAGTGGCGTATCTTTCTTAAGGCCTGCTTGCGGTCGAACTCGGGATCGTCTTCCACCCGCCGGCGAATGTGATAGAAACTTTCGTAGGTGGTGTAATTGCTCAACACGTCGAGGATAAACCCCTCTTCGATGGCCTGTTTCATCGAGTAGACGTGGAAGGGCCGATGCCCCGTTTCACCGTCGGGTTTGGTAAAGGGCGTGCCGAACGTTTCGAGTGTCTTGTTCTTCGGCGTTGCGGTGAAAGCGTAGAAGTTGGCGTTGGGCGCCATGCGCCGCCCGCACATGTATTGTGCAATGGCCTCGTTAACGGCGTCTTCAACGCTTAGCTCCGTGTCGTCTGCCACTGCCGAACCGGCCAACACTTGGTTTGTGCTGGCCGCCATCTTGCCGCTTTGGCTTGAATGTGCCTCGTCTATAATTACGGCAAAGCGGTGACTGGCCAGTTCGTTGCCGATGGCGTCGAGGATGAACGAGAACTTATGCACGGTAGAAAGGATGATTTTCTTGCCGTTTACAAGGTGTTGCCGCAGGGTTTCGCTACTGTTGGCGGCATCTACGATGTTTTCATTGCGACTAAAAGCCCGCATGTTGTTGCGCAACTGCTTGTCGAGGTTAACGCGGTCGGTAACGATAATTACGCTGTCAAACAGCGGTTGGTCTCCCTCTAACAGCTCTACAAGCTGATAGGCCAACCATGTGATGCTGTTGCTTTTGCCCGAACCGGCCGAATGTTGCACCAAAAAGCGTTGCCCGATGTTGCCCTTGGCCGTTTCGTGTAGCAGCGCGCGCACCAGTTGCAGCTGGTGCCAGCGTGGCCAAATGTTCTTTTCGATGTTACGCCGGGTATCGGGATTGCGCTCGGTAACCACCTGCGCGTAGTGTTCAAGAATGTTGCTAAGGTTGCGTTTGGTAAGAATTTCTTCCCACAGATAGGCCGTTTTCAGTCCGTTGGGATTGACGGGGTTGCCCGCTCCGTCGTTAAATCCTTTGTTAAAAGGCAAAAACCAGCTGTTGGCTCCGCATAGTTTGGTGCACATCTGCACCGTATCATCGTCGGCGGCAAAGTGTACGGCACAGCGTTTGGGCATAAACAGCAGGTTGTTGGGCGAGCGGTCGGTGCGGTATTGGGCAATGGCGTGTGCCGTATTTTGGCCTGTTATCTGGTTTTTAAGCTCCATCGTAATCACCGGCAAGCCGTTAATAAAGATGGCCACATCCAATGCCAGCGTGGGGTTTTGTGCATCGTAGCGCAACTGCCGCACCACGGAGAACTTGTTCAGTGCATACCGTTCTTCGCCCTCGGCGCTAAGTGCCGAGGGCAGGGGGTTGTAAAGCACAAAGGTGTTGCTTTGGTGTTTCAATCCCTTTCGCAACACATCCACCACCCCGCGCTTTGTTATCTCGTCGCGCAGGCGTTCTAGAAACTTGCGGCGATTGACAGGCGAATGGAAGATACCCGACTTTTCCACCTCTGCGGGCTGGGTCAGCTTGAGGAAAGTTTCAAGTCGGCCAGTGTCTAGGGCATAGTGAGTGTCGTATTGGCTGGTGTCGCCCAGTTCGTATTGGTTATGGTTGGTAAGCCAGTTAACAATCAGGTCTTCCAACGCTTTTTCGTTCATTGTTGTAGGCATGGCGTTCAGTTTGTTTGGGTTTGTTCGTCCGTTACATTCATTTTTCCTGTTACGGCATCGCTAATCAGCCGCTGCTTATATTCCTTTATGCGTTCCACTTGCTGCTCGTAAGCATCGATAAGTTTGTCTATATTGGCCGTTTGGGCCTCGATATAGCTGACAATGGCGCGCTGTTCGGGGAGGGGAGGAAGTACACATGATAGTTTTCTCAGTTCTCCCCAATTAAGATTTTGCCGCAATCCATTCCCCATACTATAAAAAACTTTCATGATATCAGCGGCATGGAGCAGCAAATATAAGAAAGCAGGAAGTACGGTTACTCTTGGTTGGAGAGCCAGATATGCAGAGGTAATAATGCCTTCTTGCGTGCAAAGTCCAACTCGGAGGCTCTTTTGATCGTTTTGAAGGTCTGTCAAACGCAAGACAATGTTACCATCTTCTATGATTTGGTAGGTATCATAAGATGCAGGTAATAAGCCTGAGACACCATTTATATCCTTGTTTATAATGCGGCCATAGCTTAACGAAAGTAAATTCTGGTGATGCACATCTTTATTAGACAGGTAATGTAAGGTAGCCATTTGCGATAGCAACTTCACCTCCCAATGTTCAGGAATATCTCCAACCCAACTAATACCCGATTGTTTTAGTTTAGTATGATGATTGTTATCATTCGCAATCCCCTTAGTAACCGCATTTGCGATAACTGCTTGTTTTAGTTCTTTCAGCAGTTCAATTTGTTGCGTTTGTTTCTCAATATACGTATCAATCTGCCCCACCTTGCTGTCTAAATACGAAACAATGGCATGTTGTTCGGCAAGGGGAGGGATGGGAAGAAAAAGCTTTGCAAAAGTCTCGTATCTAAAATCTGATGAGCGTTCACGTATTCCTCTATACAAAGACTTTATAAAACCAGCCCGTGCCATTTCGCGAAGCAGATACGCATAGTAGTTATTTGAATAGTTACCCTTAGGTTGTAGACAGATATAGACAGGCGTTCCTTTCCCATCACTATCAGAAACTCCAATCGAGCCAGCAAAAGCATCCATCTGATGAATAACCAAATCGCCTTTCCTTATTCCTTGATAACCTATCTCTTTGAAAGATTCTGTAAATCCTTCAATACGTCTATTCTTCCTTAAAGTAACTTCTCCATCACGAAAACAAGTAATTACATCGTCTTCATTTCTAACCTCTCGAGACATTCGAACAAACATATTCTTTGCCCGTAATACCTCCCAATGTTTCGGAATATCCCCAATCCATTTCACCCCGCTATATTTATACTCGCTATATTTTCTCATTTTGTGCATGCATTACTTTTAGTTGTTCAGAATATCAGCAAGCAGTCCATCCGTTTCTGTTTCAATGGCTTTAATGTCGGCTTTGATGTCGTCGATGGGCCTTAGTTCAACGGGTTTGTAGAAGTATTTGGTGAAAGAAAGCTCGTAACCCACCTTTGTTTCGCCTTCGGCCACATAGGCATCGGGGGCGTAGGGCAACACTTCGCGCTGCATAAAGGCCTCGATGCCGCCAGGATAGGTTAGCGGCACCTGCTCGGTATCGCGCAAAGCGCGGTCGGCTTCGCCTGCTACGGGTTCGCAAGAGGGGTCGGGCACGGTGATAAGTGCACGCAGCTTGTTCTTAACCGCTTTGGTTAGCTTGCCCAAAGCGGCGGCGTAGGCATCCCAATTGTTTAGCGGCGTATCGTTGGGAACGGCTTGCATGGCCGCCCTGCACGCCTCTTGCTCCTTGGAAGTGAGCTTACCTGCAGTGATGTCGTTTTGTGGCAGCACGCGCAAACGCAGCGGGCGGTCTACCTTTATTTCCCAATAGCCAAACTCTTCGTTGGCGAATATCTTGCTTTGTGGCGTCTCTTCAAAGCGGTTTAGCAACTGCAAGATTTGCTGGCGGTCGGTTTCGTTGGTCTCGCAGTTCTTTTCGCCCAGGTTTTTTCTTAGTGGTGTCTTGATGTCTGTTGCATCAATCAGTTGCACCTTGCCGGCCCTGCGTGGCTCTTTACGGTTGGTTACCACCCATATAAAGGTGCCAATGCCCGTGTTGTAGAAGTCTTTCTCGGGCATAGCGATAATGGCTTCCAGCCAATCGTTCTCAATAATGTGCCGCCGCAGGTTGCTTTCGCCACCGCCTGCGTTGCCCGTAAAGAGGCTCGAACCATTGTGCACCTCTACGATACGCGTGCCCAGCTCGGTGTCGTTCTTCATTCGCGAGATGTTGTTGGCAAGGAAAAGCATCTGCGAGTCGCCCACATCGGGCACAAAGCGCAGGCCGTTGTGCGGGTCGTAACCCTGCGGCAGCACAAAGCGCGGGTCGGTTATGTGTTGCTTTTCGTTGTCTTTCAGTCCCCAAGCCTGCAAGTCTGTTTTCCAAGGCGTGCCGAAAGGGGGATTGGAAATGCAAAAGTCGAACTTCATCCCAGGGTGTCCGTCGTTGCTGATGGTTGAACCGCAAAAGAACCTTTCGCGCCTGACGCCGGCGTTGAGATAGGCAAACGAGTTGGTGATGGACGAGAGCATGAGGTCGGCTTTGCATGTGGCGTATGTTTCGGGTTGCATCTCTTGTCCGTAGAGACTAATCTTTATGCGCTTGCGTTGCTCTTTGGCGATGTCGGCAATGCGTTGTTCGGCGATGGAAAGGATACCGCCCGTGCCGCATGCGCCATCGTAAATGGTGTAGGTTCCGTTGCACAACTTGTTGGCGACGGGCAGCACGGCGATGTCGGCCAACAGCGCAACATAGTCGCGCGGAGTGAAATGCTCTCCGGCTTCGGTAACGCTATTTGCCTCGTTAAACTTGCGCAACAGCTGCTCGAAAAGCGTTCCCATGGTGTGATTGTCCACCCCTGGCAGCCTTTCGTTGCCCTCGGCATTGAGCACGGGGTCTTTTCCGAGGTTTATTTCGGCATCGGTAAACTTCTCGATGATGCGGCCCAAGCGGCCAGTGTCGCTAAGGTTGTCTACTTGTTGTTTCAGCTTGAACTTCTCGATAATGTCTTGTACGTCCTTGGAAAAGCCGTCGAGATACTCCAAGAAGTTCTGTTTTAGGCGTACGGGGTTGGTTTCTCCGCGTAACGTCTTCATGGTAAAGCGCGACGTGTTGCAATAAGCAAGCCCCGTGCGGCGTATGAGCATGCTTTCTTGCTGCGTTTCGTCGACCCCTTGTTCGGTTAGTTGCTGTTTGAGCTGCAACACCTGCTGATGGGTTGGTTCGAGCAAGATGTCGAGCCTCCTAAGCACCATCATGGGCAGGATAATCTTCTTATAGTCGCCCTTGTTGAAGGCTTGTACCAACACGTCGTTGGCAATATTCCATATAAATGTGAAGAGGGTGTTGTATTGGTTGGGGTTCATTACGAGATGTTTTCGGTTTTAATGTATAGCCGCTTGTAGGTGCTTGCACAACCATTTATAAGCCTTTGCATGATGCCTACGGGCTGTTTGGGAAGTACAAGACGCTTGCAGCGTGCGTACAAGATGCTTGTAGTGGGTGTACAAGATGCTTGCAGCATGACTACAAAAGGCTTGTAGCGCCACTACAAGGTGCTTTGTAGTGGAGCTACTGCATGTGGGCGGCGCAATGGTTTGGCCGCATTACTTATTCAGTTTCCACGTTGCGCCGTCCTTGGTGTCTTTCACTTCAAAGCCGGCAGAGGCCAGTTCGTCGCGTATGCGGTCGCTGGTGGCCCAGTCTTTGTCGGCCTTTGCCTTGGCGCGCAGGTCGAGAACCATGTCTACAACGTGGCCGAAGGCCTCTTCGCGGGCATCGTTGTTGTTGCCGTTTTCGGCTTTCAGACCCAGCAGTTGGAAGGCAAAGAGGCGCATGGTGGCGGCTAATTGCTCCAAATGTTCGGCCGAAATCTGCGCCTTGTGGTCGATAAGGGTGTTGATAAGTCGGCATGCCTCGAAGAGATGACTTAGCACGATGGGCGTTTGGAAGTCGTCGTTCATGGCCTCGTAACATTTACGGGGCAGTTCGTTCACGATGGTTGCCGTGGCCTCGTCGCTAGCCTTGGCGGGCTGAATGCGTTGTAAGTCGGCGATGCCGTTGAGCAATCTTTCGAGCCCTTTCTCGCTGGCTTGCAAGGCCTCGTTAGAGAAATCCACCGTTCCGCGATAGTGGGCAGAGAGGATGAAGAAACGGATGGTCATGGGCGAATAGGCCTTTTCGAGCGCGGGATGTGCGCCGTTGAAGAACTGTTCGAGCGTAATGAAGTTGCCCAGGCTCTTTCCCATCTTCTGTCCATTGATGGTTATCATGTTGTTGTGCATCCAATAGCGCACCATCTGTTCGCCTTCTGCGGCCACAGCTTGGGCAATTTCGCACTCGTGATGGGGGAAGATGAGGTCCATTCCGCCACCGTGAATGTCGAAATGTTCGCCCAAATACTTGCGACCCATTGCCGTACACTCGCAGTGCCAACCAGGGAAACCCTCGCTCCACGGACTGGGCCAGCGCATGATGTGTTCGGGTTGGGCGCGTTTCCACAGGGCGAAGTCGGCCTGATTGCGCTTTTCGCCCACGCCGTCGAGTTGTCGCGAGGCGTCTAAAACGTCTTCGAGGTTGCGACCAGAGAGTATGCCGTAGCGGTGTGTTTCGTTGTACTTGGCAATGTCGAAGTAGATGGAGCCATTGCTTTCGTAGGCAAAACCATTGGCGAGGATTTTCTTCACCAGCTCTTCTTGCTCGATGATGTGCCCCGACGCTTGTGGCTCGATGCTGGGCGGAAGCACGTTGAGCAGTTGCATGGCTGCATGATAAGTATTGGTATAATGCTGTGCAATCTCCATGGGCTCAAGCTGTTCCAGTCGCGCTTTCTTGGCTATCTTGTCGTCGCCATCGTCAGCATCGTGTTCAAGATGCCCCACATCGGTGATGTTTCGCACGTAGCGCACCTTGTAACCCAGGTGTTGCAGGTAGCGAAAAACCACGTCGAAGGTGATGGCAGGCCGTGCATGACCCAAGTGTGGGTCGCCATATACAGTGGGTCCGCATACGTACATGCCCACGTTGGGGGCGTGTAGGGGCTCGAAACGCTCTTTTTTGCGAGTGAGGGTGTTGTAGATTAATAGGGGGGAAGAAGCCTCACCCCCGTCCCCCCTGCAAAGGGAGAGGGGCGTGGTATGCTGTGTTGATTCGGTTGTTTGCACCGAGTTGCTTTGAATTTGCGCTGAGTTGTCAGCGGTTTTATTTTGTTCGTTCATATTCTTATTTGTTTTCTGCCTCACCCTTAACCCCCAACCGGCCTCACCCCCAGCCCCTCTCCAAGGGGAGAGGGGAGTGATATGCTTTGTTGTTTGGGCGAGTGACGACTCGTTATTGCTATTATTGGGTTGTTGATGATTTATATTTTGTTGTGAGTTGCAAGGCTAATCACGCCCCTCTCCCCTTGGAGAGGGGTTGGGGGTGAGGCCGGTTGTGGGGTGGCGTGCGTGTGTTATAGGTTCTGTTTCGTTTCTTTTTCAATCAACCTTAGCAGGTGTTCCACCGCGTCTTTCTCGTCGATGTTCCTTTCAACGCATTCTTTTTTGCGGTAGAGCGACACCTTTCCAGGCCCTGCACCAACATATCCGAAGTCGGCATCGGCCATTTCGCCCGGTCCGTTTACGATGCAACCCATGATGCCAATCTTCAAACCCTTCATGTGTTTGGTGGCTTCGCGAATGCGGGCGATGGTTGTTCGCAGGTCGTAAAGCGTGCGACCGCAGCCCGGACAGCTAATGTATTCGGTCTTGGTGGTGCGCAAACGGGCGGCTTGCAGTATGCCGAAGGCCGTGGCATCTACCTCTTCGTCGGGCAAGTCGCCGTCGTTCATCAGCCAAATGCCATCCGTTAGCCCGTCAATCATCAGCGGACCCATGTCGGCAGCGGCTTTTAGCTGGAATGTTTCTTTCTCTTCGGCCGCATGACGGTACATTTGTGCGAATACAACGGGGTTGTTGATGCCTGCCGACCACAACTCGTGAACCAGCGCACGCTGGTCGCCCACCTTGTTCTTGTGTGTGCTCATGCACACCACCACCACTTCGGGGTGGTGTTTAAGACAAGCCAAATATTCGTCGCTGTTGGCTCCATATTGCAGCACGAGGAACTTAACATCTGCCTCGACAAGCGAGATAAAGGGCACGGCATTGTGTGGGAAGATGGGATAAACCTGCTCGCAGGCCTGCGGATTGGTGCTGGCCAGCTGCATGTAGGCATCGTAGTCCATGATGTAACGGCGCTTTGCCGAGAGGTTTGCGGGCAGATGTCTACCTATATATATGTAATCGGGCGTTTGGTCGGCGTTGGCCACCACGTGAACCTTATCCTTATCCGTGCGGTTGCTTATCACAACGGGTAGGTTTTCGCCGCCGATGTTGGCCACGGGCGTGGTTGGACGGCGTTCGGGCGCGGTGTAGTTGAACCCTTTTGCCACCTGTGCAGGTATAGGTAGGTGGCCCGAACGCGCCTCGATGTAATCAACAAGCGCGCGTGCCACGGGTATTTCGGCCTCAGGGTCTTCGCTAAGCGATACGCGTATGGTGTCGCCGATGCCGTCGGACAGCAGCGTACCTATGCCCACAGCACTCTTAATGCGGCCATCTTCGCCCTCGCCAGCCTCAGTAACGCCAAGATGTAGGGGATAATTCATGTCTTCGAGGCGCATCTGTTGCACCAAAAGGCGCACCGATTGCACCATCACCACCGTGTTGGATGCCTTGATGGAGATAACCACATTGCTGAATTGCTCGCGTTTGCAGATGCGCAAAAACTCCATACAGCTCTCAACGATGCCCGCAGGCGTGTCGCCATAGCGACTCATGATGCGGTCGGAGAGCGAGCCGTGGTTCACACCAATGCGTACGGCCGTGTTGTTTTCGCGGCAGATATTGAGGAAAGGCACAAAGCGTGCATCAATCTTCTTTATCTCTTCGGCGTATTCTTCGTCGGTATATTCCAACTGTTTGAAGGTTCGTCCTGGGTCTACATAGTTGCCGGGATTTATGCGTACCTTCTCTGCATACAGCGCAGCCACGTCGGCTACGTTGGCGTTGAAATGCACATCGGCCACAAGTGGCGTGTCGTAACCTTTCTGTCTGAGTGCCGCATTGATGTTGCGCAGGTTCTCGGCCTCGCGTTTTCCTTGGGTGGTAAGTCGCACCAACTCGCCGCCTGCTTGTATAATACGCTCGGCTTGGGCTGCGCTAGCCTCGGTGTCGTTGGTGTCGGTGGTTGTCATCGACTGCACGCGCACGGGGTTGTTTCCACCCATCGTCACGCTGCCAACGGTTGTTACCGATGCGTTTCGGCGTTGCAGGTTAAAGAGGTCGATGCCGATGTCACTCCATTCGCCATCTTCTTGTCGGCCAAGGGGGCGTGAAGTATGGTTGTTATCTTGTTCGTTCATCATTCTTTTAAAGGGGAAAAGGGCGTTTAAAGGTGAAAAAGTGAAAAAGTGAAAAAGTGAAAAGGTGAAAAGATGATGTTTAAAGGTGAAAAGGTGAAAAGATGAAAGGGTGAAAAGATGGCTGCGCCACCTAGGCATTTGGCTTAACTCCTTAACTCCTTAATTCCTTGACTCCTTAAAGTTGAAAGAGTGAAAAGGTGAAAAGATGGCTGCGCCACCTAGGCATTTGGCTTAACTCCTTAACTCCTTAATTCCTTGACTCCTTAAAGGTGAAAGGGTGAAAAGGTGAAAAGAAGCTTCGCCAACCAACTTGTCAACCAGTTAACTTGTCCACTCGTTAACTAATCAACCCGTCCACTTGTTATCTTTCGCCCTAGTTTGTCTTAAACTCGTACTTCACTTCGGCCAATTCTTCATTGGCTTTGGTAATCTTTTGTCCCAGTGTAGCCTTGTATTCAGCCAGTCGCTGCGCCACATTTTCGTCTGTCAGGGCCAGCATTTGCACGGCAAGTATGGCCGCATTCATGGCTGCATTAACGCCAACAGTGGCAACGGGAATGCCAGGGGGCATCTGTACGATAGACAATAGGGCGTCTAATCCGTCGAGCATGCCTTTGATGGGCACGCCAATAACGGGCAAAGTGGTGGATGCTGCCACAACACCAGGCAGGGCAGCAGCCATACCAGCGGCCGCAATAACAACCTTTACGCCACGCGCCTTGGCTCCTTTGGCGAAAGATTCTACGGCATCGGGCGTGCGGTGAGCACTGAGGGCGTTCACCTCGAAAGGCACTTTCAGGTCGTTAAGCAACTTACATGCTTTCTCCATAACGGGCAAGTCGCTGGTACTGCCCATGATAATGCTTACTGATGGGGTCATAATATATTATTTATTAAACCTTATTCGATAAATAAACATCAACAACCAAACACACCAACCCCGCTACCAGCCTCACCCCCAACCCCTCTCCAAGGGGAGAGGGGCGTGGTATGCCTTGCTACATCCTTGCGGTGGCACGCGCACTTGTTTGTTAATCGCTTACTATTTACTTGTTAATCATTAACTATTTACTTATTCGTATTATACTATTTACCTATTCGTATTTTACTATTTACCTATTCGTATTTTACTATTTACGTGTAATATTTCATCCTTTGATGGTACATCGCACCATTGTTTAATGCTTATGCTCCAACGCATTTTGCTGTAACGCTTTAGAGAAACAAGGCTAATCACTCCCCTCTCCCCTTGGAGAGGGGTTGGGGGTGAGGCCGGTTGTGGGTGGGTTGTGGCCGGTTGTGGGTGGGTTGTGGCCAGTTGTGGGGTTGGTTATGGCCAGTTGTGGGGTCGGCTATGGCCAGTTGTGGGTGGGTTGTGCCCGCTTATAGCGGCTCGTTATATCACCACAAACGCGCAGACCATGCCCACAAGAAACCCTGCTACCACCTGCCAAAGCGAGTGTTGGCGAAGTATCATGCGACTGGTTCCAACCAGTCCGCCCACGATAAACACCAAGCAGAGCCACCAAACGGGGTTAAACATGAAGAGAAAAGCAAAGGCCATCAAACCGCCTGCCACGCCACCTATGGCTGCCGAGTGTGTGGAAATCTTCCACCAAACGTTGATAAGCGCGCAAACCACTTGCACAACGAGGGCGGCAACCAAAATGCGGGCCATGAAACGAGGTATCTGTAACACCGACATGAGGTAGTAACAGCCGAAGTAACACAATATGGAGATGACGTAAGGCACCATGCGTCGCTCCTTGTGCCCTAGCTCAATGAGGGTCCATCCCTGATAACGACGATACAGATGTATCAGTATTGTGGGGATAAATATGGTGGCGATATACACCAAGAGCAACACTTCCAGTTTGTAATCCCAAGGCAATTGGGACATATAACTAAAAGTGAACAACGCTATCAGCCCAACAATGGGCAGATAAAACGGGGTGAAGAGCATGCTCATCATCCGCGCGCCGAATATGATGTTTTTCTCTTTCATAAGCATATATCTAGTAGTAAAGGAGTATCACTCGCTTTGCTCGTTAGGAGTAAAGTAGTATCACTCACTTCGTTCGTTAGGAGTAAGCAGTGCCACTCGCTTTGCTCGTTAGGAGTAAAGTAGTATCACTCACTTCGTTCGTTAGGAGTAAGCAGTGCCACTCGCTTTGCTCGTTAGGAGTAAAGTAGTATCACTCACTTCGTTCGTTAGGAGTAAGCAGTGCCACTCGCTTTGCTCGTTAGGAGTAAAGTAGTATCACTCACTTCGTTCGTTAGGAGTAAGCAGTGCCACTCGCTTTGCTCGTTAGGAGTAAGCAGTGCCACCCGCTTTGCTCGTTAGGAGTAAGTAGTACCAGCCGCTTTGCTCGTTAGGGGTAAGTCGTGTCACTCGCTTTGCTCGTTAGGAGTAAACTGTATCACTCACTTCGCTCGTTAGGAGTAAGCAGTGCCACCCGCTTTGCTTGTTAGGAGTAAGCAGTGTCACTCGCTTTGCTTGTTGGGAGTAAAGGCCTGCTAGGTGTTACAACCCACTTTGGCCATTAAGAATGAGGTGAACAAAGGGGTATTACTTACTTTATTTGTTAGCGAGTAGGGGGGAGTGAAGACGTTACCACTTGTTGTTATTCGTATTCTATTCCTTTACTTCTCTACTCCTTTATTCCTTCCTCTTTATCACTTCCCTCCTTACTACTTCCTCCTTATTACTTTTACTCCTCTTACTCCTTTACTGCCTTACTACCTTACTACTCATCTCACCCCTTCCTCAACCTCGCCACTGGCAGTCCCAGTTGTTCCCTATACTTCGCCACAGTGCGGCGGGCGATGGGCAGACCTTTCTTTGCCAGTTCCTCTTTTAGCAAGTCGTCGCTCAGCGGTTTCTTCTTGTCTTCGTTGTCGATAAGCTCTTTAAGGGCGATTTTTATCTTGCGTGTAGACAACTCTTCGCCGTCGCCCGTGGTGTAGGCATCGGTAAAGAAGAAACGCAGGGGGAACGTGCCCCACTTAGTTTGTGCGTACTTGATGTTGCTAACGCGCGAGATGGTAGAGATGTCTAGCCCCGTTCGGTCGGCGATGTCTTTGAGAATCATCGGTCGTAGGTCGGCCTCATCACCCTCAACAAAGAACTTTCGCTGTATGTCAATAATGGCCTGCATCGTTACGCTTAGCGTATGTTGCCGTTGTTTGATGGCCTCGATATAGCCCTGCGCCTTCTCCACCTTCTCCTTTGCATAGAGCAAGGCCTCCTTTTCGCCTTTCGTCATGTTGGCCTTGTTGTTTCGGTAGTGGTCAACCATGTCGGCGAACGTGGGCGACACCATCAGTCGGGGTATGTTTCCACGACTGAGATGGAACGAAACCCCGCCGTCGTCGTCGGTGTCTACGATAAAGTCGGGCGTTATCTGTTGCAAGTTACGCCCTTGCGTCTCGCCCATCGATGCCCCCGGCTTAGGGTTCAGCTTTCTAATTTCGGCCTGCACCTCCTGCACCTGCTCATCGGTGAGTTGCAGTTGCGATTGTATCGTGTCCCAATGTTTCTTGGTAAAGGCATCGAAACACTCGTCTATCACGCGGCGCATCATCTCCTTAGCCCAGCTTTCGGGCTTTCTGTCAATCTGTATCAGCAAGCATTCTTTAAGCGAACGCGCGCCAATGCCAGCCGGGTCGAACGTTTGTAGCACGCCAAGCATCCGCTCAATTTCGGGTGTTTCCACATCCAAGTTCTGATAAATGGCCAGTTCGTCGGCAATGGTGTCAAGGTCTTTGCGCAGCAGTCCGTCGTTGTCTAACGACCCGATGAGGTAAAGCAGCACCTGTTCCTCCTCGTCGTTGAGGTCTATTTCGCCCACTTGCTCTTTCAGTTTATCGTAAAACGAAGTGGTGTCGCCATACACAATCTCCTCGTATTCGGCATTGTTATGGTTCTCCCTGCCGAATGTTTCGGGCATTTCGTCGTCGCGGCCGATGTTTTCCAACGCAGCATCCAGTGCCTGTTCGCGTTCTTCGCGTTCCGTCTGCTGGTCAAAATCCTCATCGCCTTGGTCGTCGTTGGCGGGCGCAGCGTCGTAGTTCTCGGTTTCGTTTGGTTCGTGTGTATCTGTTTCCAGTGCCGGATTGTCGTCCAGTTCGGCAACAACGCTCTGTTCCAGTTCGGTAAGCGGCATCTCCAAGAGCCTCACCTGCAACATCTGTTGCTGTGAGAGTCGTTGCACCTGCACTTGTTTTTGCGTTTGTGTCTGTATGAGCTTTTGTGCCATAATGCTTGTCACTTCAATGGGTTTTCGCCTTTTTCGCCGCCGTTTTGCACTCGCGCGCAAGCGATAAGTTGTAAGGCGTGTGTCCCGTTACCTATATGCAAAGATAGAAAATAAGCTGCTAACGTACAAAGAGAGTGTGATTTTTGTTTGCTAGATTGTGAGGATTTTAGTTTTATGCGTTAGTAAGATGGCGGGTAGAAGGGTTGACCCGTTGACGAGTTAACGAGTTGAGAAGTTAACTCGCCTGCTAACCTTTTGTCCACTTTTCAGCAAGAATTTTAACACAAAAAGCGCCCTTTTTATCCACCAACTGCCCACTTGACCGCAAAAAATCGATTCTCGCAGAGGTTTGTTTGGATGCAAAAAGGGGTTAGATGGTGAATGCAGTAAAATGAATATTTATTTCATAATACCGCCTTTTGCACCAGTTTTGAGGGTGTTTACTGCTAAATTTACTGCAATATGCCGCTAAACGCAACGCGTTTTGATGCTAAATGCAGTGCGTTTTGGTGCTAAACACAACGCGTTTTGGTGCTAAACGCAAGGTAAAATGGTGCTAAATGCAGTGCAATTTGCTGCTAAACGCAAAGCAAAAAGCATAAAAATACGGCATGATCGTATAAACATAACCTCTCAACACCATTAAAAATATGGCTAAAAAGGACAAAATAGCCGTAAAAAAGTAGGTTTTTGGGGGTTAAAAGCGAGCTATTGGGCCTTAAAAAATACGAGCTGGCTCCCAAAATAGAAAGGCTAAATGGTGCAAAATGCAGGTTTTGTTCTTAAAAACGGACAAGACGAAAGACGTAAAAGGCTAAAAATAGTGGCTATTTACCTGCATCACGACCTATATTTTCGCTAGAAGGGGTTGGCGCGCGGGTAGTGTTTTGTAAAATAATTTTTAAGATTTTAAGATTTTGAGGGCGTGCGTTTTTAAGTTGTTTAGTTCGTAAGTTCGTGCGTTTTTTGAGTGGCATGAGTTTTAAGGGCGTGAGTTTAGTTGTTTAGTTCGTAAGTTTATGAGTTTTTTTGAGCGATATGAGTTTTAAGGGCGTGCGTTTTTGAGTTGTTTAGTTTGTAAGTTCGTGCGTTTTTTTGAATGGCATGAGTTTTAAGGGCGTGAGTTTTTGAGTTATACTCACACCGATACTGGGAAAGATAACTTTCATCATTGAATACAACAAAGAAGTGATAAGCACTTTTTTACGCCAACTATCGCGTTGCACTTGGCGCACTGCGCCCCCTCTTTCCCTTTGAAGTGGGGGTTGTGGTGCAGCCTTATTCTTTATTGTTGAACCTTACTTTCCCTCGTAACCTCATCCACCATCTTCTCGTTTTGGGTGATTGCGGTAAGCGAGTCGTTCTCAAACCGCAGTGAAGTAGTGAGTATAAACCCTTGTGTCTTAACCCTTACTGCCTCCTTATAATGAAGAACATCAACGCGTTTTTCTCCTTCCAGAAACGTGTCTTCGCTGAACGGCTTACCCATTATGCCCCTTACTTCTTTGGTGTTCATGCCAAGCCTAACCTTGTCGCGTGGAAAATTCGAGGCAGTGGGCACAAAGGCACAAGCCGAAATAAATGTGCTTACAATGCAGGCGAAAAGTGTGGTGTACAACACGTTACGTGTTATTGCGCGGTGTGTGGCGTGTGCGGTGGTTGGTTTCATATTGATGAATTTAATAAAAAACTTGTTTTGGGGTTGTTTCTCCAAATCTGAATGGCTGCATTATCAACATTCTAACGCCCTCGGCTTATGAAATGAAGATGATTAAGGCACCGTTGTATGCGCAAATATACGAAAAAAACGGTACAACGTCAAAAAGAAAAAGCAAAAATGCTTTATTCTCATATAATTGTATTATCTTTGCTATGACGAACATAAAACGTACGTAGGTGCTTGGATAAGATACCTTTCCATAAGATAGAGAACTTTACAGGAGCCTCTTGTTATGCAGTACCAAAAGCTCTTGTTATCAAACACAATGACTACTTCATTGATGACACCATCTCGGTAGATGGTGATGCCCCGAAGAAATTCATTGGCGTTTACGACTATCGTTTACTAAGTGGCAAGCATAAGGCCAACCGTAAAAACTGGATTCGCTACATTGCCAAGACCGGACACAAGTGGTATCCAATAGAATCGGTGACAGAATTGTTGCTTAATAGGCTTGGCACGATATTTGGCTTGAAGATGGCGGAGTCTCGCATAGCGATGATTGGGGGACAACTAAGGTTCCTAAGTCGCTATTTTATTGATTCAGCCCGACAAGAACTTGTACATGGAGCAGACGTATTGGCTGGTTTCTTGAATGAACCTTCATCCTTGTTTATTGAGGAAATGGACAAGCAGAAACTAACAAGAGAATGGCTTACGTTACAATTCGTAGAGGATGCCATCGAGAGTGTGTTTCCTGAACAGAAAGAAGAAATCATGTGCGAGCTTATAAGGTTAATTATCTTCGATGCATTAGTGGGAAATAACGACCGCCATTTTTTCAATTGGGGAATTGTTCGCTCCGTAGAAGGTGGCTTTAAACCATATTTCTCGCCTGTGTATGATACTGCAAGAGGATTGTTTTGGAACTACTCGGAAGAAAAGCTAGCTGGTATAATTGCAGCAAATAAGGTGATTGACAGCCATATCACCAAGTATTGTAAAACATCGCGGCCAAAGATTGGCTGGGAAGGCGAGAAGAATTTGAACCATTTTGAATTGTTCAATAGGATTTATAGCAAGGAGTTTTACGTGTCAAAAGCAGAAGTTAGGGACATGCTTACGCCGTTGCTGTTGGAGCGATTGTTGGAAGAAGTGACACAAAACTTTCATTCTTTCATGTCAGTGAATAGAATTACAATGATAAGTAAATGCTTAATTCATCGGTTTAACAAATTGCAAAGTGTATTATGAAGGATATAAAGAAAAAACTTTTACGGCTATTTTGGTCTGAAAGTCAAAGCGACATGGTGTTGAACGCCGAAAAAGATGCAGCGTTCAACGTTAGTTTGGGCAAACTGACAGTGGGCACACTACTTTATTCGGGTGGCGTTTGGCAGTTCAGTTACAGCGAGGAGTTTAAACAACAGAGCCGTATTGTGCCATTGTCTAACTTTCCTGCAAAAGATAAAACGTACACCACCCATGAACTTTGGCCGTTTTTTGCATCGCGCATACCCAGTACTTCGCAATTGCAATTAGACAAAGACACCCCAAGGGAAGACCTTGTAACACTGCTACGCAAGTTTGGTCGCCGCACGATAGCCACGCCATTTGAGGTTGTACCCGTTACATAAGCAACGCCAAACATTGCCGTTAAGGTGATTACTATCATCAATAAACCTATCACCATGCCCTTGTTGCATCTTTGAAGGATGTATGCGGCATGGTTTTTCTGTTATTTACCAGTTTGTGTTCTACACTTTCTTCTCCTTAAAACGCAAAACAAACACATTAGCAGCCGCTTTGCATTTCGGGGAGAAAACTTTTTAGTAACTTTGCGGTTGATAAGACGGTTAGAGGTGAAAAGGGCGGTTAAAGGTGAAAAAGTGAAAAAGTGAAAAGGTGAAAAAATGGCTGCGCCCCTTTAAAGGTGAAAGGGTGAAAAAGTGAAAAGGCTTTTACAAGGTGAAAAAGTGAAAGTGTGAAAAGGTGAAAAGATGGCTGCGCCCATTAAACTTGTCAGCCAAAAGGCAGGTTCGACAACTTACATACTTACAACCTTATAAGCCCACTTGGCAACTCATAAACTTAACAACTCATAGCCTTACAAACTCATTCGTCAACAATTTGAATAAGAATAAATAAATAAAACAAGATGGAATATAATTTTAGGGAAATAGAAAAGAAGTGGCAAAAGCGATGGGAGGAACAGCAAACCTATCGCGTTGTAGAAGACAACAGCAAGAAAAAGTTCTATGTACTCAACATGTTCCCCTACCCTTCGGGGGCTGGGCTACACGTGGGACACCCCTTGGGTTATATTGCCTCTGACATATATGCCCGCCATAAGCGACTGGAAGGCTATAATGTGCTTAACCCAATGGGCTATGATGCCTACGGATTGCCGGCCGAACAGTACGCCATACAGACGGGACAACACCCTGCCGTGACCACCGAAACCAACATCGCGCGTTATCGCGAGCAGCTAGACCGCATTGGTTTTTCGTTTGATTGGAGCCGCGAGGTGCGCACCTGCGACCCTACATATTATAAATGGACGCAGTGGGCATTTCAAAAGATGTTCGATTCGTATTACGACAACGACCAACAACGCGCTTTGCCCATCGCCCAACTTGAAGAACGATTGGCCAAACAGGGCACGGAAGGGCTGAATGCCGCTTGTAGCGAAGAACTGAACATCACGGCCGAGGCGTGGAAAGCGATGGACGAGCACGCCCGACAGGCCACGTTGATGAACTATCGCATTGCTTATCTGGGCGAAACGATGGTAAACTGGTGTGCCGAACTGGGTACGGTGCTGGCCAACGACGAAGTGGTAGACGGCGTTAGTGTGCGTGGCGGCTACCCCGTTGTGCAGAAAAAGATGCGCCAATGGTGCCTTCGCGTTAGTGCGTATGCACAGCGTTTGCTGGAAGGACTGGACAAAGTGGACTGGACCGACTCGCTGAAAGAAACGCAACGCAACTGGATTGGTCGCTCGGAAGGGGCCGAAGTGGAGTTTGCCGTGAAAGACAGCAACGAGCGTTTCACCATCTTTACCACTCGCGCCGACACCATCTTCGGCGTTACTTTCATGGTGCTGGCTCCCGAAAGCGAATTGGTAGACCGCCTTACCACACCCGAACAACGCGCCGAAGTGCAGGCCTACGTTGAGGCAACGAAGAAAAGAACCGAACGTGAACGCATTGCCGACCGCAAGGTTAGCGGCGTTTTCACAGGCGCTTACGCCATTAACCCACTCACAGGTGGGGCCGTTCCCATCTGGGTAAGCGATTATGTGCTGGCTGGTTACGGCACGGGAGCCATCATGGCCGTACCTGCACACGACAGTCGCGACTACGCTTTTGCTCGCCATTTCTCGCTACCCATCGTGCCACTTATCGAAGGGGCCGACATTTCGGAGCAGAGTTTCGATGCCAAAGAGGGTATCGTGATCAACTCGCCCGCCGCAAACAACGTCGCCAACGATGGCCAAGCGCAGGGTTTGGTGCTAAACGGACTGACCGTTACGGAGGCTATCGCCAAGACCAAAGAATATGTTTCGCGCCACAACCTGGGTCGCATCAAGGTGAATTATCGCCTTCGCGATGCCACGTTCTCGCGCCAACGCTATTGGGGAGAGCCGTTCCCCGTATATTATAAGGGCGACATGCCCTACATGATTCCACAAGAATGCCTGCCGCTTGAATTGCCCGAAGTAGACAATTATCAACCTACGGCAACGGGCGAACCGCCATTGGGCAACGCCAAAGCATGGGCGTGGGACGAGAAAGCACGCCAAGTGGTAGACAAGAGCCTGGTGGATGGGGTGCAGGTGTTCCCCTTAGAGCTGAACACCATGCCTGGTTTCGCTGGTTCTTCGGCCTATTACCTTCGCTATATGGACCCTCACAACAACGATGCACTGGTGAGCAAGGAGGCCGTTAGCTACTGGCAGAACGTGGATCTCTATGTGGGTGGAACGGAACACGCCACCGGACACCTTATATATAGTAGGTTCTGGAACAAGTTTCTCTTCGACCTGGGCGTGGCCGTAAACGATGAACCGTTCCAGAAGTTGGTTAATCAGGGTATGATTCAAGGCCGAAGTAACTTTGTATATCGTGTACAAAGGGTCGAAGGCGAAGGCAATAAGGCTCCGCTCTTTGTGTCGTTGGGCCTGAAAGACCAATACGAAGTTACGCCCATACACGTGGATGTGAACATCGTTCATGGCGATGTGTTGGACATTGAGGCCTTCCGCGCATGGCGACCCGAATATAAGGATGCCGAGTTTGTGCTCGAAAACGACAAGTATGTGTGCGGTTGGGCCGTAGAAAAGATGTCGAAGAGTATGTACAACGTGGTAAATCCCGACCTCATCGTTGAGAACTACGGGGCCGACACGCTACGTCTTTACGAGATGTTCCTTGGTCCGGTGGAGCAAAGTAAGCCGTGGGACACCAACGGAATTGATGGTTGTCACCGCTTTTTGAAGAAGTTCTGGGGCTTGTTCTACAACCTGCGCACGGGCGAGTTTATGCCGAACGATGCCGAGGCAACGGCAGAACAGCTTAAATCGGTTCACAAATTGTTGAAGAAAGTGTCAGCCGACATCCCCGCCTTCTCGTATAACACGGCCGTGGCAGCCTTTATGATATGCGTAAACGAATTGTCGCAAGCCCATTGCACCAATAAAGAGCTGCTCTCGAAGTTGGTAGTTGCCCTCGCACCTTTCGCTCCGCACATCGCCGAAGAGCTGTGGGCGGCTCTAGGTAACGAGCAATCGGTGTGCGATGCGCAGTGGCCAGCCTACGAAGAGAAGTATCTTGAAGAGAGCGAAGTGCAATTGGCCATCGCCTTTAACGGCAAGGCGCGTTTCCAAAAGGCTTTCGCCGCCAATGCCACCAATGCCGAAATAGAACAAGCGGCCATGAATGACGAACGTTCGGCCAAGTTCCTTGAAGGCAAACAGGTGGTGAAGGTAATCGTTGTGCCGAAGAAAATCATTAACATCGTGGTGAAAGGGTGATGTTTAAGTTGGTGAGTTTTTGAGTTAATGAGTTGATTAGTTTTGAGACTGTAAACTCAGAAACTCACCAACTCAGAAACTCCCCAGCTCAAAAAATCACCAACCCATAAACTCAAAAACTCATAAACTAAAACCCTCATAAACTCAAACTTGATATGACAATCGACCATAAAATGCTCCTTAGCGAGATTAAAGACTATGTGTTTATCACGCTCGGATTATGCCTGTACTCCTTCGGACTGGTGGTGTTTATCATGCCTTACGAGATTGTAACAGGCGGAGTAACGGGTGCATCGCTCGTTGTTTTCTATGCCACGGGCTTTAAGATACAGTACACTTACGCCATCATCAACATCTCGCTCTTGGTTTTGGCACTGAAAGTGCTGGGCTGGCGTTTCCTGTTAAAGACCATTTATGCCACGGCAGCCTTGTATTTCTTGCTGGAATATGCGCAAGAGCTGATGCCAAAGATTGAGGGAACCGACCAGTTTGTGCAGATACTTGGCCCTGGAAACAACTTCATGTCGCTGCTCATCGGCTGTACGTTAACGGGTTCGTCGTTGGCTATCGTGTTCCTTAACAATGGCAGTACGGGTGGAACCGACATCATTGCCGCCGTGGTAAACAAGTTCTTCAACCTGTCGTTGGGTCAGGTGTTGTTCCTTGTAGACATCTTTATTATCGGTAGCTGTTTCTTCTTTCCGCAGTTCGGAACGTATTACGAACGGGCGCGAATGATGGTTTTCGGGCTATGTACGATGATTGTGGAGAACTTTATGCTCGATTATGTGATGAACGCGCGGCGCGAATCGGTGCAGTTCCTTATCTTTTCGCGCAAGTATCAAGAGATTGCCAACGCCATAGCCTTGCATACCGACCACGGCGTTACCATTCTCGATGGGCATGGATGGTACACGGGTAAGGAAATGAAAGTGCTTTGCGTGCTGGCTAAGAAGAACGAGAGCCAAATGATTTTCCGACTGATTAAGTTGATAGACCCCAACGCCTTTGTTAGTCAGAGCGCCGTTATCGGCGTGTACGGCGAAGGATTCGACACGATTAAGGTTAAGGCTAAGGAGATGCCAAAGCCCCCTAAAAGAGTGAGCGAATAGGAAAAGAAATAGGCAAGAAGGCAAGCAAAAACAGCTTGCTAAGGCCTAGAAACGATGATTTACCCAGCCTTTCTTGCAAAACAGAAAGGCTGGGCAAATGCGTATTGTTACGTGCCCAAGCACTCACGTTGTGCCCAAAGGGCGATGGTTTTCATCCTAAAATAATCTTCCGACATAAACATAAAGCCCTTAAAGGCATTGTCTGTGCCCCACGAATTCTTCATAATGAAGTAGCGTTTGCCTTGCGCATCGCGCGCCAAGCCCACGATGGCCATGCAATGGTCGTCGGTTGTGCGAAACGTTTCGAACTCGCGCTGCCGCATTTGCTGCGTAGGGGCGGTGCTATGTTCGGGAATGCGGGCAATGGCTTGGGCGAAATTGAACCCCGGTTCGGACGTGTCGCCTTCCCAACAAAGGGGATGACCGGCGCGTAACGACCGCTCTGTAAGGCTTACTAAGCTGTCGATGGGCAGATTTAACAAGCAATCGCGGTTAACATTATCCGGAACTTCGAGGGCGAATGCCGTGTTAAAGGGGTGGTGGGTAAAGCTGGTAAGCCCCACATACTCGTCGTGTCGGCACACACTTCGCCCAAATTCGCCAAGCGTATATTCGGCTCCCAGCATGAATTGTGCCCTTGGTAGCGCGCCAATTGATTGATCGGCCAGGTTGTCGTAACGTTGTACTAGCCTTACAAGGCCTTCTTGCTGCGCTACGGCCAGCTTACAAAGGTTCGCTGCTTTCTTTGGGAACGCGCTGAACACGCTGTAATCTTCCACATGATATGTATCGTATGCCAGCAAGCCTTGGTCGGCAATGGCCGAAAGAGCGTTCGAGGCCATACCCCGTAAGTGTATCGGGCGCGTTCCTTTTGCAAGGTACGCGTCTTGTATGCGTTGGCGCAAGGCCATGCGCGCAACGTATGCCGTAGAGAGATTTACCGAGTCGCCACGCATCAGGTGTTCGGTTTCAATTGTGGCTAACATGGCGAATATCCAGCACAGCTGACTTCGTCCTTGGTCCTTTACGGGCGTGGTTTTCAGCAATATCTCTATCTTAGGCAGCCTCGTGGTAGCCCTTGGCTCGCTTTTCGAGGTGCACGAGCATAGCGTGGCCAACGCCACTAGTATGAGAATAATTCTGTTCATGATGGGCAAAGATACCATTTTTTCGTAACTTTGCAAAAGCAAAGGATAATAAATGGATAATAACAAGATAAGAGAATTTGAAATAATGGCGCCGGTAGGCTCGCGAGAGAGCCTTGTTGCAGCAATACAAGCTGGTGCCGACTCGGTTTATTTCGGCATCGGCCAGTTGAACATGCGCTCGCATTCGGCCAATCAGTTCACGATAGACGACCTTCGCGACATTGCTGCTATTTGTCGCGAACATGGCATGAAGAGTTATTTAACGGTTAATACCGTTATCTATGGCGACGACCTTGGAACGATGCACACCATCGTAGATGCTGCCAAAGAAGCGCAGGTGTCTGCCGTTATCGCTAGCGACGTGGCCGTAATGATGTATTGTCGGCAAGTGGGCGTTGAGGTTCACCTTTCCACACAACTGAACATATCCAACATCGACGCGCTGAAATTTTACGCCCAATTTGCAGATGTGGTTGTGTTGGCGCGCGAGTTGAACATGGAACAGGTGGCCGAAATATACAAGCAGATTAACGAACAACGCGTGCTGGGTCCTAATGGCAACCCCGTTCGTATCGAGATGTTTTGCCACGGCGCGCTGTGTATGGCCGTCAGTGGGAAGTGTTATTTAAGCCTGCACGATGCCAATAGGTCGGCCAACCGCGGCCAATGTGTGCAACTTTGTCGCCGTTCGTACACCGTTACCGACAAGGAAACGGGCACGCAGCTAGACATCGACAACGAATACATCATGAGTCCGAAGGACTTAAAGACCGTTCGCTTTATCGACCAAATGATGAATGCGGGCGTGCGTGTGTTCAAAATCGAGGGTAGGGCACGCGGTCCAGAGTATGTTTACACCGTGGTGAGGTGCTACAAGGAGGCCATCGCCAGCGTTCTCGACGGCTCGTTCACCGAAGAAAAGAAAGACGAGTGGGACGAACGACTGAGCACTGTGTTTAATCGCGGCTTCTGGGATGGATATTATCAAGGCCAGACAATGGGCGAATGGACTAAACACTACGGAAACAAAGCCACCGAGAAAAAAGTGCTTGTGGGTAAAGTTGTTAAGCACTTCTCTAAGTTAGGCGTAGCCGAAATCGCTGTTGAGGCCAGCGAAGTGCAGCTTAACGACCATCTTTTGATAACGGGTCCAACAACGGGCGTGATGTTCTTCGATGCCAAAGAAATACGCTACGAGTTGGAACCAGTGCAAACAGCACAAAAAGGTACGCGCGTCTCAATACCCGTTCCCGACAAGGTAAGACCAAACGATAAACTGTTTAAACTGGTAAAGAACGAGGTAAATAAATAGATAAGTTCACGAGTTGACGGGTTAACGGGTTGACAAGTAAACAAGTTTACGAGTTGACAAGTCGACAAGTTGGCGAGTTAACAAGTTAACTTGTTGGCGGATAGACAAGGAGGTCTGCCTTGCAGGCATTGAGCATTGTTGCTCGTTTTGTACCAACCCATCAACTTATAAACCCCAAAACCCATAAACTCCCCAACTCAAAACCTCACCAACTCCCCAACTTATAAACTCATAAACTCACCCTAACACATGTCAACATCAACCATAGACGCACTTCAAGAAGAAGTGATTGAAGAGTTTTCGGCATTCGACGATTGGATGGATAAGTACCAAATGCTCATTGATTTGGGCAACACGCTACCGCCACTCGATGCCAAGTATAAAGTAGAAAGCAACCTTATCGAAGGCTGTCAAAGTCGCGTTTGGCTACAATGCGACCTTGTTGACGGTCGTTTAGTGTTCACTGCCGATAGCGATGCGCTTATTACCAAGGGTATTATCGCCTTGCTTATCAGGGTGATAAGCAACCACACGCCCGAAGAAATAGCGCATGCCGACCTGCATTTCATTGATGCCATCGGCCTAAAAGACCACCTTTCGCCCACCCGTTCCAACGGTTTGCTCTCGATGGTGAAACAAATCAAGGCCTACGCCGTGGGCTATGCCGCAAAGCAATAGGGCGAAAGCATTCATTTTTTCGGTTAAATTAAGGCAAACCTGCCTTTGTACAACAATAAAGAACATTCATTGGGGTTTGCAAACAGCTTGTAATGGTCTGTGTTTGGGCAAAGTTTCATTTGCTTGTAAGCAGGTCACTACAAGCTGTTTATTAGCCCAAAACATAGTCATGTACATTTAATCTTTGCTCGTTCTAGCAAAAAGGAATGTTTTTTAGAAGTTCATTTGCCAACAAGTTGCCTGCAATCTATCTGTACAATGCCGTTTATAGTGGGCTACAAGCACCTTGTAGCATCAGCACAAGCACCTTTATAGTGTTGCTACAAGCCGCTTGTACCGATGCACTTACGCTGCATGCGGCTGTTCGTTGCCCGATGGTTATGCCTACAAAGCTTATCCTTTCTTACACCATAACCATTGCCAACGCCCTTGTTTTAAGCCTCAACCCTGCGTGTACCCATGCGGGCCTCAACCACATTCACCACATAGTCGGCCAGCTTTTCGCATTCGTTAATGATGTCCATATACATCGTTCCCACATTATATGTGTACTCGTGGTTGTTGATGTCGTTAATGTTTTGGTTACGAAGTTGTTTGCGATAGTTGTTAATCTCGGTTTCGATGTTAAACGAACGGGTTGTGTCCAAGTACTCCTTACGTCCGCGAATGATGATGTTCATCTGCGAAAGGCTATCGTCGGTAAGCTCGAACATCTGGTGGATGCGCTCGTATTGCTTTTCGGTAAAGTCCTCCTTCGAGTTCACCAGTCGGCTAATCGTTCGCGCAAGGTTATAGCAACTGTCGCCGATGCTTTCCAATTCGGTAATCTCGCGCATCATGTCGCGTATTTTTCCCTTCGTGTCGTCGCTCAGGTGTGCATCGCTCACCGCACTCAGATACTTGGCAATCTCTTGCTCCATGTTGTCGGATATGTTCTCATACTTTTCTATGCGCGAGTAAAGCTTGGCGAAATTCGAGTCATCGCGTGTGCCGAGCAACTCGCGCACCATGCCGAACATGCGTTGCATACGTTCTGCAAAGCTGCTAATCTCCTTATGCGCTTCTAGCACCGACAGCTCGGGCGTCTTCATAATGCCCGCCTGAATGAAACGAAGGCGGAACTCCTCTTCCTCGTCTTTCTTGCTCGGCTTGATGATTATGCACACCAATTTCTCTATCTGCGGTATGAACCAGATAAGTATGCCCGTGTTAAATAGGTTGAAACAGGTGTGGAAAGCCGCCAGCACAATAGGCAATTTAACGGCTAGTTCGGCTTGCGTAAGTTTCGGTCCTTCGGGGTTATAGCCCACAATGTCGCAAATCATGTTCACAAACGGATAGAAAACGATGAGCACCCACACCACACCAATGACGTTAAACACCAAGTGTGCCATTGCTGTTCGGCGTGCTTGCGTGTTGGCGCCCAAGGCAGCGAGGTTGGCTGTTGCAGTAGTTCCGATGTTTTCGCCCATCACCAAGGCGATACCCAAGTGGATGGGCAGCACGCCCGTTGAACACAAAAGGATGGTGATGGCCATCACTGCGGCCGACGATTGAACGATGGTTGTGATAACCGTACCTATCAACAAGAATATCAATATCGTGAAATAGCTGTTCACGTCGAACGAGCTGAAGAAGTCGATAACGCCCTGGTTGTGCTGTAAGTCTAGCTGCTTACCCGTGTCGCTCAGCAGCACAAGACTGAAGAAGAGGAACGATATGCCAAAAAGAAAATCGCCTTTGTAGCGGTGTTTGCGCGAGTAGATAAGCGCAATTCCTACTAGAAAGGCGGGAAAAACAAAGTCGGTAAGGTCTATCGAGTAGCCTAGCGACATAATCCAGGCTGTAAGTGTGGTGCCAATATTGGCGCCCATGATTACCGATATGGCCTGAGCCAAGGTTAGTAAGCCTGCATTAACAAACGAAACGGTCATCACGGTGGTGGCCGACGACGATTGAACGGCACAAGTAATGAACGCTCCCGTGAGCATTCCCGTAAAGCGGTTGGTGGTCATCGCTGCAAGCACGTGCCGCAATTGCGGACCAGCCATCTTCTGCAACGCCTCGCTCATAATCTTCATGCCATAGATGAGCAAGGCCAACGATCCTGCAATCTTAAAACCAAAAACCAGATAATTGCTTGTATCCATAAATTAACTTTATTGTGGTGCCTTATTGTTGTGACTTTGAAATATATTCTTTAACTTTACACTCGCTAAATTCTTAATGTCGCTAAACATGAAACGATCCATACAAATACGATGCAAAAATAATAAAAAAACCGCAAAGGTAGAAATCGGTAGCACACTTTATGATGTTTTTCACGAATTAAAACTCGATATGCCTTACGGCCCAATTAACGCCAAGGTGAACAACAAGATTGAGGGCATGCACTATCGCCTGTATCATAACAAGGATGTGGAGTTTCTCGATTTGCATTCGCCCTCGGCTTTGCGGGCCTACACACGCACGCTTTTCTTCGTGTTGTGCAAGGCCGTCCACGACCTTTATCTGCACAGCAACGTGGTGATAGACATCCCCGTGAGCAACGGATATTATGTAGATCTCGACATTCAACGCCCCGTAACGCCGCAAGATGCCGACGATATTCGCTGCCGCATGCAAGAGATTATCGACGCGCGCTTGCCCATATCGCGACACGAAACAACAACCGATGCCGCCATCGCCATGTTTAAAAAGGTGGGCGACGAGTCGAAAGTGCGCCTGCTCGAAACCGTGGGAACACTCTACACCACCTATTACGAGCTAGACCACTACGTGGATTACTATTATGGTTCGCTACTCACCAACACACGCGAGCTGCGCCTTTTCGGGCTTGAACCCTATTACGATGGTCTTTTGCTGCGCGTGCCCTCCATACAAAACCCCGCACAGCTGGGCGAGCTGGTGCGCCAAGACAAAATGTTCGAGATATTTAAGGAGCACCACCGTTGGCAACAGATATTAGGCATACGAACCGTGGGCGATTTCAACAAGGCGGTGGCCAATGGGTTCAGTGCCGACCTCGTGCACGTGTCTGAGGCTTTGCAAGAAAAGAAGATTGCCCGCATTGCCGACGAGATTGCCGCGCGGCCCGAAGTGCGTATGGTGCTATTGGCTGGTCCGTCGTCGTCGGGAAAGACCACAACCTGCAAACGTCTCTCGGTGCAACTGCTGGCAAATGGCATACGGCCCGTGCAAATTTCGTTAGACGACTACTTCGTCAATCGCGAACATACGCCCAAAGATGCCAATGGGGAATACGATTACGAGAGCCTTTACGCGTTAAACATACCGCTGCTTAACGAACACCTGGCTGCGTTGTTCCGCGGAGAAGAAGTTCAGATGCCCAAATACAACTTCGTTGAAGGGAGGAGCGAGCCAACAGGCAAACGGCTGCATCTGCCCAAAGACAGTATCTTGGTGGTTGAAGGCATTCATGCCCTTAATCCCGAACTAACGGCCCTCATCCCAGCCGAACAGAAGTATAAGGTGTATGCCTCGGCACTAACAACCATCTTGCTAGACAACCACAACTACATCCCCACCACCGACAATCGCCTACTTCGCCGTATCGTTCGCGACCATAAGTATCGCGGTGTGTCGGCGGCCGAAACCATTAAGCGTTGGCCCAGCGTACGTGCCGGCGAAACAAAGTGGATATTCCCCTATCAAGAAGAGGCCGATGCCGTGTTTAATACGGCCATGCTTTTCGAGTTGGCCATCATCAAAACGCAGGCCGAACCCTTGCTCGAACAAGTTCCAGAGAACAGCGACGAGTATTCCGAGGCCTATCGTCTGCGCAAGTTCCTTCGCTATTTCGCGCCCATGCCTTTCCATCAGCTGCCGCCAACGTCGCTGTTACGCGAGTTCTTGGGCGGTAGCTCGTTCAGTTATTGATAGATAAGTTGATGAGTTGATGAGTTTATAAGTTTGTGAGTTGATGAGTTGATGAGTTTGTGAGTTGATGGGTTGAGCAGTTGGCCGGTTCATGAGTTTGTGGGTTAGCGGGCTGGCAAGTCCACTCGTTGTCCCGGACACCTTATTATATGTACGGCAATTACCCACTAGATGCCGAATCCCGCTTACTAATTGCGGTGCATCTAGTGGGTAATTGCTAGGTTAGTGTCAAGAGATTGAGCAAGTAAAGGCTACAACTTGTCTTTTCCCTGTTGGTTTTTATCCTTAGTGTTGTTCCTAGCCAAGGGCAATGCGGTGCCTTTAAGCCAGCTCACAAAGGCCTCTCGCCATTGCCTACTTTCCTTCGAACCCTTTACATCGCTTGCGCCAAAGCCGTGACCACCCGTGGCATAACGCACGAATTGGTGGGGAATGCCTTTTGAAGTGAGGGCAGAGTCGAGTAGCTGACTGTTGCCTGGATGCACAATGGGGTCGTCATCGCAGTGCACAAGGAACACTGGCGGACAGTCGAAAGGTATTTTTCGCTCCACCGAGAGCGAGTCTTTCAGCCTATTGTTGGTCTTTTTCCATTCGCCCAAGATACCCTTTCGCGAACGGCGATGCACATAACGCTCGTCGGCAAGCGTAACAACGGGGTAGAGTGCAGCCACAAAGTCGGGGCGAACACTCACCTTTGGCTTGATGCCTAGCGGTGCAAGATAGTTTGTTGCGGCAAATGCAGCCGAGGCCACTGCAAGATGTCCGCCTGCCGAAAAGCCCATAACGCCCACCTCCGTGGGACTGATGCCCCATGCCGATGCCCCTTCGCGCACCAGTTGTACGCTGCGTTGCACATCGCGTAGCATGTCGGGCTGCCGTCGTCCGCGAATAAGCAAGCGGTAATGGGTGACAAAAGCCAGCACGCCTGCCACGCGATAGCGGAGCACAAAGGCTGCAATGCCCTGACTGTTGAGCCATCGCGCCACACCGTCGCCCTCGGTTCGGGTGTCTAGCCAGTGGTAACTGCCGCCAGGACAAACGATAACGGCAGGGCAATCGCACCCTGCACCTTGCGGAATATAAGGCGTAAGGGTTACGCTGGCGGCGCGTTCGGGCGTGCCTTGCCATATTTTTAAAGGCTTATGCTGTTGGGCATGGCCTAGATATGCCATCAAAGCCAGCAGCATGATAAGTACTTTTCTCATGTTCATCTTTAACATTGTTGGTTGCGCTGTCTTAAATGTTTTGCAGCTTTTCTATTATCTTGTTCCTACCCACTAGTGCCTCTGCCGTGGTGATGGCCGACAGCGGAACGCCACAAATGCCGTGCAAACCTACGCATTGCCCCGTAAGCAAAAGGTTACTTACCTTCGTAGCCACAGGCACTTGCGTGGCTAAGGGGTTGTGGCAGTCTTTGGCAAAGCCGTATATGGCCCCCATAGGGGCGTGGTAATAGTCGCGCACGGTTAGTGGCGAGGCACTCCACAGGCTCTTAACGCATTGCCCAAAGCCGGGCCGTACCTCCTCCATGCGTTGCAAGATGCGCTGTTGGTGCCACGTTTTCCACGCTGCGTACTCCTTTCCGCGCCTACCCGTAAGCGTATCTTGCCATTGCTCCACCACCGAGAAAGGCATTACGCAATTAATGATGAGGTGCGTAGCCCATTCCGTCTGTTCTGCCGAGGGTGGCGTCATGTACATCATTCCGTAGGGCCACTGCTCGCGATCGTAATTGCCCAAGTGCCACACGTGGTGGTAATCGTGCTGGTAATAGCAAGTGTGGTTGATGTAAGGAAAGGTCTGCGGTTTCAGTTCAACAAACAGGCTGAATATCGAATAGGTGTTGTCGATGGCGTTCAGGCGTTTGGTGTAAGCAGGCGTAAACGCCCCCTTGTCTACGATGCGCAGCGTTTCGGCCATGTGTGTGGCCGCTATATAATAAGGAGCGGTAAAGGTTCGCCCGTCTTTGGTTTGCACTGCGGTTGCCGTTCGGTTGTCTACGGCAATGCGAACCGCCTCGGCATCGGCCACCACTTGTCCCCCCGCATCTTCTATTACCTCGGTTAAAGCCGTGGCCAACTGCTGCGAACCGCCCACAAAGCGGTCGGTACCCTCGATATATAGCACGCTGATAAGGGCGTGAACGTAGGCAGGCGTTTTGCCCGAAACACCTCCATACATGGGGTTCATATAGGCCAACACGTCGCAAAGCCGCTCGTCGTCGATGTAATGGGCGATAAACTTGTCGGCCGACCACAGGAAACGCTCGCTAAGTTGCGGAATGCTGTCGCCCGTGGGGCGCAGATTGAAGAGGTCTATCTCGTTGGCCAGCTGGTAAAGGGCCGCCACATAGCGTTGCAACTGCGTGCGCTGATGTGGAAAATGCTTGGCGAAACTCTCCACAAAACCTTCTTTTCCCTCGGCCACACGATAAGTGGTGTTGGTGGCGGCATAGTAAATCTCGTCCATGCAAAGCTTGTCTACGGGTTGTAGGCGAAGTTTTTGCACGATGCCTAGGTGCTTGCAAATGCGATGGAGCGTTTGTCCTGGGCGAAATCCACCCAGTATGTGCATGCCCGTATCGAAGTGTATGCCGTGGCGGGAGAAGTTTTGCAGCCCTCCACCCACGATATGGTTCTTCTCCAACACCGTTACTTGCCAGCCTTCTTTGGCCAAAAGCGCACCGGTGGTGAGGCCGCCTAGTCCGCCGCCTATGATGATAATGTGATTGTTGTTCATAATTTTAGTTTCTCTCCCAGCACTTCGCCGCAAGTTAGCAGCGTACCAACCAGCGTGCCCAACATGCCATGCGAGTTTACGTTTTGACCTGCAAAGAACAGGTTGGGTATGCGTGTGCGACTTGGAACGTGGCAAGCCGAACCCAGCCTAACATCTTTGGCCACACCATACATGCTGCCTTGCAGGGTAGAAGTATATTGTTCGTAGGTCAGGGGCGTGGAAGTGAAGTAGCAGTCTATGGCTTGCCGCAAGCCTGGCGCATGCCTTTCAACGGCGTCGATAAGCCTTTCAGCCCTGTCGCGTTTAAAGTCTTCGTACGCCTCGCCGCGGTGCATGATGCGCGTGTTTGCCCATTGTTTCACTTCTTCGTAACGCATGTAGCTCATTATCTCGCCGCAAGTGGCCCACTGTTGGTGTGTATTGGGCTGTGCATCGGCTGCAAGCGCATCGCTAAGATGCACATAAAGAAAACCGCAAGGCCAGTTGTCGGCCGTGTATTGTTCGCATTGCCAAGGCGTGTCGGCGGCATAGCCATACAAGTTGTGGTTGCGATAGGGCACCGTTTGCGGCTTAAACTTGATGTAAACGGTAAATACGCCCTTGGTGTTGGGCAGGTTCAGCATGCGCTGACGAAAGGCGGGACGGATAAGGTTGGTATCGTTCAGCATGTGCATCACCAGCGTTGGGTGTATGGCGGCTATCACAAGGTCGGCCTCAAAGTGTTCGCCGTCGGCCGTTGTTACGCCCGTTGCCTTGCTGTTGTTGCAGGTTATGTGTTCAACGCGTTTGCGCGTGAGCACCCTTCCGCCCCTTCGTGCGATGCCTTCGATAAGTCGTTTGGCAATGATGTCGCTTCCACCAGCTAGGCGAAACGCGCTTTGGTTGTAGAAATTGGTGATGAACGCGTGGGTTGAGAAAGGCGTTTGTCCGCGTTCGCCTGCATAGAGCGGCAAATTTCCTACCAACACGTTGCGCAAAAGGGCATCGCTGGTAAATCCATTTATCACCTCGTCTACGGCGCGCATTTGGTATTCGGTCTTCAAGTGCATTTGTTCGGGCGTTGGTTGATGCCCGTTTATGGGCGACGCCTGCGCCAAACGTTCCACCAATTTGAGGTAGCGGTGCAGCCCATCTCGCTCTTTGGGGAAGTGCGCGGCAAGCGTTTCTACAAAAGCCTCGCGCCCATTGGCAAAGGCAAACCTACCTTGCGGCATCGAAATGACGTCGTAACCCGTTGTGTCTAGTCGGCTAAGCGGCAGGTTTTCTAATTCCAGATAGCGCAAAAGGGGGTACAACGTCTGCCCCTCTTCCGCACTTCCGATGAAGTGCATGCCCGTTTCGAACTTCGCGCCTTTGCGCACGAAACTCTGCAAACAGCCGCCCGCTTGCGTTTCTTGTTCAAGTACGGTTACTTCATAGCCGTTTCGTGCGAGGATGTGTCCGCACGACAGGCCGCCAAGTCCGCTACCAATGACGATACATTTTTTCATTTATTGTTGGTGATTGGGCATCTTCTGATGCCAGGCTTTCTAGGCTTACTTATTCTCAAAAAGGCACTGCGCCACCTGCTGCGCCACGTTCTTGTTTTCAAATCTTTGCACATACGCCATGCTCTTGCTGATGGATTCGTCGCGCCCTGCTTGCCCTTTCAGCCTTGCATTGATGGCTTGTGCCATGCCCTTATGGTCGTTTGGGGCAACATATAGGCTATGTGGGCCGCCCGCCTCTTCAAGGCACGACCCCGTACACGCCACAACGGGCAGTGCGCTTTGTATGGCCTCGATGATGGGAATGCCAAAGCCTTCGTAGCGCGAGGGATAGGCAAACACTTCGGCCTGTTGGTAGATGGCCGGCAAGTCGTCGTTGGGAACATTGTGCAAGAAATGCACGCGCGCCGACAAACCATTGTGCGCCGCCCACGATTTCACCTTATTAATATAAGGCGTGGGCCGCCCTAGCACCACCAAATGCACTTCCCTGTCCACGTTCTTCATGGCCTTGACCGCAAGCAGCACGTTTTTTCGCGCCTCGATGGTGCCCACGTTCAACACAAAACGTTGGGGCAGTGCATAGCGTTGGCGCACTTCGTGCAGCTTTTCGGGCGTTGCCCGTTGGCGAAAACGCGTGTCGCAACTTTGATAAATCACGCTGATGCGCTCTTCGGGATAGTGGCCATACTTCATGATGTCGCGCTTGGTGCATTGGCTAATGGCGATAATGCGGTTGGCCTCTTTCAGCGTTTGGTGGAACTTCCAACGGTAAATCAGCGCGTCCCACCAATGGTAGAACTCGGGATGGCGCATAAAAATAAGGTCGTGAATGGTTACAACGGTGTCAATGCCTGCGCGTTTAACGCCTTTGGGCAGTTCACCCGACAAACCATGAAACACCTGTACGCCATCGCGCAACAGGTCTTTCACCATGCCGCCACTTCTCCACGCTGCCTTTTTCAGCGCGTTTTTCGCGTTCTTGGGATACACCATGCGCAGGTTTGGCGCACTTTTCACCTGTCGGGCCAAGTCTTCTCGGCCCGCATCGGGTGCATAAAGCAGCAGTTGTGCGTTGGGATAGAGGGCAGCAAGGTCGTTAACTAGGTTTCTTCCATACGCTCCCAAGCCTGTTCCGTTACGCACTATGCGTTTGGCATCAAAGCCCACGATAATGTTCTTGTCTTCGTTCATCAGGCACAAACTTACACAAAAAATGCGTAAATCAAGGCAAAAACTGAAAATAAGATGTGTTGTTGGCATATATTTAAGCAGAAAATACTTATTTTTGTACTTGCACATAAACCGTAAAAGAAATGAAACGCTTTTGTATGGCCATACTCCTTGTGTTGTTTTTTTCCGCCTACTCGTGGGCGCAAAAGGACGGTCAGCTCCGTGTAAACCCCGAAGAGAAGGAGGTAGACATGGATAATCCCACCTTTGTGCCGATGGTAAAGGTGGGTAGGGTGCTGGATAAGGGCGACAGCATACAATATGTGGAGCTGAACAAGATATATGTTTACCCGCCGCTGACGTTTGAAAACGAACGCCAACGAATGGAGTACAACCGCCTTGTGTATAACGTAAAAAAAGTGCTGCCCATTGCCAAAGAGGTGAACAAGATTATTATCGAGACCTACGAATACTTGCAAACGCTGCCCGATAAGAAGTCGCGCGACGAACATATGAAACGTGTTGAGGCCGACATCAAACGCGAATACACGCCACGAATGAAGAAACTAACCTACGCGCAGGGCAAGTTGCTCATCAAATTGGTGTATCGCGAAACCAGCTCGTCTTCGTATCAGCTCATCCAAGCCTTTCTTGGACCCATCCGCGCAGGCTTTTATCAGGCCTTCGCCTGGTTTTTCGGGGCTAGTCTTAAAAAGGAATATCAGCCTAATGGCGTGGATAGACTAACCGAAAGGGTGGTGTTGCAGGTGGAGGCAGGGCAGTTGTAGGAGCTGGGAGTGTTTGGTTAATCAGACTGGTCAGACTGGTCAGACTGGTTCGACTGGTCAGACAGATCTGACAAGTCCGACAGGTCCGACAAGTCCGACTGGTCCGACAGCCCCTACCCCGCCTTATCCCCTTTTTTAGGTATTGTTTTCCTTACAAATAATGCCTATCTTTGCAAAGCATTGCTGTACATCGGCATCAACAAACCTTTAAATGCGAATGTTCAAAATATGTTTTGCAATGCTCTTGTTTGTCGTGGGTGCGGCCACAACGCTCAAAGCGCAGGGCGTTTTGCTGAACGGCACCATCAAAAGCAAAGGCGATGGGCGGCCAATAGAGTATGCCACCGTTACGCTAAAAGAGTGCGAGCTGTGGGCTATCACCGACAATAAGGGGCGTTTCGCCATTAAAAACGTGCCTATGGGCAACGTAACGCTCACCGTGCGTTGCCTAGGCTTTGCCACGTTTACCACGAAGGTGAACGTAAGGGCAGGCATGCCACATCTCGACATCGGCCTAAACGACGACAACCTGAAACTGAACGAGGTGGAAGTGGTGGCCAAACGCAAGGGCGATGCCACAACAACAAGCTACACCATCGACCGCTTGGCACTTGATAACCGACAAGCTTTGAACCTTGGCGACATCATGAGCCTTCTTCCTGGCGGCAAAACATGGAACAGTTCGTTGCTGCGCGATACGCGTATCGCCCTTCGCAGCAGCAGCGGAGAGATGGGTAACGCCTCGTTTGGTACGGCCATCGAGGTGGATGGCGTGCGACTGGACAACAACGCCACGCCAGGCGAAACACTCGGAGCAGGTACGCGCACCGTCAGCACAGCCAACATCGAGAGCGTTGAGGTGGTTACGGGTGTGCCGTCGGTGGAGTATGGCGACCTAAGCAACGGCATTGTGAAGGTGAACACCCGCAGCGGAAAGTCGCCTTTCATCGTGGAATCCAAGCTAAACCAAAACACCCGCCAGCTGGCACTAAGCAAAGGCGTTGACCTTGGCGGCAAAATGGGGCTCTTTAACTTCTCAATGGAACATGCGCGCACGTTCGGCGACATCACATCGCCCTTCACCGCCTACCAACGCAACGTGCTTTCGGCCCATTACATGAACGTGCTGATGCGCCAAAGCATGCCCCTAACGCTGAAACTTGGACTTACGGGCAACGTGGGCGGATATAATTCGAAGGCCGATCCCGATGGCGAACTAGACAGTTATAAGAAAGAACGCGACAACAGATTTACCGCAAACCTCTCGGCCGAGTGGCTACTCAACCGCAAATGGCTCACCAGCGTGGTACTAAAATCGTCGCTCTCGTATGCCGATCAGCTATACGAGGATTACAGCCACACAAGTTCAGCCACTACGCTGCCTTACATCCACACCATGAAAGCGGGCTATTTCGTGGCCTACGACTATGACAAACACCCCTCGGCAGACATCATTCTGGGGCCTACGGGCTATTGGTATGTGCGCAGTTTCAACGATAGTCGCCCCCTAAGTTACGCCTTTAAGTTGAAGGCCGATTGGGTAAAGCGCTTCGCGCGCATATATAATAAGGTGTCGGTTGGGGCCGATTACACCGGCAGTCGCAACCTCGGCCGCGGCACTTACTACGAGAAGGCGCGCCTAACACCCACATGGCGACCCTACCGTTACTACGAATTGCCCACGCTGAACAACCTTGCCGTCTATGCCGAAGAACGCCTGAACATACCAACGGGCAAGCTTTCGAACATGGAATTGACCGTGGGCGTTCGCAACGACATCAGTCATATCGCTGGTTCGGCCTACGGAACGGCCTCAACCCTCTCGCCACGCGCCAACCTTCGTTACGTGTTTTGGCATGGCAGAGATGCCTGGGTGCGAAATCTTTCGGCACATGTGGGCTGGGGAAAATCGGTTAAATTGCCCTCGTTTCAAGTGCTTTACCCCCGCACCAGCTACATAGACCGACTGGCATTCACCCCTGGAAGCACCGCCGACAACAAAGCTTACTATGCCTATCACACCTTTCCGTCGCAGGCGGTGTACAATCCGCAACTGCAATGGCAGTACACCAACCAGCTTGACCTTGGCTTACAGGCGAACATTGGGCACACGCGCGTTAATGTTTCAGCCTTTTATCACAAAACGTTTAACCCATATACGGCCGTAGTGGTGTACAAACCCTACACCTATAAGTACACTTCGCAAGCTGCATTAGAGCATTGTCCCATCCCATCGGCCAACCGCGAATACCACATCGACCAACAAACAGGCATCGTAACCGTGAACGACATCACGGGTGCCAACGCCCCCATACAGCTGCCTTACAAGGAAAGGGAAGGCTATCTGAGCAACCGCAAATACGTAAATGGGTCGCCCACCGAACGTTTCGGCATAGAATGGATTGTGGATTTCGCACCAATCAAGGCACTACGCACTTCGCTTAGGCTAGACGGAAACTACTATTACTACAAGGGATTAGACGATTTGCTCTTCGCCGCATTGCCTTCGGAGGCAGGCACGCTCAATGCACAAAGCAAGCCATACACCTATATTGGCCATTATCGCGGCAGCGGAACAACCTCTACCGACAATACGGCGTCGCCCTCGGTAAGTAATGGTTCGCTCACGCACGAGGCCAATCTCAACATTACCCTCACAACCCACGTGCCGCGCATACGCATCATCATGTCGCTACGCGTTGAGTGTTCGCTCTATCAATACAACCGTCCGCTAAGCGAATTGCCAAACGGAACGCGCGGATATGCTGTGGAAAAGGGCGACGATTTCTTTGGAAAGCCCTACACGCGCGATGTTCGCGACAAGCACATGGTGGTTTATCCCGAGTATTACAGCACGTGGGAAGAACCCGATAAACTCATCCCTTTCGCCGAAAAGTTTGCTTGGGCCAAAGACAACGACCCCGCTTTGTTCAACGATTTGGCTAAGCTGGTGAAACGAACCAACTATGCCTTCGTGATGAATCCCGAACGGTTGTCGGCCTATTACTCGGCCAATTTCAGCGTAACGAAGGAGATTGGCGACCGCGTACAAGTGATGTTCTATGCCAATAACTTCTGGAACACCATGAGTAAGGTGCGTTCTACGAGCACAGGACAAGAAACTTCGCTCTATGGCAGCTCGTATGTGCCCGCCTTTTACTATGGGTTGGGGCTGAAGATAAAGATATGACGCCAGTTGTTGGGGGGAGTTAAGCCAAATGTATTGTTGCAGCGTGGCAAACGTTCTTGTCAACTCGTAAGTTCACAAACAAAAGAACTCCTAAACAAAAGAACTCATATCCTCATAAACTAAAAAACTCATTAACTAATAAATAAGCAATTATGTATCGCAAAACAATTTTTATCAATTCGTTCTTGGCGGCGTTTTTTGCGTTGCTGGTTTTGTCGTGCAGTAGCAACGACGACACAAATACCGTACAAACCTGCAAGGTTAGCGTAACTTTGCAGTATCCCGAAAACAGCATTCAGCCCTACGAAGGCGCAAAAGTTGAACTAGTTGACGCACGCGCATCGGTGTTCGTAGCCACAACCAACGCTAAGGGCGTGGCCGAGTTCAACGTGCCAGCAGGTATATACGATGTTCGGAGTAGTGCAACACGCGGCGATGGAATATGGAAACTCAACCTTAATGGCAATAAAAGTAAGGTAGTTGTATCGCCACCCGCTACGGAAATAAAGCTTGAAATGAAACTCTCAAAAGCTGCCCAGATTATCATTAAAGAACTCTACAATGGTGGTTGCCAGCCTGATAATGGTGGTAGATTTTTCCAGATGGACAAGGGGTTTATTCTCTATAACAATGGTGGTGAGGTGGCCGTTATCAACAATTTGGCCGTTGGTATAGTAGATCCCTACAACTCGCAAGCACCAAGCAAATGGCTAAAAAACGGCAAGTTGGTATATGACGGACAAGGTTACATCCCAGGTATTCATGGTATTTGGTATTTCCAAGGACCGCTCGTGATGCAGCCTTACTCGCAAATTGTGGTGAATGTTAATGGTGCTATCGACAATACCAAGACTTATTCTAAGTCGGTTAACTATGCAAACAAGGACTATTATGCCATGTACGACCCCGAATCGGGATACAATAATGAGCTTTATTACCCCTCTCCATCAGAGCTCATCCCCACATCCCACTATCTGAAAGCCGTCGAATACGGACAAGGTAATGGCTGGACACTTAGCGTAACGTCACCTGCCATGTTCATTTTCCAGACCAAAGGCGTTACGCCACGCAACTATGCCACCAACGTCTCGAACATTATCTATGCCCCAGGGGCTGCACATAATCCGGTGACCGCCAACTTAAAGATACCTAACGAATGGGTTATCGATGGCATCGAAGTTTTTAGTTCTGCATACAAGACCGCGAATGCCAAGCGCCTACCTGCCGAAATAGACGGCGGAAACGTACTCCTTACCTATCAATTAGGCCACACACTCTACCGCAACGTGGACAAAGAAGAGACAGAAAAGCTGCCCGAAAACAAGGGAAAGCTGGTGTATGGCTACACGATGGGCGTGTCTACGGGCGACCCCAGCGGCATTGATGCCGAGGCTTCGATAAAGAATGGCGCACATATTATATATATGGACACCAATAACTCTACCAACGACTTCCACGAAAGGAAGGCTTTCTCCATTAAAGGGAAATGAAAACGGGCGGTCATGGGCCGCTCGCCCCTTACTTCAAACATTAAATACAGATAAAAAGCAATTAAATGAAAAGGTTAGTTTTCTCGCTGTTGGCCAGCGCAGCACTGGCAACAAGCTGTTTCGCGCAGGCCTGGAACATGGTCGTAACGCGAGAAGATGGAACGAAAGAGGTTATCCCTACTTCGACTGTAAAGAACGTTAGCTTTGAAAAAGCGGCCGCAACGGGCCCGCAAGTAATCATTAAAGAGATATATTGCGCCGGCAACACGTCCGACGATGGAAAGGATTACTTCATGCTCGATCAAGGTTTCGTACTTTACAACAACAGTGCTACGGCGGCCTCCCTCAACAATCTGGCTGTTGCATTCGTTGGCCCTTTCAATGCGCAGAGCAACAATCCGTGGCGCGTTGACGGCAAACTCTCGTTCGAAAAAGACGGTTTTGTGCCAGCCACCTTCGGCATCTGGTACTTTCAAGGCACGCTCAACATACAACCTTACTCGCAAGTGGTGGTGTGTGTTAATGGAGCTGTAGACAATACGGCAGACCATCCGCAGTCGGTTAACTATGCCAATGCCGCCTATTATGCCATGTACGACCCCGCTTCGGGCTACGACAACGTAAGGAATTACCCCACGCCCTCGCCGCTAATCCCCACATCGCATTACCTCAAAGCTGTGAGATTTTGGGAAAACAACGCTTGGACGCTCAGCAGTACCTCACCCGGGCTCTTCCTTTTCCAAACAAAAGATGTTACGCCCCCGGCCTTTGCCGGCAACGCAAACAATGTTGTCTACGCACCAGGAACTAAGCAAAAGGGGGTAAACGCCTGCCTGAAAGTGCCACAAAACTGGGTTTTGGATGGCGTAGAGGTGTTTGGAGAAGTCGTTTGTAACCTCTAACAAAAAGCGATTTCCTTCTAGTATAGATGCAGGTAGCGTGCTGTTGACGAAAGAAAAGGGCTATACCCTCTACCGCAACGTGGACAAGGAAGAAACAGAAAAGCTGCCCGAAAACAAGGGAAAGCTGGTGTATGGCTACACGATGGGCGTGTCTACGGGCGACCCCAGCGGCATTGATGCCGAGGCTTCGATAAAGAATGGCGCACATATTATATATATGGACACCAACAACTCTACCAACGACTTCCACGAAAGGAAGGCTTTCTCCATTAAAGGGAAATAAGTTGACGAGTTGGAAAATTAACGAGTTAACAAATTAACAAGATGAAAACGCTCTGCCACGTGCGTGGCTTGGCTTAACAAAAAAGGGCTTTGGGGGCTGTTTTCTAGGAAAGCTAGGCGTTCTGGAACAACCAGAATGCCTAGAATTCCTAGGGCAACTTGAATAACAAGAAGCCCTAGTATGATTAGAATATCTAGAATCCCTAGGATAATATGAATAACTGGGATGCCTAAAATTATTAGAACCCCAGCCCCTATCCCCCTTTAATCCTTACCTCTTTAAACCCATTAACCCCTCCATTCGCCCTGTGTTATCACTCCTTTTACTCGCCCTGCCCTTCACGTCGACAGCTCTCCCAGCCGACACCACTCCTCACTTTCGCGACTTCAACCTCGTGAAACAGGCCAAGCCGTGGCTCACTTCGCCCAACGCTGCTGCACTAACACGCTACAATCAGCGCAATATCTCGATGGCCGAAGTAAGGGGCAGCATGGCCAAAGGCGGCCTCGTGGACTACTCCCAGTCCTCCAACGTGGTGCAAGCAGGTGCGATGGTCGAGTCGTTTTTCCGTATTAACCCACGCACCGTGGTTTACGGACGGATGGATTACGACAACTTCGCGGGCAAAAACATGCTCGGTTCGGTGTTCATCAACCCCGAACGCAAGCCCTTCGACCTATCCGAAGACTCGCTAACCAATCCTGGTAACAAGCATCGCGACACCTATAACCTCGTAGGAGCCGTAGGTATAGACCTTTGGCGAGGCTTAGCCGTGGGGGCAAAGGTAGATTATACCGCCGCCAATTACGCCAAATACAAAGACCTTCGCCACCGAAACAGCCTGATGCAACTCAACCTTTCGCTCGGCATCGCCGCCCCGATAGGCACTAATTGGGTGCTGGGCGCCAACTACATCTACGGCCGAAGTACCGAAAGCCTACGCTTTGTAACCTACGGAAAAACCGAAAAGGTGTATAAAACACTTGTAGACTATGGCGCATTTACGGGCGAAGTGGAACAGTTTGGCAACAAAGGCTACACCGACGACTCGCGCGAACAGCCCCTACTTGACGAACAAAACGGGCTTGCCTTGCAGGCAGAAAGCAATTTGGGGCGTGGGTTCTCGCTCTTTCTTGGTGCGCAGATGGTGCACCGAAACGGATTTTACGGGCGCAACTCGCCTTATTCTATCGTGCATTTCAAACATCAGGGCGACAACTTTGGACTGCAATTGGTGCTGAATAAATACCGCTCGCACAGTCAACAACAACTGTCGCTGTCGTACACCAACGAACAGCTGACCAACCATAAAACCACTTATCGCGAGAACCAAACAGCAACAGGCAGTTCGTTTTACGAGTATTTCGACCCCATAAAAACATCCAACAAACGTTGGAGCAGCCTGAAACTGGCCTATACAGCATGGTTAAGGCTGTTTGGCGGCATCGCGCATTGGACCATCTCGGCCGCCTTGCAAGCCGACAGCCGCCAAATCTCGGCCTATCTCTACCCCTACGTTCAGCGACAACAGCTGCATACCAACCTGCTTTCGCTGCTTGTCACCCGCAATTTCGCGCTTAGTCGCCGCACCATGCTCTCGCTTACGGGCGGACTTTCTCACCAATGGGGCAGCGGCCAGCCTGGGCAAACGTCCACATTGGCAACACCTAGCGACAAACAGGCACCCCCAACGCTGATGCAAGCCTATCTCTACCGCAACCATCACCTGCTAACCGCACCGCAATGGGGCCTGCATCTAGCCGCCAAATACGCCTTCGGCCTGCCCCGTTTGCCCTTACCCCTCTACGTTCGCGCCCAAACCACGTGGCACCGAACCGCCAAACCTTCGCCTTGGATTAACAACCAACACCGCACCGAGGCCACTTTGGCCATAGGCTGCACGTTTTAAGGCGGGTTCTAAAAAATGCCTTCATACATCGGCGTACGTTTAAAACAGCAAAAACATTATCCAATATGCAAACAAGATTTCTAAGGCAAGTAAGCCTTTTATTACTCTTTCTGCCAACCCTTTTGTTGGCGCAGCCCCTCAAAAACGATGCCTACTATCGTATGGGCAAGCTTAAAAATGGCCTAACATACTTTGTTCGGCACAACGCCAAAGAGCCTGGCGTGGCCGATTTCTACATCGCACAGCGCGTGGGTAGCATCCTCGAAGAGCCACGCCAGCGCGGATTGGCCCACTTCTTAGAGCACATGGCCTTCAACGGAACCAAGCATTTCCGCAACGATGGCACTTCTCCGGGCATCGTTCCGTGGTGCGAAACCATCGGCGTGAAGTTTGGAACCAACCTCAATGCCTACACCAGCATCGACGAAACGGTGTACAACATCTCGCAAGTGCCGCTGAAACGTTCGTCCGTGGTCGACTCGGTGCTGCTCATCCTCCACGATTGGAGCCACTACTTGCTGCTGCAAGATAAGGAGATAGACAAAGAACGTGGCGTGATACACGAAGAATGGCGCACGCGCAGGGCGAAAATGGCCTCGCAACGCATGTACGAAAAGCTGCAACCCACCATCTTTAAAGGCTCGAAATACGAAGACTGCATGCCCATAGGCTCGATGGACATCGTTGACAACTTTCCCTATCAAGACCTCAAAGACTATTACAACAAGTGGTATCGCCCCGACTTGCAAGCCATTGTGGTGGTGGGCGACATCGACGTAAACGCCATCGAGGCCAAGATAAAGCAGCTGTTCTCTACTATTCCCATGCCCAAGAACCCAGCCAAGCGCACCTATTATCCCGTGCCCGACAACAAACGCATGATTGTGGCCGTAGAAAAGGATAGCGAACAGCCCATTGTTCTGGCGGGTCTTCACATGAAACATCCCGCCACATCCTTTGCACAGAAAGGCCAAACCGCCTATGTGCACGACGGGTACATAGAAAACCTCATTACAGCCATGCTTAGCGAGCGGCTTACCGCCCTCAAACAGATCAACCCCTCGCCCGTGCTTAGTGCCTCGGCGCGTACGGGTAGTTTCCTCGTTGCCCAGACAAAAGAGGCTTTCAGCCTGTCGTTTGGCTGTAAAGAAGACAACATACGCGGTTCGTTCCATGCCGTTATCGGCGAAACCGAACGCGCACGCCGCTTTGGTTTTACTGCAACCGAACTGCAACGCGCCAAAGCCGATGCGCTGCAACGTGCCCAAACACGCTTTGCCGAACGCAACGAGCGTAGCAATCGCACGCTGGCCATGCAGGCCGTTCGCCATTTTCTCTCGTCCGAACCCCTGCTAACGCCCGAAGAAAGGCTTGCCCTTACCAAGCGTTTCGATGCCGAGGTGTCGCTCAAAGAGGTGAACGAGGCCGCCCGAAAGCTCATTTCTAACCAAAATCAAGTGCTAACGGTGCTTGCTCCGCAAAAGGCAGGCTTTACATTGCCCAGCAATCAAGAACTAGAACAATACGTTTTGCAGGCACAAGCCGACAACAGCTACCAGCCATACAAGGAAGAGCCCCTGCCCACAACCCTCATCGAGCATGCGCCAAAGGCCGGAACGATTGTGAGCGAGCAGCCTTACGGACACTTCGGCGTTACAAAGCTTGTACTCAGCAACGGCATCGAGGTGTATGTTAAGCCCACCAACTTTGCCGCCGACCAAATAACCATGCGCCTTTGGGGCGAAGGCGGGCTCTCGCTTTGTCCCGAAACCGATGCCCCCAACTTCTCTTTCCTGCCCAATGCCATCGTTGATGGCGGTGTGGGCGCATTCTCGGCCGACCGCTTAGACAAGATGCTGGCAGGCAAACATGTGCGTGTTTCGCCCTATGTTGGTCAAGAAACGCAGGGCATCAGCGGACAATCTAACCGCAAAGACCTAGCCACGATGTTCCAATTGGCTTATCTTTACTTCACCGCTCCGCGAACAGACACCACCGCTTTTGCCACCAGCATCGACCGCAGGCGGGCCATGTTGAGGAACAGAAACGCCAATCCGCAGGTAGAGTACAACGACTCGCTCTCGCTCATTGCCTATGGCCACAACGAACGCACCGCCCCAATGACCCTCGAACGCCTCAACAAGGTGAACTATCAGCGCATTATGCAACTCTATCGCGAACGCTTTGCCGATGCCACGGGCTTTAAGATGCTGCTTGTGGGCAACGTAAACATCGACTCTCTTCGCCCGCTTCTCTGCCAATATGTGGCCTCGTTGCCCGCAGCGGGGCGCAAAGAGAGCTTTGCCAACAACTTTCCGCAGGTGCGCAACGTAAACGAAACGCACGTCTTCACCAAGAAGATGAACACGCCATCGGCGCTTGTCACCATCATCTACACCTTCAACTTGCCCTTTACGCCCAAGTCTAACTTGGCTCTCGATGCCCTTGGCCGCGTGCTTACCATCGCTTTTACCGACAGCATTCGCGAAGAGAAGGGCGGTGCCTATGGCGTGGGTGTGCAAGGCGAACTCGACTGCAACAGTAGTCCTAACTCGTTGTTGAAGATTGGTTTCCGAACTGGTCCTGAAAAGTACGCCGCACTGATGCCCATCGTGTATCGTCAGTTGGCACACGTGGCGCAAGGCCGCATCAATCCCGAAAGTATCGGCAAGATTAAGACTTACTTAAAAAAGGCTCACCAACAAGAAACGCTTGTGAACGATTATTGGAACAGCATTGTGTACCAACACCTGCGCTACGGCATTGACCTGCACGCAGATTACGAGGCGTTGGTAGACCAACTTACGGCTGCCGACATACAGCAGGTGGCGCAAGCCATTATCAAGAGTAACCGAAGGATTGAAGTTACCATGAAGTCGGAGTAGGGGAAAAGGCAACAAAGGCCTCACCCCACAGAGCCTACTGGCCCACTCCCAACCCCTCTCGGCCACACCCCCAGCCCCTCTCCAAGGGGAGAGGGGAGTGGTATGCCTTGTTTATTACACCCCTATTAACGGGTCAATGGGTTAACTTGTTAACTCGTTGACCCGTTTAATTTGCCAACTAGCCAACCCCTAGGCTTGTTAACTCGTCAATCAATAGGCCCACTAAACAACTCGTTATATCTACTGGCCTCACCCCCAACCCCTCTCCAAAGGGAGAGGGGAGTGATATGTCTCGCGAATTTAACGCTTGCTGATGACCGATCGCTTAGCTTGTTAACTTGTGAGTTCATCAACAGATGAACTTGTCCACTCGACAACTTGCCAACTCACAAACTTGTCAACTCACATTATCAACTCAAAACTTATCAACTTAAAAAACTCATCAACTCAAAAGCTTAAATTATTGTTTTTATTTTACGAAACTCCTCTTTCTTTCGACTCGTTCTAGCGAAGAAATAGGTTAAAAAGTGGGTAAAAAGCCATCATTTCTGGTGTTTCACGTCCTTCAACCTGTCTGTTTTTAAGAACAAAACCTACATTTTGCACCATTTTGCCTTTCTATTTGGCCGCCCACTCGCAATTTTTACGCTCCCAATTACCCATATTTAGACCCTAAAAACCCACTTTTTAACGACCATTCCGCCCTTTTTAGGCATGTGCATCATGGCACTAACAGCTTTTATTTATACAGTTACCGTGGATATTTATGCCTTTTGCCTTGCGTTTAGCGGCAAAAAGTACTGCATTTTGCACCATTTCACCTTGCGTTTTGCGGCATTTTGCACTGCGTTTAGCACCAAATTGCACTGCATTTAGCAGCAAACAGCCCCAAAAATGGTGCAAATGGCGTTTTTATTAAATAAATATTCATTCCGCCGCATTCACGGTCTGCCCCCTTTTTACATTAAAACAAACCTCCGCGAGAATCGATTATTTGCGCCTTGGTGGGCGATTGGTGAAAAAAATCGCAGCCATAATGTTAAAAAAATTTGCTGAAAAGTGGACAAAAGAGGATGGGTTGACGAGATCGTTAGTTAGCGAGTGAACCAGTTGATAAGTTGACGAGTTAACTAGTTAACCCGTTGACGAGAGTTTGAGAAGTGGGCGAGTGGTTAGAGAGTTGACGAGTTAACCAGTTAACGAGTTGACAAGTTAACCAGTAACAAGTGGTCAATGCACAAGGCATATCACTCCCCTCTCCCCTTGGAGAGGGGTTGGGGGTGAGGCCGGTAGGGGTTGAGGTGAGGCCACTAGGGGGTTGTTGAGGCCAGTAGGGAGTGAGGTGAGGCTGGTAGATAATAAGTTAACCAGCAACAAGTGGTCAATGCACAAGGCATATCACTCCCCTCTCCCCTTGGAGAGGGGCTGGGGGGTGAGGCCGGTAGGGGCAGATGTGAGGCCAGTAGGGCTGGGGGGTGAGGCTTTGTGCTGGGGGTGAGGCCGGTAGCGGTTGAGGTGAGGCAGGTAGTGCTGTGTTTGAGGTCTTTTTTGACCGTTGTCACCTCTCCCTCTTTCAATGCCCACATTACCCCGTATGAAAATTAACACACCAAAAGCGTAACTTTTTGAGCGTTATATTTGGTGTGTTTCTTTTTATTTTATATATTTGCAATAGCTTGCCACGCCTATGTATAGGCGTTTATTCACATTAATAATCAAATCATTATGAGCGTATGACATGACCCTTCTAACAGAGGATGAACTTTAAAACATTTATGGAGGAAATTTATTTGGCACTATCTTTTTAAGTTGCTGATGGCTCATTTCTTCCATAAGAAAACAGACGAGCATAGCAATGAATCACTCAACACGCATGGATATAACGGCACGCACTTTGTCGGTGCAAAGTTTGATAGATAAACTAAAACGCACGAGGGTTCTTTTCCTTGGGGCTGCAATTACTATTTCTGCCACATCTTTTGCACAAAAGCATGTGATAGAGAATGTTGCCAAAAAGGATTCGGTATGTAGGAAAGAGCAGAAAGCCCTTTCCGACTCAACTGCACTTTATCTTTACTTACGTTTTCAAGGCTTTTCGCCCCTCATTCTTAAACGTAAGGAACAAGAAAAACGTCTCAACCCCAAAGCGTTAAGTTGGCCGAAATTCGACCCGGACAAAGAAAAATTCAACAACTTGCAACTTATAAACATTCTAGGAGAACACTTGTTAAGATGAAGAAAACGCTATTCTCATGTTTAAGTATGCTGTTTTTCTGCCTGTGTACTTACGGACAGGCTGAACTGAAAGAGAAAGACGGCTTACTATACACATCAGTAGAAGTGTATAGCCATAAGATGCAAACTGTGGCCGCGTTAGTAGACACAGGATGCAGCTTATGTGTAGTAGATTCCACTTTTGCAAGAGACTCATTGGGAATAGCGATGCCCGACAAACTAAAACTAATGGTAAACTCACGCGACAACCGAATGCCCACTTGCGTTGTCGATTCCGTTCGTTTTTGCGGTAAGACCTATCGTCAGGTGCTTTGCATCATCATCAACCTAAAAGGCAAATTCCAAAGGTTTGCGCATGATTTCATTCTTGGGGCTGATATTCTGAAAGATAGGCCATTACGTTTTGACTATGAAACAAGGACTATCTCTCCCTATCTAGGTAATAATAAAGGAGGGATAGTGCTTAAATGGAAAGATAGCCACAAGTTCACTGATATTCCTATGAACTTTATTGTGTTTGAAACACGCATACAGGGGCAACATGTGCGCCTTGTCTTCGACACAGGCAGTAGGAACAACAAACTTCCTAACGACATTCGCATTGCACCATCAGGAACAATACAGAAAGAAGCTGCGGATGTAAGTCAACAACTTACCATCAAACAGGTTCGCCAATATAAGGGGGTTACCTTTGGTTTAGGCAAACAAACTATCGCTCTCGACTTTATTGAGGGCGAAGACAATTATGGTTTGCTCAGCTTGAATTTCTTAAAAGGCCACTCGTTTATCCTAAACTACAAAGAGAAGAAACTCGAAATACTCGCACCTAGTTTGTAGGGATGTGCTAAGAAAGTCAGGCTAAGGTTCAATCGCTATTGCTTGTACCTCTCTTTATTGTTACAAGTTGGCGAGTTAGTTAGTTGAAGAGTTAACAGGTTGACGAGGTGATGAAGTGACAAGTTAACGAGGTAACGGGTTGATAGGCTTAGCATCTTTTCCCCTTTAAAGGGGCGCACCATCTTCTCACCTATTGTTATATGCCCAATTCTGAAAATAAGGTGCTTTAACCTTTGTTGTTTGCAATAAAAAGTCTAATTTTGCATTATAGATATTTTATATCTAGCGTTTGCAACTATCATTACGGATGTAATTATGGGAAATCTTTTAGATAGCCTTAAAGATTATTTCGATAAAACACCGCAAGATGTTCTTGAGAAAGACTTTGAAGAGCTAGAATACCTTAACGAGATTGGCCCTGATGCCATCGCCTATGTCGAATATGTAAAAGGAAATTTCGACATAGAGATGCCGTGTCCTCATCTCTTGGTAGAAAGTTAACGCTGAGAAAAACTGAAAAGGTGCAGGTTTGTTTTTTCGATAAAACATTACTAAACCAACCATTCCGCATCAAATATAAAGTGTAGCGTGTGAGGAACGAAACGATTTAGACTTTCCTACTACAGCTCATTTACTAGTATCTTCTGCAACATTAAAAGGCATACGACGCATCATTTTTAAACGAACAGATGTGTTATCACTCTTTTGTTCTCCGTTCCCATGTTATATGGAATCGGGTTCTAGATAACATGGAACGGCAATCCAAAATAGCTGTAACATGGCGGAAATTGTTTTAGTTGAACGGAAGAGCTATTTTTATTGCGAAATGTGCGTATATATTTCAGAAAGCCCAAGCAGGTTTACCGCTTGGGGTTTCAATATTTAAGGGAGATACAAGGGGGCTATTTCGCGCGCGTGTATATAATAAGGTGTATAGCTGTTTCAAACTAAATGGTATTTATTGGTAGAATATACCAAACAATCAAACTTACAAACTCACAACGCATATCACTCCCCTCTCCCCTTGGAGAGGGGCTGGGGGTGAGGCTTTTCTTCCTTTACTCCGGCATCATCACCACTTCAACCCTATTTCCTTGCGCCATTAATTGTTGTGCAACAAACTGTTGCAGACGTTGGGGAGTGATGTTTTGCAGTTCGGCAAGGTAGTTGGTATGGATGTCGATGCCCTGTTGTGCCCATGTTTGCACGGCTCGTAGCCATGTGTTGTTTTGCTTGGCGCGTTCTTCAAAGCGTTTGGCGAGGTGGCGTTTCACGTTTTCGAGCAGCGTGGGGTCAATGTTATGAGCCATGTTTTCGGCCTCGGCGCGCATTGCTTTGAGGGTGCTGTCAACCAATTCGGGTTTCATGGGGCAGATGCCATATAGCTTTAAGTAGGTGGTGTTCACATCGGGTGCGAGGGTGCAAGAGGCATCCGTGGAGTAAGCTGCGCCCATTTCTTCGCGTATTCGCTGCGTGTATCGCATGCCAAGCAGCTGACCAACCGCCTCGGCCATCACGATATTGGGCAATGTATAGGGCGTGCCCTTAGCCCACCAAACGATGTAGGCGTTGGCTTTGGGCGTGGTCATGGCGTGGCGGAAGTGGTTACAAACAATGCCGGGGGCATAGGTTTGCACACTGCGCAGCGTGCCAACGAGGGATGTTTCGTTGGCGGGTGCGGCGGTAGTGGTGGGCGCGGTGGAGCCTTGCGCTGCCTGATGGTGGGGCGAAGGGTGGTTGATGGGGGCGGGTTGACCTGAAACGAGCAGGGGTTTGCTGGCAGGCAACGAGGCGATGTAACGGCAAACGAGGGCGAGAAGGCTATCGCGTTGGAAGTGGCCAACGAAAACGAAGGTGAAGTTTGCAGCGTTAGCCATACCTTGACGCGCCAAGGTGAGAATGCGATTGGGGTCTACGTGGTCGAGATCGGCGAGCGTGTTGTTGGCGAAACGTGGGTTGTGGGCGTGCAAGGTGGCCGTTAACGAATCGCTAAGGGCCATTTCGGGCAGGCCTGCCACTTGGCTAAGGCGCGCCCTGCTGTTGGCCATGATGTTGGAAAAGACCTGTTGGTCGGGGCGCAAGGCGGTGAAATATAGGTAAGTTTGCTGCAAAAGGCATTCGGCATCGCGTGGCGCGGCACTGCCGTTGAGGCTTAGCCAATAGGTGTCGAGCGAGAGATTGGCGTTGGCCGTTTGCCCCGTTAGCACCTTGGTGAGCTGTTGTGATGAGAAATTGCCTAGTCCGCTACTACCCACAATGCGGTTGAAGAAACGCGCATTGGCGAAGTCGGCCTGTCCCAAACGCGACGAACCGCCGGGCGCAAAGGCCGTCATTAGCAGCTCGTCTTTGCCCGTAGAGGTGGGCTTGAGCAGCACCGTCACCCCGTTAGACAGCTCTATGCGCTCGATACCCAAGGCGGATTCTTGACGTTGGCTAACGATGTGGCCTGCCTTGGGCAATACGGGGAGCAGCGGTTGGTTGGGGGTATCGTCTTTATATGGTGCAAGGTTGGCCGTGGCTGGCTGCAAGACGGCCTGCAAAAGCCCTTCTTTGGTGGGCATGTTTGCACCCTCGCGTTGGGGGTTAAGACTAAGAACAACGAGGTTTCTACCGCTAGTGGGGAGCATCTTGCGCAGCCATTGTTGCACGTCGGCAGGTGTAATGGCATCGACTATGCTTGTTCGCAACTGCCGAAGAACATCGGGCGAAGGCATGGGTTCGCCACTTAGGGCGTGCTCCACCAATTGGTTGCCCAAGTAATTATTGCCCACTTCGTTGCGTGCAGCATACTGCCGTTCGATGATATTGCGCTCTTCGGCCTTGGCACGGGCCAATTCGGCAGGTGTAAACCCATGTTTGGCAGCACGCCATAATTCGGTCATCACGGTTTGTGTGGCAGCCTGTGCCTGTCCGTCTTTGGCCATAATGGTTACTTGGAAGGCGTATTTGGAGGAGGCATAGAGATATACGCCATAGCCCACCACGGCCTGTGTGAAGGGGCATTGGGGCTTAACCACCTGCTCGGCAAGGCGCATGCGCAGCATCGACATCATCAAAGAGCGGCGCACTAAGAGGCGTTGATAAGCGTTCGAGGCTTTGAAAGCGGGCGTTATGGGCGGCATTTTGCAGAACACTTGCACAAGTGTGGTGCGCTGTTCGGCATCGCTATCCACCACAACGATGGGCTTGGCGTTGTCGGCAACGGGCACAATGGCGGGTCGGCGCGCAGACTTGGTGGGGCGTATGGGGGCGAAAAGTGCCTCGATACGTTTGGCCGTGCGTGCCACATCCACATCGCCCACCACGATAATTGCTTGGTTTTGGGGATGATACCAGCGGTGATAATACTGCCGAAGGGTGGAAGGGCCAACGGTATCTATCACTTCCATCAAGCCAATTGGGGCGCGACGAGCGTACAAGCTGTTGGGGTAAAGGTGCGGGAGGTTGCGTTGTAGCATGCGTGCTGTGGCCGAATTGCGTTGTCGCCACTCTTCGCGTATCACGCCACATTCCTTATTTATCTCTTCGGGTGAAAACGAAATGTCGCACGCCCAATCGCGAAGTGCAAGCAGACAACTGTCTAAGGCCGAGGGGCGCGCTGTGGGAACGTTGTTGAGATGATACACGGTGCGCTCCATTCCGGTGTAGGCGTTGATGTTTTGACCGAATTTTAGGCCAAGCGTTTCGAGGTAAGCCACGAGCGTATTGGATGGGAAATGGCGCGTGCCGTTAAAGCAAAGGTGCTCTAAGAAATGGGCCAAACCGCGTTGGTTGTCGCTCTCTTGCAGCGAGCCAACGCATTGGGCAAGGTAGAAATTGGCGCGATTGGGGGGTGTGTTGTTGCGAAGTATATAATAGGTAAGGCCATTCGGCAACTTGCCCACAAGCAGGTTGGGGTCGGTTGGCAATGTGGCCTGTGTGCGTTTGGCGTTTGCCGAAAGGGCAAACAGGGCGAGAGCAAGGATAAGGAGGTATCTTTTCATTTACGCAAAGGGGTGTTATCGCTGTTTTATATAGGACTGTGCCCCGCTAGAAAGCCAAGCCAAGGGCGGCCTCAAAGTTGTGGCGCGTGCCGTGAATGGTGGGTTGGGCTTTAAGCACATAGCCCAATTGATAGGCTAATGAGAGCGTTAACTGATAGTGGGCGAAACGCTTTGCCGTGCCCATCTCTATGCGTGTGCAGGCCGTAGACGTGGCGTAAAAACGTTGAAGAGGTTGTGCCAGTTGGGTAGAGAACACCGTCTCTTGTGTTGATGGGTAGCTTAGTGAGGCCTTGGGCAAGGTGAATGCTTGACTTGCGCCATAGAAAAAGGTGAAGTTTCGGGGCAAGGGACGTTGCGAACGATAGGCTGCGGCGAGGTGGAAGGCATCGCGAACGAGGGTGTGTTGCGTGGATCCGTCTTGTCGTTTCTCGTGTTCGGCGGTGGCATCGAGCGCAAACAGGTCGAGCCGCTGCGAGGTAAAGCGATGGTAGAGCAAAGCGTTAAGGCCGACATCGCGATGGTTATACACATAGTTTTTCTGTCCGCCGAGGATGTTATCTAGCCTATCCCACCCTTTGGTAAAGTGTGCGTGGGCCGTGGCTTGCAGGCGAAGAGTGGGCGAAAGGGGATGGATTAGGCCCGCAAGAATACGCGTTTGACGGAGGTTATAGGTGGAAAGGAGGTTGGCCGACACGTTTTTTGTTCTACTTCGACGTATGCTGTCGCGTTGGGCCAGATAGCTGGCGCGCGCCCAAAGCGTCGTTTCGTTTCGGACGAAACTGGCTTGTAGCGACAGTTCGTGCCCGTAGGTGTTGGCTTGCATCTCACGGTTTTGCAGCTTACCCGTCTTTCGGTGCATGCCAAACCCCATCAGTTCGTAGGCCATAAAGTCCAATCGGTCGATGCGATCGTTATTCTCGTTCACGTAAATAATGTTGTTATCGCTGGTTCCGTACACCATTCCTGCTGCCATAGCGATATGTACGGGGGCGAGGTTTAGGCCCACATTGAGGTGATAACGCGAGTAAAAACTCTCGGTAGAGGGGCGTGGGTCGTTGCTGCGTGCGCCCTTATGATACCTTATTTGCAGAGCTGCACCGAGGTCGAACAGGCGCGAAAGGCGGTAATTGGCTGCGCCTTTAAGTTGGTAGGTTTCGTTTAGCCAACTGCCTTTGCGTGGCGATGCAAAGTAGTAGGGCATGCCCAGGCGTGGCGTTTCGCTAAGCAGCCAACCCACACTATCGGCAAATTGTCGATTGTAGGCAAACTCGCCGTATAGTCGCCAGCGGCTAGACGCGTACGCTCCCATAGACGAAAGTAGTAAATTCGTATCTTTTTCGGGTGTTTGCAGGCGCATTAAAGGGCCTCGTTCGTGCGTGAAAGTGGCCGAGGTATAGCCATAGCTCTGCGCCGGTAGCAAGTAAATGCCTAGGGGCGAGGCCATGATTTGGTGGTGTTGCCGCCACTCTTGGGGGGTGGGAACGGCAAAGCGCGTGAGCGAATCTTGGGCGGAGGCAATGTAGAAAAGCCCGAACAGGAGGCTAGATACGAATAAACGTGCGTGCATGTTGTTGATTTGGGAATATCGGTATAGGCAATTCTCCGCCTGCCTGCTTTTGCTATGCAGGCAAGCGGAGATGCTTATAATGGGGCGTTACTTGCTTGGGGCAAACGCCTTTGGGTTTGGAATCATCTGAACAAAGTCGAGAGCAGAGTTGTTGAGGTCTTGCAATATGCGGCGACCTTCGTTCACTCGGCTCACCTTACGCGAGATGCAACGGAAACTATAATCGGGCTTTGAGTAGGCATAGCTGGCATCTAGTTGCTTGGGGAAAGCCTTTGGCGACACGTAACCGTCGGCATTGGGGTTGATAACCTCAACGGCATCGATGATGCAATTGATGGGTATCTGCATGAAAACAGTTCCATCAGAGTTCTTTAAGTCTCTATACGGGCGGAGATACCTGGGCAATTTGCTGGGCGAAGGGTGGCGGAAGATGACGTATCCCTCTTTGCCATTGCGCGAAAAACGCATAAACCTATGGTTTCCTTTTTCTATAATCACCATATTTGCCGCGTCCTTGTTATCCAATTCCTCGTTGTGGGGATACACCACGTCAAACTCTGCCTTGCTCAGGTCGAGCGTAGAGTCGGGCCATTCGGGGGTTACTTGTTTCCCATTCTCTTTTGTAAAAGGTTGTTTATAGTTCTGGGCGAAGGGTGCGATGATGAAACTTTCGCCCGGTTTGATGGGATAGTCCTTGCCCGAGCCCGGCACCATGAGTACGATGTCGCCGTAAACGTACTTGTCGTTGGCATTTGCAGCATCGGCCATACCTTCTGATTTGCTCCAGTCGTAAGTGCCTTTTGAGGTGAAATAGAACTTTTTGGGAGTTGCAAGTCTATGCCAATTGCCGTCAGAGAGATAGCCATACCTGTTCATTGTCGTGAGTGCGAAACAAAGGCTATCAGCGTAAAGGGTGCGCGAGGTGTTGTTATAAATCTCGACAAAGCAATCGTTCTCGCCTGCCGCTTTCTTGTTGTCCGACCCTGCATAATAGAGGGTTTTGAGCACGAAATCATCGGTTGTGGATGTGGTTAGCTCCAAATTGACGGACGTTTGCTTGCTGGGTTGGAGCTGTATGCCCGTTGCAGCGGCCGAGAAAAGCACATCTTCGTTGCTCTTTTCGCCTGTAATCTCGGTGTATTCTTTGGCGGGAAGGGTGTAGGTTGCCACGATGTCGTACATGTCTACGGGCAGATTGGGCAACTCCACCGTGCCGTTGATGGTTGCTTCGTAAGCCGTTTCTTTGCCTGTGTTGGTGTTGCGCAAGGTAATTGCAACCTTTTGGGCTTTGGCTTTCTCGAAAGTCTTGTCGATTTTAACGCTTACTTTCACCGATGCGTTCGACACTTCGGGTGCGTCGCTCTCGCTGCAAGCGGCGAACAGTGCGGCAATGCCCATTGTTAGTAATAGGGCTATGCGGTTGCCCCAACGTCTTTTCTCTTTCATTTTTTTGTGAATTTAATGTTGTTTATATTGCTTGTGGTAAGCAGAAAGCAAGGCCATTTAGAACTTGTAGCTAACATCCATGCTCACCGTTGGCGGCTGGTTAAAGTATATTCGGTCGCCTTGGCGTTCTATCCAAGGGCGATAATTGAACACATTATTTATATAACACGACAGGCGCAGCTGCTTGCCAATCTCCTTAGACACGCGAAGATGACAGTTGGGAATGATGATTGGCTGCGAAATGTTTACGGGTTCGTTGTCTTTTAGTCGCAGATAGGTCCAGCGGATGTCCTTTCGTTGCTGCTCATCGAGGTACACACGACGGAAGTTTCGGTCGACGTAACCAATGGGATAGATGTCGAACCCGTGGCGGTTGAAGTGCCTGAACCAGAAGTTTTGCAGGCGCAAGTTGAATATTAGGCCAAGGGTGGGTATCTGTTTGGTGAGGCTTAGGGTGGAGATTAGCTCGTGCGAACTGTTCTTTGTGGGGGCGTAGATGCCCGAAACAGCCTCTTTGTCGAGGTCGATAGACGTACCCATACGTTCGCCTTGATGGTGGTAAAGGCTGTAATTGTAAACCACCGAGAAGTTAACACCTAGGCCCAAGGGCTTGATGTTGCGCAGGTTGCCAATCCATTCTACGCCTGCATCGCGACTGTAAAGCAGGTTGCGGGGCGTGTAGTAATAGTCGATGATGAGTTCGGGGTTGCCTTTTGGCGCATAAATGGGTCGTTGGTTGGGCGGTTGCGACACGGTTTCGTAACGCTGAACCCACATCGTATCGAGCACAGCCTCCGAACTAATGCCGCGCAAGTCTATCTTGAGATATCCCGTTAGCGAGGTGTTGAAGTTGCTGTTGGCATAGGCTGTGCCCACTTCAAAGCTGTGTGTGTAGGGCGAAAGCAAGTTGGGATTGGTGGGATTAACCACTTTGGTCTTGTACATAAAGAGCCGCTCGTTGGCGTTGTTGCTGTAATTGCTGTACACCAGACGGTCGAAATACACGTTTTCGGGATATAAAAAAGCCGTGGCGGGTATCTTATAGCTGATGCCGTAGGCCGCATTAAAGCTCAATCCATTGTCTAATGCCCACATCATGTTGATGCGTGGAGAGGCCGCAAAGCGTTGGTTTTGGTATTCAAGACGTAGGCCGGCCGTTGCGTTTAGTGTGCCGTGAGCCGTGGGCAGCACCAATTTGTCTTGCACGTACAAGCCGTATTGGTTCAGGTTAATGCGGTTTCGGTATTGATAAGAGCGGTCGCCGCGCCCTCCTTGTCCGCCATCGTAGAACGGAGTCTCGGCGTTGAAAATCTTTCCACGCCCATGATTGGCCTCGTGTCTGGCGAAAACGCCCAGGCTAAGCGTGTGTGTGGCACGGTTCCACCTTAGCGTTCGGCGTGCCTCTACGTTGGCCGAGAGGGCCAAGGGCTTGCCGTCTATCTCCAAAAGGGCGGTGTAATAGGGTGGCGCAACGTCGGTTTCGTGCAGTCCGTTGGTGTAGGCATCGGTGATAAGGTTTAGCCTGTTGTTGGCGATAAACTCTTCGTGCATGTCGTATTGGTGCGACAGAGAGAGCGAAAAGTTATAGTCGATGCCATCGATAAGTGCGTTTTGCTGTGGCGAAAGCGCACCGCGCAGGGCCAAACGCAGGTTCTGGCGGTCGGTTCGGGTGCGGTTAAGCGTGGCGTCGGGGTCGCTCTTCAGTCCGTCAACGTTTTTGGAGAAGTCTACCGCGAGGGTGTTTTCCCAGGCCAATGCCCTACTAATGGTGTGTGTCCACGTGGCGTTGAGGGCGATGTTGGCGTTTGTTTTCAGCTTGTCGCGCCTGTCTCGGGTGCTGTGCAGATAGTCTACGTTGAGGTTAAGCATGCCCCAACGCTCGCCAAGAGCGAAACCTTTGCCCAGAGAGGCGTTGAAAATATCGTATTGCACCTTCACACTACCGTAGAAAGGGGTAAGTCCGGCGCGGCGATTGATGATTACGGCACCGCTACTTAGGTCGCCATACTTGGCCGGAGCCACGCCCGAAATCACCTCAACGCTTTCTATGGACGAGGCTGGAATAAGGCGTAAGTCGTTTCCGCTACCCACATTCTCGTTGTTGTCGGTGTTAAAACGTCGGTCGAACATCTTTATGCCGCCCCATTTTCCGTAGCTGTCTAGCTGCATGTTGGTGTTGTTCGAGAGGGGCGTACCGTCTACCACGTAGGCAATGCCAAAGGCGGCGTTGCGCACATAGTCGTTAAGCTTGTTGCGCGAATAGGCATCGAGGGGGTTTTGCAAGTCGCCTTGCAGGGCCGAACGTAAGGTTAAGAAACTGGCATTGTGCATGTCGGTATTAAGGATAGCCTTGCCTGGCAGTGCCTGAACAATGTCTGCCAAGCTGTAAGCCTGAATGTTGTCGATGGTGTTTCGCTGAATGAGCATCGACGAGTTGCTGTGCCTGGGTGCGCGCATGGCGTTCACCTGCACGTCTTTCAGGTAAAGGTTGTTGTCGTCTAGTGCGATGTTTATCTTCTTTCCTTTTTCCGCGGCATCGTGCGTAATGGTTAACTGGCGTGTTGCTTTGCCCAGATACGACACTGTTAGGCGCGTGCCTTTGGTGGTAAAGAGTGCCGTTTTTAGGCGTAATCGGCCTTGTGCATCGGCAGTATAGGTAAGGCCGGCACTCTCTACGATAACGGTGGCGTAGGGTAAGGCCTGCCCATTGCGGTCGGTAATGGTCAATGAGATGTTCTCGTCTGTGGATTGGGCGTGTGCAAACTGGTTACAAACGCACGCCAAAGTGATGAACAAAACCATAACACGTATTCCTCCCCATAGAATTCGTGTGGGAAACTTCATATCTTTTTTGTCTTTTTCTTGTCCTGTTAAGTGCAAAACACACTATGCAATCTGCAAAGTTAGGTGTTTATAACGAATTGGGCAATACCTATTTATAGGTATTTACAGGAAGGAAAGTGGAGGAAGGCTCCCCAACTGGCCTCACCCCCAACCCCTCTCCAAGGGGAGAGGGGAGTAATATGCCTTGCAATTTTAACGCTTGCTGGTGACTAATCGCCTAGCTTGTTAATGTAGAGGCCTCACCCCCAGCCCCTCTCCAAGGGGAGAGGGGAGTGATATGCTTTGTGAAGTTAACACTTGCTGGTGACTAATCGCTTAGCTTGTTAACTTGTCTGTCTATCAACAGATGAACTTGTCCACTCGTTAACTTGCCAACTCAAAAACTCACCAACTCACATTACCAACTCACAAACTTACCAACTTAAAAACTTAAATTGTTTCTTTTGTTTTACAAATCCCTTCTTTTTCTCGACCCGTTCTAGCGAAAATGTAGGTGAAAAAGTAGGTAAAAAGCCACCATTTCTAGCATTTCACGTCCCTCGACTTGTCTGTTTTTAAGAACAGAACCTGCGTTTTGCACCATTTTGCCTTTCTAGTTTGGTTGCCAGATCGTATTTTTCGAGCCCAATAACCCCCTTTTAGACCCTAAGACCCTGCTTTTTTATGGTCGTTTTGCCCTTTTTGGCCATCTGTTTCATGGTTCGAAAAGGTTTTGTTTATACAATTGCACTGGATATTTATGCTTTTCGCCTTGCGTTTAGCGGTAAAAACTACTGCATTTTGCACCATTTTAGCTTGCGTTTAGCACCAAAACGCACTGCATTTAGCACCAAAACGCAGTGCGTTTAGCGGCATATTGCACTGCGTTTAGCACCAAATTGCACTGTATTTTGCTGCAAATGGCCCAAAATATGGTGCAAATGGCGTTTTTATTAAATAAATATTCATCTTGCCGCATTCACAGTCTACCCCCTTTTTGTACCAAAACAAACCCTCGCGAGAATCGATTTTTTGCGGCAAGGTGGGCGATTGGTGGAAAAAATCGCAGCCATAATGTTAAAGTTCTTGCTGAAAAAATGGACAAAACGTTCGTGGTATGTACGCGAGCATAGGCAATGGCACGAAAAGCATGTACGCTTACAACAGCCTGGGCGAACGGTTGCAGGGCTTACCTTAAAAGTCAACACGGCCTTATCTACTCGTTAACTTATAAACTGGTAAACTTGTTCGTTTGTTAACTATCCTCTCGTCAGCTTGTCCTCTCGTTAACTCCGTCCCCATGTTCACTCGTCTTCTTGTCAACCCGTCCTCTTGTCAGCTCGTCCTCTCGGCCTTTGTCAACTCGTCAACTTGTTCACCCGTCAACTCCGTCCTCTTGTCAACTCGTTAACTTGCCCACTTGCCCCCTCGTTAACTCCATTCCCTTGTTCCCTCGTCATCTTGTTCACTCCTTTCCCTTGTTCCCTCGTCATCTTGTTCACTCCTTTCCCTTGTTAACCTGTAAACTTGTTAACTCGTCAACTCCGTTCTCTTGTCCCCTTGTCAACTTGTCAACCCGTCAACCCGTCAACTAATAAATCCCATAAACCCAAAACAGGTAGGGAAGGTCTTGTAAACAGACCCGTCCCTACCTGTTGTTTGTTAGGATGGATGGTGGAGTATTGGGCCCATGTTGCGGCCTTTCCACCAAACGCTTTATGTATTTACTTCTTTTCTTCTGCTGGCATCATCGTAACCTGAATGCGGTTGCCTGCTTTCAGAATTTCTTTAACGAAGTTGCTAATGCTCTCGGGCGTTTGCTTAGCCACAAGTGCTTTGTAATCGGTATGCAAGTCGATGCCGTAGCGATACCATGTGCTGATAACACCAGCCCAATAGCCGTTGGTCTTCGCCTCGTTGTCGGCTTCCTTCACCATATACTCTTTCACTTTGGCCAGCATAGAGGCATCGCACTGCTTAGAAAGGTTGGTAACCTCGTCGCGCATGATTTGCAAAGCCAGGTCAGCCTTCTCTGGTTTCATGGGACAATAGGCAAAGAGGGTTACATTGTGGTCCTTGTCGTCGATGCTTGCCGAACCTGCGGCGCCGCAAGTGTAGGCTGCACTGGCATCCTCGCGTATCTTTTTGAGGTAAACCATGCTGAGGATTTGGCCAGCGATGCTGGCTTTGATGGCATTCTCTGTGGTGTAGGGGATGTCTTCGCTAAACCAAACCATGTTGGCATCGGCCTTCGGCGTTTCCATCTTGCGTGTAAAATCGTTGTTGGTTACGCCCTTTTTGAAGAAGGTTACCTTCTTACTGTTGGGGTTGGCACCCTTAGAAGGCAGCGAACCTAGATAGCGTTCGATGAGCGGACGAATGGTAGCCTCGTCGTAATTGCCGATGATGATGAAACGCCAACCGTTGGCATTGGCCGTGCGTTCGGCTGCCATGTGCAGTATTCGGTCGTAGTTAACCTTGGGAAGGTCGGCCAACTCGAGGGGTTTCACGCGTGGATTGTGTCCGTAGATGGTTGCGCTGAGCGAGTCGCTGAATGCTTGGTCGGGCGATATGGCACGGTTTTGCAGGCTCACTTTCAAGCTTTCCATCAGGTTGTTGAATGCCTCTTGGTCTTTATTAATCTTAGTGAAGTGCAGGTAAACCAGCTGGAACATCGTTTCAATGTCCTTAGGCGTGGCGTTTGCACCAACACGCATGCGCTTTTCGCTCATCGAAAGGCTTGCCGATGCGTTCTTTCCGGCGAGGGCTTTGCTCAGCTCGGTGTTCGAGAAGTTGGCCAATCCGCTTACTTCGAGGGCACTGTTGAAGACGTTGAGGTTAACAAAGTCGGCCGCGCCATAGCTCGAACTGCCCGCTCCGCCGCTACCAGAAAGGCGCACCTCGTCTTTCTTATAGTCGGTTTTCTTCAACAATACGGTTACGCCGTTAGAGAGTTTCAACTCGGTATAGCCGAACTTAGGACCGCGTTTTTGGCTGACAACCTTGCCGGGTTTGGGCAATTTGGTGATGAGCGGCTCGTTCTTCACGTTGTCTACATAAGGCGTTAGCTTAGCGGTGCGTGCCTGGTTTACGGCAGCTATGAGCCCTGCTTCGGTGGGATATGTCAGTCCTTCTTTCTCCGGGTTGAAGTTAACGATAACCAAGTTGGTGTCGGTTTTCGACACAAGGTCGGCAAACACCTGGTTAACAAACTCCAATGGGATGTTGGGCACCACCTGTTTCATCGTTTCGTAGTAGTATTCGATGGGCGGAATGGGCTCGTTGTCCAGGAAGTTTTCTTTGTAGCTGTTGGCGAATTGCGAGGTAAAACGCTTGTCGCGGTTGCTGTACATGCGGTCGAGCGAACTGAGTGTAGACGATTTTGAGCGGTCGTACTCGGTTTTTGTAAAGCCGAATTGTGCTGCTCGCAACGCCTCGGTGTAGGCTGCCCGCAGTGCATCGGCCGTCAACTCGGTGGTTTTGGGCGACACGGCGATGGAGAACGCCTCCTTGGTTTTGGCAAAGATGTAGCTTTCTACGCTTGCACTGGCGCCAACGAAGGGGCAATCAGACTTGAGGGCGGCCTCTGCCAGGCGGTCGTTAAGCAGACCGATGCCCACGCCTTTTACGTATTCGTACACCAGATAGTTAACATCGCCCTTCACCGAGTCGGGAGTAGCATCGCGTTTCATCATCATTTGCACGATGGTGCTGGTTTGTTCCTTGTCTTTGTCGATGATAACGATGGGCGTATTGTTGTCGGGAACATTCTCGGTTACTACGGGCGAGGCGTTTGCGGGGTTCTTCATGGGGCCGAAAAGCTTTTTAATCTCGGCCTCAACGTGGTCTACGTCCACGTCGCCCACAACGATGATGCCTTGGTTTGTGGGGTGATACCATTTTTCATAGTAGTCGCGCAGCTCCTTATACTTAAAGTTGTCTACCACGCTCATCAGTCCGATGGGGTAGCGCAAGCCGTATTTCGAGCCGGGATAGAGCTTAGGCAGGTTGCGTTCGAACATTCGGCTGCTGGCGCTAGTGCGCAAACGCCACTCTTCGTGTATCACTCCGCGCTCTTGGTCAATCTCTTTCGGGTCGAGTGTAAGGCTGCCGGCCCAGTCGCGAAGTATTAGTAGGCACGAGTCTAGCGCGCTTTGGCGTGTGGTTGGCACGTTGTCGATGTTGTAAACTGTTTCGTCGATGGCTGTGTAGGCATTGAGGTCGGCTCCGAATTTCACGCCCAAGCTTTCGCAATAGCGCAGCAACGCATCGCCGGGGAAGTGTTTCGTGCCGTTGAAACACATGTGTTCGAGAAAGTGAGCAAGCCCGCGTTGGCTTTCTTCTTCTTGCAGCGAACCCACCTTTTGGGCGATGTAGAAGTTGGCTCTCTTTTCTGGCCAGTTGTTGTAACGAATGTAATAGGTAAGCCCATTGTCGAGTTTGCCGATGCGAACAGCAGGGTCGCGCGGAATCGGGGGCATCTGCGATTGCGCCTGAATGGTGCCACCAAGGGCGAGAAGAGCAAGCGCGAGCAAATTTCTAAAACGCATAGGATAGTTTATTTGTTTTTGTTAATGGTAAGACCTCGAAAGAGGTGGTGTTTATTTGGCAGCAAAGATAAGCTATTTTTACCAACTTCCGCATGTTTTTCGTATTTAATTAACGAAAAATCATCGCTTGAAGGATAAATGTGCATCACCATTTCGCATTATTGGTTGTTTCTGGCAGAGGTTTGTTTGGATATTTGTAGCCATTTGCGTAGGTTTTAGTTGTTTAGCAATTTAACGCATATTATATAAAGGATGGTTTGAAATGGGTGGCCGTTGTGTGTGAAGTGGGGCTTGGCATGAGCGGATGAATGGGCGATAATTTTTGCTTGACAAGGGCGTGTTTTAAGTGCTTTCAGATGCTTTGTGGCTGGGGCTAGCAGACGTTTTGGGCGGGTTGGGTGTCGGTTAAACTCGTCGTTTCGTAACGTCGCAAACCAACCAGCGTGCTTACTATTTTCATCAAACATCAAAAAAAATATCAAAATCTCTTTGTTTGAAGTAAAATAAAGCGTAACTTTGCAACATCGGAATAAGATAATAGTTAAATACCACAGATAATACAAAAGCCTACGCCGCCCCCGATTAAACTCCGCGAAGGTATGGGCTTACTGAAACGGAACGGGGGCGGGCTGTCAATTGCTAGGGAAATACATTCTTGAATATCACGACCAATAGTATTGTGTCACATCTCTGAAACAATTAAAAACACCGAAAGGAAGGATGCTCACTTTGGAGGTTGCTAACTTATCTTTTCATAAATCGTACTTGTAATTTCGGTAAGTTTTGTTATCTTTGCAACAAGAAATCACTAATCCATAATATAATTATGACGGCTTTAGTTGGCGTTTTAAACAAACATGCCGTTGCCATAGCAGCAGATAGCGCCGTGACAATGGGCAATACGCATAAGGTGGTGAACAGTGCAAATAAGATTTTTACGCTGTCTAAGTTCCATCCCGTGGCCGTGATGGTTTTTAACAATGCCGCCTTTATGGGCGTTCCGTGGGACATTATCATCAAAGAATATCGTAAAGAGCTAGGAAGTAAGGCTCTTCCAAGCGTAAAATGTTACGTTGATGACTTTGTAAGGTTCTTGCATTCTAGAGATTTCTTTTGCGACAGTACGACGCAAAGTAAGTATTTGGGTTTGTTGTTGGAGGCATTTTGGGATTTATGCATAAGCGAAACTCATGGTGGTTCGGATGCCATTACGGCATCAGGTTATGGTGAAGACAAGGTTAAATATTGGCTGAACCAGGCATTAGCTTACTTTGAGAAACAGGAAAAATGCCCAGAATTAAAGGATTATTCATACGATGCGTTCATAAAAACAAACAAGGAGGTTGTTGGAGATTGTGCAAGTAACAAAGGATTGAGTGATAAAGAGTTGCTCAGCAGGGCATTCCATGCCTACCTCTGCACACAGATAAGCACGCAATTAAGTACAGGATTAGTTTTTGTAGGCTATGGGGAAGACGAAATTTATCCCTCACTCTACCCCCTTGATGTGGCAATTGGCGTTGATAAACGCTTGCGTTATTATTGCGAGGAGAAGAAAGTTGCAGTAATTTCGGAAAATGGTTCGCATGCAATTATCACTCCATTTGCGCAAACGGACGTTACACAAACCATCATACAAGGTATCAATCCCTCGTTTCAAGATATAATATATAGTGTGACAGAAAAGTCCATCAAAGAATTTATTAACGTAATAACATCGTACATAGATGCAGACCCAACCGCTGCACATGTCTCGAAGAGTATAAGGAACCTAGAAACAGACGACATCATTCGAGATATTATGCGGCAAATGGGCCGACAGATGTTCGAATCGTACACAAAACTGCTGTTGAACACTGTGATTTCGCTAGATAAAGAGGATATGGCCAACATGGCTGAAAGCTTTATAGCCTTGACATCGCTTGTACGTAGGATGCAACCTGGCGAGGAAACTGTGGGTGGACCTGTGGATGTTGCGGTGCTATCTAAAGGAGATGGTTTTGTGTGGATTAAAAGAAAGCATTACTTCAAACCCGAATTGAACGCCGCTTTTTTCAATAACTATTTTAAATAAGGAAGGATTTGCTATGGATTTAATGTTAAGTAGCCTGTGCCCACACACAAAGTTGGAGGGTACTCTTTTCACGAGGGAGCAGGTGGACGAAATATCTACCCGCATAGCCAAACGTGTTTCGGAGAATGTTGCCAGGCAATTGGGGGTGAACAAAGGCTCGTCGTCTGATGCCGGCAATAAGCAGGAAGGAAAATAAACGGGATGAGGTTGGCTCTTAAGCGTAGTTGATATTGCTTGTAGACAGCCTTTAAAAAGTATAGCTAACGAAAAAACCGGGGGTGCGCTGAGCTTGGCGCACCCCCGTTTTTTTGTTGTATGTTGGGCGTATTCGTTTCCTAAGAGTGATGACTGTTGCGGCTAGCCTTGGGTTTCGCTAGGGTAACAAGGTGTCCCAAGCCGGCTTTTCAGCCCCCTTCCCCGTGCGTTTACTTCTGCGGAACAAGCGTAAACGTAAACGTGTATTGCTTATAAGGCAGGCGATAAGGCGGCAGGGCGATGGCCTCTTTGCTCCAACTGTTGACGCCACCAACGCCCGTTTGACCCAAATCTATGCAAAGCTCGGTGTATTTAGACTTTGGAACTTGCGGCGAATGGCGTTGCGCCTTCTCTAATCCTTCGTCTAAATCGGCGATGGAATAGTGCAAAGCACTGGCCGAGAACAGCTCTGGCGACACGATACGGAAACCAAAACCATTGTCGTTGGTTTGTTTCCACCAGCGTATGTCGCATTTGGTACCCGTTTCTTGCGGACGGATATAGGGATAAAATTGCTCGTCGGCCGTTTGTTTGTAGATGCCAACGTTTTGCGAAAGCTTGCGGTCGGCGTAGTTCTCGATAGGGCCGCGGCCGTAAAACTCGCTCACCTGCATGTCGTAAGGCAACTGCATCACCATGCCATAACGAAGAAGGAACGGCCGTTCGTCGGCTGTTTTGGGCGTCATCTGCTGGGTAACGCGCATTGAGCCGTCGCCCATAACGCTGTAAGTAAGCGTAAGTTGCGCGCCCACTTCGGGCATATCATACTCTACATGCACATCCGCCTTGTTGTCTTTCTTGTCGAGTGCTGCATTGATAGCCACAAGTTGCAGCTTGGGTTCGCGCCAAACACGATTGTGCTTTTGCACACCTGCACCCATGTCGTTATCCGTAACGGCACGCCAGAAGTTGGGTTTAAGCGTTCCGCCTTGGCCTAGAATTGGTTTCCCATCCACATTGTAGGTGGCAAGAAGGCCCGAAACGCGGTTGAAAGCCACCGTGAAATGATTGTTGGATACCACGACTTGGCTCTCGCCAGACTTATTTCGGAGGTTCAGGCGCGTGTCTTTGTCAACCGCGGGTGCCTTTGGCACCTTACGGAAACAAGCGCCTTGCTGCATTTCAAACTGGTTGTAGGCCACGCGTGTGCCTGCATCGAGCAGCGGTTCGGCCGTTTTCAGCACGAAGTCAACGTTCAGCATCAGCTCTGCATGGGGGCAAAGGCTATCTGTTTTGATGGGCAGGGCAATCTCGCAACGCTGTTGTGGTTGCACATTTAGCTGCTCCACCTCGCCCGTTTGCACGGCCTTACCATTTTTAAGCACCGTCCAAACCAGCTTATAGTTATCCAAATTGCGGAAGAAATTCTCGTTATACACGCTTATCTTTCCTGCTTTCAGGTCAACGGGTTCGGCCCAAATGTTCTGGTGCCAGTAAGCAATTTCGTAGGCATGCGGGTTAGGTACGCGGTCGGGACTAACAATTCCGTTGCAGTTAAAGTTGTTGTCTGATGGGTCGTAGTCGTTGTAGTCGCCACCATATTTATATATCTCCACGCCGTTTTTGTCTTTTGCGCGAAGTCCTTGGTCAACAAAGTCCCAGATAAATCCGCCTTGGAACTTGGGGTATTTGCGCACCAAGTCCCAGTATTCCTTAAATCCGCCAGAGCTATTACCCATCGTATGGTTATACTCGCATTGTATCAGGGGGCGCGTTTTGCTGTCGTCGCGCGCGTAATCTTCGCACCATTGGTGTGTGCGATACATGGGACAAGCGATGTCGGTGCTGGGACCGTCTACGCCACCACGTTCCCATTGCACGGGTCTGCTTGGGTCGTAGCCCTTAATCCACTTGTATGCGGCGGCGAAGTTTGGCCCATCGGCCGTTTCGTTGCCCAGACTCCACGTGATGATGGATGGGTGGTTGAAGTAGGTTTGCACGTTGTTTTGGTTGCGTTGCAATATCTGCAAGGCAAACATGGGCTTTTTTGAGGGGGCATCGTCGCCATATTGAAAGCCATGCGACTCTTGGTTTGCCTCGGCCACAACGTAAATGCCGTACTCGTCGCACAGGTCGTACCACATCGGGTCGTTGGGATAATGGCTCGTGCGCACGGCATTGATGTTGAGTTGTTTCATTATGCGGATGTCTTGCACCATACGTTCGCGGCTCACCACGTATCCGCCGTCGGGGTCTATCTCATGGCGGTCGGCACCCTTGATAAGCACGGGCTGACCGTTAACCAGCAGCTGCGCGTTGCGTATCTCAACCTTTCTGAAACCCACCTTTTGGTTGGTTACGGCCACATATCTGTGCTCCTCTACCTTCTTGGGCTGTAAATCTTTCGTTGCGCGCATGTCTACAACGGTTGTTCTCAGCGTGTAGAGATAAGGTGTTTCGGCTGTCCACTTGTGCACGTTGGGCACTTTCAGTTGTGCTTTACCATTCGTTGCGTGGGTGCTGGCAACAATTTTGCCCTCGGCATCCAGCAATTCATGAAAAAGTTCAGTGTATTTCTGTGTCTTTCCATCAATGGTTAATGTGCCATTGGTGTAGTTGTCGGTCAAATCGGGCGTGATGCGTAGGTCTTCCAAGTATATTTGCTTATCGCGCGCATACAGATATGTATCTCGTGCCACGCCCGAAAGTCGCCAAAAGTCTTGGTCTTCGCAGTACGAACCGTCGCACCAACGGAAACATTGGAAGGCCATGAGGTTGTCTCCTTCTTTTAAGTAAGGAGTAAGGTCGAACTCTGGCGCCACCTTACTATCTTCGGAATAGCCCACGAAGTGGCCGTTAACCCAAAGGTAGATGTTAGACGTTACCGAGCCGAAATGAGCGATAACTTGTTTGCCTTTCCATGCGGCGGGCAGCGTGATGGTGCGGCGATAGCTGCCCACGTGGTTGTCTTTCACTGGCACTTGTGGCGGGTTGTTTTTGAAATGTCCACGCCATGCAAAGCCCACGTTCAGGTAAACGGGGTCGCCATAGCCGTGCAATTCCCAGATGCCGGGTACGGGCATGCTGCCCCAAGCTGTGTCGTTAAAGTCGGTTTCGTAAAAGCGTGTGGGGCGTTGGTCGGCATTTTCCACCCAATTAAATTTCCAATCGCCATGCAACGACAAGTAGTTTTCCGAGCGTTTTGGGTCGCCCATCTTCGCCTCCTCATCGTTTTTAAAGGGGAAGAAGTTGGTGTGCATGGGCATCCGGTTCAGGGTGTTCACCTGCAAGTCGTGCCATTCGGTGAACGTAGGCTGTGCCGCAATGCGGCTGGCGGGCACAGTTTGTTTTGCGATGCCTTTTATTTTGCCCTTTGTTGCATAACGTTTTGGCTTGCTTGGCGTTGCTGTTTGGGCTTGTGCTTGCAGGCTGAGGGCAGCCAGTGCCGCCCAAAAGAAAATTTTCTTCATGTTGTGAAGGTTTGTTGTTAGGTTGTTTTGTTTTGCAAAGATACTATTTTTAGTTGAGTTTGGGGTAAGCTTATGTGTTTATCCGTTTGGTACTTGGCGCACCTGTTTCCCCTTTCTCTTGGCGGGATAATGGTGCGTCATTGGTTGTTTCGCGGCAAAGGCAGGTGGTTAGAAGACAAAACAAACCGCCGCACAACGTCCGGATGTGGTACGCGGTGCGGCGGCTGTATGTTGTGCAAGAGTGGCGTTAGCGTTTAACGCGCTTAACGCTCTTGGTAGGTGTGTAGCGTATGAATTGCAGTTCACCTCCTTTGCCAGAAACGAGGGTAAGGAAAAGGCGATCTCCCTTAAATGTGCAATTGTACGTCCTCGGTGCTTTACCCTTTGGGTTAAGTGTCAGTGTATTGTTGGAGAAGGTGTAACCTCCCTCCTCAGTGGTGCTGCCTTTGTTGATGTCGTTGGTAAAGAAGTACAGCTTTTCGTCGGTAAACTGCATGTAGTAGGTGCCTGTGCTGCTGGCTTGTGCCATCCATGTACCTATGATAGGACTTGCTTCTTTGTCTTCACCGTCGTCGCTAGCACAAGATGCAAACGACAAACCTGCAATCAATACCACAAGCATAGCGGCAAGTTGCCAGGCGCGATTTTTTAAACCAGTACTTTTCATGAACTTATTTCCTTTCTTTATAAGATGAATTAATTTGTCGCAAAGTTACAACAATTGACCTTAACGCGAAAAGCAAAAAGGATTTTTTTTGTTTTTTTAGGCAGATTGTAGAACTCGCGTTTGGGGCAAATGGGCTTGTCCACAACTCTTTTAAAGAGGAGAGGAGTTGTGGCGTACTGTGTAATTAAGGCGTTAAGCCAGTTGTTTGGGGTTTCGGTACAAGCAGCTTTGTTAGCCGTTGACGGCCAATGGCGGCGCGATTGACTTGCCGACAGCCCTAACCCAACAGCGAAGTTGTCTTGCCTTTAAATATTTCTACAAACAGAGAGGGGTTTATGTCTTTATACGGTAAACCAAGATAAACACCCCGCTCATGCACAAAGTACTGGATGGAGATGTGATGAAATCTGAAATGTTGCCCCATTTGCCTGTGGCAATCTGGTGCCATGTTTCAGCAGACGACCCTGGCGGAAGTTATTCCATACGTTCTCTACAAGTTGAGAGCCTGGTTGCCAATGGCAGATAACTTCTGCGTTTGCATGGTGTTGTCTCCGTTGGCCGTGGCAGCATGCCCTGCAACTGCTTGCACTGGCGGTAGCAAGCGCACGTGTTCTCTGTGCCGTTGCCCACTAGCGCGTGCATGCAGCACAATCACTTTGTCTAACTTTCCGTAAGAATTTTAACATTGTGAGTGCCATTTTTATCCACCAACCGCTCACCTTGCCGCAAAAAATCGATTCTCGCGGAGGTTTGTTTTG
>ERZ772918.10-NODE-10-length-180043-cov-11.3541_pt1 | contig 180043 bp, 177 predicted proteins | sample MGYA00512118_ERZ772918 | MGnify/ENA primary metagenome ERZ772918 (study PRJEB29015, sample SAMEA2737939) | human oral metagenome | biome: human oral; feature: human-associated habitat; material: dental | place: China | collected 2135 ... | reverse complement strand
CCCGAGACAAAGCGCACTTTCGCGGTTTCAATGGTCGCAGCATTGACGTCTTCTGCTTTATCGACACCTTTGGATTGCAGGGTGATATGGAAATAGCCAAGGTCGCCCAGGTGAACGTTCTCGCCATTCAGCAGTCGGTGCCGGATTTCATCAGTAAGTGCCATCAGCACAGCATAGACATCGACATGACTAACAGTGGTCGATGTGTCCGATATACTTTGGGCAATGGTTTTCAAGTCGACCGGCTGGCGCCCGGTAACGGTGGCATAGAACTTTTTTGGTTCGCTTGGCTTGGTTGGATTAGTTCGTTCAACTGCTTTATAATGAATTGGCATATATACTCCTATCTATTCGGCAAAATCGCCTTTATGTTTTGTAAAATAGCCTTTATATTTTCAAAAACAGCCTTTATGTTTTAATCGATACATATTGCTATCGGGATGTATGGCAATTAGCTTCCCGATAACCTGAGTATCACCCCTGTTAACTAGAAAACGTGACCGGCACCCCCCTTCGCTGAATTAGTCGTATTCGGCTATTCAACCAGGCTCGGCGCCCGGCCGATAACTATAACCAGTATAGCATAAAGCAGTGCCCGAGGAGGTAGGCGCTGCTTTTTGTCGATTCGCCGCTGGTTTGCTTCGCGTCTGATGTCGGTATCTCAGCAATACGACCAATTGTCAGGCAGTGGGCCGGTAAACGCCCTGTCATCCTCTATCACCTAGACAAGGGAGTAAAGGTCTTTGACAAGGAGCTCTCAGAGCTAGCAAACAAAACAGCCAATATGACTTATGAGACCAGTGCTAGCCTTTCTCAAAGCCAAGAACGCTTCAAGCAGGCGATTGATAGACATGGCAACAAGGCTCAATATCTCGTGGCAGGACAGCCCGACGATGTGAAAACGATAAAGAAACTCCTTGGAGACAACGCGATGTATGATAACGTCAAATCAAGTACTTTTCGGGGGTTGAAGTAGTCAATATGACTGTATGAGTTGCCGATAGGTGATACTTAGACAGCTATCGCCTGAGCTTCCGGCCAAATTCGCTGTACCAGCCGCTTGCCGCGCATGGTTAGTCGCACCCAAGCGTCACCATAGGCTTGGTCGATTGCCATCAGTCCTTTTCGGCGTAAGTCTGTCAACACGTTCATCACCGTCCTGCGCGGCATTCCCATCTGCACCGCCAGTGAGTCTGCTCCATCGCCACCATCTTCGTACACCTGCTGCAATACCAGCGCTTCGTTGGTTGTTAGGTTAATCTCTTTTACTTGCGTTTTGCTCATAATAACCCTTTCTTTTAGCGATATTTTGATAATACGCTGACGATCTTTAAAAACGCTGTAAAAGTCTATTAGTCTCTAGAGTCATAAAATAATGCTTCTGACCTACGAGATATATACGTTATGTTGCTTTTACGATTGCTGTATTTACTTTGTAGGTCGACAATATCAATTTGTTGCTCTGCTGGTTTTAGGTCATTTTTATATACCTGAATGGTTATCATGTCATTTGTTGCCACAACTTTATGTAAACTACCAGAAGATAGACTAATGTTTTCTGGTGACGGGTCTTTTACTGGCTGATTGAAATATAAACGCCATCTCACAACATCTCCAGAATTTTCCGCAGGAATATACTCAATACGTCGCAACCTCGGGCCCTGACTATCGACTAAAATAAACATGAACACGACAAGTATAGTCGCCAACAAAACTAACCACTGCCAGCGTTGAATTTTGTGCCAATAATTAATAGACATATTGGTTTTTCTCCTTGTCAATCGGACGAATATAATCGGGCGACAATACGGTATGATCAGAAGAATTATCACCCGGATTGGCGATAAATACTCCACTGACCTCCACCCACTGATCTATCGATAGCGTCTTTCGCCAACCAGGGCTATAAACTGGCACACCGACAGGACGAGCATCCATCACGCAACAGGTCACTACAAAGCGTGAAACAAAAAAGACATTTTCGTCGCTACTTGATGTAACAAAACCGCTAATTTTGGCTGGCTTATTTTTGTATTGTTTCGGATCGCTAGACTGAGAAAGCAGTAGCGCCCAATCCTTGACGGTGAAGTTTACATAACCTCCCCTTTCCTTGAGAATTGCAGACTCCGTGGCGTCGTTTGTCGCATTTGCGCCACTATTCATAACACGTTGACCCACTGTCAAGCTGGTTAACGCAGCTGGTTTTATCACTAACAAAATAAATGTCGATGTGACAACTATTACCGTTGACATATAGATTCGACTCTTTTTTTGGGTTTTTTTGTGATAATCCCTAGAGATAAAAATTATAGCAATGACAGCTAGTACAGCCCCAGCTATTGCTAATATTAGTGAAAAGATCTCGTACCTCGGGTGAATATACCATCTGAGCTTTTCTTCAAAAAATAACCAAATTGTAGCGACGCTAGCGATCAGGACAAGCAAGACGCCACTCCATTCATCCAGTTTGTTAAGTCGCCGTATAAACTTAGAATACATAATTAACCACCAGTCCAATCAACGTAGACATCAAAAACACCAACAAAGAGACCTGTAAAAGTATATTTCGACGATAGGTCGTACGCATCAAGCTCAGCATTTTGACATCAATCATCGGACCGAACGTCAAGAAACTAACTAGCGAACCGGACGTAAAAGAACCACGGAATGCCAAAGCAAAAAACGCATCAACGCTAGAACAAATAGACACAACAAAAGCCAGGACCGCCATAACCAAAACAGACCATGCCGGACTATTCCCAAGCAGCAATATCGTTTCGCGCGGTACTACAACCTGGATAAAACCAGCTACCATTGCACCAATCACCAGCGCCGGCATCATACTGCGCGTTTCATGCTTGAAAAAATTTAGCGCGTCAACGAGCTTATTTGAATTGTCTTTTTTCTCTTTACAAATGGTAATGAATTCTGGGCGCAACATAGCATCTTGTCGTGTCGAGCTGTATATCCAGCCGATGATATTGGCAATCAAAAATCCTCCCAAAATCCTAGCAATCAGTACAGTATTATCATCAGAGAATGCCTGCTGAGTTGTGATGATAGTCACAGGATTTAGTATTGGTGCCGCCAAAAGAAAGGTGAGAGATTCTGCTGGTGTTAAACCTTTGGCAAGCAGCCCACGCGCTAATGGCACGTTGCCGCACTCACAAACCGGCATAAACACCCCGAGCAGTGAGATGAGAGCACGGCGCAGGAATGGTTGCTTCGGCAAGTACTTTAGCAACCAGTCATGAGGCAGCCACAAACGAACAATGATAGAAAAAAATAACCCAAGCATAACGAAAGGTAGCGCCTCGATAATGACACCCAGACTTAGGGTTATAAAATCTTGTACTTGCTTTGGCAAATCGATGGGCAAAAAATATCCCAAAATCCTTATTAGTGCAAAAACTAAAATCGTCGTTGCCGCCAAAAGCCAGCGCTTAATTTCTGTTTTACGTTTTTTCACCTCTTTATTATACGTTTACTTCTGGGATTTTTGGCAAACATTTACCAAAAACAACGCCCGAGGAGGTAGGCGCTATTTTGGCTATCTGCCACGAACTAATTTACTTGTGGCGAAGTGTTATTGGGTGCTTGTGGCGTTGATTCAGATTAACCTGACGGAGCAGTTTGGTTGAAAAAATCTATCGCTTGTCGAACTCATCTTTATGGTTGTTTATGACATATGTCACGGGAAAAGACAATTCCTTTGACAACGCTTCTTCGACTGTCAGCCAAACAGGATTTCCACCCTCTTCTTTCACCTTGATTTCAGGCTTTTCATCTAACTCTACTAAGTACGCATGCCATTTATGCGCATCGCATCCTCGTCGACATGAGTCACCGATTATATCATCGGATGAAATATGTTTGACGCCCGCTATAAGACCAACCTCCTCTAAAAGTTCTCTGCGTGCCGCCACCTCAGGTTTTTCCCCAGTATCGACGTGTCCCGATGGGACCGTGAGAACGAATGGGAATATCGTTCTTTCGAAGAAGAGCTATGTATTATCGGGCGCCTTAACAAAAACTCCCGCACTCTCGTGCCAGTATTCTCCATCATCCGCTATCCACCAATTTACAGCTGGATCTATTACTATAGATCTTTTTTCAAGGGCGTTACATGTTTCGCAGCGATAGAAAGTTTTTCCATCAATATACTCCCTATGAACCGTTTCTGAGTGACACTTTATGCAGTACTGGTGGTACTTGCCGTCTTTATCCCAGTCAAAATTCAATTTCATGCTCTTACCCCCAATACGTAAGTAATCTATTTTTATTTTAACAGATTACGAGCAACCTCAAACGAGTTGTTTATAGACTAATTTTTCCAAAGTACAGCTTGATAATATTTAATTGCCATATACTCATCAAGCGTCGTGATGCTCTTTTGAAGAATCTTTTCCTCATTGAGCACCGGCACGACAATGTCAATGAGTGGACGGGCAATCGCCCGAAATGACGGTTGGTTTTTAGATATGATGGCTCGCTGGTTTCTGGCAATTGGTTGAGTTATAGTTGCTACTCTCATGAGAGCAAATATAGATGAGGGGTCTGTAAAAATACTTTAAGCTAAAACAAAGAAAAAACACCTCTGTAGAAGTGTCTTTTCTTGGCTCCGGCAGCTGGGCTCGAACCAGCGACCTATTGGTTAACAGCCAACCGCTCTACCGCTGAGCTATGCCGGAATACTATTGATCTAGGTGCTTCTGCGCGCCGAAACGCGCAGATACAGAAGTTATTGTATACCAATTTACTGCCTCTGTAAATACTACTGAGCGTGAAGTTTGTCGATGCTTTTAGCGAGGTCAGCAATTGTATCCCATGACGAGCCGTCTGTCATGATAGCCAAAACGTATGTACCACTTGATCCATAGACAATAGCCGCGTCATGAAGCAATCCATTCATAAACCCTACTTTGTTTGCAACTTTGCCACCTACACCAGCTGGAATCCCTTTCCGAAAAACATTACCTGTCATCGCAGAGATGAGACGTTGTTGATTTTCACTAGAGAAATTTTGCCTAGTTGCGATCATCCCTAGCAAAAGCGTCAGGTCATTGGCCGTCGTATACGGTCCACCCTCTTTCATGAATGTTGAATTCGCAAGTCCAATCGCCTGAATGTCAGCCGTAACATTCTTGAGACCGATAGAACCGAGGAAGCTCTCGGCACACGCATTGTCGCTGTGACTTATCATTTTGTTGAAGCACGTCACACTACTCGACCAATCTCGCTTCCCCGAATCAATTTGCTTCATGAGACTATAGGCAACAAATAATTTATAGGTACTGGCAGTTACAAATTGCTCATTGCCACGATAATCCGCTCGACGCTTTTTGCCATCTAGCTCGATCATCGATATGCCAAACACACCCGAATGATCCTTAGCATAATTAGCCATCAATGCTGAAAGCCCAGTATCACTCGCACTATAAGTCCGTGTGTATTGCTCGGTCGGTGGCATAACTTTTGTGATTACCGTCGCAGATGTAGCCTGACCGTCAACTACTGACTGGAGGCTTTTTACTGTTTCAGCAATATCGATTGCTCGTCCATTCTCGCCCGTTGTTTGTGATACGACCGTGAAATCATTGGTGGTAATATACGATACTCCTGGCTTTATAGCCACCCTAGAGGCCACGGCGCTATTTAGCCACTTTGCCGACCGTTCGGTATTTACTGTTGCAATAATCTTGTCATTACTTGATGAAAAATCCAGCCAAGAAAAGATCTCATTTACAGGAATTGCAACTGACTCATTACCTACGCCAAGGTTAATCCCTTTGCTGAGACGTGAGTTTAGGGTCTCAGCAAGCTTCTTCGCCACCTCATCTTTGATACGAGCCTCAATCTCTTTACGGTCAACTCGAATTTCTGTCTGTTTCTGGATGGTCGGATGAGCCGATTTGACACTTTTTATCACATCACCAGCCTCACATTGGCCACCTTTTTTCGCAGGAACTAAGACAAGTTTATCGCCCTGCGCCTTGAGCGTTGCGTCAACCGGATCCTGACGGCAGCTCGGCATTAGGTGTTTTTCAGCATAACTATCAAACGATGATCCATATGTGGGGACGGGAGTGGATGTTGATTTCGACCCTGCCCAAAGTATTGACGTCGGCAAAAGACGCAAGTACCACGGATAATCAAGCTTTTCTAGCCGTGCCGTGTTATCGACCTTTATGTCAGCAGATGATAACTTCGACGAGACCACTGGCTTAGAGCTCGTCCCCATATATATGTTGATTTTATGATTAGCGTATGCGGTATTAAGTTTTGAAGCCGCTTCACTGCGATCCATGCCACCAAGTGACATGCCGTCAATTTGTACAAACGGCAATAAACGACCAGTAGGATATAAAAGCTGAATCAGTAATACAAATCCAAGAGCAATACCTCCCACGACGCAAGACAGTCGACGCTTACTGATCTGTCCACAACGCAACTTGCTTCGAAGCACTCGATACATCGCCTTCCGTGCTCGCTTCATATTATTTATTATACAGGTTGGTTATTTACCATCGCCAGGTGACGTTATGCCTAGGATATCAAGCGCCTTCTCAAGGGTTGCGATATCATCGGCGTTCGCCTCTTTGTCTTCAGATTTTAGAGCTTGAATTTTCTTCGCAATCTCCTGACTAGCCGTAGACACTACGGCGCCCTCTTGCGACAGGCCACCCGACTCTTTATGTGTAACCACCTCTAGAGTGCGAGCAGAATTATCTTTTTTGACGAGCCAGCCACGCGCGATCAAACCGTTAACATGAGCTGCGACAGTCGACACACTCCTGTAGTCGAGCGCTCTCATAATCTCTCGGTAGCTCGGCCCATAGCCGTTACCCTTTATAAAGCCATCGATAAAATTCAATAGCTCACGCTGTTTTTTTGTTGGTCGGTTTTCCATACCCACCTCCTTTCGCACCATACAAGACACCAGCAACACCCCACCAAACCATTGCGACAGTATCATCCGCCCAAACTGGTTGCATGAGACCAATTACCGCGAGACCTATCCCGCTTAACAAAAGCGCGAGATGACGCCAATCATGACGAGATCGCCATGAAGTTACCAATACATTTACAAACAAGACGATAAATAGTGCAAGGCCCAGCCAACCCGCCTCATGAGCAACAAATAGATATTGGTTTTCGATAATAAGCGGTTTATCTCCATAGAGCGAAGCGGAGCCAGTGCTGCCCACACCACCTCCAAATGGCTGATTCATCATGCGAGAAAATCCATCATACAGCGACTCGGCGTGACCTCGATTCGAATCGGTTGAGGCGCCGGTCGAAGGATTATCGTGGACAACAACATTGTGCCAAAATGACGTACCCCGCAGGAGACTAATTGCGATAATACCAGCTAAAATAACCCCGCCAATCGTTATTAATTGTTTCTTTAATGAGAATCGACGCCTCACCATCAAGGCCGCCACGACAAGTACCACCAAGCCGCCAAGTATCGCACTTCGTGAATAGCTAAACCACAGGGCGATAATTGCCGCTATGCCAATGAATACGGCTTTCTTGTGACTCAGTATAGATTTAAATCTTTCTTTGTCATTTAGATAAGCCGCCACTCCAATCAAAGCCGTTAAAGCATAAGCGCCTAGTGGATTAGGGCCACGTAAAGTGCTCTGCAAACGAACATAATCTGGATTGTTGTCTACCGTTAGGTACGGTTGAATTGTCTCACTACTATATCCAACATATTTCAAAAAATCATGTGGCAATACGAGTTGTAACACCGCAAACCCCAAAACTATACCTGAGCCGATTAGTAAAACCTTGAAAAATGATTGTCGATAAACTGGATAGGCCTTCAAAAACAGGTATATAGCTATAAAGTACGCCACATATCGAAGATCTATCATCAGTCCAGCAATAGCCTGACCCTGCGTCACCGGTGAAAGTAAGGAGGTGGCAATATGAAGTAACGCATAGACCCCGACCAACCATACAACCCAATCGTTACGAAGTGTAGCCAAGGCTCGTCGACGGTAGTAATCTATAACCAGCAGTATCAGCGCTACAGCAAGCATCAACTCTTTCCAAGCCTTTATCCCATCACCAGCAAATGGCCACCGACTCTCTATAAATACCGTTAGTGGAGCGTGAAAGACAACCAAACCCATTATCACCAAAAGTATCCAAGCGATAATATGCTGTAAACGAAGACATTTCATTATCCCTATTGTACCGAAAATGATATACTAATGGCACATTATGCCGTCGCGAAATACAAAGTTCTACAGTCTCATGCTGATGGCCGCCGATGCAATCGTGCTTGCGATCGTCTTTGCTGTTGCCTATTATGTGCGTACACAAATTGACACCAGAACACTCCTTCACTCTGTCTATGCTTCAGAGTATATTTTTGGCTTTCTTGCTATTGCCCCTGTTTGGATCCTGATATTTGCGTCACTTGGACTATATTCAAGCGGTGTATATGGACGACGCTTGGTCGAGTGGAGTCGAGTGATACTCGGAACATTCATCGGTATCCTACTAGTTATTGGCTGGGAGTACGTCACTAATATTCATATTTTTCCGGCTCGCTTGGTCGCACTCTATGTCTTTATCGGCTCGACCGTTGCTATAATATTAGTTCGCGAAATTATCCGTGACATAAGGAACGAGCTTTACCGATATGGACGAGGAGTTAGTCGAGTCCTGATTATCGGCAACTCTCCCGCCACCGCTGATATCATCGAGGCTCTACAAAGCACCCACAAATCAGGTTATCAAGTTGTCGCTTTTGCGGGGCCGTCAAAACTCATTCCACCTCACCTAGGGATTACTCACTACAGCCGGGTTGAGCAGGCTCTCAAAGATATCAATAAGCTTCACATCACAACAATTATCCAGACAGACCTATACGACAGCGAAGATCGTAATCATCAAATTCTCGGTGCGGCGCAGGTTAATCATATTCAATACAACTTTATACCTGGTGAACCAGAGTTTTATACTGGCAAAAATACCGTAGACGTATTTCTTGGCTACCCAATGATAACCGTCAGTCAAACGCCACTCGTTGGTTGGGGCGCCATCATCAAGCGTCTATTTGACTTCGTCCTTGTCGTCATCACTCTACCACTCTGGGGTCTAATTCTCCTATTAATCAGCCTGCTGCAAAAAATATTCAATCCAGGACCAATTTTTTACCGCTCAAAGCGTCTGAGTCAATTTTCCAAGCCAATTGAGCTATTCAAGTTCCGTAGCATGGGCGCACAATACGGCAAAAAAGATGCCAGTCTAGAGTTTGAGGACATGGGACGACCCGACCTAGCAGATGAGTACCGCAAAAACCACAAAGTCGACAACGACCCGCGCATCACTCGTTTCGGCAAGTTCCTACGCGACACCTCACTAGACGAATTACCTCAGTTTATAAATGTCCTCCGTGGCGACCTAAGTCTTGTTGGCCCGCGACCAATCCTACCCCAAGAGGTCAAATTCAACCGTACACGTACCGCTCTACTTCACAGCGTCAAATCGGGCGTTACTGGACTATGGCAAGTCTCCGGCCGCTCTGAACTTAGTTTCGAAGAGCGAATCGAACTCGAGCTCTACTACGCCCAAAACTGGAGTTTCTGGCTCGATCTACGCATCCTATTCAAAACTATTGGCGTAGTCATACGAAAAACCGGCGCAAAATAATCAAGGTTCGAATAGCTTACTCAAAAAGAATGTAACGATGTCCTATAATAGACCCTATGAGACATCCACGTATTGCTATTGTCTGTGATTTTTTGACCACTATGGGCGGGGCGGAAAATGTCGTCCTCGCGATGCACGAAGCCTTTCCCGAGGCGCCAATATATACCGCAATATACAACCCAGAAAAAATGCCTGCATTTGCCAAGCTCGACGTCCGCACAAGTAAGCTCCAGAGACTTCCAAAAAAACTCCGAACTTATCACAAGCTATTTCCGACCATGGCGGTAAAAGCAATGCGCCAGCTTGACCTCTCAGGCTACGACATTATCTTGACCAGCTCATACCTTCATGGCCATCAAGTCACGAAATCTCGCCCCGATCAAGTGATCATAAATTATTGCCACACTCCACCACGATACTACTGGAGTCATTACAAAGAATATCGTCGCGACCCAGGCTACGGCAAGCTAAACCCAATCATCCGCACTCTCATGCCACTGCTAGTTCCACGTCAGCGCAAACTTGACCTCGAGGCCGCAAAGCAGGTTGACGTATTTATCGCCAATTCAACCGAAACCCAAAAGCGTATCAAAAAGTTTTATGGACGCAGTAGTACGGTAGTTCACCCACCAGTTGATGTTTCACGTTTTGCTCCTGCGCGCGAGCGTGGCAATCACTACGTAACCATTGGGCGTCAACTGCCATATAAGCGCTACGACCTCGCAGTCAAAGCCTGCACAAAGCTTGGCGCCGAACTCCACGTATTTGGCAACGGACCAGCTCATGACAAGCTGGTCTCGATTGCTGGACCAACTATTCACTTTCACACCGATCGATTTGGCGACGCGTCCGATGAAGCGGTAAATAATGCCCTAAACACAGCAAAAGGTTTTATTTATCCTGCCGAGGAGGATTTTGGGATTGTCAGCGTCGAGGCACTCGCAGCTGGCGCACCAGTTATTGGCTACGGCCGGGCTGGCACACTCGACATCGTTACTTCTCCTGAAGTGGGTGAGTTATTCGAACGTCAGACAGTCGATGACGTCGTAGCTGCTATCCAACAGACTCAGTCCCGCAGGTTCTTTCCGTCGAAACTAAATCGAACTGCCCGTCGTTTCGATAAGTCACTATTTCTGACAAAGATTAAAAAAATCGTCAACAATCATATTTCATAAAGAAAACGCCCCTTACGCCCTACCTAGTAGAGCGCAAGGGGCGAAAAAGAATCACTCCTCCCAGTCTGCCAGCTCAATGGATCTAACGAGCCATTTCTCGGGAAAGGCTTCGCCATATCTTATGACGAGCACCCCTCCGTTGTCGCTCGCTGTGTGATAGGTATAGACATAGCCATACCTACTTCCGCCCACACCGAACGTGCTCAGCCTGGACAGGGCTTCGCCATACCCGGCAGAAGAGCCCGCCCAGTAGAATCCACTGTGCAAATTCCCCGAGATCATCTCGGGGTTGGCCTCGGCGACTTCGTGATAGAAGTCGCTGTACCCGTAGTAGTCAGACAGCTCGACCGTCTCAAGATACCCCTTGTCGGGCACCCTGTAAAGAGATCGAGCCTCCCCGTGCCTCCCATTATACGATCCCATTAGCTGGGTGCCCTCGGGCAAAGGCAGCCTGTAGCCAGAAACTCTCGCCTCTGACACAACTGGTCTCCAAGTCGCCAAAAATACGACGACGGCGACCACGATAGCGAGACCTGCAATGACAGCAGACCAGATCCAAGCACGCTTGTTGGGGTGCATAATTTTTATGATTCCTCTCACGAAAGGTACGCCCACTTTTGTGGATTAACATATATGATATCATTATATAATCAAAAAGTCAAATAGTAGCTATTGGACGTCTCGCACGATATGATAGAGGGTATGTCATCTATCTATGAGGTAGCAAAAAAACTACACAATCTATCTGCTGGCAAAAAATTTCTAATATCACTAATTCCACTAGCTACCCTACTCGTCGTATTCACTATTTTTCAGACGATTGATGACTTTTACCTCTCCGACAGTCTGTCAGTAACGATGATGTTTCGCGAGCCGTTTCAGCTACACAGCGTTTTTGCGATGGATTATCATACTTTTCTATTTAAGTTACCATTCTTTTATATTGAGCAAAAAATCGGCCTCTCTATAATTAGCCACACCATCCTCTCGCTGATGTTTACCGTTCCGATGTTTGGGTGTTTTGGCTACATATTCTACAAAATTACCAAACGGTACCGCTACACCGCACTCTTACTTGCCGGTCTAATGATGCTATTTTTGCTCATCCCGCCACACTACACCCTAAATAATATGACCATGCCTAGTATGCGCAATATCGAGTATGGTATGTTTTTCTTGGCATTTTATTGGCTCTACAGAGACGATCGTCGGTCTCGCAGATGTATTGGCCTGCTATTTCTAGTTCTACTGGTCGCCTCTGATCCAATGTTTGCACCGTATGCAATCGGCGCGTCTTTACTTGTCGCCATTTTCACTAACTTTCGAAATGTTACAAAACTAGTTAAAATGCGCTCTATTTATACATTCGGCATCAGTGTGCTATCTAGCGCTCTCGGGATGATATTATTGCGCTTAGCCTCTGTTGTCGGCTTAGTGGTTGTCGGCAAAGAGTCTGGCGCTATGTTTATCAAACAACCAGTAGAATCGGTCGCAAGAGCATTTGAATTCTTTGTCGATGCGCTAAAATCTATCCTGGTATCGCTCGGAATTGACGTCGCCAGAGCACCGATTTACCGCCCCGAAACTATTATCGCTATCGTAGTCGTCGCTACCGTATCTATTATGGGTATAATAGCGCTACGAAAAACCCTTAAACAGTCCACCGACACCTACAGCTGGCGCGAGCAGTACGTGATGCTCGCGATCGCCACTGTCATCGCTACAATCGTTCCCTACACACTCACTCAACATGTCGCAGATGGGGGGAATGTCCGCTTCTTCCATATAGCACTGTTTTCGCTATCTATTGTCGCATCCTACGGATTAGCTGTTTTGAAACCTCAAGTCAAAGGTATTGTTATAACGGCTTTTATCCTAGCTTTTACTGTATGTAGCCTCTCAGGAATATCACGAGCCTATCACTACGCGTCATTTACCGAACGTACTACTGGCTCACTCCACGATAACATAGCCAAAAGACTCAAAGAACATAATATAAACACTATTGCCGGGGACTACTGGCATATATATCCTATTTCAGCACGAGCAAGATCTAACTCAGACCAAGACCTGCGCCTACTACCACTCTCTCAGCGATGCGCATCACTTCAAGCTTATTTTATCGATGCACACTGGATGTCTTATAAGAATATTGGTCCATATTTCGCCGTAGTCGCCTATACCCAGCCAGTTGGAGACGACTATGATTACAATGACCCGATGAGTACAGCCTGCACGCACAAAGATGCCGTAGCGCAGTTTGGTCAACCACTCAAGCAAATTATCGTCGACCCAGCACCTCAGTCTGAACTACGACCCTACCATATCTATATATACCCTACAGAGAAACTCAGTAGAATCAATACAGACCGAGCGCGCGCCAAACTAAACGAATCGTATAGGTTTTAGCATCTCTTTTCGTCTTTTTTAGGAAAACTAAGACTGAATTTTTTTGGCAATATCGCCGACCTTTGGAGCCAGGTCTTTGCGAGCAACCAACAGCCCATCTGGCGTATTCACAACGACGACGTTGTCCAGACCGATGATCGCAATATCTTTTTCCTCTTCGTTTCGTACGTAAGCGTTTTCGACTTCAATCATGTGAACTTTGTCGCCACAGATATAGTTACCAATTTCGTCCTGCTCATTTACGTCGTGTAAATCCTTGAAGTTACCGACATCCATCCAGTCAAACGTAGCTGGCGTGACGACAAGCTTCTTTGCCTTTTCGATCAGTGCATAGTCGATAGAATCACTCTCAAATGATTGATAGGTATCGACATATTCTTTTGTGCCATCGTCTAGGCCCATGAGGGCTTCGTATCGCTCGAGAAGGACCGGAGCCGAAGATTTCATAGTCTGGAGGAAGGTGTTAACTGAGCCGACAAAACAACCACAGTTCCAGAGGTAATTACCAGCGTGCATATACTTTCGTGCCGTATCAAAATCTGGCTTTTCTTTAAAGCTCTTTACTTCGTAAACACTTTCTTGGCTAGTTTCCGCACCGCGCTCAATATAGCCAAACCCAGTTGCAGGGTATGTTGGCTCTATGCCAACGAGAGCAATTTCTTTGAGCGCCTTTGAAGCTTCGCCAGCTTTTATAAATGAGCGTCCAAATCCTTCTATGTCGCGAACTTGGTGATCAGCGGTGATAAACGCTATAGGCTCATCATGATCTGGGTGGTTTTTGGCGATGTGCGCAAGTGCTGCGATGATACAGTTAGCCGTACCACGCCGACCAGGCTCAGAGATGATATGCTCATCGTCAAGCACAGGAAGCTGCTGTTTAAGTAGCTTCACGATAGTCTCATCTGGGATAACATAGATCTCTTTTGAGAATGTCGTCGCACGGTTGTAGGTGTTTTGCACCATCGTGTAGTCGTTGACAAGCTTTAGAAGTTGCTTTGGTTTGGCTGATGTCGAGAGCGGCCACAAACGTGTACCCGACCCCCCTGCAATAATCACGGTAATCATACATCCATTATATACTTCAACCGCTCCTTATCAACGGTATATTGTCGAAATCAAAAACACAGCCTATCAATCACTAATGAGAGTTGATCGATAATTCTTTAAGCGAACATCTTCTGGTACATAGACAGTGCCATCGGTCAATGTAAATTGAATCGTTATCGGATCGTCGGTTTTCGCAACAAACGTGACTGTCGCCGGCTGACCACTAGACTTTTCTAACTCGCCCTTAGCAATCTGCTTGCCATTTTGCAAGGCAACCCAGGCGTAGCCTAGCTTACCAGTGGAAAACGCTTCAACCGACACCGACGACCTGTGTCCTATTATCGGACGCTGTCGGCTATCAGTAATTTTCATCGTCACCTTAGGTTGGCCTAGGCTAGTGCTGTAGCTCCCAGTATCTTCGCGCGCGTAATTTGCCGAAGTCGTGATGAAACTGTCGTCTGTAGGCGCTTGCTTATTTAGTTTATATAGACAAATATGATCATCCGTGGACGCCTGCCTAAATGGTGGAGCCTCGTAGGTTGACTTTAGGTCAATTTTTTCGGAATAAAGTAGCTTGCCCCAAGGTTGATTAGTGCATTGTTTGTTGCGCGTAATCACCGCATCCGCCCCGCGCGCCCTCAAGAAGTCAATCGTCTCCGGATTCTCCTCTGTGCCAAGTGCACTAAACTGTCCAATATTATATTTACTCACGTGATTATTGATTAATTTCTTGCCGTGAACGTATTGTGCGGTCGCATAATACCCGTTTACCTCAATCGGGCTATCCTGAAGAGGAAGCTCACCTATAGCCGAAATATCACCTCTCTGTTTGAGATAGCTATACAGCTTTGGCATTTTTGCTAAATCAAATAGCGGCGTATTTATAGTCGTTGCGTATTCAGCCGCACACACTAGACCTAGCGTGGCTACAATAGCAATCTGAGCAACATTCTTTTTACTATTTATGACAAAACGACCTAGTAGTATATAAAGTGTAAACGATGCATACAGCACAAGCATCGCATGCATCGGTAGTATAAAACGAGCCAACACTCGCCACAGAGCGATATGATCTGTTAGGATACCAGCAAGCGTTGGGATAGTCAGGCCAAATTTATAAATCTTGTCCGGCCCCATAAACGAAAGCATAACTGGCATTGACACCAGCACAATACAGCTCAGCACAACAAACCATCGATCACTTCGATCCGAGAGTTTTATTTTGTCCCTAAAGCTCTTATGCCAAAATATTCGCCAGACAAATAGCACGACACCCAAGATAGATAAGCCTAGGATAACATAACCGATATAAAGCGTGCTCTCAACCTTATTTGAGTGCTGAGCTTTTTGGCGAAGCATGCTGTAATACCATTCCTGCCCGTGAAAAAATGGATTATATGGAGGTGGCGCCAAGAAGTCAAGCTTCGTAGACGCGTAGACCTTCAGCTCAGTTTTTATGGTACTCGTAGAACGATCAAGCGTCTTTGAGATCTGATTACCAGATGTCAACTGTACATAACCGATCGGGATAGCAAGAACTATCAACATCACCACGGCGACCAAAAGAGACTTAACTACGCCGACGATCTTTCTTTGACCCTGCCTCAGCACTGCACTCGCTATAATTATGCCTATAGCAAGTGTCGTGGCAAACACCGTACTCAAAAGCAAGTAGTAGCCATCCGTAAAATATCCGGCAACGATCGACAGTGCTACGGCGAGACTTGATCGCCAAGACGGTCGCTTCCAGAGGTACAAAAATGCCCCTAGCTCAAACACAAACACCCAGCTAAATATATTGCCGATGTGATTCACTGTCTTGAACAGATGATATGGGAAAAATGTCGCCGAGAAGCCTGCAAACAATGCAATATACCACTTACCCGTAAGTCGCTTAACCAGCCCATACATGCTCATACTGACCAGCAAAAATGCGATAATCTGCATGATATTTGTCCCCATAAACGGAGAAACAAATCTGGTCAGTAGCCACAAAGGTAACGAGATCAATGCGCTAGTTATTTGAGACGGGTCACCTAAATCGGCGCCGTCTGGGTAGTTAACCGCATCAGTATGTCCAAGTAGAGGATTCATATCCTTATCCGCACCCATATTCCAGGTCGTGCCAGCCGTTGCATCACCCGGCTCAGATATAAAGAGTTTAGTGTCGCCCCCGATGACACTAAAATTCATATAGCATAGTGACAAAAAAGTAAAAAACACCATAACCACGACGTATTCCAGGATAGATCCGTTTAAGAATGCGCGGTGGCCAGTAAGTGTTTCGCGAAACTTCTTTTGCCAAGTCTTTTTCATTAGCAATATCATTATAGTTCATAGACACCCCTCGACAAAGTAAATGTTATACTGGTGTTACCATGAATTCTAAGCTCGTCTCTATCGTCGTACCGACAAAAAACTCTGCTCGAACCCTCGACAACTGCCTATCCTCCCTGTCTAAGCAGACCTATAAAAATATCGAGATAATTCTAGTCGACAACCATTCAACTGACGACACAAAAGAAATTGCCAGACACTACACCCCTCACGTATACACAAAGGGACCCGAGCGAAGTTATCAGCGTAACTTCGCCGTGACAAAGGCGAGTGGTGAATATGTCTGCATTATTGATAGCGACATGAACCTAGAGCCAAACGTCATCAAACAGTGTGTCGAGCAAATCGAATCTGCAAAAGATATTGTCGGCGTCATCATACCCGAGGAGTCGTTTGGTACTGGTTTTTGGGCGCAGTGCAAAAAACTAGAGCGTAGTTTTTATGTCGGTATACCTTATATGGAGGCTGCTCGATTCTTTTATCGAAAGGATTTCAACGAGATCGGCGGGTATGATGTCAAGATGGTGAGCGGTGAGGACTGGGATCTGTCGCAAAGAATTGAAGCAAAAGGCAAGTTTACACACACCAAAGCCTACATTCACCACGACGAAGGAAAGATTTCCCTCCTGAGAACAATTCAAAAAAAACTTTACTACGCAAAATGCTTCGCCTCATACACAAGTAACTCCAACGACCAAAAAAAAGTCAGCCAACAGACCAGTATTTTTGGTAGATATAAGTTATTTTTCTCACACCCGAAAAAGCTATTTCGTAACCCAATACTAGGTCTAGGTATGCTGTTTATGAAAACTTGTGAATTTGGTTTTGGTGGAATTGGTTACTTATTAGTACGCCGCACTAAACGAGGTTAACCGTGCGTCGATCTACATCGATATTTATTGCCCTCAACATACTTGCTGCCGCAATCAATTATTTACTTTATCCAATCCTAAGCAGAATATTGCCATCAGCAGAATATGTTGACATCACCGTTTCGCTATCATTATTCACCCAGATGTCAACATTTCTATCATCTGTTATTGCCGTATCGATAAGCCTCGCAAAATTCGACAAAGAGTCAACCGCACACCGACGAATTGCTACGCTACAGGCGGTAATCTTAAAGGTGTTTTTATTTCTAGCAACAGGCTTTTTGCTGGTGTCTCCGTTCGTGATGCAATGGGCAAATACACCTGCATGGTTCGCCGTCCCGATCACTAGCATGATGCTATTCTCTATACCTGTAACGATTATTTCTGGCTATTTTAACGGTAAGAATCTAATCATTCAGCTTGGTTTTGTTACCGCTTTGTCGGCTGTACTGCAGTTTGGGTTTGCTCTATTCGCTGCTCTACTTTTCCATAACGGTTTTATAACTATGGTGTCGATGTCAATTGCCCAGATCGTTACCCTCGCCACCATACATCTAGTATTTCGCAACTCTCAGCTCCCGAAAACATCACCAAAAGCAGTTCTCTACATCAAAATTCGCTCTCCCGAGACCTACCGACTAATTCGCTATACAGTAGCATCTGGTGTCGCAGTCCTAGCGATTAGTCTAGTGCAACTACTCGACCTAGTCACCGCACAACGACTCGCTGAAGTAAACATCAAGCAATACACCGACCTATACATCCTCGGGCGTGTGATATTTTTCGCTGGCATGATGTTGGTGTGGCCGTTTTTAGGCGGTATTAACATCAAGCAACTACATACCAATCTCAAGCCCCTACTTAAACTCATTGCTTTCTTTGTTTCGCTACTGATAGCTATGATTGGGCTACTCTGGGTAGCCAGCGAGCCACTAACCCAGGTTATGTTTGGCGTTGCCTACACCTTTGATTCGGTCGGTGCAATCGTCTTTTTGTCTATGATTTACAAGGTACTACTACTTATCTTAACGGTTATTATTTTGTATTTTATCGTTATCAGAAACGCATCAGCTGTGTGGCTGTCGGTTATCGTTAGCGCCAGCCTGTTTATTGCGTCTTGGATAGTCCCCTCGTCGACGTCTATCGCTCAGCTTCTGCTGATTTTAAACCTTATCGCTAGTGTAGCAACTGTTGTCGGAATAGCTCAGGTCTTGAGGGTTTCTCTGACATTGCCAAATCGACCCTAGAGCCTACAGTATTTATCGTCGTAATCTATGATACAATTATGTTTGATGATCAGACTTATTAAATCAACTTTCTACAACGAGCAAGACACCAAAAACAAGCTGGTAGATTTCGTGCAAAAAGCAGAGATCCTAAGCTTTGGACAAGAGTGTATAAAATTTGAAGAAGCATTCGCTAACTGGCAAGGCAGAGAGCATTGTATGTTTGTCAATAGCGGAAGCTCTGCTAACCTCGCTATTATCCAGGCCTTACTAAACTTGGGCCGTATCAAGCGCGGCGACAAAGTTGGCTTCTCGGCTCTCACTTGGTCAACAAACGCTATGCCACTTATTGAGCTAGGACTAGAAGTAGTACCTGTCGACGTCGAATTAAACACGCTAAATGTCTCTAGCTCAACCCTCAAAAAAGTTCTCGAAAAAACCGATATCAAAATGATGTTCATCACCAACCTACTCGGGTTTTGCGATGATATCGATGAAATCAAGCGTATTTGCGACGAAAAGAATGTTATTTTGGTCGAGGACAACTGTGAGTCACTAGGCACTGTCTACAAGGGTAAAAAACTCGGTAACTACGGCCTAGCTAGTACCTTCTCCTTCTATGTAGGCCACCATATGTCGACGATTGAAGGCGGTGCAATTTGTACTGATGACGAAGAGCTAGCGACCATGGTGCGCCTAGTTCGTGCTCATGGCTGGGATCGAAACCTTGCCGAAAAACACCAGCAAGAAATTCGCACCAAGCACAACGTCAATAGTTCATTTTATTCACGCTACACTTTCTATGACCTAGGCTACAACCTACGACCTACCGAGATAAATGGCTTCATCGGCAACACGCAAATACCATATCTAGATGAGATTGTCCGCATCCGGCAAGAAACATTCCTTCACTTTGCAGAAGAAATCTACAAACGGAGCGACCTTTTCTATCCAATCAAACATGATCATCTCGATGTAGCGTCGAACTTCGCCGTTCCAGTCATATGTAAATCCCAAGAAATCCGAGATCGTCTGGTCGCGGAATGTGACGGGATCGTCGAACTTCGCCCAATCGTTGGCGGCGACATGACAAAACAGCCTTTCTTTGCAAAATACGAGAGCTCGACCGTACTCGAGAATTCAAATGCAGGCCTAATCCACGAGCAGGGTCTTTATTTTGGCAACAACCCAGAGCTAACCAAAGAAGAGATATCAAAGATACTTGATATCTTTGCGAAATAGCAAGCATGAAAATCGGGGTACTGATTGATCGACTCAATGTCGGAGGCGTCGAGAAAATCGCTATCGAGGAGGTTCGCGCCCTAATAGAAGCCGGACACGATGCCTATCTAGTGGTACTCCGCAGGAAAGCTGTTGTCGAAAACGCCTTTCCTGACCTCTTAAAAGACGTACCAGTCATCTATCTAGACGATCGGCTCCCGTCTATTTTTAGGTTTTCTTTTGGCTTTCCGCTGTTCTTTTTCTTTTCGCTATTTCATCTGACCTACCCACTATTACTTCCCTTCAAGGTCAAAAGAAATGAGTTTGACTATTTAATAGTTCACGGTACCTATACGATATTTACAGCTATCCAGCTAAAAAAACGCCGACAAATTCCATTTTCAGGCTTTGTCTGGGATCCTGCGTCATACCTGATGCAACGCGTCTATAAGCCCAAGATTCCACATCTAATACACGCTCTACTGTTACCGATAGCGCGTACACTTGATAAGCACGTCATCAGGGCGATGAATAGCGTCCTTGTTGGCGGGACGGCCCATAATAGTTTCATCAAGCAGGCTGATCCCGATGCAAAAATTGACGTCGTCTATCCATCGGTTCACCCTACGCAACGCCCCACCAATAAGGATGAATATGTATTTGTTATGACAGCCTGGAAAGAGGGCAAACACCCCGAATATCTCATAGAGCTAGCAAAGGCTCTGCCTAACTTAAAAATTAAAATGGGCGGTAAGTGGATTGATCCTGATTATCGTGCTAGGTTTGAAACCATGCTAAAAGAGGCTAAAGTCACCTCGTCTATTGAGGTGCTTGGTAGTCTTGATGAGCAAGAGCTAGCCAGACTATACCGCAAGGCTCTCGTCGTCCTACAAACCAACGATGATCGAGGCTTTGGCATGCCAGCACTTGAAGCCGCCGCCCAAGGAACAACTTTCATCATACCGAAAGGACAAGGGGTGTGCGACCTCTTCACCGACGGCGTTCACGGCTTCTACACCAAAGAAAAAGATACAAAAACTATAGTAAAAAAACTCCAGACACTTATCTCTGACCCTAAAATGGCTGGCGAGATGGGCAAAAAAGCCCTCAAAGAAGTCAAGGCTCACTATTCTTGGAAAATCCACGCCCAGCAGCTAGTTGATATTATTCAGCGTAATTGCGCCAAGCAATAAATCCACCCCATACACCCCTGTTAATATGGTACAATCTTAGTATGAGCAAACAACCTCTCGTCAGTATCATAATCCCCGTCTACAACGAGGAGGCTAATCTGAAATGGCATCATGACCTCCTCAGAGATTATCTAAAGAAACTCCCTCAATCATTTGAAATTATCTATATTAACGACGGCAGTAGCGACGGATCACTAACCATACTAAAAGATATCGCGAAAAAAGATAAGCTAGCGCGCTACATCTCGTTCTCACGCAACTTTGGCAAAGAGGCAGCAACCACAGCTGGACTCGCAAAAGCAAAAGGTGACGCAGCAATTATGATTGACGCCGACGGCCAACACCCCGCCGAGATGATTGAAACATTCATTCGCGAGTGGCAAGCTGGCTACGCAACTGTTATCGGGGTTCGTACAACTGATGGCGGGGCTGGGTTTATGAAGAGCCTAGGCTCACGTAGTTTTTACTTTATCCTTCGACTACTTGGCGCCGACAACAGTAGCCAGCACGGGCTAACCGATTTCAGATTAATCGACCGAAAAATTATTGATCAATACAACAAGCTTACCGAACATGATCGCGTAACCCGAAACCTCCTCGACTGGCTAGGCTACTCTCGTAAGCTTATTCAGTTTGAAGCCAACGAACGCCACGCCGGTGATGCATCATACTCATTCAGAAAACTAACAAAACTCGCCATTAACGGTATAGTTAAACACTCGACAAGGCCACTAAAATTTATCGGTATTGCTGGATTTCTAGTCGCTCTAGTTGCGGGGCTACTCGGCATATTTATGGTTATCGAAAAATACCTGCTAAAGGACGTTCTGAACCTATCGTTTACTGGCACCTCACTTCTCGCCGTGTTCTTAAGTTTTATGGTAGGAATTGTCCTATTTTGCCAGGGTCTACTGGCTCTATATTTAGAAAACGTCTACTACGAAACCCAGAACCGTCCTATATATATCATTGAGGAAGAGGGGTAGATCTCATCCATGCATATCGTGTGGTTTTCCTGGAAAGACCGCTGGCACCCACAGGCAGGAGGGGCAGAAACGGTGTCCGGAGAGATTATGGATCGGCTAGCTAGAGACGGTCATACGATTACGCTCTTTACTGCCATGTATCCAGGCGCCTCGCAATACGAGCAAAAGAGAGGCGTCTCTATCTATCGCTCTGGAAATCGATTTACGGTTTATCTAAAAGCTCTGTTTTCTTATAGGCGCTATCAAAAAACTCACGAAAAACCAAGTTTGGTTATCGATGAGATGAATACTATCCCGTTTTTTGCTGGCGCATACGTCAAGGCATCTCAAAAAGTACTCCTGTCATACCAGCTAGCTCGCGAAGTCTGGTTTTATCAGATGTTACCCGTTCTCTCCCATATTGGCTTTGTTATCGAGCCACTATATCTAGCGCTAGTTGCAAAACTCTATCCTACAGTTCTTACCGAATCATTAAGCTCAAAAAGAGACATGGAAAAATACGGTCTGAAAAATATCAAAACTTTTTCGATAGGTATGGCACTTGAACCCTTAAAAACTCTAAAAACAAAACCAGCCAGTCCCGTCGTCTTATCGCTCGGCGCCGTACGCCCTATGAAACGCACGATCGATGCCGTAAAGGCCTTTGAAGAGGCGCACTCCATAAACCCCGACCTAAAAATGATTATCGCTGGAGACGTCTCTGGGGGATACGGCGATAGCCTAAAAGGCTATGTTGCAAAATCTCGTTCTAAAGCAAATATTGAGATCCTCGGTCGTGTATCATCTGAAAAGCGACTAAAATTGATGCGTGAGGCTGGCGTCATACTCGTCACGTCAATAAAAGAAGGCTGGGGACTAATCGTTACCGAGGCAAATAGTCAAGGAACCCCTGCTGTTGTTTATGACGTTGATGGACTGCGCGATAGCGTCAGACACAAAAAAACCGGTATAGTATCAGCCAATAATGACCCGCTGGCTCTTGGGCGAGCAGTGGTTGATATCTTGGCGGACCAAACAGCCTACAAAAAAATCCGCCAAACTGCCTGGATATGGAGTAAGCAGTTTACGTTCGAAAAATCTTATCGTGATTTTTGTAAAAAAGCTAATATACCACTATAGTCGTTGACTATATATTACGTTTATGTTTATATAGATAAGAAAACTAAATAGTTGACACAGATACTCATGAACATCACTAAGCCAAACCACAAGAAACGTAACATTATTATAATTTTTGCGGTCATTTTACTGCTCGGAATCGCCGCATATAGCGCAGTCGCCTACGCTCGAGGATATTGGCCATTCCTGCTCGCTTCAAACACCCAGGATACTAAAGACACAGAGTCGAAGATCGATTACAAAAAACCAACTACCGAGCAAATAAAAGCTGGAAACCAAACCAAGGATCAGTTCCTCGAAAAAGAAACCGAGGCCTCAAAACAGCAGGCCAAAGCGACGGGGACAGAAACCAAACAACCCGCCAAGACCAATACGTCTGTTCTCATGTCATCTCTCAATCTGAATGGGTCTAGCCTGTCGGCGCGGACAATCATCCAAGCAATAGATTCTAATGGAACATGTAAATTTGCTCTAACAAAACCAGGTCAAAAACCAATCGAATTATCAGCTGGGACACAAACTCAAGCCTCCTATTCGGTGTGTCAAGGATTTGACATCGAAACAGCCAGTCTAGCGCGTGGTGAATGGAAGGTTTCAATTACATACACAGGGTCGGCTGGTCAATCAGGTTCCGCAGAAAAAACGGTAACTCTCCCATGAAACACGGCTTAAAAATCACCTCTTTGCTGGTCGCTACATTTATAACTAGCGTTTTTTGTGCAGTGCCAGTTGTGACAGCTATAGACGCTCGTACTTTCAATCCCGGGAACATCATTGATGATGTGAACTTTACCAACACAAACACCATGACCGTTGGGCAGATACAATCGTTTCTCGAGAGTAAAATGCCCAACTGTGATATCAACGGTGTCGAAAAAGCTGGCGGTGGCTCGTCCTCTTTGACTAATCGGCAATGGATAGAGCGACGATACGGGCTCGCGCCGCCCTACCGATGTTTGCGTGATTATCGAGAAAATCCAGAAACTAGCCAAAATAACTACGGCAAGATTAACACACCAGCAGGAGCCTTGAGTGCCGCCGAGTTGATTCATATGTACTCACTCAGGTTTGGTATCAACCCTCAAGTACTTATTGTCACTCTCCAAAAAGAAAATGGTATGATTACCGACAATATCCCTGTTCCTCGCCAGTACCAGCAAGCGATGGGATTTGGATGTCCCGATCATGTCGCGCCTGGACAGCCAGCGTGCGACCCTAAATACAACAGCCTATCAAATCAGCTGTATCAAGCTGCGCGACACTTTAGGGGCTACATGGAAAGACAGCCGGGTTGGTATGTACCTTATGTTGTTGGCAACAATACAATTCTCTATAACCCAAATGCCAGCTGTGGCTCAAGCAATGTATTTATTCAAAACGGTGCAACTGCGGCTCTTTATTCCTACACGCCATATCAGCCAAATCAATCGGCTCTCAACGCTCAGTATGGTCTAGGTGACGCCTGCGGTGCCTATGGTAATAGAAACTTTTATCTGTATTTCAATGATTGGTTTGGCTCAACACAATCACCGCCATCGCGCACCTGGTCAATGCTTGATCAAGGACAGGTTATCTCTGGCTCTAATCACAGGACAAATACAATTACAATGACACCTGGAAGCACTACCACGCTATATATCAAGGCGAAAAACACCGGAAACCAAGTCTGGTATAACGGCAACACGACCCTTGCGACGTCGCGTCCAGAAAATCGACCGAGCGCCTATGCCAACACATCTTGGCCTGGCACAAATCGACCAGCCCAGTTACTAGAACCACGCGTTAAGCCTGGAGAGACCGGGACGTTTATGTTCTCGATAACTGCCCCAAACAACTTCACTAAGTCGCGTGAGTATTTTAACATTGTTCACGAAGGCATAGCCTGGGAAAATGATATCGGACTTTACTTTGACATATCAGTCACCACGCCAAAGGATAATTCATATAACGCCCGCATCATATCCAACAAGTTATACCACGACCCTGCCCTGACAAAACCACTCGGCTTTGCAGACGGTCGCGTTCGAACTGGCCAGACAATCTATGGAGAGCTCGTATTCCAAAATACTGGTGGCGCAACCATGACAAACTCAGTTGTTAAGCTCGGTACATTCTCGCCCGTCGACCGATCAAGCGCCTTTCGAAGCGAATTATGGTTATCGTCAACTCGAATCGCCAGTTTGATTGAGTCATCTGTTAAGCCAACCGAAATCGGTCATATGCGTTTCTCATTTACTGCACCGGCACCAGGCTGGTACGACGAGACTTTTGCTCTGGTCGCAGAAGGCATAACCTGGATGCCAAGTACAAGTATGTCATACAGGATGGAAGTAACGCCAAACTACAGCTCAAATATGACATCTGGCCAAGCAATCGCAACCGGAACACAAATTATGAGCAAAAACCTCAAATATCGCCTGATTATTCAGCCCGACGGCAATATGGTTCTTTATAGCAACTCAACCCCTATATGGCACACTCACACAGCAGGTGCGGCCGGCCCTACCCTCGTTATGCAGTCAGACGGCAATCTAGTTCTCTATGCAACCGGCACAAAACCAGTCTGGAACTCTCAGACCGTTACAGGACAACACTCGATGCTCCAGCTTCAGGAGGACGGTAACCTAGTTATGTACGCCAGCGGAAATATACCTAGATGGTCAACTAATACGAGTGGTCGCTAGTAAACGATTACTATTTGATTATACTTTCAACGATTGATTCAGCCGAACGATAAGTGTCGTCCCAAGTGAGTGGAGTGCGGTCATGAAGCTTTTTCTCACGACTGATGCGATATTTGTCATCCATCATTTTGACAATTGCCTCAAGACACTCGTCAGCACTATATGGCGAGAAATAATCAGCGTACTCACCAACCACCTCAGGTATCGACGAGGAGTGCGATGCCACAGTTGCCTTGCAGTGATGAGCCGCTTCGGCTACAGGCAGGCCCCAACCCTCATAATATGAAGGAAAGACAAAAAACTTACAGTTTTTATACATCCAAGCCAGCCCTTTGTCGTCTATATCGTTTCGAATGGTAATTTTTTTGTTAACACGATCGTCATGGACTAATTGATAATAGATATCTCCAGTCAGCCAACCGATTCGTCCGACAATATATAGATGGGGTAAATCAATTCCACGCTCATAGGCGAGACAATACACCTGGTAGAGCAAAACCGGATTCTTGCGTACCTCGAGCGTCCCAACATTTAGGATGTATGGTTCATCGACAATTCCATCTGGCCTAACTAGTTCTTTTTCATTAATATCCTCGCCGAGAATCATAACTCCAGTCTTGGCGCGATTCTTTATGTTAAAGTCTTTTACAAACCTCTCGTAGTCTCGTCGGGTAGCTTCCGATATAAATAATAGAGCATCGCTTAGCTCACAAATCGCACGAACATAGCGTGGGAATCGCTCATGCTCAACTTCTGCGGTATGTGCACGATCGTAAACAGGAATAAAATCATTTATGTTGTGAACGATTTTGATACCAACCCGCTCTTTGGCTTCTGATACTGTGCTTACGTAGTGAGGCTTGTCCCAGTGCGCACCATAAACCAGCAGCACATCGTCAGATTGAAAATCAAACGGCACATCCTCGGGCTGAAATGTATGCATCTTGCTCTGTTCACTCTGGCTTCGGATACCCTTTAGGCGTGAAACCCCGTGACGCGCAACCTTTGATACGATAGGTGGTACGAGAGCTCTTGTTGCACGCTTTGCATGATGAAGCGCTCGAGATGCCCCCCTAGGACCAGAAGCACCGCCGGTTTCGCCAGCTTCTGTATGATCTGGATAAAGCAGGTCGTCTATACTAGTCAGCTGATAAAACCGCCTATCTTGTTCACTAAAATAGCAAAATACCGTATCAGACCGATCAGCGTATCGCACCGCCATCTCATACACAACCCGCTGAATTCCGCTAAGGTTCCCTCGCCAGACCGTCAGGTCGGTAACATCTACCACTCTCCTCACCGCGCTACTTCTCCTTTCTATCGGACTTTCCTTCAACTCCCTTAATTAAATCAGCTAGCGTCTTTTTATCCTTTTGTGATAAATCGTCTTTTTCAGACTCCAGACAACCACCAGCCAACCAGCGATATGTCTCAGCCAGCAACTCATCGGTTGTTTTACAATTCTCGGTGATACATAGTACCGGAATAGATAATGTTGAAACTGTGTCTATTCGTAACGACCTTTCAAGCGACTCCTGACCATCACAATCTACATATAGGTCTGAGCGCATGAGCACCGAAGCATACTCGTGGTCAGTTAGTTTCTCAGCTATATCAATCGGACAATCATCAATTATTGATCTTGCTGTTTCATTGATAGCGCTTCTTGAAATGACTTTTACCTCTACACGAGACATGTCGATCTCGTTGGTTAGCGTCTTTAGGTATAGGGCGCTTTCTTTGTCACGATCACCGCCATCCATAGAAAGTGTTATCCGGCTACTAGCCGACATGCGACGACTTTGACGGTATGGAAGCTGTGGAACGTCAGTAGAAAAGCTAGAGTCGTGTTTATATATGTCGACAAAGCCAATAGAGCGATCGACAACATCACCAGCTGATAAATTACTACGATGACTGCGCGTCATATAACCCTCTTCGGCTAATTTATCAAGGGCAACATCGATATCGTTTTTTCCACATAGGAACAAACCAGGTGCACCAAGAGCCGCTAGTACAGTGAGCATTGAACGATCCGCTCCGTCATAAATATAAATAACCGCATCGTATTTATCATATTTCTCTTGATCGAGCTCTAGGATGTTGTATGTTCTCGTGACAAACGATATCGTGCTAGGACGAACTATCTTATCCCAGGAGGTCATTTCGTAGTAATAGTCTACCTGATAGTTCTCAGCAAGCTTTAGATACTGATTCGTAGCCCATAGTCCAGCCTCACTCGTACCGCAAATGTGCGGCGCAACGATTGCAATGCTTGGCTTAGATTCATCGTCAATCTGGCTAGACACTTGCCCATTTAGCATGTGATCACGAATAATCGTCGCCGTATTTTCCCACGTGTAGCGCTCCTGGATTGCCTTATAGTAACTCTTCTTTTTCTTACAGACCTTTTCGTCTGCGTGCACCATACTATATATTGCCTCTACCGCCTCATCGATTGAGTATGGTGAGAACATGAAGTAGGCATCCTCCGATATTTCCCTAAACACGGCAATATCAGAGCAGGCAACAAGCTTGTCCGCATCCATCGCCTCAAGCACCGGCATGCCCAATCCCTCATATTCGCTCGGGAACAGCACCCCTTCGGAGTGGGTGTATAGCCACCACAGTTCATCATCGCTGACATTGTCGGTAAATATAATGTCATCACAGATACTGCGCAGAGACTTCTTTTGTTCATCGTTAAAATACGAGGTTATTACCAGTTGGTAGGCGTGATTGTGCTCAACATTAAATTTATTGAATGCTTTAACACCAAATTCATTATTCTTTCGTGGATCACCACCCGTCGGCATGAGAATAAACGGTCGGTCAATCGGTAAAGTGGGCTTTGACTCATGGCGAGTTTCAACGCTTTGATTAGATGCACCGAGGATATTGACTATTTTGTCCGCAGAAAAACCTAGGAAATTAGTTAGGTCGTTTGCCACTGTCTCAGAGATCGCAAACACCATATCGGCCTGATACAGTACCGAAAACCTAGTAAAGAACTGTTCCGACGCTCCATAGCCAAGATACTTCCTGACGTACATCAGCGGAATAAGATCATAGTAGATCAGCGACTTGTGCGCAGTAGTCGGAAATACTGGGCAAGCTTCATCAAGAAACAGCGAAGTAATCATAAAAGACACTTTTGCGCCGGGAAATCCTCTGTTTAGATACTCGTCAATAATGGCCTGGTTCCGCTTCTGACCCTTGGTTATTGAACTCAAATCTTCATAGTTAGGGACATCAAGAGCAAGAAAAGTAGCCTCGACTCTTTTTAGGCCTTCTACAAAATCTTTCAACTCATCGCTATATGGTAACCGGCTATTAAATAACAGCTTGATATCTGGTGTATTCGTCATGAGCTTATCTGAACCACACCACGCCTCTAGCGTTCGCGCCGTATACTTGCCCATACCACGATGCCACGCCTTTGTCTGCAAAAGTTGACAATCAATAATAAAGACTTCGCGTTCCGAACTGCTCATCGTTTTACCACTTTCTTTATGACACGCTTCAACCTTCGATATACAGCAAAACCAACCCGGCGTGGGTGCCATCTGTTTAGCTTGCCAGCGTTAGTGTATCTTTGTGCCAAACTAAACCATACTCGTGAATCGTAACCTTCGTCCTCCTCGCCGTCTAGCTGAGGACGGATGTTCTCATAGTCAGTCGCTGGCAGAAGCTTGCCTTGTGTAAATAAATCAACCTTTTTTGCAGCTATCTTCGCCATTTGTCTCATCCTAATCGAATCAACCTCGTTAGCTGGTCTTTCCTCAAGCGTCTCCTCAAGATCGCGGATTTTATCTTTCAAAAAGGTGACGCGCTGATGCAAGAAATTAATCTCTTCCCAGACATTCAATGTCACTACATACGGACCATACACCACCCGACCAACTTGGGGTAGTTTATCGCCATAATAATTCTTATCAGCATAATAGTGGTTCTTGCCATCGGAGTATACGAGTTCGTACTGAATCGATTTAGCATAGTCATCAATACTAGCCACACCGTCGGTCGCAACACAAATAATATGTGGTCGAACCTTGTCCCAGTCACAACCTCTCAGTACTTCAAGTTCTTTTTTGCCTGCATTTACCTTGAGGATGTCTATTTCGCCCAGGTTATGAGATGAGATAATCTCACCGAGTGTCGTAACCTTGACTTTATATTCTGTAGTATAGCTAGCTAAGTCCCCCTCACCCAAGCGCTCACGGTAAATAATTTCACCAGACGACTTATCGCTCAAAAAACCATGTATGATTAAGTCGCGACTTCGGTATTTTTTCAGTAACCCCTCAAGTCGTCCACTAGGAGTAACATCAATCCCACTCCAGCCACGGTCGTAAAAGAATCGTGTTGCCGAAGAATATGCTGGATGACCAGCTCCAACATCTACATAAACTCCGTTATTTTTATCCCCCAGCAAAGAGTCTAGTATTATGTCCTCTCTGTTGGGAGCATAAGATATGGTATAGGCATTAATCGGTCGTATATTTCTCATAATCACTCTTTGACAGAAAACGTAACAGGCGGGTTAATCAGATATGGCGTTTTCATCTCCTTAAACACATCAAACGTCTTGGCCTCTTCCCACCACTCAGCGACTTCTGTGCCATTCTTGTAAATAACAGCTGGCTCGATAACATAAGTACCAGTGTTAAATACGTTTGGAACCTCGAAGCTAACTGTTATCTTGTCGCCAGCCTTCATCTTGAGTGGCTCATGATTTAATATGACACTATTTGTTCCTAGGATGTGTTGCTCAGCAGTAGATTTAATCATAAAACCCGGCACCGCATCAGGAACGTCTTCGTGAGCGATCAGCGTATAACTGAAGCTAACCGTTGGGTGAGTGTCGGTGTAGCGCTTGGCACTTGTTTTGATATTGTCCATCGTAACGACCTTGGTTCCCCAGCGCGAATTTTTGGCTTGCTCATCATCACCAGAATCTTGGTTAATAAACATTTTTGTATACATAGAAGCAATTTTTGAAGCACGACCAATCTCGACAACTTCGCTATCCTCAATCAAAACCGCACGGTCACAGTATTCGCGCACCGCATTCATATCATGCGTGACAAAAACAACCGTCGTGTTACTTGCTTTTAGTTTGCGAAAATAATCAAAACACTTCTTCTGGAAGTCGGCGTCCCCAACCGCAAGCACCTCGTCGATCAAAAGTACATCTGCTTGCGCACGAGTTGCCACCGAAAACGCCAATCGTACCTGCATACCGCTTGAGTAGTTCTTGAGCTTTTGGTCCATGAAACGCTCAAGCTCTGCGAACGCCACAATATCGTCATACATATCAGCTATCTCAGCTCGAGTAAATCCGAGTAGCGCACCGTTTAGATAAACATTCTCCCTGCCCGTCAACTCTGGATTAAACCCTACACCCAGTTCGATAAACGGCACCAGCTTTCCTTCGATCCTAACACTACCACTTGTCGGTTGGTAAATTCCAGCCAAAATCTTGAGTAGAGTACTCTTACCGCTCCCATTGCGTCCTAAAATTCCGAAAAACTCACCCTTTTTTATCTCAAGTGATATGTTTTTGAGCGCCTGCTGATGCTCAAAGCCTCGTCGGTGTGAGCGCAACATGCCTGTAAACGCTTGTTTAATCGAGGTTTTTTTCTCGTGAGGCAATACAAATGATTTACTGACATTTTTTACCGAAACTACCGCCGTGCTTTCATGCTTTTTTCGCTCAGCCATCTAGATATCCTCCGCAAACCTATCTTGTCGCGCGGTAAAGAACTTCCACGCACCAATCGCAATCACAATCACCAAACCAACCGGTACTAGCCTCATCAATTCATTACCATAAACGGTCCCTACAGTTTGGGTTTGAGGCGTTATCATAACGTAGCGTATGTCCTGAATAATCTGAGCAACCGGGCTAAGTAGCAGTATCTTCGCTGCTCCAGCTGGTAAAAGTGTAATCGGATACAGAATCGGCGTGGCATAAAAGAATCCTTGCATAAACACTTCCCAGATATAATTCATATCCCGTAGTCTCACAAATACTGCACTCAACAGGAAGGCAACTCCAATCGATAGAATGAACAGCTCGATGATCAAAAGAGGTAGCCAGACAATCGGTAGAGTCAGTGGCACCTTATTAATAACCATAAACAAGCCAACAACCAACAGGTTGATAAATAGGTTTATGAGCGCAGAAAGCGAACCGGCCAGCACGATCACGTATTTCGGAAAGTTTATCTTTCGGATCAGATCGCCCTTGCTGACGATAGCAGCGACTCCACCATTGGTCACCTCTGCAAAATAGTTCCATAGAACGATTCCGAGCAAGAGATAAACCGGCATATGATCAATGTCATGACCAATTTTCAAAAACTTAACAAAGATAAAGTATAAAATAACAAACAGTGCAAGTGGCCTGAGCAGCGACCACACATACCCGAGTACAGACCCTTGATAACGTAGTTTAAAATCGGTTAACACTAGCTCGCGAAGTAGGATAGTAGAATGACTAAGCGAGGATTTACTTCGTAGTTTTGTTCCCATAATCTCTGTCTATTATACGATATCGAGGACCTAATCACCAGCCTGACCAGCACCCGAGACAACACCACCACCTACATTTACACTGCCATGGAAGCCAGCGTCACCGAAGGAGAATATACCTCCGTCACTTGCTACCATCCAGTAGCCGTTACCAGATGTGGTTTTAATAATACTTACAATCGGCTTATTTAATTTTATATTCCCAGTCGAACCATGGAAGCCAGCGTCACCGAAGGAGAATATACCTCCGTCACTTGCTACCATCCAGTAGCCGTTACCAGATGTGGTTTTAATAATACTTACAATCGGCTTATTTAATTTTATATTCCCAGTCGAACCATGGAAGCCAGCGTCACCGAAGGAGAATATACCTCCGTCGCTTGCTACCATCCAGTAGCCGTTACCGCTTGGTGTTGCCGCCATGCCAACGATTGGTTTATTGAGTGTTATATTCCCAGTCGAACCATGGAAGCCAGCGTCACCGAAGGAGAATATACCTCCGTCGCTTGCTACCATCCAGTAGCCGTTACCGCTTGGTGTTGCCGCCATGCCAACGATTGGTTTATTGAGTGTTATATTCCCAGTCGAACCATGGAAGCCAGCGTCACCGAAGGAGAATATACCTCCGTCGCTTGCTACCATCCAGTAGCCGTTCTTATTTGGAACTGATGCTATGTCGACAATTGGGCGTGTCAGTGAGCTTGTCACCGAACCCTTGCATACTGCTGACCCAAAGCAGTAGACTTGACCGGTTTTAGACGCCATCATATATCCCCGACCCTTTGCTCCAGGTGGAATATGAATATTCTGCCTTAGTGGTGGTGGCGTTACGTTACCAGTTAGCCTATCGTCGCCATGGAACATCGGCCAACCAGCGTTACCAAGTTGCGCCTCAACAGCTGTAGAAAACTCATATCGATCAACTATACCGGTACCATTTGGTCGGGTTCCAGCTATCACTATATCTAGCTTACCGTTGCCATCAATATCACCTATATACGGGCTATTCTGATACGACGCCACGCCTTGTCGTATACCCCAGAGCAGTCCACCGCCGTTACCGCTATAAGCAAACACGCCACCCCCGGTTGGCACGAGTATATCCTGTCGGCCATCGTTATTTAGGTCTGCCAAACTGACTTGTCCTAGCACGATACCACCAGCACTCGATCGTGGAAAACCAGCCACCATCGCACCATTACCTTTGATGGCCCATATTTTTCCTGCTTGAGGCCCCTGCCAAGTTCCTATCACGATATCACGCACACCATCACCATCGACGTCACCTAGAGCAGGAGAAGCGAGCGTTTGCGCACCGAGATCCTTTGACCACTTTAGTTGCCCGTTCCTTAGGTTGAGGACAAATATTTTAGTTGAATCTCTCGCTCCACCCGGCTGACTAGCCCAATAGTTACCAGTGCCAAAAATAACCTCAGGATTACCGTCGCCGTCAATGTCACCAACAACTGGAGATGAGCGAACCATTTCGTCCACCCTGTACTCCCAGATTACCGAACCCTCTCCAGTAACAGCACGAACCATTCCGCCCCTATGATCGACGACTCCACCAGGAGTTGAGTCGCCACCCATAATGATATCGGTTACTCCGTCACCGTTTGCATCAGCAAGGGCTGGCGTAGCAAACTGGGTGTCGTCCCAGTACATTGGCCAACCTACATTTTGGTTACCGTCTGGGTTGATTGACCAAGAACGAAGACCGAGCGTTCCAAACGCAATATCTGGTTGGTTGTTATTATTTGTGTCGCCAATCACAGGCGAGGACTGAACGCCTGATATACAGTTTATTGAGCCATCAAACGTTGGTGTATACCTCTTTATACTACCGTTGATGGCAAACCGATACATACCACCGCCGCTGCAGTGATCGGTGTCCGACGTTCCTGATCCGATAAAAATATCTAACTTACCGTCTCCGTCAACATCAGCGCTACTCGCCGATGAGTTAATCGGACGAACGGTTGGTTGAGGCCAGTTGGGTGTGTAGTTGCCTGTGTCGCCGTTTAAAATATAGACTTGACCATTGTGTGCCCCAAAAATAATATCTTTTGATCCACCGTCAAAATTTATTGGCATAGGAGAAGACTCTCGTATAACAGCTCCTGGCAAATCACGAGACCACTTAAGGCTGGGCGCTGCCGCCGACACGTGATTGCTAGTAAGTAGCGACAAAGCACCCATCAGTCCAACTGCTAGTGATATTTTTCGTATCATGACCACCCCTCACTGAAATAATTAATTAGAAACCCCCTTTTGATGGCCAAGAGACCACCAGTATACACCTCAGACACAGGCCCCAGTGCCCCTTCTTTCATAATAGACCCCTATTTCTTGTGTTTTCTTAATTATATCTAACTATACTGTAAATATGTATACTAGACTACAAGACTATGGATAAATTACGTGTTTTATTTGAAGCTGGCCCGATGGTAGATAAGCATAAAACTGGTGTCGGATATTTTGTTGACTACCTCATCCAGTCACTCGCTAAAACTGATAGTGTTGATCTCACTGGGTATTATTTTGATTTTCTCGGAAAAAATAAAACACCTACGCCAACCCTAAAAAACACTCGTTTTGAAAGAATCTCTCTAATCCCGGGAAAGACCCTTTCGGTAACTCGTCGGCTAGGCTGGCAGCCTCCTCTTAGTTTTTTTACAAAAACCAGCAATTATCACGTGACGCTTTTTACTAATTATGTCTCTCTCCCAACTTCACCATATTCAAAAGTCGCCTTGATTGTATACGACCTAGGGTTCATAGACCACCCAGACTTTACCGAGCAAAAGAATCTTGCCTACCTAGAGTCATTTTCAACCAAATCTATTCAATCCGCTGACCTGATTATTACAATTTCAGAGTTTACAAAAAAACGAATTAAGGAATTATTCCCGTCCATAACCTGCCCTATAGTTGTTACGCCGATCCCTCCAGTGTCACCCCCTCCGTATCCCGTAGAGAAAGAGCCGTCGATACTCAAAAAATTTTCGCTCACTAAACATAAATACATTCTCTATCTCGGTACAATCGAACCCAGAAAAAATCTAAAAAATCTAATCATCGCCTATTCTCATTTGCCAGAAAAAATTAGGTCCACTCACCCTCTCGTTCTCGCTGGAGGCAAAGGCTGGAAAGATGAAGAGATTCGTCAGGCTATATCAGACTATAAATCAAAAGGCTACAACATCATAACCACAGGCTACATCACCGACAAAGAAAAAGCTGTTCTATACAAAAATACCGCCTGCTTCACTCTGCCTTCACACTACGAGGGGTTTGGCATGCCTATCCTCGAAGCTATGCAATACTCCATACCAGTTGCCATAAGTGATATCCCTGTGTTTCACGAGGTAGCAGGCCAGGCCGCCGTCTACTTCAATCAAGACGACCCCGACTCAATCGCAACCGCAATCAGTAAACTACTAGACGACGCCAAGCTTAGACAGAATCTCGCTCGACATCAGAGTAAAGAACTCGCTAAATACAGCTGGAAATCAAACGCTAATCTTGTTATTAAGGCATTTCAGGCTCTCATTGACAAAAAATAGCCCAGCCATTTGGCACTCACTACAGTTACGCTATACTAGTAGATAGACTTTACTAATGGAGTACATATGTCCGAAAAAATTATCGTTACTGGTGTAAATGGATTTGTTGGCGAACATGTCGTCGACACATTTAAGGAAGATGGGTTTGAGGTTGTCGGTATAGGCTCTGACAATAACCCAAACGAAAAAGTTGCCCATAAATTAGATACTTATGTGTCGTGTAACCTTCTTGATGTCGACTCAGTAAATAACATAGATCTAAATAACGCCCGTGCAATTATTCATCTCGCTGGCTTGTCTGCTGTAAGTCGATCATTTGACCAAGCTCAACGATATATCTCTGACAATGCTGTTATGACCTACAACCTGCTAGATCATGCAAAAACTAGCAATATGCAGGGCCGCGCTATTGTTGTAAGTAGTGGCGCTCTATACGATCCAAACCAACCACTACCGATAAGCGAAGAGTCAGCTACTAGCCCAACTTCACCATACGCAATCGGTAAACTAGCCAGTGAGCATGTCGTTGATTACTTCCGTAATCGCGGTCTAGATGCTGTTATTGCTAGACCCTTTAATCATATCGGGCCGGGCCAGAAGGAAGGCTTCATCCTGCCGGATATCTACGCCCAACTATCTTCCGTTGGTAGCGGCGGTGAAATACAGGTCGGAAATCTCAATACAAGACGCGACTATACCGACGTACGTGATATCGTCGCCGGATACAAAGCCCTTGCCCTTGCCGACTCCCTCGATCACAGGCTTTACAATATCTGCTCAGGCAAGAGCCTATCGGGCAAAGACATTCTCGCACTCGTCGAAAGAATAGGGAACTACACCGACATAAAAGTATCGATTGACCCTTCAAAAATTCGCCCATCAGACATCATGGACATATACGGCGATTCATCGAGGATCCGTAAAGAACTCGGTTGGCAGCCTCAATATGATATTGAGCAGACGATTGCTGACTTTATAGCAGACTCGTCGCGCGACAAATAAAGCCTCATAACCAAATAAATAAGGACACCTGCTGGTGCCCTTATTTATTGTTAGTAATCGAATTACCCTTCGCGCTCTAGATCGTGTTCAACCATCAACTTAACAAGTCCAGGGAAGTCTACTTGACGCTCCCAACCAAGCTCTTTTTCAGCTCGTGATGGATCACCGAGGAGTAGATCTACCTCTGCAGGGCGGTAAAAATCAGGGTTGATCTTGATACGAACAACACCGTTCTGATCAACACCCTCTTCATTTTCGCCTTCACCACGCCAAGTTAATTCCATCCCCACTTCCTTAAAGGCGAGTTCACAAAATTCACGAATTGAGTGTGTCTCACCTGTTGCAAGAACGTAGTCATTTGGCGTATCCTGCTGAAGCATCCGCCACATTCCTTCTACGTAATCACCCGCATACCCCCAATCACGCATCGCATCTAGATTACCAAGCTCGATATACTCCTGCTTACCGTGCTTGATGCGAGCTACCGCCTGGCTGATCTTCCTTGTCACAAACTCAGGACCGCGTCGCTCGCCTTCGTGATTAAACAAGATACCACTAACCGCAAACATATCGTAGCTTTCGCGGTAGTTCTTTGTTATCCAGTAGCCATAAAGCTTAGCGACACCGTATGGACTACGCGGGTGAAAGGCTGAGCTCTCGTTATAGCCCGCCTCTGGACGGTTGTAGGCCGTACCGCCGAACATCTCTGATGTCGACGCCTGATAGAAGCGGGTTGTTTTTTCGAGACCCGCCATTCGAATCGCCTCAAGCACTGACAAGACAGCCTTGCCAGTAACATCAGCCGTCATCAATGGGTTTCGGAACGAATAACCAACGTGGCTAATTGCTGCTAGGTTATAGACTTCATCAGGCTTTATCTCCTGGATCGCCTTTGTCATCGCCGAGATATCCGTCAAATCTGCTAGTACAATTTTGACATACGGAAACTCTTTGGTAACCGCCTGATAACGTGGGTGGCTAGCTTCAAGCTGTCCGCGAAGCGTACCATACACCTCATAGCCTTTTTCGTGAAGAAGCTTCGCAAGATGCCCAGCATCCTGTCCCGCAATACCTGTAATAAGTGCACGTTTTACTTCTGACATATCTCTCCTCTAAATTATGCGCTTAATCTGACACTCATTATACACTGTTATGGCACTGCTTTTAACTTAAGCTACAATATAATATGCATGAAACTTCTCGAGTACGAAGCAAAGCGCATTTTACGTAAATACGACATTCTAACACCAACAGAGGTGGCACTTGTTTCACCTGGTGAAAAATATGAAATAGACCCTCCCCATCCGCTAGTCATAAAATCTCAAGTTCCAGTTGGAGGGCGAGGCAAAGCGGGAGGAGTTTTACTCGCAAAAGACAGACCCAGCCTAGAAGAAGCGATAAACAAAATCGCTAACACTAGAATTCAAAATTACCTGCCAAACAAGATTCTGATCGAAAAAGCCCTGGATATAGATCGCGAACTCTATCTATCGCTCACCATCAACAGCACCACCGTAGCGATAGATGTTCTCGCACATCCTAGCGGTGGAATTGAAGTGGAGTCTCAAGATAATTTTTCTACCCTAAATACCGATAGACCATTTAGTGTCATAGGTGAATCTCTAGCGGAAATATACCATCTCGAGAGTCATGCTTTTGCCCTAGCCGAACTTATAGAAAATCTCTATCGGTGTTTCATTAAAAATGACATGACCCTACTAGAAATCAATCCACTTATTCTAACCAAGCAAGGCAATCTAGTCGCGGGTGACTGCAAAGTAACACTCGACGACAATGCGCTATTTCGTCACCCCGACTGGAATTTTGAAGATAAGCCGGCTAACAAAAACTTTGTATATCTCGACCCAGAAGGCAAAGTGGCTACAATTGCCAACGGCGCTGGCCTAGCGATGGCAACGGTTGACGCCATAAAATCCGCCAACCTATCACCAGCTAACTTCCTCGATCTAGGAGGCAAGACGACGACTGACGATGTCATCAAAAGCTTATCTCTAGTTACACAGCTTCCGAATATAGAAGCGATTATCGTCAATGTTTTCGGTGGAATAGTGCGTTGTGATGACGTCGCTAGCGCTATCATCCAAGCCAAAAAACACTTCGAATATCTCCCGAAGCTATATGTCCGCCTCAGTGGAACTGGTAGTAAAGAGGCTTTTGCTATACTTGGTGACGAAGATTTAGTTCTATGTCCCGACCTGTCGGTGTGTATCCAAGGAATCCAGCATGGATAAGTACATATTTACTGGAAAAAGTGTCATAATCCAAGGTATCACCGGCGCTCAAGGGTCGTTTCACGCCCGCAACATGATTAAATATGGAACAAACATAGTTGCCGGCACATCGCCCAAAAAAGCCGACACAACTATCAGCGGCATACCAGTTTACGCCTCAATTTCAGCTATCCAAAAAGACATGTCTGTTGATATATCCATAATATTTGTGCCAGCCAGATACGCCAAAAATGCAATTATCGAAGCAATCAACGCTCACATCTCGCTAATTATTTGCATCACCGAGCATATTCCAGTTCACGATATGTTGCAAATATCACAACATATACAGGGAAGTGACTCTATTCTCATCGGACCAAATTGTCCTGGCGTGCTCATTCCTGGCGTTCATTCACTCGGTATTATTCCAGCTCAGCTAGCAACTTCAGGTGACACCGCAGTCGTTAGTCGAAGTGGTACCCTTACTTATGAAACCGTCAACCTCTTAACTAAAGCTGGCTTTGGCCAGAAATACATCATCGGTATTGGCGGAGATATGATTCGAGGAGCCAGCTTTGTCGACTGCTTAGAGATGTTTGAAGGTGACCCAGACATAAAACGGATCGTTATGATTGGTGAAATTGGTGGTACCGAAGAAATTAAGGCATCTGAATATATCAAAAACCACGTCACGAAACCAGTTTATGCCCATATCACCGGTCACAGCGCTCCAGCTGGCGTCCAGATGGGCCATGCTGGTGCAATACTCAATAACAACTTAGAATCAGCAGACACTAAAACCGCCCATCTCAAGAAGTCAGGGGCAATAACAGCCAACAATATCGTCGAACTTATCAGTCTGATAAGGTAGTATACTAGTTGTATGACGAAAAAGCTTGTTTCCATCTTGATACCAGCCTACAACGAAGAAGAGGTCCTACCCCTTCTCTTTAAGCGACTCGACACGCTTGCCTCAGATAACTACGCTTATCGTTTCGAGTTTTTATTTATAAATGACGGCAGCCGAGACCGAACTCTTGAGATAATTCAATCTCAGGCAAAAAAAGATAAGCGTATTAGCTATGTCAATTTCAGCCGAAATTTTGGCAAAGAAACAGCCATGCTTGCAGGGTTTGACTATGCCAAAGGAGATGCGGTTGTTAATATAGACGCTGACCTTCAAGATCCACCCGAGCTGATAAATGAGATGCTCAAATACTGGGAAGAGGGCTATGATGACGTTTACGCCCGTCGTCGTACGCGAGCTGGCGAAAGTTGGCTCAAAAAAATCACCAGCCAAACCTATTACCGAATCCTCCAAAACTCAACTCGTATTCCAATTCAGATCGATACTGGCGACTTTCGCCTGATGAGTCGTCGATTTGTTGATGCCCTACAGGAGTTTCGCGAATCAGAACGCTACACAAAGGGTATGTATAGCTGGGTAGGATTCAAGAAAAAGGAAATCCTCTACGACCGAGACCCGCGAGCCGCCGGTACAACAAAATGGAATTATGCCAAACTAATCAATCTCGCTATCGATGGTATTACAAGCTTCACAACCGCACCGTTGAGAATATCCACCTATATTGGCGCAATTGTATCAGTAGTTGCCTTTTTCTATATCGCGTACCTACTAATTCGCCCATTCTTTGGCGTACCAACCGTACCGGGCTATTCGTCAACTCTTGCTGTCATCTTGTTTCTCGGTGGAGTTCAGCTACTCAGCCTAGGCATCATCGGTGAGTACATTGGTAGAATATTTAATGAAACCAAGCGCCGACCTCTGTATTTTGTCGAGGAATATCACGAAGCGCACCATGAAAAATAAGTCCCAGCTAATACGCTTTGGTCTGATTGGCATTATCAATACTGTACTTGATTTTGGATTGCTGTTTATACTCAAATCAATCGGCCTAATGGCCACCACGGCAAATATATTTTCGACAAGTATCGCATTCGTGTTCAGCTTCTTTGCCAACAAAAAATACACCTTCAGGTCATCGGGGACAAACATTGTCCGCGAAATGATCCTTTTTGTAGCTGTGACCCTATTTGGACTATGGGTACTACAAACTGGAGTTATCTGGCTCGTACTGCCCCACCTCAGTAAACTTTTAAGATCATCTGAGGTGGGGCTATTAGTCACTAAACTTATCGCGACTGCCGTATCGATGACTTGGAATTACATCCTTTACGACAAGTTAGTGTTTAAAAAATCCTAGCGCTTGTAGTCGTCCTGGAGGCGAACAATATCATCCTCATCTGACGGGTGTTCTGGGTCAGTATGCTGCCATATCTCTGCAACTAACGTAACGTTATTTGGTGCACCAACCAAACGGTGGCATTCCCCCGCCTCGAACTGCACAACATCACCCGCTTTTGCGAGAATTAGCTCACCAGGATTATCTGGATCTGTACTCTTGTAATATCCTCCATCATTGAGAAATACCCAGCGCTCGGCACGTCGGGAATGCACCTGCCAACTAAGTCGTTGCTCTGGCGCTACAAGCAGGATTTTTGGACTCAACTCTGCCTGAGGGTTTCCGAGCCTTGCCTGAACTGGATCTACACCCGGGAAAAACTCTTCCACAAAACGATCGCCGTCAGCGTAATCAAAGCGCACAAAACCACCCCACGGTCGGTTGACATCAACATCAGCAACCGTGTAGCCAGAGGCCTCCGCCGATTCAATAATTTCTTTCATTAGAACCTCTTTGTTTCGTTCCTCGGTTGATTTGAGTTGATCCATTCGCTGAGAAAATTCTGACATAGTCACTCCCTTCTTTTACTCTCCTTTTAGTATACCGTATACTAGAAATATGCATATTGCAATTGACGCTCGTATTATCGATTCTGGTACAGGCACTTATGTTGCTAAACTCTTGAAATATCTCCAGGAAATTGACCACGAAAACGACTATAGCGTATTGGTTCGTAAAAAAGACGAAAATTATTGGACACCAACTGCAAAAAACTTCACGGTCAGAGTAGCAGATTTTGATAATTACTCATTTGCCGAGCAGATTGGTTTTAAGCGATTTTTAGACAACCTATCACCCGACCTGGTTCATTTTTGTATGCCTCAGCAACCTCTGCTTTATAGGGGTAAGCGAGTTACAACAGTACACGACCTGACACTCCTAAAAACCTATAACTCGGATAAGAATTGGCTAATTTTTCACCTCAAGCAACTTGTTGGACGCTGGGTATTTAAGCGCGTTGCTACAATCAGCGATCACGTCATTGCAATCAGCCAAAATACCAAGAAAGAATATCAGGAGTTTACCCAGATACCAGACGATCGCATCAGTGTTGTCTACGAGGCCGGCGAAACTCACAAGGGTAAGCTCCGTAAGTATAACGTCCCCTACAAGCAATTTATCATGTACGTCGGTCAACAACCCGACTACAAAAATTTGCGTCGCCTAGCCGCGGCGCACCAAGAACTCCTAGACCAATACCCTGATCTTGGCTTAGTTTTTGTTGGCCGAATGAACGAAGACACGAAACGAAACCAAGCTCACTATAAAAAACTTGGCTACAAAAATATTCATTTCACTGGCTTTATCGAGGACGACCAGCGTGACTGGTTATTCAAAAAGGCCGAGGCGTATGTATTCCCATCTCTTATGGAAGGCTTTGGCCTACCGCCACTTGAAGCAATGGCCTATGGCACACCAGTCATCTCGAGTCGAGCATCTTGTCTACCAGAGATACTCGGTAACGCCGCCGAGTATTTTGACCCAACCGATGTGACCGATATGAAACAAACCATTGACCGCGTTCTTCGTTCGCCAGAACTACGTCAGGACATGGTAAAGCGTGGTTACGCACAGGTCGCACGCTACTCTTGGCGGCGCATGGCCGAAGAGACACATGCTATCTACCTGAAGGTTCTCGACAAACAACAATAGACCGTAGCAACATTTCCCACGGTCTATTTACTCACTAGTTACTGTCTGTAATTTTCTAAGCGCTTGCCTGAGCAATAATGATATGCCGGTCTCGCCCCTCCCCCTCTGAGTAAGTGCGTATGTCGCTATATTCGCTGGCGACACGATGAACAATTCGTCGATCAGCAGCATTGATGCGTGCTATGTGGCTATTACCAGTTGCTCGAACCTCTTCGATCCATCCACGAGCTTTTTCGGCAATCTTTTCTTCTCGCTGTTTTTTATAGTCAGCGATATCGACATTTACCCGAGTTAACGATGCGTCTTTGTTGCGAAGCGCTGTTGACACTAGATACTGTAGGCTTCGCAATGTTTCGGCATTACGACCAATCAGGATACTGTTTGAATCTGACGACTCTACATAAAGCTCAATAACATCGCCCTCGACACCGGCCTCTACATCAATATTCTCACCAAAAAACGAGATTATATCCTGAAGGAATGTCCTCGCAAACTCAATTGACTGCTGTTTATTCATCATACCTCCTTATCCCTTCGCCTTGATCCGCGTAATACGTGCTTCACTCGCCTTTTTCTTTCGCGATTCAGCCTTTGACTTTGATTGTTTCGCGGTCTTGCTTTCGATAATCTCGTCAGCAATCTCGTCCATCTCCTCAGTGTCCTTCTGGAGTAGGTAGTGTTGCTGAGCGGTAGCAACCAAGTTAGATACGGTGGTATATAGAGCTAGCGCACCTGGCAGATTAATCATGATAAAGAACATCATGATAGGCATAAATTTCACCATATTATTCATCATGGTCGTACTCATTTCACTCGGGTCAGACTCCTTACCAGAGGCGGCCTCAGCCATAATCTCACGAAACTTCTTTGGAGGTTTATTGTTTGTCGGCATTGTCTGCTTGCTCATTATGTACTGGGTCGCCGCCGAGATAAGCGCCAATACAAGAATCGCTATATTGAGCTTATTGTCAGAAAAAGCTGTTTTTGTCAGATCAATAAACCCAAGCATTGTGTGATTAAAGTTATCTGGGTTTTCAATGATCTTCTTTACAGCGTCAATCTGCTTGACGGCATCATAGGCAAAATATGCGACCTTGTCACGATGCAAGACCATCACCTGAATAACTTGATAGAGTCCGATAAGAATCGGTAGCTGAATAAGCAGAATTAAAATTGACCTAAATGGACTAATACCATATTTTTTGTAAAGCTCCATCTGCATAACTGCCTGAAGTTGCTTATCACCCTTCGCCTTATCCTTTATCTTAGCAAGCTCCGGCTGCATCTTGCGCATCATCTTGGTTTGATGAAGCTGTTTTTTGACAAGTGGATAGATTACGATACGAATCAAAATCGTAAATAGAATAATTGCAACACCGAAATCACCACCAGGAATAATGCTATAAAGTAGCATCAGGGCATTAAATATCGGTTTCACGACAATAGTTTCAAACATGTTTACTCCAGCTAAATAGTTTCTCCTAGTATACCACTAGTCAACCTCTGGTGCTACCAGCTAGAGAGCCTTAGCCTGAGAAAGTAAATCGCGAACAGCACTTTGAAGCTCTATATGCTCCGCCGACAACACTTCTCCATTAGTGACGATGATCGCAATATCATAAACACCGTTTAGACGTGGCAATTCGTGACGCATGATTTCATACAGACGACGCCGAATACGATTACGTCCTACAGCAGACTTATGAACCTTTTTACTAACAACAACCGATACACGAGGTAGTTTTCTATATGGGTTGGCGACAATTTTTAGCGTCATCAAACGAGATCGATAGGCGCTGGCATTTTTATATAAAAAACGCAAACTACCATGGCCGTGAAATCGTAATGAAGCACTAAGCATACAGATAAGTATACATAAAATACCGCCTCTCTGGTAGGAGGCGGTATTTACAAAGCTTAAAGGGCGATTTTTGCGCGACCTTTAGCGCGACGGCGTTTGAGAACCGCACGACCAGCTTTCGTCGCAACACGCGCGCGGAAACCATGGGTTTTTGCACGGTGGCGGGTGTGTGGTTGGTATGTTCGCTTTGGCATATCTCTATTATTATACCCTGACATAGACCAAGAATCAATATCTCGCTTGAAATTACATCGGAATTATAGCCTCGTCACTAAATTTATCCACATATTAAACAAACTTATACACAAAAATAACAGAGGTGGTTGCAAAATGTGGATAAATCACACCTCTAGATGCCCTGCTTTGTGTCAAAAAAATCCACAACACCAATATAGTTGTGGAAAACTTTCTCTTTCGCTATCATAGAATCAGTAATCAGCAAGGAGATGGAGGGAAACCCGTGCATAACGCATTGTGGCAGAGTGTTCTCGGTGAGATTGAGCTATCGGTCTCCCATGGAAACTTTGAGACATGGTTCAAGAACACTGAGCTCATAGACTACAGCGACTCGTCTGTCACGATTGGTGTTGCAAACATCTTTGCAAAAAGTCAGTTCGAGAAGAAATTTAACGATCAAATCAAAGACGTTTTGAAGCGTAATGGAGTGAACGCAGAAAATATTTGCTACGAGGTCAAATCAGCAAAAAAGCGAGTCATCAGTCGAGAAACTACAGGCGTAAACGAGATTCAAAATCGCGCCAGCGAACTCATCTCTCGCTCGCAACCCGCTCCTGCCACAACCCTTAACCCACGCTACACATTCGATTCATTTATAGTCGGCTCATCAAACGACCTCGCCTACACAGCGTGTCAAGCGGTAGCTGCAAATCCAGGAGTAAAATATAACCCGCTATTCATATATGGTGGCGTTGGACTCGGTAAGACCCACCTTCTTCAGGCAGTAGGCAATGAAGTCATAAAGAACGACGGCTCAGCGAAAGTCGCCTACCTTAGTTCAGAAACGTTTGTCAAGGAATTTCTCGAGAGTATCCGCTTCAAGAAAACTGGTTTTTCTGATAAATATCGTAATGTTGACGTCCTAATTATCGACGACATGCAGTTTATCGCTGGCAAAGAGAAAACTCAGGAGGAGTTCTTTCACACATTCAATGCCCTGCACCAAGCCAACAAGCAGATTATTATCGGCTCGGATAAGCCACCACGCAGTATCCCAACTCTTACGGAACGTCTTCGCAGTCGATTCGAATGGGGTATGGCGATTGATATCCAGATGCCCGACTTCGAAACGCGCTGTGCGATTGTCGAGACAAAAGCGGGACTATCCGGCGTTACACTTGAGCGTGACACCGTCGAATATCTAGCAAAAAATATCAAAACAAATGTCCGCGAGCTTGAGGGTGCCTTAAATCAACTTCTCGCCTACGCTGAAATGCGTGGTGTCTCGCCAGACGCCTCAACTGCCGAAGGGCTGCTAGGTAATGTTCGCCAGTCTCGCCCGCAACACATCACGGCCAAGCAGGTTATCGAAAAAACTGCCCGTCATTTCCAGATAGATATAAAAGAAATATGTGGTAATCGACGCGATAAACATATTGTCGTGCCACGCCAGATTGCGATGTACTTACTAAGAAGTGAACTTCATCTCAGCTTCCCTCGTATTGCCCAGGAGCTAGGTCGCAAAGACCACACAACAGCAATCCATTCGATAGAAAAAATTGAACGATCGATCAAACTCGACTTCCTCATTCGCGAACAGGTTGCTGAAATCCGGGAGAAACTGTATGCCTAGTCCTTGTGGAAATTCTGTGTTCAACTTGCGTATATATGCCCGTAAAAGTTGTGTTCACTCATCCACAGCACACTCGTCGACATACATAAACTATGCTTTAGCAGCGGAAAAGCACCGACATTCACACAAGAAAGACACATCCATATCCGCGACAATATCCACACGAAAAATACCCAGATCCACATCTGTAAAAAGTCGATTTATCCCCACCATCCACAGTACCTATAACTACTCATCACAAATCTAAAAAGGAGAATAATAACTATTATGGAATTATCTGTCACTCAAGATAATCTCGCTCGTGCACTTAGTGCTGTTGGTCGTGTTGCGAGCAACAGGGCGGGCCTACCGATTCTTGGCAATATCCTTTTACGCACAGAAGGCACTCGCCTATTAGTTGCAGCAACCAATCTAGAGATTGCGGCAACTTATTATATTGGCGCAAAAGTATCAAAGCAAGGATCACTTACGCTCCCAGCTAAACTAGTAAGTGAGTTTATTTCAAGCCTCCCGAAAGGAACTGTGGATATATCTACAAAAGGAACATCTATGACACTTACGTCGGGCAATTTCTCATCGATTATGAGCGGTGTTGACTCTTCGGAGTTTCCAGAACTACCATCCATCGACGAAAAAGAGGCGGTTGCTTATACGATTTCGGTTACTGATTTTAAACAGGCGGTAAATCAAACGATTATTACAACAAGTAGCGATGTAACGCGACCTGTTCTGACGGGTGTTTATTGGCATTCAATCGACGGAGAATTGTATTTAGCGGGAACCGATGGGTATAGGCTGGCAGAGCGCCGTCTTGTTAAGACAAAAAGTGAGATCGCCGCAATTGTTCCTACGTCTAGCCTACAGGAGGTGCTACGTACGATTACAGACGGAGTTGATGAGATTGAGGTATTGTTTGATGATACACAAGTTCGTTTTCGGGTTGGTAGTGCTGAGATTACGAGTCGCTTGATTGACGGCAATTACCCAGACTACCGTCAGCTGATTCCGAAAGAATCCGAAACCTCAATCCAGCTGAGGTCAGATGAATTTGCGCGGATTGTTAAGATTGCCGGGTTGTTTGCGCGTGAGTCTGGAGGCAGTATCACGCTTACGGCGGACGCCGATACTCAGCAGTTGAGCATTCACTCTATTGCTAGTGAATTAGGTGAAAACACCTCTAGTGCTGATGCAAAGATCACTACTAGCGGGCAGGTTACACTTAACTCACGCTATATTAGTGAGGCGCTTGGTGTCCTTGATGGTGAAGTAATTGAATTTAGGTTTAGCGGAAAACTCTCCCCCTGTGTCCTCACCTCTGTCGAGAAAAATCCAAACTATACGCACATTATTATGCCACTAAAGAGCTAGTATGAACATTAGGTCGCTTAGACTTCAGAATTTCCGTAATCACTCCGATGAGACGGTTTTGTTTGATAGCCCGATTACCGTGATTTACGGCAATAACGGTACTGGTAAAACAGCAATTTTAGAGGCGATCTATATCGCTCTGAGGGGCTCTTCTTTTCGAGGGACTGATAAAGATATTCTCAAAAATGATAAACCATGGTATCGCATCGATGTAGAGACAGATAGTTACGAAGTTACGTCAGTCTATGGTGTAAATGAGTATAAGCGAAAATATTTTTTAGTTGAAGACAAGAAATCATTGAGACTTCCACGACAATTTCGTCGACCTGTCGTTTTATTTACTCCTGATGATCTTCGCTTAGTGGACGGTTCCCCGTCTCGCAGGAGAAAATATCTAGATACCTTTCTTTCTCAGTATGACCCGATTTACGCACGACAACTGAGGCGATATGAGCGTGCCCTTGCTCAGCGTAACAAGCTGCTAAAATACACAGAAACAACAAACGAAACGCTATTTTCTTGGAACGTTATTTTAAGTGACGCAGGAACATATATCATCAATGCTCGTTGTGATTATATCAACAAATTAAATCAGTCTATTCAAGCTTATTATCGGGACATATCGGGTAATAACGACCACGTGCGACTTGAGTACACTGGATGTAGAGCCTCTAGTCAACAGTTGCTTCACGCCTATGAACATAGCCTTGCTCGTGACCAATGTGCGCAGCATACTTCTGTCGGTCCACATCGACACGACTTAGAGATACATTTAAACGATCGACTTGCCGAAGAGGTCGCATCACGCGGAGAGGTTCGCACGCTGATTCTTGCTCTCAAGTACCGAGAGGTTGATATCGTACGAGCTAAGGATGAGGTTGATCCAGTGATTCTCCTTGATGATGTATTTGGTGAGCTTGATGAGGTTCGTCAAAATAATCTGCTCAAGGAACTAGACGGTCTTCAGATAATTATTACATCTACTCATACTATCGGGCGAGAAGGTATCGCCCATATCCATCTCGCGGATTAGCGGATGGCGATATTATTAACACTTGTTAGTATATCGATCGGTATGTTTGGTGTATTGTACTTTGTGAGAACTATTTCTGGAGTACTGACTATCTCCCACGATCCTGATTTTTTTTGAGCAAGCACACGGTAGTATCCACCTGGACTCGATGGGTCCATATTTACAGGGGTGAGTAGCACGCCGGCCCACTCTCCTTTGCCAAATAACTTCGTATTATTCGCCTGAAAACGTTGCATCTGGCTTGGGTATTTAGCAGTGAGAGCTTGAGAAAGGGCAGATAACTCATTTTTTGCAATTGAATCTAGATACGACTCAGAATAGCTTGGGTCAACCGTAATAGACTCTGTATTTTTAACACTAAAATTAACAGGCTTTTTTGAGATTTTATCTCCCGATGGGGTATATTCATACGAGCCAACACGTAGTTTAACGGTAGGTTTATCTTTGGTGACGGTTGCGATTACTGGCTTTTCTTCGGCGTTCTCATCTTTGATGTAGATCTCAACTTTTGATATGTTGTCCGACAGATTAAAGGTCACGTCTTTGTACTGAAGAAATTCGTATAAACCCCATATGACGGCAGAAGTTATAACAAGGATAACGGCTGGGATGAGCAGTTTTCTCATTTGAATGGATTCTCCTCATTTTTGAAGTGAATTTTATACTCAGCTGGGTTGTATCCCCAGGCTGATATCTGTGTAATAGCGGCGTCGCGGTAAGTTGGTGGAGCGTCAATCTCTATAATGATGGCTTTCTCTGTTGGGTCTTCTGGATCGGCACGATAACCGATCGTAAACAGGAGGTTTGAGTATGGAAGTAGTCGAATAATAGGATTGGCATCTGATTGCTCCTCGCCTCTCTCTACAGCAGCCTTACCGGCCTGGCTTTCGGCCGCAGAAAAGTCTCGGCGTCGGTTCTTGTAGATCGTCTGGCCAGCGTCGCTGACTGGTGATAGAACACCAGTAATTGTTTGCCCAGCTGCGTCTTTTCGCACTGTTATCTTGCCGGCCACTGTTTTAAACTCTGGGCGTGAGATTACGTATGAGTGCGAGCCTGGTTCAAGGTATACGGTATCTCCCCCGTGGTTTTTACCATCAATCTTAACTGTTGCGTCAGCTGGTGCTTTAATAATCCTGATCGCTACCTTGCCGTCGGCTTGGTGTATTTGGATAATTGACCAGACGATAATTCCGATAAAAGCAAGTGCTACTATGGCGATGGCTATCTTTGTTTTATGTACGTTATCCATACCCTACTTCTTTCTGTACCATGTTGTATCTGATTTGGTCAAACTCTCTCGTCCGGCGACTGGTGCACGCTCGCAAAGTGAGGCGGAGGCGATCTTTGACGAGAATCCTGGAATATCTCCAACGTAGATGAATGTATGACCAGGAAGCATCGCTACATCGCCAGGTTTTAACGTGCCAGTGTCTATCTCACTACCCTTCCCTAGTCTCTGCCAGTTTTCTCTCAACCACTTCTCTTGGGTGTCTGTCGGTCCGCCTTTTGCGTCGTAGTTGTAGTGAGGTTCCCAGCCACTATTGACGACTAGTCGAGTAACAAACCCTCCACAGTCGACGCCGTCGCTTAGAGTTCTTTTTCCACACGTGCTTATCGTGCCACCAACATATTGACCGAGTTTCTGTGCTTCGGCAACGGCTGCTTCGTATTCCGGCTTAGCCTTGGTCGCGTCACCACCTTTACCTTTGTAGGTCGGCCAGGCATAAGCTAATGTGGTAGCGGAAAGATCTCCACCGGCAAAGGATGATGAATCTTCAGGACAACCCCCCGATGTAGCGCCTGCACCCGCGGGGTTAGCGGCAACAACGCCATCAACAATTCCCTTAGTGTATCTTGCGATTTCTCCCTCGTCCATCTTGCCGTCAGAGCCGTGAGCGAACTCGTTATACGACCACGGTATAGTTTCAGCAAATAGCGAAACGAGCGGAATATCTCCTTTTGAAGCTACGCTTTCACGGTTAAATATGCTCTTTTGCTGTGATCCATTCTCGTCCAATCCAACTTCTCGACCCTCGGCGGCGGCACGAGCTTTTGCGATTGCGGCATTGTACTGCTGACTTTTGGCGGCGGTTGTCTTGTTTGAGAAAGCCACTCTTTTATCCTGATACTGACGATATGCACCCTCGCGTTGTGCCCAAGCTTGGTTGACGGACTCGTTTGAGTGGAGACTGATACCAATTGCAGCTTTTGCGGCAATGGCCGCTTCTGCACGTTCGCGGGCGGTTAGCTTTTGGGTGTCTGTGGTTCGGGATAAGACTACTGTAAATCCATTCTTTTCAAGCTCAGTTTTGACGCGATTTGCGACTTTTAGCATATTCTCGGTCTCGGGTGTGCTATAGGTTTCGGCCGCAACAAGCCCAGATTTTTCGTCAGTGTATCTCGATATAGCACCACCATGACCAGGGTCCAAGAAAATAACACCCTTATTTACCGCGGTAGTTGTTGTCGTGCTTGTTGTTGCAGCGCCACTAACTGGTGTTGTTGGCGTACTGTCTGTGACTGGACGGACATGGACGACACCGTTACCACCCTTGAAATCGAGTAATTTTGCCGCTTCCCACCAGAGGTCGATATCGATAGTTTTTCCGCCAGCCTTATTGCCAGGTTGTCCTTGTCCAACATCTCGTTTTTCGGCGATGATACTTTTTCCGTTGTACGATATCTCAAGTTTTGTAAAGTTTGGAAGCTTCCCTAGGGAGTTAAATGTTAACCTTCCCGTCGATAGCTCAGCGTATCCAGCGCTACCAGCTATACCCTTAGGGGTGTTTCCTTCGCCATTGTCGTCAGATGAGAAGCCTGGTTCGACACCTTGTTTATTGTTGGTGCTGACCCATCGATTCAGTCTCGCGGACCATTCACCACCAAATGTCGAAGCACCAATAGATTTACCTTCGGCTGGGATATTGCCGATACTTTTACCTAGGTAGGTAACTCCCGCATGTGACGGCGGACCTGTTGAAGCGGGTGGGCCAGTATTGTTGCCCTGTGAGTCAATCGAAGTTTGCGGAAGGTTTTTCATATCCTCAAATATCTTTTTTCCGTTGGCTGCGCGCCTGTCTTGGTGGTCTGCGCTTTGGTCTTTTGGTCTCTCAAAACTAAGAAGCCAGATATTTGAGGCATCTTTGATGGTTTTTGATGACTTAATCGCCTCCCATTCGGTGATACCGCTCGGAGCTCCAATTCCTGGCTTAACTTTTCTAGTCGTGCTTTCTTGATAGAGAAAGTCAAGTTGAAATGTGAGAAACTTATCATTGACATCGACATCTATACCGTCTGGTACGTATCCTTTTGAGGCCGAGGCCGCTTTTCCGTACTCTTCTTTATAGTATTTTTGCATTAAATCAGGCATCGCAGCATTCATTTTATTGACAATCTCAGTACGGCGAGTGTCTGTCCATTGAACAATACCGTACCCGCCAGCTTCCCACGGTTTGCCTGTTTCATGACGAAACGGGCTAAATTCGCTTTCTTCTTGAATATTTCCCAGGATGCCAGCTGCCTGCTCACCTGTTAGGCCCTTGCCGGTGAGGTAATTCCACATCTTTGCGACGTTACTATTGCCACTAACAGCAGATCCGGCTGTCGAAGTGACGCATGGATCTTTCGCGTCTGGGTCGTAGTATAGTATGTCGTTACCCGCGTAAAATCTTTGATCAAGCGCGCGAACAGGCACCGTTTGAGTGAACGCTAGTAGGATAGTTATTGAGAAGTATACACAAAGCTTTAAGATCTGTTTCATGGTTGGTTCGCTTTCTCTATAAGGGTATCTGGTGCATCACTAGGAAAGGAGCCAGCCGAAAATCCATCGCCTGAATAGGCGATTAACTGAAGTGTTCGGTCTTTGATATTAAACACACAGACCATTAGACGAGACTCGCTCTCTGCTGGTTCGTTGTCAAATTGAACTTTAGTAATGAGCCACGTGTCAAGATAAGGTTCTTTTTTCTGTATAGACACATTTTCGGTGTTGATCGTCGACCCGTCTTTTGATAGTCGATTCTTGATTGATGTTGCAATCTCGGTGTCGCTATAGTCATTGATGCTCCTATGTCGCCACGGGCCGATTGTTTGCATTAGGATTACTCCAGCTATAACGATAGCTATAAATATTCCGAGACTGATAATCAAACGTTTCATAGCGGTATATATCCTTTTGGATCTTTGGAGGTGTCTTTTGACCCAGAGTCAGCGTAGGCGCTTACACGACTAGCTGTTTCTATACTAAAGTGCAGGTGGTGTCCAGTCCCGCAAAACTTCCCTACAGCACCGATTCTTTGACCGCGCTTTACGGTGTCGCCCTCTCTGACAGTTGGGTCCATGTGTTGATAGGCGTGCCATATGCCAGGTATCCCTTCGGCTGTGATTGCGGTCGCCCAGCCACACGACCCCATGTTGCGAACCATAGTAACCTTACCGTCATGAGCAGCGGTAACTGGCGTGCCGACTGGTGCAGGAAAATCGATACCCTTATGGAGGCCTTTTGAGCCTTGCTGGTGCCACATCAGCGACGTCTTGCGACCATTCTCAATTGGTAGCGACCAACCGTCTCTGCTTGGTTGGCTACTCTCGCCGCCAGACGCACCACCTTCACTACCGTCACCAGATGAGGACGAATCTGTTGATGCGGCGGCTGACGATGGCAGATCATTTTCGCCAATATCATTGGCGCGTTGATCTACGTAGTGAACATACATGTCGGCCTTAAACTGGCTGTCTATAAAGCAGTCGCTACTCTTGTCAACCTCGTCAGCTTGTGAGGCGCCAAATGGGTCGTCACGCTCAATACAGTTTTTGACAAAATCCTTATATTCCTGGCTTGACGGGTTTCCGCTATTTTCATCAATTGCATTATGTTCTTTGGTGAGGCGGTCGATGACGGCTTCTGGCTCTGCGCTCAGATATTGAGGTGGAATGCCGACCACAGGGTTACAGAAAGGATCGGTTGCAATGCCCATCTCCTTGTAGTAGGGGTCGCTGCACTCACTGTATGATTCTTTGGTTGCGGCATGAATTGGCGGAGAGACAAAGTTTTTTGCTGTTTTTGACACGATTGATGAAAAGCTTGAAAGTATGTTCATTGGTGTTGATCCTGAGTATACGTAAGGCAGGAATTGAGTATAAATGCTTCCCAGGAAGGTGTTTGGACTCGATATATCAAATGGGCTGAGGCGTTGGCGGTCATACTCGGCATAACTAAGGACGGCCTCTCGTTGAACTTGCATATATGCTCTTGCTTCATCTTTTTTCAAGATACTGTTACCGCCGAACCCGGCAACTTTTGATAGCATACCACCTGTTCCAGATGTGATGAGATTGCCGGATCTTTCACCGTATGTTTTGTCGTCGACAAGTCTGCCGGCTAGTAGATCGCCGATCATTGCCGGCAGGATTGCACTGGCGACTGCAATCAGTGGAGCCATCGCTAATTGGAATGTTAATTTTGCTTCTCCTACCCCAAAGAAGAATGATACGGCACCGGCGACAAGTGATCCAACTTGAACTATAGGATTTGCGAGTAGATGGCATGTCTCGTCGGCGGCGCGTCGGCTGCCGAGCTGTGACAAGATATAGTCGATAGTCCCTTGAATCTTACCGCCAAAGTTTGCTCCTGCGACAGCGGTTGAAGCTTTGGCATCGATACCAGAATCTCCATATGCAGCGTATCGGAAACCGAAAGAGTCTGTAGCGGATTTACTTCTAACGCCGTCGCCGTTTACGACGACTTTTGTGAGTATTTCACCTAGATATCGTACGTCATCGGGTTTGGCGGTACCCGCCTTGATCATACTGGCTGTAGTTAGGAATGTCATCGCGTAGCGTATCATTTGGGCGTGTCGTAGTGTTTTGGCGACATAGCTAATCGTCTTTACCCAACCGTATACCATACATGCATTATCAATAGGTCCAGTAATTTTTACGGCACTAAGGGCCGTTTTTGCAGCCGTTCCCGAAGCACTTTTAGCGGCACCTTTTGCGATAGCCTCGGCATTGTCCTCGATAACATTGTCAGCGAGATTAGAGCCTGATTTTGCACTTCCCTCAGTTAGGTCTTGGGCTTCTTTTGCGCGTCCGTTTGCCTCGGATTGCCGTTTCTTTTCTTCATCACTACAGTTACCCTCGTCACAAACTTTGGCGGCTGTAGTGTCAACTTTACCGCTCTTGGTGTTCTCTTCTATCGTTAGCTTGCGTTTTTTATCATCGACTCCATCTTCAAACGGTGCTTTTTTGCTAACTCCAAATTTCTTGGCCACCTTGTGAAACACCTTGTCGGACATGCTTGAAAACTTCATGCTGTATGCCTGCTTCATCGCAGCATTAAACTTGGAGTTCTTTTTCATCTCCGAAGAGAAATTTTCAGCGGTGATCGCTTCTCCTCCTGGTAATTTCAAGCTGTTAATCTTATTTCGCCCAGTTATCTTTGTTTTGCTATCTACGTCTACCTCAAAACCGGCCTTTTTGAGGTTTTTGAGCTCTTTGTCCGAGAAGGTCGCGTACTTACAGCGAATATTGACGACGCTACAGACGCCAGTTGTTGTGTTCTTTAGCTTGGCTTTAACAATTTTTTGATGACGAGACTCTATGCTACCTAATTGATAGTTAAATTTTTCGGTTAGTACCTCTACGAAATTAACTACCAGCATACCTGGACCACCAAAGAAACTAACGACACCAGCGACACTGAGCATAACCGTTATGATAAGTCCAATAGGACCTGCTTTTTTGAGGTTTTTTGCCGAAAATCTATTTTTAGTTTTTTTGCCACCGGTAAAATTATTGATATATCCACTATTGGCGGATTCTTCTTTGTTTCGAATAGAGTTTGATATGTCCTCAGGTTGTTTTTCTGATCGGTCTTGTTGGTGGTTGGCGTCGTCGTACGAGTCGCTGCTCTGGTTTTCAGCTGAACGTAGATCGTCTGCGTTTTTAAAACGGTCCTCGTATGCGCCCTGAATATCGCGAGGGTCATCGACGCGCACCGCCATAACCTATCGTCCGCCTCCGTAGCTATTTGCTTGTTGAGCTTGTTGTTGTAGCGCTGTCTGTGGATTAGTTGTGATTAGACCTTGCTCTGTCTCGCTAGCTACAATCTGGATGTGAACATGATTTTGGCCGGCAAAGAATAGACCCTGCCCTACTGGGAAGTTTGAAAGTCGCTTTCTTTCCTCCTCAGTAAGTTTGAATACGTCAGCTAACACATCGACCGCGCTAGTTGACTGCTTGAGAAGTAGTTGCATAGATGAGTTAGCGACAATCGCCCGACCCATCTTGCTGCCCATAAAGTCTTCAACGTCCTGGGTGATGGTAGTTAGGCCGAGGTAGTATTTACGAGCGCGCTTTGCGAGGCTAAATAAGAAGTTTGCTGAGTCGTCATACTTCATCAATTGCCAGGCCTCGTCAACGATTAACATTCGCTTTTTTTGGATTGTACGAGTGATATTCCAGATATGCGACAGTACAATATACATAGCGACTGGCCTGAGCTCATCCTCAAGGTCTCGAATGTTAAACACAACCATAGTGTTGTCGATATCGATATTGCTTTGCTGAGAAAATATACCGGCAAATGTTCCAGTTGTGTACTTGCGAAGCCGTTGTGCAAGCTGAGGTCCTGTGCCACCCATATGGAGGAGGGTGTCATATAGATCGCCCATGGTTGGTGGAATTGAGTTATGCGTCAGCGGGTCGCTGGTGATTCCGGCACGAGCGTAGGTGTCGATAAGTCCTTGATCTAGGTCGGCTTCTTCGGCTGGTGAAAGTCCAACCGAAAGCTGTCCTCCGGCGGTAGTACCTCCAAGCATTAGACGTAGTAGACCATGGAGAGTTACGAGGTTGGCACGCAGTGCATCGTCTGCCTCGTCGCTATCGATAACGCGCGGTAGGTCAAATGGATTAATTCGCGTGTCGCTACTGAGACTGAGGCGGATATAACTGCCACCAACCGCGTCAGATAATTTCTGATACTCATTTTCTGGGTCAATAATCAGAATATCAGAACCGGTCATCATACTACGGAGTGCCTCGAGCTTGACTGTGAAAGACTTACCAGCACCTGATTTTGCAAAGACAACCATATTGGCGTTTTCTAGTGAGAAGCGGTCAAAAATAACCAGACCGTTGTTGTGCATGTTGATGCCGTACAAAACTCCTTTTTCCTGAGTCAGATCGGCGCTAGTAAATGGGAAGCTGGTCGAAATTGCGCCAGTATTCATATTTCGGCGGATCTGGAGCTGGTCTGACATTTGAGGAATTGTACTGTTCAAGCCCTGCTCTTGCTGGCTTGAGGCGGTTTTTGAGTATACTAGTTGTTGACCAAATAAGGTCTCTATACTGTGTTGTACAAAGCTTAGTTCCTCGAGACTATCTGCATAAATAGTCACATATAGCCCGTAGCGGAAGAATCGTTCTGCACCGACCTGAAGCTGATCGCGCAGTTCCTCGGCATCAGCGAGAGCAGCTTCCTTGCCTGGGTCACGAGTTTTACCCTTTTCGGCGTTGATAGCCATGTCAGCCTCAAGTTGAGTTACTTTTTTGCGCAGGTTATTGAGGACAACTTCAGTCTCCACCGGATAGACAAACATACTAATATCGATCACCTGGTCGATGTTAATTAGTCCAGAAAGCCATCCAGTATAAAGCTCGCGTGGGTAGCCGTATATGTAGAGGGTTCGGCCGTATTTTGTACCGATACGGAAGTGGCTAGAGTGAATCTCGAGGCTACTTGGTGCGATGAGGTCACGCAGGGTTGTCATGCCCTTTAAAAAGGCTTGCTCAACCTCTGCTTGCTCGCGCGCCCGTTGCTGGGCGGCGATATCAATTGGATCGAGTTTCTTTTTCTTTGCCACTAGATTACTCCTCCCATTGATGGCGGTAGCGGTGTTTGCGGTGCAGATCCGGATTCAGGTGAGGGTGCTTTGCGAATATAGGTTGAAGTGACGCGCTCGAAGTCGCCAAGCGGCTCACGAACAGCAGTGTCGGGGTTGTAGATGTTGTAATACAGCTCTCCTAACTGTTTAGTGTTGAGTTGGACGGCTTGTACGCCCACCTGAAGTAGGCCGTTAATTACCGCATCAACACGATTTTTGATTTCGTCTTTTGCTTTTTCGTAAGTCACTTTATCTATTCTAGTTACAGTGTTGGCTTTTTTGCCACCACCGAACATACTGCTCAAAAAACCCTTTCCTTGTTCGACAACATTACTCATATCACCGCTTGGGAAAAACGGCACAACTACAAAAAAACTTTTGTCCATAATATTTGCTTCTTGGGCCAGAGCGTCGATAAAGTCGATATAATCATCCATCAGAACATTAAGTAGCATATTGTCCTGGCCTCGGCGAACCTCTTCGAGGCGATCAAGGTATGGGCCGATATCAACCCGTTGTGAACGTATAAATATCTGGATTGGAAAATACAGAGCATTTAGGAAGTTTTGGTAGCTAAACTCTACACCCTCTCGTTCTCGTGAGCTCATTAGGTCGAAGTTGATCGATTTACAGGCAATCACTGCACGAAAACTACCATCGGCCATAATAACCATACTGTCACGAAGCTCCGACAAAAGTAGGCTATTTTGGGTAGAGTTTACCTTCTTTTGCTGACTTTGTTGTTGCTGAGTTTGCTCTGGAGTAGTGCCGGGTTGTGTAGGTGGCGTGAATTGTTGCTCTGGACCACTACCAATAACGCCAGATGTTGGTTGCATCGGCTGAGGTTGTAATACTGGACCTGTTTGAGTATTTGGTGGCACTCACCCCTCCCTAATATTGTCACTAACCCGATATTATCTAGTGAAGCGAGATAAAGACTTCGCCCTCGTCCTCCTTCTCTTGAATACGATTAGCCTCTCGCTGAATCGTTTCGATTGATAAATCAGGGTTGTTTGCAAGGTTAATTATATCAGGTGAAACCGCTTTCTTGCTAGTGCTTGACGAAGGATTATCGCTAGTCAGAGAGTCGGTTTGTTGAGTTTGGTGTGGTTGAGTGTTGTTCGGTGGTATATTTGGATCGACTGGTGACTGACCACTCGGCGTAAGTGGCTGGATAACAGATTGGCGTATCGTTGGATATGGATTAAATTGCGGAGAGACGTTTGATTGGTGTGTAGAATGCCCCGAGGTGTGCTGTGCAGGCGGCATATGCGTATCAGCCGGGTTTTCTGGCGGAGTAGTAAACGCTTGGTGCATACGGGCAACAACCTCTTGTCGGTGGCGTTCATCAGATTGATCAAGCATCATGTCAAGTGATCGAGACACGTTGCCATCTGTGTCGAGTATATCTTCGGCACGCTGAGCGTCATTATAGACATCAGATACAAGAGGACTTTCGTTAAACGGTTTGGCGGCGTGACGAATCGCCCATCCTTCGGTGTCAGCAATGTTTGCTAAGTAGGATAGTCGCTTCTCTGCCTCCACCTGAGTGATGTCTTTTGCGCGCTGTACCTCGATAACTTTTGGTGCCGTAATTTCTACGAGAGACTCAATACCGTCTGGTATCCACAGTCGTTTACGAGGCTTTAGGTAGTAGGATACGATGGCGGCGAGATACACCTCCATAGGTTGATCTTTGCGTAGAGGAAGCGCTAGAGCGCCAAACAAGATGGTTATCGGTAGTGGGATAATCGCAAGCGCGATAAACAACTGAGAGAGTCCCCAGGCAAGACCAAGAGAGATGGCGACGATGATCAAATAGACAAACTGACGGAAGCTAAACGGTCCGAGAAGTTTGTCATCGGCCTCAACGTCTTGAGCGACTTTGTATACTGCCATCTAGTTATTTACCTCGCGGTACATAAAGTCCACTATCAGCCTTTTCAAATGCTATACCCTCGTGATCAACTCTCTTTGGAGAACCTAATGGCGTATTAGTGGTTGACTGTGATGACCGAGAAGAGGTTGGTCGCGTAGAAGTTTGAGTTGGTGGCGCAGATTGAGGCTGTGGAGCGGTGACTTGAGTTGGTGGTGTTTGTGTTTGCTGTGGGTGAGATTGAGGTATCGACTGAATAGGTGGCGCAGACTGAGGCTGCGGAGTAGGTTGGTTTTGTGGGGTATTGGCGGTAGGGGTGTTTCCAGCAACTGAGTCGATATGTTGTCGAACTGCAGTAGGTATTTTCTGTCCCTGATCGGTTGATGCGTAGCTTGAAAGTGAACTTGCAAACCTCTGTTGAGCGTCTGCACTAGCACTCTTTGAGCGATTAGCCATATACTCGGCAGTGTATGAATCGCGGGTAAAGGTTTCTGGAGCCGCTTCACCTTTTTCGATACGGTCAACAGCACCAGCGTTCAATTGATTGTTGATATGCTGACTATTGGCCTGCTGGCCTTCTGGTACAGTCGTAAATCGCCCCTCTTCAATATCACCAAGAGTTTTACTTCCGTATACACCAGTATCTCCTTTGGCACGTGCACCGTTGACTGCTGAGCGGCGTTGTCTATCGGTCATAGTGGCTGCTGAAGCAAGAACATCTCGACGTTCGTTGAAGTTTCCGTTTGATATGATGAATCGAACCGCCGCATCACGCTCTGCCTCTGAGGCGTCTATTTCGCCAGAGGCGATACGTTGTTTGTCGGCATACGATCTACTGAGAAGCATTTGATCTGCTGCTTTGACGTCGTTTTCGTACTCTTCGTTCTCGAGGGTGTTGGCGCGTAGTCGAACTTTCTGTTCGTATTCTTTTCCACCAATACGTCGTCCGATAGCACCAATCATACCGCCTCCTCTACCACGAGCATACTTAATTGCGCGTTTTTGTTCACGGTATTTGCTAATATCTTGCATCGCCGTACCAAGACGTGATTTATTTTTAGCCGCACTACCGATTTGTTTACCGGCTGCGTTGGTCAGTCCTTGCAGCTTGGCGCCGATAGATCCAGCGGCCGCAAGAGCACCCTTTAGAAGGTTTGGAACAACAAAGAATGGTATGGTGGCGACGCCCATGGCGGTTACTTGGAGGAGAATGTCGTTAGAAGAGGCTTTTGCAAGTATGTTGCCAGCTAGCTTGCTAGCACCGAACACGAGGCCGATGATAGGAAATAGCATGAGAAGCGTAGAAAACATATCCCACCACTTCTTAAACCACTTTTCTGTATTTGGCAGGAGGTATGCAACAAAGGCGATCGGTGACAAGATGACTAGGAGGATAATGATAGCCTTTCGTCCCATCAGTATCAATACAATCATCAAGACAGCGAACAGCGATGCGAGAACAACCGGTATAGAGATAGAGAGCGCAACTAAGACGGCCGTGACGAGTGCGGTGGCGAATATAGCTGTCCAGGTTAGTCCCTGTCCGATTGTTGACCACTGCCCACTTCCAGCTGCAGTGCCCGCTGTAGCGTTGTTTATGGTATCAAACAGCGCCTTGATGTTGTAGCCAATGATTTGACTGATATCAACTGCTAGCTGGCACAGGAAGAAGGACACGTTAACGAGGATCGCTCCAACAATTAGTCGTGGTAGCATTTTCTTTATGCCATAGTTTGTAATCCCAGCTGACGTAATTTGCGAGTAAATGATGATGACAAACACGATAACAAATACGACGTTGGCAATATTTCTAAATGCCTTCCAGGCGGTGTAGGTGTCGCCACTCGTTGAGATGAGGTCGGTGTCGAGTGTTAGGAATGCATCGCTAATGATGTTATATGCATTGTCGGTGATTCCTCCTAGGAAAGTTAGAACTGGACAGACAATCCATCCAATACCCTCTACAGCGCAGGTAGTCTTACCCTCGCTACTCCCTTCACTGTCAGTTTGTACGCCTTTTCCATTACCTACTTTTTTACCACCCTCATATTTTCCGTTAGCAGAGATTCCTTCTGCGTCATCATAGGGAACGCCGCCTTTGAGAAGTGCTCCATGGAGATCGGCGCCACTAAAGCCGAAATTGCTCGACACGTCGTTCTTGCTGGTTATTCCCCGATCGTAGTAGCTTCCCGGTAGCCCAAAACGCGTCATAGCCGCGTCCTTATCGGGGCCGTTGCCTACGGGGTTGCAAGCGAAATCACCTTTAGCAACACCAGTAATCTTGCTCATCAAAGAGGCGTATTGGTCAGAGCCATTTTCGGCTTTATCGACCTTGTGCATCGGTATGTACGCCCATCTATCTCCGGAGTTTCTAATGATCGACGGGCAATCAATTGGTTGCTTACCATCCTCGACGTAAGTGTCGTTTGCGTTGAATTGCCCCTTCATAGTGAAGGTTGTTGAGTTGTTGTGGAGAACGCTATTAATCTTGCCATCTTTTGAGAAGTAAAATACTGTGTAGTACCGCTGATCCTCACCGTTATTTTTCGGGTCATCGTTTCTCTTGGTTGTAATATCGGCTGAGTTACAGCCACTCTGAGACTCGAGAGCACGTTGCCACTTAATTGTCCACGAGGACGTGGAGTCATTTCCTCCCTCAGAACTAACAGTTTCGTGATTATAGGTTAGCTTCGCGGGACAATCGAGTCCGACGGCGGTATAGCTATTGTTCTCCTCTCTGGTAGGATCGTCAGAGTAAAAAAACGCCCCTCCAACCTTAATGACAGTTCGGTTGATGCGCACAAACGGTAGATTTTTATCTTCGAAATTGACACGAGCTGGTGTCAGTGTGTCGGCTAGAGCGGTGGGTATAATTGGCGATATACTACTCGCTACTAGCGAGGCTATGGCTATTCCTAAAATGTATAAACATCGACTTCTCTTCCACCGTTGCATAAGCATGATAGTATCATTATACATTGCTCGTGATTAAATCAAAGAGCGTACCCTTAGGGCACGCTCTTTGTGTAGCTTAACTACATAAGAGTTATTTTTTCTTGATCTCTTCGATATCGCGAACTTCAATGATACGCCAGGCTTCTACTATAGAGCCCTTAGCCTCTTCTTTCTCCTTACCGTTACCAGTAATCTTGACTTCCTTACCAGTTCCGGTATCTAGGTAGTACCTATCCATAACGAAAGCTTCTCGCATAGTCCAGTTTGAGCTCTCGTGGTCAATGAGGTACCCTCCTCCTTCGCAGTGCTGAGTAAACTCTCCAGTAGCGCTACCATATTTGTACATAGGGCTACTGTTGTTGTGACTATATACGTTGAGTGCGTAGTAGCACCTAAACGGATTATCTTCCCATCCTATATCGTCGTATGGGGTTTTTCCTCCCGAGGAGTAGTATGCGCTACGGAAATCTGCATACTTCTCGTTCCATGCGTCTATAGACTTCTGAACGCTTTCCGGGTAGCCGTCTTTGGGCTCTGGACCGTAGAGTGCAATAATCGCTTCTTGAGGGACAGGAACAGGCTTGGTCCTCACTCCGTCTAGACCTACTTCATACATAAGTTTATTGTATACGCCGGTTTTATCCTCTAAAGTTGGTCCAGCAAATAGAGCGTTTACCGCGTCTTTGGTTGTAGGATATTTATCGACGGTTGCTACGTATTTTTCTAGTAATTGTCGATCTACTTCACCGTTAAAATAAGACGGCTCTATTTTTGGATATGTTATTTCGGGTGCTGGAAATGTGTCCGTGGCGCTGGTGGTTGGTACTGGGTTGCTTGGCGACGGGTCTACTTCTCCAGCACCTGTCGTAGACGGTGCGCTGGCAGTTGGTTGCTCTTTTGCGCCTACACGATCTGGTGCGCAACTAGTGATTCCGATGGCGGTAGCGCCGATCGCAAAAATAGTTGCTACTTTTATACCCGCCTCTTTTATGCGCTCTCTGATAGATTTATGCGCTTGGTTTAACCTCTCTCCTCGGTTTGACATCAGCTGTTCTCCTTTATATCAGCTAAAAACCAATTGTGGCTACATTACAGCAAAAATTATTTTTTTTGTCAACACTAGTTTTAATCTGTAGGTTTGTGTTCGGGAACGGTGCTATAGTCTATACCGCGTGCTCGGGCGTCCTTGAACATCTTTTCGGTCTTGGCGACCTGACTTTCATATTTCTTCTTCCAATAATCTGCATCTTGGGTGTATCCATCGCGCTCGTTAAATTCAGTGCGTGGCGATTCAAATAGGACATGTTGCTCAAACTCTGTCAGCTCATCGCGGGATGGTACATTAAATTTATCTTTGAACCAATAAGGATCGTCTGGACTACGCTTGATCGCCTGGACAACATCGTCTTTCATATTTGCCATTGCCGATGGACTACGTTTGAGGTTTTCAACCAATGTACGATACTTGGCTGGACTTTTGTGGGCCAAGATACGAAGTCCTTGCATCTGGTTGATAATATTCATACGCGAGAAGGCATCAGCAGACAGGTTGCCCCACGTACTAGCCGCGTTAGCAATTTCACTAAATGTCTTGATCTTGCCAGCAAGTGTTGGGTCTGGATCGTCAAGCCCATAGGAAGCATTCGTGAAGTAGAACTCGAGGTCCTTACCGATGTTCATGATACTTGGGTTTTGCGCTAGGACAAGTTCTTTATAGTCGTTTAGTGCCGTACGGTCAATCAGACCCTGGCTGAAGCGACGGTCCATTTCGGTGGCCATCTCACGAAGATTGAGAGCCCCAGGCGCACCACGCTTCGCCATGATACTGGTGTAGGCGACGCGCTCAGCATCAGTTTTGGCTGACATAAATCGCTCGTGGAGCTTAACAGGGTTTGAGGAGATATCGTAATCGAGAGTTGATTCGATATTCTTAACGTCATCAATAGTGAATTTTGAGCTCTCTGAGCGGGCTTGAGCAACAACAGAGCGTTTACCAACTTCTTCTTTAATACCCGCGGCATACTCAACGACATTCTTGGTTCGGCCGTTAGCATCGGTGATGACGTGAACCTTACCTGGCCCGCCATCAAGCGCTTTAGCGGTCTCTTTGAGTATCGCAGCCTTGTTTTCGGCAGCTTGACGTTCGGCCATTGCCTTTACAGATGCAGTTAGTTGGGCATCGAAACCATCTTTCTTTATATCACGAGCGATATTGATGATCCTCTCTTGGGTGTCGGCACTAACCCCTCGTAGATTGAGGACATGTTCACTCTCTCCTCCCTTGGCGAGTATTTCGGCGTGCATAGCATCGACCCGACCCTTGGCTAGAACGGATTTTACTTCGCTAGCTTTGACGCTTAGTTCAAGCTCCTTTAGACCAGGGTCAGTTTGGATAGCAGTGTCCCAGTTTGCTTGATGGGTGTTTTCGATACGCTTTTTCTGCGACTCAGCAACACGTTTCGCTCGATCAACTCGCTGCCCATATTGACTTTGCTCAAATTCATTACTGACGCGCGTTTTGTCAATCTCGGCAAGGTGCTGTCTCTCAGTGAGGCGCTTACCGTTTTCGCTACGAAGAAGGCTGTTCTCAATCTCCTGTTTATGTGCGCCCAGGTGTCGTGCCTGAAGCTCAAGTTGTCGACCACGTGCAGAATCTGCAAAGTGGTTTTCAATTCGCTGCTTATCGTTTGCTGCATCTCGGTTCATGGCTTCGACCGCTTGACCGTACTTTGTGGCAGCAAAGCGGTTATCGGCTCTTGCCTCGTAAGACTTACGTCTACCATCTCTATAACGGCGACGATTATCGAGTGCTCGCGTGGCTGCATGTAGCTTCCTGAGGCGACCGTTGAAGTGTTTGGTTTGCCCTGCAAGAACCTTGTTTTTGCGCTCCTCGGCCATGCCCTGTGACCAGTTTCGTGTACGGTCAATTAGACCTTTGTTTGGATTGTTGACGATACCGGCAATCTTGCTTATGACGCCTCCACTAAATTTGACAAGCATAGGTGTCACGACAATTGGTGCAACCTGTACGGCCATACCAAGGATAATCGTCAGTATACTACCTCCAGCATTTTGGATAATTGCTAGACCGGCTAATTGAGCGCCGCTAAATATGACCGAAAAGATCGGAAACAGTAGTAGTAGTGTCATCATGGCTGACCGCCATTTTTCAAATAATTTCTCAGTATTTGGTAGCAGATAGGCCACCATAGCGAGTGGAGAAACAATCACCAAACAGGTAATAAGCGCTTGGCGAGCTGCCAAGATTATCAATGCAACCAGTGCTGCCAAGATAACCCCAACGAGAAACGGGATCAGTAGGAATATCGCACCAGTAAAGGTATGGGCGGCGATTGCGATACCGATACCTGCGGTAAGTGCACCGCCAGACAGCACCGCAGCGGTGATAATCTCCCAAGATGGGACGGTGACGTTGTTGTACTGCGATCCAGTATTAATCTTGTCCATTATCGCGGTAAATAGGTTGTGAATTGAGGAACCAAGAATATTCGAGGCGTCAACGGCTAATGCGCAAATCCAATACGACACATTGACCAAGATTGCCGCAATAATCAGACGCGGTAGCATGTTTTTTATACCGTAATTACTGATTCCAACACTGGTGATTTGAGAGTAAACAATCACTAAAAAGGCTATCACAAAGCATACGTTGGCGATGTCGCGGACAATTGACCAGAGTTTATAGAGCGATGATGACGTGTCGTTGGTGACCGTAGTAACAGCCATAAAGCCAGAGATGATGTTGTATAACATATCCATACCTTTTGCGAGGAATGTTGTCACTGGACAAACTATCCAGCCAATACCGGCGGTAACGCTATCGGCACAATTTGACGTTGGTCCATCTGTAGTAGCGGCACCCTCGGTGATTTCAATATCAACAGGTGCGGATGGGTTGGTGAAGTTTTTTGGTGGCGTAAAGTCGTAGCTGACGTAAAAACCTTTTTTTGCTTCGGCGCCAGGGCCAGCCGTGTAGATAAAGTGTGCTTTGCCGCCTTGCTGATCTTGCACATAGTAGCCTGAAGTATTAGCGGGTGCGCCAGCAGGTTTGATAGAGTCAATAACTTCTTGAGGCGCAGGAGTAAATGTTCTACCCTGGTATACGAGATCATCTCCAGAACGGGTTGCGCCATCAGCAAAAGCGATCCCGTCTGGCATTATGGTTGCCACGAAAAAGGCCATCAAAACAGAGGTGACCAACAGTGAAAATCGTCGCAGCGATATTCTACCGCGCGAGAGACTGTTTCGCAGTTCCCACATATCCCTACCATACTAACACTTTCGTGCAAAAAAGTCAATCTTATAGTATCGCTCTCACCCCTTTATTTGTCGAAAAATCTTTGCATATATGAGACGCAAACTGTACACTATAAAATGACGAGAAAAAGATGAAGAAAATACTCCTTATCAGCGCCCTAATCTCATCAGTCGTCTTTGCGAGTGTACCTAGTCTTGCGATGGCGACAGACTTTAATTGTGCGATTCTACCAAAAGAGTTGTGTGATTCCGCTAAGAGCGAAGGAACTGACAAAGCGACTGGAGACGTCTCCAAAACAGGTATCTTCAAGCTCCTTACCTTGGTGCTAAATGTTTTGACCGGTCTAGTCGGTGTAGTCGCGGTAGGGGTTTTTGTGTACGCTGGCATTCTGTACTCAAGTGCTGGGTCTGACTCAAACAAAGTGACCCAGGCAAAAAATCTGATTGCCGAAACGGCGGTCGGACTACTTGTTTATGCAGTTCTTTTCTTTGTGCTTAACTGGCTTATTCCGGGAGGTATTATCGGATGATAAAGAAGGTTCTATTTGGTGTTATTGTCGTATTCGTATTGGCTGTCAGTTGCGCTTCGGCTACTCCGCAGACAGCTTCAGCACTACAGTCATCTGCTAAATGCGTCAGTAAAGAGCGTGCTGTGTTTGGGATTGTTCCCTGGTATAGAGGACTGCTCAATGGCGACGACTGCTCCGTGACGGTTCCTGGTGGCAAGAATAAAAGTTCAGCAAACATCACCTCGTTTGTTATGATGATCGCGCTTAATATCGTACAGGCTGGACTGACTATTGCTGCTTATGTGACTGTATTCTTTATTGTCAAAGGTGGTTTTGAGTATATGACTAGCGCGGGATCCTCGGACGGCATGACTAGCGCGAAAAAGACGATAGCTAACGCTGTGATCGGATTGGTTATCGCGGTTTTATCAGCCGCGATCGTAAATGCAATTGCGGGAGTAGTGAAATAAATGATATACGAACGATTTGCAACAACAATACTAAATGCATCAAATGTTGGCATCCCTGTGCCTGGCGGGGGTAATGACCAGACAGTAATAAGATCAATTATGTATCCAGTTTATTTCTGGGCGGGCGTGGTTGCTGTGGTTGTAATAATTGCCGCTGGGTTTTTCTATGTTACATCTAGTGGCAACCCCCAGCAGCTAACCCGGGCAAAAAATGCCATTATGGGAGCAGTCGTTGGCCTGATTGTCGTGCTTCTTGCCTTTTCGATTACTGCAATTGTTTTGGGGGGTCTATAAGATGAAGCGATACTTAGTAGCACTAGTATTGGCGGTATCATTCATAGCGACATCTATCAGCGCACCGGCTGGTGCGGTTAATGTATTTGGTGGCTGTCAGTCAGGTATTGATTGTGGCGTAGTCAAGGATGACAGTTTAAACTACGCAACTGGCGGTAAGCGCGTGTGGGGGGCGATATCCTTAGTGCTTAGTATCCTTGCGGGTGTCGCGGTGGTCATGATTATTGTTGGTGGTATCCAATACGCCACTTCTGGCGGAGAATCATCGAAGGTGGCAACAGCCAAAAACACGATACTTTATTCGGTGATAGGACTTGTTGTGGCGCTAAGTGCCGCAGCGATTGTTGCACTTGTAAATACATATTTTGGGTAAATAACAAAGAGGAGAATAGATCGAGATGAAAAAGATAATACTGGCAATTATGACTGTAGTGATTACTTTGACAGTTGGTGCGGCGACACCGACTTTTGCAGCGTGTTCATCTCCAAAAGACTGCGTTAAGTCGGGCCTAGATGCCGCGGGCGGTAATTCATCTGGCACCCAAAAGAGCGCGAGCTCTATCATAAAAACGATTGTTAATGCCCTCCTCTTTATTCTGGGCGCAATTGCAGTGATTATGATCGTGATAGGTGGTATCAAATACACGACTTCTAACGGTGATGCGTCAGCGGTATCGGGTGCAAAGAACACGATATTATATGCCGTAATTGGACTGTTGGTCGCTATCTCCGCTTATGCTATTGTCAACTTTGTGGTTGCGAAATTTTAAGCTTCAAAGGGGTTAACATATCCCTAGGATTCTGATATAACTAAAACTAAGGGTTATCTAAAGAAAGGAATAGATACATGAAATTGAATATTAAGAAGCATTTGCTTGCTTTGTTGGCGGTTCCCGCGCTGGTTGTCAGTGTAAGTGCTGCCCCGGTGTTTGCCGACAACCTCAGTATCACTGATGGTGTCAAATCTGCCAAGGGTGAAGAGCAGCCAGCTAATCTGTTTGGTACAGGTGGTGTTTTCCAGACGATTACAAACGTGCTGCTATTTATTATCGGTGCTGTATCAGTCATCATGCTTATTATAGGTGGTGTCCGCTATACAGTTTCTCAGGGCGATAGTGCCGCTGTGACAAGCGCAAAGAATACCATTCTCTACGCCATTATTGGTCTGATCGTAGCAATTCTGGCTTATGCAGTGGTAAACTTCGTGATCGTTCAGTTTATTGCTGAAAAATAAGTCACATACTGATAAAACAACCACTCCCCTTTTGGAGCGGTTGTTTTTTATATGTTTACGTTAAGTGCTTACGACAAAAAAGTAGCCGCTCACATAGAGATACGGCTACTTACATTTAGGCAAACTGATTATTGAACTTATTGAATAGTGATCTTCTTAGCTTGCTCTTGTTTTACCTTTGCAAACGTAATTGTTAAAACACCGTCCTTTAGGACCGCTGCAACCTCGTCTTCTTTGACGGCAACGGGAAGCGCTAGGGTTCGGCTAAACTCTCCCCAGTAACACTCCTGGATATGCCAGTTGGTCGCCGCGCTGTCATCACCACTCGACAACGTACCGCTAATCGTCAGAATGCCGTCAGAAATGCTGACGTCGAGATCTTCTTTGTTGACACCAGCAGTTCGCGCTTTGATGATGAGCTGTTCATCTGTCTCATATACATCAACAGCGAGCTGACCTGGAAAATCATCTTCTGAGTCTTCCCAATTTGCATCGTTGGTTACATTAGCGTCTTGTTGTGGGGCAGCAACAGATGAGTCGTCTGCCAGGCTGTCGTCATTTAGGAACGCTGCAGCGAGTTCGTCTTCGATCAGTAGATCGTCATTTTGCTTACGTGCCATGATATCCTCCACTTTTCTCATTGGCTAGTTTGACAAATAGTCTGAGTACATTATAACTAAGCACATGGGGAAGTGCAACAAACACGATAAGCAAAACGTAAAAAATACAATGAGATTTTCATTCATTGACCTGCTTGCACCCCACTACTGTTGCTCTTGCGGTGCAATTGGAGCACTTTTATGTGAATATTGTAAATACGACATCATCAATGAGCCGTTTTCGCAGTGTATTGCCTGTCTTTGTCCGGCGGGCGGGTCTGAACAGCTGTGTAAAAACTGCCCTACCCCATACACAAAAGCTTGGTGTGTTGGTGAGCGGAGCGGTAGTTTAGAGGCTCTGATTAACGTTTATAAGTTTGAGCGCGCACGAGCTGCTGGTGATATATTAGCTGATTTATCCTGCCAAATTATGCCGGATTTACCGTCTGACGTTGTGGTTGTTCCTGTTCCGACTATTGCGTCTCATGTTAGGATTCGTGGCTACGGACATACTGAACGCATTGCTAGACGGGTGGCTAGAGAGAAAGGACTTTTATATCGATCGGTGTTGTCACGACGAACAAATACTGTACAGCAGGGTTCCTCGCGTAAAAAACGTGAAAAACAGGCTTCTGAGGCATTTTCGTCAACTAGCTTAAATGGCGAGGTGTGTCTATTGGTTGATGATGTATATACTACTGGAGCGACGATGAAGCACGCCGCTAAAGCGCTCCTAAAAGCAGGTGCATCAGAGGTATGGAGTTTAGTGGTTTCTCGACAACCTATAGAAAATTAGACAAAATCCTGCTATGATATCTTGGTGTACGGAGAGGTGACCGAGTGGTTTAAGGTAACGGTCTTGAAAACCGTCGTGGGGCAACTCACCGCGAGTTCGAATCTCGCCCTCTCCGCCAAGAAATGTGGCCCTAAAAAACGAAGGGTCTTTTTTCTTGTCTAAAATTAGCGCATACCGACCTACCTATCTTGGTATAGTGGAGGTATGGCACTAGTAAAGTCAAAATATGCCTGGTGGGTGCATTTTCTTTTTACCCCACACGTTGTCGTATATACCCTGGTTTCCATATTATTTCTAATTAAAGCTCTCGGGACGCTTGATCCAGATTTTGGATGGCATCTGCAGTCGGGTCGTTATATTTTGGAACACGGCATACCGACACACGATATATTTACCTATACTGCGCGTGATTTTCCTTGGATACATCACGAGTGGCTGGCTGACGTTTTATCAGCAAGCATCTACCAGGTCGGTGGATACTGGTTGTTGGGTTTTGTTTTTGCTTCATTATGGACGGCTTCAGTATGGTTGGTGTCGCGTAAAAACCCGCTACCAATCGTTACATTGATTGCTACCTGTGTCATGTTAAGTTTTTCTGGCGTCAGGGCGATGACGTGGACAGTGTTTTTCTGTGCTATTTTGCATATTTTACTACACAGAAGAGGTCGAGCGTGGTGGTGGATTCCCCTGCTGATACTTTTTTGGGCAAATATGCATGGTGGTTTTGTATTGGGACTTGCCTACATCGCATGGCGGGTTCTAAAAGAGCGCTCTTTTATGCTCGCAGGTGTTACGGTAATCTCGGTTCTTGTAACGTTTATCACCCCTTATGGCCCTGGTATGTATCTAGAAGTGTGGCGTACGCTTGTTGATAGCGATTTGCACACCAACATTCAGGAGTGGAGTTCGTTTGCGCTAACGATACCAGCGATTACTGTTGTAGGAATATGGGTTGGTGTCAGGGCTATGACGGTATCTCCGTGGTGGCGCGCGATAGTTTCGTTTGAGACGCTACTTCTCATTGCTAGTTTTTCAAGTATTCGTAGTCTACCGCTATTTTGTCTTTTTGCCTTAGGCTGGTTGTCAATAACGTTTAAAAAGATGAAGATCAATAGATCAGCAGCCTCCAAGCTACTTCGCCCAATCAATGGGCTTATATCGATAGTTGCTGTAGTCTTTGTGCTTGTGATGGCGACTGGGGTGTACGATGCGCTAAAAGGCGTTAAAGTTGACCCAGAGTCTAGTCAGCCACAAAAAATTATCCAAGCGCTTCGAGATAGACCTTGTGAAGGAGCGGTTTTTAACTCATACAATATCGGTGGATATTTTATATGGAAACTGCCAAATACCCCCGTGTATATCGATGGACGAATGCCTAGCTGGGAGCATGACGGTAAAAAATACATGAACATATACAAAGATGTGCTCACCAATTCTAACGTCCAAAAACGAGAATTTTCCGTCCACAATATCAAGTGTGTAGTTATGGAAGATAGGAGTGATATTATAAAACGCCTCCAACACGATGGATGGAGGCATGAGATAACCGATAGAGGCTACACTTTATCGCGTCGAGGCGCCGTATGAACCAGATCTAGTACCGATGCCCGACCCTGAACCAGATGGTATGAGACTATTGATGACAAAGTTTACTGCCGCATAAGCGAGAATCGCGATTATGATACCTACTAGAGCGTAGAGAATCGTATTTTTAGCCGCCTGAACCTGCGAGGCGTCACCTCCAGAGATGACGTAGCGAAGACCGCCGATCACGATCATAATCACAGCAATTGCACCAACTATAAATAGCAAAACGCTACTGATCTCTGAAAATACGCCAGAATTACCAAATAGGTCAGCTGGCTGTTGGGCGCCACGTGCTGAAACCGCCCCATCGGCAATAGTTCCAACTGCTGATGCTTGAGTAATACCAACTATGGTAACAGATGCAACCAATGTAGCTGCAATAACAAGTAGATTGAGCGAACGTTTCATAGATTCTCCTCTTGGTTGTTTGCTGACATCTCTGACTCTAGTATACACGGATTACTACTCTCTGCTAGTACCTCTGTACTTGATATGTAGTTTGTGCTACACTGACGGGAGTCCACTTAGTATATTTTGGAGGAGTACCCAAGTGGCTGAAGGGGACGGTTTGCTAAATCGTTAGTGTGGGGAGACCTGCAGCGGGAGTTCGAATCTCCCCTCCTCCGCCAAATAAAATAGAGGTTCTATAGGACCTCTATTTTTCAATTAACCATTGATGCCACCTAGAGGGTCTATGTATTAGCGCCTTATACCCACAGGTAGTACTCATGCTATAATTTAATTATGCAACCCGATCAGGATTCAAACAGAGACTGGCAGAAGCCACGAGAAACTACTCCGCAAGCTCCGTACGAAGCAGTTGATGACCAGGAGTATGATAACAAGCCTCTGACCGATAGTGACCCTCAGGATAAATCGGATCAGCTTAATTCAAATGACAATTCTCAAAGTGACGACGACACTGCTCTATTAAGATGGGAGGGAACAGAATATATACATCAGGATCGCAATGTCCTCTGGTATGTTGGTGTAGCGGCGGTGTCCGCGATATTGGTTGCTGTTGCTCTATTGGTCTTTCGTTCAATTACATTTGCTATTCTTGTGCCGGTAATGTCAGTGGCACTGATTATATACGTGCGACGACCACCTGCAACTCTTCACTACATCTTGAGTAGAAAGGGTCTCCATGTGGATGATCGCCTGTTTTCGTATAGTCAGTTTAAATCCTTTGGTGTTGTCAGACACGACCGCCACCACTCGGTAGTGCTCGTGCCACGCAAGCGATTTCAGATCGGACAAACTATCTACTTCCCTGAAGAGATCGGTGAACAGCTGGTAGATATGCTTGCAGCTAGGCTGCCAATGAAAGAAGTAAAGCCAGATTTTATAGATCGACTACTGGAACGGCTCCGACTCTAGTGCTTGCTATCACCTCTTAAGTATGGTAATATAATCGCTGTTAGGTATGCACCCGTAGCTCAGCTGGATAGAGCGTTTGCTTGCGGAGCAAGAGGTCGTACGTTCGAATCGTATCGGGTGTACCAAATAAAAAAGACTTCTTACATGGAAGTCTTTTTTATTTGGCGGAGAGAGAGGGATTCGAACCCTCGGTACCTTGCGGTACACCGCTTTTCGAGAGCGGCCAGTTCAACCACTCCTGCACCTCTCCACTGTGGCCGTATATCAGATTATAACAGATAATAAAATTAGGCCAGCACCACCCCTAAACTTTAGGGTAGTGCTGGCCGACATACACTGCACCGACTCACTTTATGCTGATATCCTCCTCTCCTGCCGCAATAACAACGATATTATCGCTCTCTGGGCGTCCATCGTCGTTATAGACCTGCATCGGGCTACGAGTTAAGTATGAGGCCAAGCCACGAAGCTCACACCCGTAGTGTGACAGAGGAAAACGGTTGGGGCTATAGGTCAGCTCCTTCTCGTCGGCAACCTCTACTAAGCGCTTGATATTCTCAAACAAGTAGTCAGCGTCGTCGAGGTCGGAGATTGTTACACCTGGCGTCCTCTTGAGTACATTGAAGGCGCGAATAAAAACGGCCTTCGTGAGACTCTCGATGTCGTTACGACCGTTCTTTTCAGCTCGTGCGGCATAGTTGATGCCGTTTGGATCACTTGGCTTTACGCCCCAGGTCGGCCGAAGCGTAATTACGAAGTTTTTGCGGATACCCCCGACAAGGAAATCGAATGGGATACTTATATCGTACGTCCGATCCGTTACCGATACTGGCCGGAACTCGTATAGCGGCCACGCTACAAACCGAAAGTGATTTCGATATAGCATAGCATTATCGACGTCGTTGCGCCTTTCCACTGGTATGCAAGAGCGCTTATTGAGTTTGAAATTACCTCCTCGCAGGAGTACGCCTTCGATCCCAGGCTCGGGACGTCTAATAACCTTGGTGATAATGGCAGCCGAAGTGAGTACCCCGACCACAGCAATCAGGAAACTCCACACGTTCATTTTGCCCCCTTCAAAGGGTAGTGTACATCAAACAACATCCTATATGTCTAGTTCATAAGGACTGCATCTAAATATATAATGTTATTTTGACCCCATCAAGCATAGCCAGCTCTATCTTAGTGGTGCGGTATACTGGATTCATGGAAGATTCGATATTTACAAAAATTATCAAAGGGGAAATTCCCTGTCATAAAATTTACGAAGATGAAACGGTGATAGCCTTTTTAGACGTACATCCGCAGGTTGAGGGTCACACCTTGGTTATACCCAAGCAACAGGTGGATCATCTGTGGGATCTTGACGATGGCTTATATAATCATCTCTGGAGTGTAGCGAAAAAACTAGCAGTACATATTCGTGATCGAGTACCTGAGCCACGAGTTAGTGCGCTGGTGATGGGGTATGGAGTACCGCATGCTCATATTCACCTAATCCCGATCGCCAGTGAGGACGATATAAGAAAACCTCAGGATACCGAAAGTCCTATTAACCACGAAGCTCTGGCAAAGGTGGCGGAAAAGCTCCGTTTTGATGATTAAGGTTGTTGCTATTGGCAAGCGTCATGAGGCGTGGATAGACGATGGCCTAAAACGCTACTCTAAGCGCCTTGGTGGTTCATGGTCAGTTGAGTGGACACTTTTACCGCATAGTGCTCGCAAGGGCCAGGAGGCGCGTCAGGAAGAGTCTGGGCGCATATTATCACGTATAAAAGACGACGAATACGTTATTCTGCTTGATGAGCGTGGCAAACTCCTCGACTCCCCTGCTCTATCGTGTGCATTAACTGAAGCAATGGGTTCGGGTCGAGCGATAACGATAATTATAGGTGGTGCTTACGGTGTGGACGACACGGTTACGCAACGTGCTAATCTTGTTTGGTCACTATCCCCACTTGTTTTTCCGCACCAACTAGTTAGGCTGATTCTCGTTGAGCAGTTATATCGAGCGCAGGCGATTTACATGGGACACCCCTATCACCACGAGTAGTCGCAGTATATATAAATTGACATACTATTGACAATTTATCACGTTTATGCTAAGTTAAATAGTGTTACATAACGTAATACAAAAATATATGGAAACACTAGCAAACATAGCAAACAAAATTATGACAGGTATCAGCCTGGCAACTGCCATGGGTGTGTTTATGCACGATGGTCGTGTCGATAGAGCGACAATGGTGGCACTTGATCAACCAACAAGTAGCGCACCTGCTTCAGATACAGATCAGAGCCTCGGGGAGCGTATCAAGGCGGTCGTAGAAGTCGACGCTCATACTCACCCTGATCACAATACTGCGAAAAGTCTGATCAATAGTTTTCAGTACCAATCACCGAGCGTTCCGCCGCGTAAAGAGGACGCCAACAAGCTCTCGCTTCGTCAGATCGAGATTGGCGCTGGTCGTCATGCGTTTGATAATGCTAACCTACCGATTCTCGACTAGATAGTACTTGTGTCAGATAAGACAACTAGCTCAGCTTCAAGGCGCTCAACAAGCGCCTTTTTGCTGGTGAGTTGTTTGCGTGACTCCTCAACCAGGTCGGCTGGCGCCTTCTCGATGTACTTCTTGTTTGCGAGGCGACTCTCGAGTGTGGCCACGTGTTGGCGAGTCTCTGCTAATCGCTTTTCGAGATTAGACTGGTGCTCATAGAGAGTTTCGGTGTCGAGATCTAGCCAGGCGTCACGACCACTGGTCGCTAGGCGAAGCCCACGTGGCTGGTCTACGCGCTCAACTGATTTGGCACGCGCTAGTTTCTGAATTAGCTCCACATTGTCTTCGACCAGAGAGTCATCCATATAGAGGATGCTGTAGCGTTCATTACCTGGCAGCTCGCTCATGACGTATCGAGCTTCGCTGACAAGCTTCTTCAGACGACCAAACTCTGCGGCTGCTAATTCGCTACACTCTTTTTGAGTTGGCCACGAATCCCCAGCCAGTAGGTTGTCGTGCCAGTTTAGGCTTTGCCAGATTGTTTCGGTGACAAAAGGTGCAAATGGATGCGACAAACGTAGTATCGTATCAAGTACGTAAGCGCTCATGCTGGCGTGATTTTCGATCTTGCTAGTCTCGACATACCAGTCAGCCACGTCGTCCCAAACGATGTGATAAACAGTTTCGGCCGCTTCGGCGAAACGGTATTCAGCGATCTGCTTTTCGATCTTAGCGGCAGCTTGATTGAGGCGGTGAACTATCCAGTGGTCAGCCAGAGACTTTGGTTTTGGGTCGATTGTTGGTACGATATCTCCAACGTTTGAAATGATAAACCGCGCCACATTCCAGAGCTTATTGCAGAAGTTGCGTCCAGCAACAACTTTTCCAGTGCTAAACGCCTGACTCTGGGCGGCTGATCGGCTAGCGATTATTCCCATGCGTAGAGCGTCTGAGCCGTATTCGGCGATTGCTTCCATCGGATTTATCACATTTCCTTTTGATTTGCTCATCTTTTGGCCGCGTCCATCAAGCACCATACCGTGAAGATATACATGTTTAAATGGAATTTGGTCAGTCATATACTCACCTAGCATGATCATACGCGCTACCCAGCGATCAAGTATGTCGAAACCGGTTTCCATGACGTCACTTGGGTAGAAGCGGGCTAGTTGTCCATTATCGAGGGTGTCGGTAGTGATAAATGGCCACTGACCACTTGAGAACCAGGTATCAAAAGTATCCTCTTCGCGAATATATGTTGTGTTATTAACTACAATACGCTCTTGATCGACCTGCTCGTTGTATATCCAATCACTCGGGTCGCTCTCGTTACGAAAAGCTGGGATTGGAATACCCCATGGGATTTGACGACTAATATTCCAGTCGCGTAGACCTTCTAGATAATTTGCCAGTATCACTCCCCTATTCTCTGGGCTAAAGGTGATCTTACCGCTCCTGATCGTCTCGATCGCACGTTTGGCGAGATTGTCCATCTTGATGAACCATTGATCTTTGATGAGGGGTTCAATGACGCTACCGCACTTGTAGCAGTGTCCTACCGCGTGCTCAATATCTGATTCACCACGACAATACTCTCCGAGCTCGAGCGCAGAAAGTACCTTCTTGCGAGCCTCTTCGACTGATAGGCCTAGGAATTGTTGAGGAACATTAATCATTTTTCCATCAAATCCGATTACCTGAATTTGTTCTAGGTTGTGGCGCTCACCGATTTCAAAGTCGTTTGGATCGTGTGCTGGGGTAATCTTGACAGCTCCAGTACCGTACTCCATGTCTACGTATTCATCAGCTATGATAGGAATCTCACGATCGGTTAGAGGTAGTTGTACCTTTGTGCCAATTAAATCTTTATAGCGTACGTCGTCTGGGTGAACGGCAACCGCTACGTCGCCTAGCATAGTCTCAGGACGAGTCGTAGCTATGATTATCTCCCCTACTTTATCTAGGGTTGGGTAAGCGATTTTCCAGAGCTTGCTTTTTTCATTTTTATGCTCCACCTCGATGTCTGAAAAGCTTGTTTGATGAACAGTACAGTAATTAACCATACGTTCACCGCGATAGATAAGTCCATCATCCCACAGCTTTTTAAACGTCTTGTAAACAGTCTTGATAACTTTTTTATCAAGCGTAAATACGAGATTGTCCCAGCTGGCACCTACCCCAAGGGCGCGTAGCTGTAGTTCCATATCGCCCCTTTTTTGATCGACAAAATCCCAGACTTGGCTGTAAAGCTGTTCGCGACTAAAGTCAAACCGGGTTTTACCAAGCTTTTCAAGCTCTCGTTCGTAAACTACCCATGTCTCAAAGCCAGCATGATCAGCACCGGGAATCAGTACCGCATCGCGTCCCTTCATACGGTAGAATCGGACAAGGATATCCTCAAGGTTGAATGAAAGAGCGTGACCGACGTGTAGGTTGCCGTTGGCGTTTGGTGGTGGCATTATTATTGCATACGGCTCGCCCTCCCCTGTCGGATTAAATACACCTGATTGCTCCCAGAGTGCGTAAATGTTTGGCTCAAATTCGTTTGGTGTGTAGGCTTTTGCTAGATTCATGAAAGTTTGATTTCTTAAAGGTTATATTTTCACGCGAAAAAAGTAGCATAGGAAATTCCTCCGTGGATTTTCACATGCAAAAATACCACAGTTAATACAGATCCTATTCCCTTTGTTTTTCCACGTGTTTGTGTTCAGCTCTAGTATACCACATTGTCGCTGTGTTGTCTGTCCTATAAAAAGGGTATAATAACGCTATGATTATAGGGAAAATATGTGACGAACCTAGTGTGTGGGACGAGATAGTACACGACCTTGGTGGTCATCCGCTCCAGTTGTGGGGCTGGGGAGAGTTGAAGTCGGCGCACAACTGGAGTGCTCACAGAGTAATTTGTGTGGATGATTCAGATAACACCGTAGTAGGCGGTGCACAGATTCTCGTACGTCCACTACCAGGGGTCTTTAAGCGAATTTGTTATATACCGAGAGGTCCAGTCTGGCGCGCCGGTGAGGAGCAGGGGGTGCTAAGTGCGATTACTTGCTATGTAAAACAGTATCTACCCGGGGTGGCATTGACGATTGAACCGGATGCCGACAGTCTTGTGTTGCCAGAGGGTTGGCGGGCGTCTAAGAATACAATTTTGATCCCTCGGACACTAATCCTTGATCTCGATAATGACGAGTCAGCACTTCTCGGAGCCATGACAAAAAAGACCAGACAGTATATCCGCAAATCAGAGCGTGAGGGCTTAGTAGTGCGACAGGTGAAGCGACATGATGACATAAGGGCGTGTCTTGATATCTACCATCAAACTGCTGAGCGTGCAAAATTTCCTCTCCACGACGACCAGTACTATTATGATGTCCATGAAAAACTCGGTGAATCGTCGGTTATTTTTGCCGCCTACGAAGGCGATAAACCGATTGCCTTCGTCTGGCTTGCCGTCAGCGCAATGACTTCATTTGAGCTATATGGCGGTATGAATGAGCGCGGACAGCAATTGCGAGCCAATTACATGCTTAAATGGCACTCTATCCGTACCTGTAAAGAGTGGGGGATTAGTCGATATGATATGAATGGACTACTTAATGATGGTGTCAGTACGTTCAAGCAGGGTTTTGCTAGTCATGAAGATATGTTGGTTGGTACCTATGACTACCCGCTATCATCGTTATATGCATTATGGGCTAGGGGATTACCTCTGGCAAAAAAGATTATTCGTCAAGCCAAACGGCTTGTTAGGGGCTAGAGTTTAACTGCACCTTCGCGGTAGACGATGACCCGATTATTTTCATCAAAGCCGATGATTGTTGAAGGGGGACGGTCGCCGAGGTCGCCAGCGTCAACATAAAAATCCACTTTTTTGCCAAAGTACGCTATAGCTTCGTTAATCGTGTGAGATGTTGGCGCATGGGGTGTATTTGCGCTGGTTGTCATCAGGGGTCCAGTTTGGGCTAAGAGGGCGAGGATAACTGGATCTCTTGGGATGCGAGCTGCCATGTGGGTTTGTGATACTTTTAGATAATCAGGTAGTAAATCTGTTGTCATTTCTACACTAATAGCATTTGGCCAGTACTTGCTAGCATGGGTGAGCGTGTTGCTAGGAAAACCGAGCCTGCTTAGCTGTTGAATGGAAGCGGCGATAGTAGTGCCAGGTTGTCGTTTCCGAGTTTTTAGAGAGTAGAGTTTTTTGATTGCTGTCTTGCTAGTGGCCGCACCGACTAGTCCATAGATTGTATCAGTTGGAATAACCCCGATCTGGCCATTTTTTATCATTTCGGCTAGTCGAGGATCAGTGAGTGATTTCAGGTGGATTGGTTTACTCATTTTTTGACCAGGCAGTTTTTGTCATAGAAATACTCGGGATTACCTCGAGGGCGTAGGGGTTGGTAGGCGGATGAGCGATGGCGTGGTAATAGCCTAGGGCAGCAATCATCGCCGCATTGTCAGTGCAGAGGCTGATCGGTGCGTACTCAATATCAATCGGTAGGCGCTCCTTTAGCACCTCGCGTAGTTTTCTTGACGCGGCGACGCCACCAGCGATTACTACTGAGGCTGGCCGGTAGTTTTCAAATGCTTTAACTGTCTTGTCGACGAGAGTGTCAACTGCTACGCGCTGGAAACTTGCGGAGACATTATCGCGTGTAGCCTTGTCTAAGAGCGCTGGAAGCTTGTGAGATGGAAATGTGTGGTCTTTACCGCATTCTGCCTGAACGGCCCTTAAAACGGCCGTCTTGAGGCCTGAGAAGGAAAAATTATACGGATGATCTAGACGAGCTTTGGGAAATTGATATACATTTGGGTTACCTAGCGGTGCGGTACGATCGATTGATACGCCACCGGGGTAGGGGAGTCCGATGATTTTTGCAACTTTATCAAAAGCTTCGCCGACGGCATCATCTTGAGTCTGTCCGAGAAGTTCATAGTCGCCATGGCTGCGGAACAACACGAGCTGAGTATGTCCACCTGATACGATTAGAGCAAGCATTGGAAAAGCCGGCTGTTTAGACGGTAGTTCTAGGGGCTTTAACGAGACTAGCTTCTCTGGGCGACCATCTTCAGTGATAAAGTTTGCATAGACATGAGCCTCGACGTGATGGACTGGATAGAGGGGCTTGTCGTGTAGGATTGCTAGCGTACGGGCGGCAAGTGTGCCAACCAGGAGCGAGCCGATTAGACCAGGAGCGTAGGTGACGGCAATTGCATCAATGTCATCCCACGTACAGTTTGCATCTGTAATTGCTTGGTTGATGACGGGATTAATGGCTTCAATGTGACTACGAGCTGCAATCTCCGGGACAACGCCACCATAGTGTTTGTGGATATCAATTTGCGATACTACGACATTAGACAGTAAACGGCGACCGTCCTCAACGACCGAGGCGGCAGTTTCGTCGCAGCTAGACTCGATTCCCAAAACTTTCATGCATAGCAGATTATACCATATTTTTCATACTTTTTAAGGGATAAAGAGTGTTAAAATGGGTATATGAAGCAAACATTGGTGAGGGGAGTGAGAAAAGCGCTACCAAAAAGTACGGTTTTATCGCTCGAGAATCGATATCGTCTCCTAAGGGCAAAGGCACTATCGACTCGTTATGGCCACCCGGCACGTAACTTGCGCGTTATCGCCGTTACAGGTACGAATGGCAAGACGACGACTGTTAACTATCTAAACGAGATACTAAAGGAAGCTGGGTATAAAACCGCAATGTTTAGCACGGCAACGATTGAAGTAGCCGGTAGGGCGAAGCGTAATGATCTAAATGCGACAGTTGCCTCAACAGCGCGAATGCAACAGTTTTTCCGAACTGCAAAACAAGAGAAGGTTGACTTCGTTATTATGGAGTTTCCTTCTCATGCGATTCATCAACACAAGCTTTACGGTGTACCAGTCGAGATGGCGATTATGACCAATCTGACACAGGATCATCTTGACTATCACGGAACGATGGAAGAGTACGCGGAGGTCAAGGGTAGGTTATTTGCGTGTCAACCAAAGTATATTGTCTTAAACCGTGACGATGCATGGTTTGATTATTTTGATAAGTTTGTCGCTGGTGGCCAAAAGATTACCTATGGCAAATTACCTGATAGCGAGGCGCATATCGACAAGGTTAAGTTGTACCGAAAGGGAACAGAGGTGACGGTGACAATTGATCATCAGACACGTCTTGAACTTGCTACAAACTTACCGGGTGAGTTTAACGCCTACAACATGACAGCCGCGGTGGCTGCAGCCTATCTTTTGGGTGTCAAGTTAAACGATATTATAGAGGGGGTAGCCAATCTAGAGGCGGTACCGGGTCGGTTTGAACGCGTCGTTGAGGGTCTGCCGTATGACGTTATTGTTGATTATGCGCATACCCCAGATGGCCTAGAGAAATTACTCCAAGCAGCACGAGCTATTACAAAAAACCGAGTCATTCTAGTTTTTGGTGCTTGTGGCGATCGCGACAAGGCTAAGAGACCGGTCATGGGCGGGATTGCCGCTTGTCTGGCGGATCGAATCTTCCTGACTGACGAAGAGAGCTACAACGAAGACCCAAAGGCAATTCGTGAGATGATCTACAAAGGAATCGAAGACGCTAGAGGTGGAGCGATGAAAACTACCGAGGTAGCGGATCGTCGTGAGGCGATTGAAAAAGCTCTCAGTATTGCCACTAAGGGAGATACAGTTCTAATCACTGGTATGGGTCATGAAGTCTACCGGATCATCAACGGAGAAAAAAAGCCGTGGAATGACTCAGATGTTGTTCGCGAAATCCTAAATGATAAGCACTAGCTAGCGGTTGTGGACCAGTATGATTAGGTGCTGGTAGCATATAGCTCTAGATAGACTAGAACCACTGTTGCTTCTTGAGTCGCCAAGACAGGCTGAGAGCGAGTCGTAGTCCAAATCTCTGCCAACGCTTATAAACGGTTGGATTAACTACAAGATCATAACAGCCGACATAGTCAGTGACGTGCTTGTTGAAGCTTGTCTTAAACCGGCCGATGCCATATAGCGGGTTTGAGTCATCTCTGATAGCGCTTGAGTGCGGTGCGCCACATAGGTCGTAGCTCTCTACTCCATGGGCTTTCATCCACTTGATCACCTCCCACTGTAAGAGATGGCTTGCCCCGTAGGTAACTTTTTCGCGCAAACTTGCACCGTCTTTATATAGTCCTTTTTTGCCGAGGAACATACAAAATGCTGATGCAACCACCTTACCGTCAAACCTAGCAAAAAACAGACTGCCGTGGTCGTTTTTAGCAAATTTTTGCCAAAATGTACGATAATACTGATAATCACGAAGCGAGGCTTCAAACCGACCAACCGCAGTGCTGCGAAGCATGTCAAACATGATTTGCATATTTTCCTCAGTAAGCGGGACAGCTTCGGTAACGATACCGTCCCTTTCGGCGCGCTTGAGAGCGTGGCGTCCTTTTTGATTAAAATTTGCAAGGATTGTATCTAGGTCGGGTGAAAGATCTATTATCACCGTCGAGTTATTTGGTTGCACTGGAGATGTTCGTACTAACCCAGCAGACTGAAAGGCGACATGTGTGTCATCGGTTTCGAGGATTTCTGGCTCGAGCTTTATGGCAAACACGCCCTGTTCATTTGCAAATTGCTTTAGTTCTGGTAGTAGAGACAGTAGTTCTTCTGTGCAAGTAACTCCAGGGCCTTTTGGAAAATACCAATAAATACCGTGGCCAAAAACAGATTTTTCGAGGACAGTTACGGTGATATTATCAATTACCAGGTATCGTGGAATCCAGCCGCTGAGATGTTTTGTCTCAGCTAGAGCAGTAGACTGAAAGACATTGCCTCCGTCGGGGTTGTTGGTAAGGAGCTCGTCCCAGCGCGCGATCTCGTCTGGGTTCGCAAATCGAATACTCATAGCCCTATTGTAGCAAACTAATAGATGTGAACGTCATCGATAGTGTCACCGTGTTTAGCAGCAAGTGCCTCAAGTTTGCCAGGGTGTTGTAGACAAATCTGATTGATGAGAGCATCTTCCATAGGACCGTATTTACTGCTCAACCTTTTCGGATCTAGGCGTGCCGCATTGTTTGGATAGTCAACCTTTTCTATACATTGATTCCAAAGTTTGCCAGGAATTGGCCCCTTGTCATCAACTGTCTTACTACGATTAGCCTTGATGTCAACGGGTAAGTCGAACTCATGTCCGTATAGGCTGACTGTGAGTAGATAGTCTGTGCCAGCTGCGTCTAGTTTGCGACGAACCTCCGGGTTGTCGGTGAGATGATAGTGGATCTCGACGCCTTCGTACTTGCCGATTATTTCTTCGGCTGAAAGCTCACCACGCATGCCGCGAGCAGCGCCGAGCACATGCTTGAATACTCGTGCTCCATCCTGTGGCTTTTCGCCATTTAGAGTTTTCATTATTTTGTAAGAGGCCGCGAGTTGTCCAGCCACAAAGTCAAGCGGAGTTTTGGGGTTTAGGTCTAGACGCTCCTTGAGTATCTCATTATAGCTAAGTACCTTTTGTCGGCTATAATTTATCTGATCTTTTGTCTTGCCTGATACGTGTCTATGGTTTTGTCGTTCTCGTTTAGCTTTTGTACGAGCCTCGATCAGCTGTTCTTGAGCGTCGACAAAGTCCGTAACATAGCCAACTGATAACAAGAAGGCTGCTTCTCCTGGCTTGCCAGCTTCGAGTGCGGCTTCCCCGGCAAGCTGTAGTTGTTCGGCTCCGCTACGTATCCCTTCTGGGTTACGGATAGAGTGTGTTTCTGAATCTCCATAGACCTCGCTTAATAGCTTTTTTGCAGATTCTATACCTTGTTGACGGTATTCGTTGCTACGGTCTACCCGTTCGCCAGATGGTCTGATGTATGGGGGGAGTTTTTGCTCTCGTGACATACTTACATTTAAGCACAAACATGATAAAAAGTCAATACTGTTGTATACTGACTGCGTAATGTATCGATGTGTGCGTATATAAAAACCTCGATAGTGTCGAGGTTTTTTGTTAGCTCATGAAGTGGTTAGGCGGTTGGTTGGTTTCCTGATAGAAAATCAATTTCTTTGATGATATCAAGTAAGGCTTGAGCGCGTCGTGCCTCGTCAGTGATAGCTTTTGCCGCTTCGTGTGCAGGTGCGATGAGGGTACGATCATCGGTTGAACGGATAAGCAAAAGGTAGGTGTCGAACTTTTCCTCGGCTGGTAGGTTGAGCTTGTCTACCAGTGGACGAAGCTCTGAGATAGCTTCTTGCTTGACTCCATCAAGCTCTCCTGGCATAGTCGGTGGGGCTACTGGGGCGGATACACCAGTCGTTGGCGCTGGCATGGGCGTTGCCATAGGGTCATCGGCAGGAGGGGCCGCTACCGGAGGCGTTCCTGGGGTAGTGTTTGTGTCTTGATTGTTGCTATCTGCATCAATATCAGCGTTGACTCCAGCGAGAACTTTTGCAAGCTCCTGGTCATCGCTAATCGGTTGTGTTGTTTGCGATTGAATATCCATGCCCACCTCTAAATGATTTTGTACTTATGCTTACTTACTAAATACTGTATCATGGATAGAGAATACTACGCAAGGGAAAAGGTAGAATATGCTTGACGATACAAATGTAATCAAACAACGTGATGTAAGTGGAGCACTCAATGTAGCGGCGACGCTATATAAGCAGGTCTCATATGACTGTCAACTTGTCAATGCGACGCACGATGGACGTGAGATTGCCGGTGTGATTGTGGCTGGTATGGGCGGTTCGGCGCTTGCTGCCGATGTCGCCAAAGTATTATTGGCACGCGATCTAATGGTTCCATTTGAGGTAGTAAAGGGTTACGAGCTACCAGCTTATGTGGGTAAAAATACTCTAGTAATTGCCAGTAGTCACTCCGGTAATACCGAGGAAACAGTTACTTGCATGAACGAGGCACTTAAGCGCGGTTGTCAGATGGCGGCAATTGCCACTGGCGGTCAGGTAAAAGAGATAGCACAAGCACACGAAGTGATGTATGCTGAGATGCCTCATGATACTCAGCCGCGTATGGGTATGATCTATAACCTCAGGGCACTGCTTAGGATTCTTGTTGAGTTTAGTTTAGTTCATCAGTCGATATACGACGAGTTGGCTGAGGCTGAACAGTGGCTACATAGTGAAAGCGATCTTTGGGCCAAAGAAGTGCCAACCGAGCGAAATTACGCCAAACAGCTGGCGCTAATTGCCGTTGGTAAGACGCCGGTGTTTTATGCGGGTAGCTTGATGGCGCCGGTTGCTTATAAGTGGAAAATCAGCTGGAATGAAAATGCCAAAAATGTTGCGTTTTGGAACTATCTACCGGAATTTAATCATAACGAATTCCTAGGCTGGACAAGTCATCCTGTCGAAAAACCATTTGCTGTATTTGATCTTGTGAGCGAACTGGAGAACCCACGCACACTAAAACGATTCTCACTGAGCGACAAGCTTCTTTCTGGCCGTCGTCCAAAAGCTACAGTTGTGCCTATCGAAGGAGATAGTCTACTCAAGCAGATGCTTTGGGGTTCTATATTGGCTGATTTTGTCAGTATTTATGTTGCGATTCTCAATGGCGTCGACCCAACCCAGGTTGATTTAATCGAGAAATTCAAAAAAGAGCTTGCTTAGCTCGTCTTACGTTATCTAGTGATATTGACGTAGTGATACGATGGTGTTTTTGCGAGCCGCTTTGATTGCTGGATAGCTTCCAAAAACGACGCCGACAATAGTAGCCATAGCAAAGGCTGTAGCGGCGGTCTGCCAGGTAAATGCAGGCGTAAAGTAGAGAAATACGCTGACCGAGAACGCCATTACGTAGCCAAGAATATATCCAAACAACCCGCCAAGTAGGCTAATTATCAGCGATTCCATTAAAAACTGAGCAGTAATGTTATATTGGTTGGCGCCCACCGCCTTGCGAATACCGATCTCTCGTGTACGTTCGGCGACCCCGACAAGCATGATATTCATGATACCAATGCCACCGACAAAGAGTGAAATGGCGGCAATAGCAGTCATTACGTCTGTTATTGCATTAAATAGTTGATTGCTTGGGCGAGTAATTGCGTCTCCGGTAGTGATTGAGAAGTCTTCCTCGTCGAGATGCTGAGAGAGCAGTTTCTGCTTGGCCTGCGAAGTTAGCTCAGCCAGATTTGAAGCGTCCTTTGCGAGCAGGTTAATCTGTTGAATTTGTGATCTTCCCTGGTGAAATAGCTTACCACGCTCGAAGTTAACAATAACGGCACGGTTAAGGTCGACGTTATTGAAGTTAATTGGATTATTTGACCGTTTCATTACACCAATTACGGTGAATTGCTGACCACGCATCGTAAATAGTTGGCCAATTGGTCGATCGGTGTTAAAGAGCTCAAGCGATAAATCTTCGCCAATAACAGCTGTGGTACTGTCGGTGGCATCGTCTAGAAACTGACCAGCTTTCATCGATACGTGTGTTACTTTCGTAAAGCTTGGCGCGGTCGCAAGGATTGTGCTGTCTTTGACAGTTTTTCGATCAGTCTTAAGTGAGCCGTCTATAGTCATGAGAGGGACGACCGTATCGAGATTTTTCATGCCGGTTAACGCCTGTATGTCGGCTTCTGTTAGTGTACTAACACTAAAAGTCTGCTGGATTATTGGGTTTATTAGGGCGTTTGGATCGCGCGTCTGAACGCTTGGACGAATAACAGCAATCCTACCGTCCAGTGCTTCGACCTGACCACCTATCATCTGCTTGACGCCACCACTAATAGCTAGGATGCAGGTAACACTAGCAATACCTATAGTAATTCCTAGCACAGTAAGTAGTGTACGGACGCGGTTACTTTTTAGTGTACGATATGCATTTTCGAAATGATCAATCCACATGAATGTCATGATTTCGCTTCCTTTTTAGTCGTCTTTTTGGTGGTTCGTTTTTTGGCAGGCTTACTTTTTGCTGTTTGCTCGCTTTTGGAATTTTTCTTAGCAGTCTTTTTGACGGTTTCTTTAGTTTTTTTCGTTTTCTCTAGTTTGTCGGATTTTTTCTGCGCACGCTTATGGCCCAATGGGATTTTAACTAATTTATCACTAGTCTTGGTGTTGGCGCGAACTTGGGTGTCGCTGGCAATTTTCCCATCTAGCATATTGATAACGCGACTAGCGTAGCTGGTGAGGTTGGGGTTATGGGTCACCATTATGATGGTGTTACCTTTTTTGTGAAGCTCGGCCAGTTCTTCCATGATTACATGGCTACTGCGAGAGTCGAGGTTGCCAGTCGGTTCGTCGGCGAGGATTATGCTCGGCTCATTCACGAGGGCACGAGCGATTGCGACACGTTGCATTTGGCCACCTGATAGTTGCCAGGGCATGTAGTATTCACGTTCCTGGAGATGAAATGTCTTTAGGATGTTGCTCGCACGCTCGAGTCGTTTGGTACGAGAGAGGCCTTTATATGTGAGGGGAAGGGCGACATTTTCTAGAATAGTTAAGCGGTTGATTAGGTTGAAGCTTTGAAATACGATACCGATCTGATTTGAGCGTACCTTTGCCTGTTGTTTGCTCGATAGGCGATGGACAAGTTTACCATTAAGGAGGTATTCTCCCTCATCAGCACGATCTAAGAGGCCGATGATATTTAAAAGGGTGGTTTTGCCACATCCGCTAGGGCCCATTACTGCGATAAACTCGCCTTGCTCAATTTTGAGAGTCACTTCATCGAGTGCGTTAAGAGCGGCATCACCGCGTCCATACTGTTTGGTGAGCTTTTTTAAATGAATGACTGGTGTTGGTGTGGTGGACTTTGCCATGTCTAATCTATTATAGTCAGGTGTTATGGCATAAAGCAACAGATATAAAATGTATAAAATACAACTTTTCTATTATAAACACAAGAGTGATGGGCCATGGGTTTAGAAAATTGATATAATATGTGGTGTACGGAGAGGTGACCGAGTGGTTGAAGGTGCACGCCTGGAACGCGTGTGTACTCAGCAATGAGTACCGAGGGTTCGAATCCCTCTCTCTCCGCCATGAGGTTTAGTGTGCGACTCTTGTCGTGATCAGACACTATACTTTTGAATAGTGCTCTCCTGAGGGTTTTTATTTTATGGGTTTATTGACTGGTGTTATGGAGCGATGCATAATAGGTGGGCTGTTTAATTTTTGGGGAGGTGACATGGGGAGAAGAGAACCGTTAAAGGCATGCGAGAGGTGTGAGGTAGAGACTGAGGAGCAGGCGAGGTGGTATAAAACGGTTCTAGAGTTTGCTCGGACTGCGTTTAATGGCACGTATCCTGATGCAGTAACCTATGTCAATGTAGGTTATGATGCAGAAGAAGAGTTTCCTAGAGCCAGCTGGGATACTATTCATCTGGCGGTTAGCCGGGCACGTCGAGAACTGGGCGAGGAGCTCGAAGAATAACTCTTCATCAACTAATCAGTAGATAATATTAGGTAGGTTCACGTCTACATCTGCAGTTTAGCCAGTGATGAGAACTTAAATCACATTAAAGGAGTTGGTCTATGAAAGATATTTTAGCTAGCAAGAGGTCGCGAGAGATTTTCACACGAGAGTGTCCTATGCTGTTCGGTCTTAGTAATCAGGTTTTTCTACCTACTGACGCGAAGCTTGATGGACAGGTGTCGCAAGCTATTGAAGAGATGTTAGATGAGAACGACGGTATTTTGGATTGGCACTTACTCCATGATGCTGTTTCTGAGCGTACGGGGGCGGCTCGAGACCGTATTACCAGCCTTGCCCTGGCTCTAACTTGCTTTACCGAAGGCTGGCAGTGCAGTAAGCGTGAGGATTAGCTGTTTCTGAATAGCTATCTAAAGAGCGGGTGGGGCTGTAGAAAGTTTAGCTTGCGTTGGCAATTTTCTCTAACTCGCTACGCAAAGAGTCTGGACCATCAATTAGTATGCGTTCAAACCCAAGTCGCTTATATTTGCCGGTTTCGTCTGGAGAGTTGTCTAGTAAAATGGCGTCTCGATAGCTCCAGTCGTGGTCAGATAGGTATTTGTCAAAGAATAGTATTTGATCGCTAGGTAGCTTATCGTCTTTTAGGTAGCCTATTTGGCAAGAGTCGATTATATCATCAAATATTTCCTTAAGACTCATCGCGGGTACGGTGTAGCGGGAAAATGTATCCATATTGTCGGTTGCAATAACAACCTTTATGCCTAGTTTTTGAATCCTGGCGATGATTTGCGGTAGGTTGTCGATGCAAAAGCGCATATTTTCACAGCTTATCTTTAATTCCTGCTCAAGTAGGGAGCGATCTAGACCGGTGTCCTGGCTCATTCTATCCAACACTTCTTTTGTGGATAATTTTCCTCTCATCCACGGGTCTAGTAGACCGTGATTATCTATAAACAGCCACTTTCTTATGATTGACCAGTAGGCGCTGTTGGGGTGTTCTTTGTTTTGTAGCTGTTCCCAAAATAGACCATAGGAAAGGGTCTTGCTCCAGTCTATAAAAACTACTTTTTTCATGCTGTACCGCCCTCGGTGATAGGTGCCTAGTGATATTTTGGGTTACCGTAGTCCAAGTATACTTCTGAGAGATAGCTTTTGGTTGTATTCAAGTGCTCCGTATCGAAAGGCGCGTACTGCTAGAGCGAGAACGATTATAGTAGAAGTGATTAAGATAGGAATTGCTAGTAAAATCTCCCACGTATAGAGGTTGCCAACCGCATTACGCAGTAGGAGTGGAATCGGTGCCGTGAACGGAAATAGGCTCATGAAATGGACGAATGGACTGTCGGGCATAGAAACGAATAGGCTGGCTGCGTAGAGTGGTGCAAATATTAACATAAAGATTATGCCGATAAATTGTCCCGCCTCTTTGGCAGTTGGTACTGATGAGCCGATGAGGACAAGTAGGCCAGTAAACAATAGAAAGCTGAGCGTAAAGATTACCGCTCCGACGCTAATACGCGTCCAGTCGACTGGGATGCTTGATAGGTCAATCGCAGGCAGGTGGAGTTGTTCGCGGAACAAGAAGTAGCCCAGTAGCGCCGGTGCCACGATAATTATTCCCTGCAAAAGGGCAAGCAGAACAAGGGAAATGATCTTTCCGACAATAAGGGTGCGCGCTTCTATAGAGGTGAGAATCATCTCGATTACACGATTTTCTTTTTCTTCCGTTGTGCTGACGAGCATCTGGTTACCAAAAAAGGCAATTAACAGGTAAAAAAGAACCAGGAATATAGCTGGAAATATCATCTGTTGCATCGGGTCGTACACTTTACCATCACGGTAGGTTGTAACGGTTGTTTGGGTTGAACCTTTAATCACAGAGCTTACCTGAGGTGAAACCGTACTTTGTACGGAGTTGGTGATTAGCGCCTTTGCAACACTCCCGTACCTACCGTTGTTAAATATACCAGTGTCTTTGCCGTAGACCTCAACAGGCTGTTTTGCTATGTCGACAGGGTAGTAGATGTACCCGTCGATCGCACCCGACTTCACAGCTTCAATTCCTTGTTGTTTTGTCGTGTATGTAGTAGCCTTTAGAGACTTGATCATGTCGGGATTGACGAGGTGCGACTCATCGGTGATCGCCAAGCTGAATTGCTGTTTCTCTAGGTCCTTGACAGCATCGTTAGTTGATTTATTTGACATGAAGATAATGCCAAATATAACTACCATCATAAGCGGAAAGCCGATAGCCATCAGCCAAAATGATTTCTTTTTAAGCGTACGAACGACCTCGAATCGTATAACGGTTCCTAGATTATGCATTTTGTTGAGCCTCCTCTGTATCATTTTCACTGCCGTATACTTCTAGGAAAATGTCGTCAAGTGACTTGCCTCCAAACTTTTTCTTGACATCTGCTACCGTGCCGTAGGCATAAGAAGTGCCGTCTTTGAGGAGGATAATGCGGTCGCATAGACGTTCCACCTCCTCCATCTGATGGGTAATCATTACAACAGTTGCGCCTTTTTGCTGGTATTCCTCGATTATATCCATCAACAATCTGCGGTTGACTGGGTCGAAGCCTTTTGTTGGCTCGTCTAAGATCAATAGCTCAGGGTCGTTCATAACGGTAATGCCGAGCTGGATTTTTTGTTGTTGACCGCCAGAAAGTTTATCGAGACGAACATTTGCCTTATCCTCAAGCTTAACCCTACGCAAGAACTTTTTTGCCTCTTTTAGAGCTTCATCGCGTGCCATACCCTTTAATTGCCCAAAGTAAATCATGACATCAATCACGGACTCTTTTTTGTATAGGCCACGTTCTTCGGGGAGGTAGCCAAGTTTTATGCCTCCAGAGACAGAATATGGTTTGCCGTCTATTAGTAGTTCACCGCTTGTCGGCGGATATATACCCAACAGAGCACGGATAGTAGTGGTTTTACCAGAGCCGTTGCTACCGAGAAAACCAAAGGTTTCTCCGCGTTTGACTGTAAATGTGAGGTTGTTGATGACGTTAGTTCTACCAAATGTCATAACAAAATCTTTGATGGTAATAATATCTGACATACTCTTTATGATACTACACCCAAGGTTAAGCAGGATAGGTCTAGAGAGGCATCGTATAGGGTTCGGTGGTGGCGTGATGTATATTGTCAAAAATACACGATAAAATAACTTGAAATCACTACATATAGTGTTTATGATTAGATATAGACGCTACATATGTAGTAGTTCACAAAAATAGACACCACTGCAAGATTATCGCGAAACTAGACTCACCACGCTAGTGGCGGTTTTCTTGTAAGCACATTTTTTGGGAGGTGCTGTGGTAGAAGAGGCATTGCCAAACATAAAATTAATAGGGGGTAAAAAGGATGAGCGATATTCATGTAGTCAAACGCGACGGTACCCGTGAGTTATTTGACGCAAACAAGATAAACCTCGCTTTGGTAAGGGCGTCCGAAGGGTTGCCAGATCAAATTTCAAAGGTTGTTCAGGTGGCAACAGAGCTGCAGCTGACACTGTTTGATGGAATTACGACCGAGCAGCTAGATGAGGCGGTGATCCATACGGCACTTCAGAATGTGAAGGATGATCCTGATTTTGATACGATCGCTGCTAGACTTCTATTAAAGAATATCTACAAGAATATACTTGGTGACTATAAGGATGAAGCTGAGCTCAAAAAACTACACGCAAAGCATTTTCCTAAATATGTGAAGCAGGCGGTAAAAGACGGTCTGCTTGATAAGCGCATGGCGGATACGAAACTATTTGACCTAAAGAAACTTGCCGAGGCGCTCGACCCAAGTCGTGATAATTTGTCTAAGTATCTTGGGGTGATCACTAACAAAAATCGATATGCACTACGCAAACAAAACGGTGAACCGATTGAGACTCCGCAGTATACACATATGAGGATTGCGATGGGGTTATCGTTTAACGAAAAAGATCCGACAGCGACTGCTCTAGATTTTTATGAGCATATGAGCAAGCTAGACTACCTACCTGGTGGTTCAACACGTGTAAACGCTGGTGGCTCTTTCCCTCAGCTGTCGAACTGTTTTGTGATTGATGTTGAAGATGATATGGAGTCAATTGCCAAGTCGATTCGTGACACTATGTGGATTGCTAAGGGGACGGGCGGTATTGGTATCAGTATGACCAAACTTCGTGCGGCTGGTAGTCCAGTAAAGACTACCAACACAGTCTCTACTGGTCCACTGCCATTCATGAAAATGATTGATACGGCGCTTTTTGCGGTCAGTCGTAAGGGTAAAAAAGCTGGTGCTGCCGCTCTTTATATGGAAAACTGGCATATAAATTTCCCACAGTTTATGGATCTACGTGAAAACAACGGCGACCCATACTATCGTACACGTTTTGCAAATATCGCTGTTTATCTATCAGATGAGTTCATGAAGCGTGTTCAAAATGAGCAGGATTGGTATATGTTTGACCCAGCCGAGACGCCTGATTTGACCGAATTATACGGCGAGGCGTTTAGTAATCGATATGCCGAATATGTAGAGATGGCGGAGGCTGGAAAGCTTCGGACGTTTGAAAAAACCCCAGCTCGTCAGCAGTGGCGACAGATATTAATTCGTCTCCAGGCCTCGAGTCATCCGTGGATTACCTGGAAAGACTCGATCAATCTGCGTGCACTAAATAATAATGTCAGTACGATTCATTCATCGAATCTTTGTACAGAGATTACTCTCCCAAACGACGCCAAGAATATATCAGTCTGTAATCTTATCAGCATTAACCTTAGTGCACACCTTGACGTCACTACAAAGAAGTGGGATTGGAAACGCCTTGAGAGTGCCACTCGTAGTGCGATTCGTCAGCTTGATAACCTCTGTGATGTAACTGATACGCCGATTCCAGAGGCTCTTAATTCGATTAATACGACTCGTGCGCTGGGGCTTGGTATTATGGGCTTTACGGATATTGTCGAAAAACTTGGCTATAGCTACGAGTCAGAAGAAGCTTATGACACGATTGATCAGCTAGCTGAGTTTATCAGCTACTATGCGATTGATGAGTCAGCAAATCTCGCACGAACAAGAGGTAGTTATCCTGATTTCAAGGGTAGCGGTTGGAGCAGGGGTATCCTTCCGATTGATCTGCTGGATACTCAGGAAAAAGACCGTAACGTCAGTGTTGATGTTACGCGCAAAGCGCGCTTAGACTGGGAGGCACTTCGCAAAAAGGTCAAAAAAGGTATGCGCAATGCAACTCTAATGGCAATTGCGCCAACTGCAAATATTGCTCATGTTGCTGGAACGACTCCAGGCATAGATCCGCAGTTTGGACAGATATTTAGTCGTAGCACTCTGAACGGTAAGTTTCTCGAGGTGAATGCTAATTTGGTTCGCGATCTGAAGGAGCTTAATCTTTGGGATGAGGTCAAAGAACAGCTCCTGGTTGAACAGGGTGACCTTACGAATATTGATATTGTACCGCAAAGGCTAAAAGATATATACAAGACCTGTTTCCAGTTGTCACCACTTGCGTTTATAGAGGTGGCAGCCAGGGCGCAGAAGTGGGTTGACCAGGCGATTAGCCGTAATATGTACCTAGAGAGTCGTAGCATTGATGACATGGAGCATGTTTATATGGAGGCTTGGAAGCGCGGTCTCAAGACAACTTATTACCTGCATATGAAACCAAGGCATCAGGCAGAGCAAAGTACTGTGAAAGTGAACAAAACCGAAGATATCACAAAAACTAGTGGTAAAAAAGTAGGCTTTGGATTTGCCAAGAAGCAGGTTTAAGTAAAGGGGGTGATTAATGAACGCATCAACCATTATCAATGACAATATGACGCTTGAAGAAAAGTTACAGGCTATTTCTGACGCAATGGAGCAGGCGCAAACTACGGCTAACGAAGAAGCAAAAAAGCGTGGCGAAGTGGCGGCTCCAATAGACCCAGCCGACCTCACGATGTGCGAGGGCTGTCAGTAGTTGTCGTCTGATATATAGAACGTAAATAATTAAATAAAAGGAGTTATTATGGCAGGAATTTTGGGCGCAGGTGTTCAGGACGGACTACTGCTTAAACCAATTAAATACCAGTGGGCAATGGATCTTTATGACCAAGCGGTCGCAAACACTTGGTTTCCAAACGAGATTCAGCTTGCTCAGGACCTAGCTGATTGGGACAAAATGAGCGACGAGGAGCGTCACGCAGTAACGTTCCTGATGAGCTATTTCAATCCAAATGAGCTACTCGTAAATAAGGCGCTTGCCTTTGGTGTTTATCCATATGTCAACGCCGCTGAGACGCATCTATATTTGGCGAAACAGATGTGGGAAGAGGCAAACCACTGCATGGCATTTGAGTATGTGCTTGATACTTTTCCGATTGATCGCGACGCAGCTTATAGTGCACATATTGATGTGCCAGTAATGGCGCGTAAAGAGGAGTTTGAGACTAAATTCATCAAGCGCATGACCGAAGATACGATGGATATCACTACCACCGAAGGTAAAAAAGATTTTATTCGCAACCTGATCGCTTATAATATCATCCTTGAGGGAATCTGGTTCTATTCTGGATTTATGGTGGCGCTTAGTTTCCGACAGAGAAATCTCCTGCGCAACTTTGGTTCTTTGATAGACTGGATTGTTCGCGACGAGAGCCTCCATCTCAAATTTGGAATCAACCTCATCCTGACTACAATTGAAGAAAACGAGGATCTCCAGGACCCAGAGTTTGCGGCTGAGATTCGTCAGATGATTCTAGATGCTGTGGCGATGGAAGAGGAGTACAACAAGGTTCTGTTGCCAAATGGTATCCTCGGTCTAAACGCTGACTATATTAACCAGTACGTCAAGTACCTAACTGACCGCCGTCTTGAAGAGCTTGGTTTTGAGCCTGAGTATAATGTCAGCAACCCAGCAAAATGGATGGCAGCAGCGAACGATACGTACGAGCTTGTGAATTTCTTTGAAAGTACAAATACAAGCTACGAGGTAAATGCAGGGAACGCTGAGGCAAAAATAGCCAACGGCCAAAACGAAACCAACAAAGACGATAAATAACCATCAACTGCGAGCCGGCCTATTTTCGGGGGACAATAGGCCGGTTTACGAGGTTAGTCAGAGTGATTAACGATAGTGTTCGTTGTATTTTTGACTACTTACGCTATTAGTTGAGTGTAAAATACAACATAGCACGCTATATCTAGCGTATGTTGTATTTTTTGTGCTATAATGAAATCCCATGGAAGAGCGATCATCTATGGGTAAACAGACAAAATTTATATTCGTGACAGGGGGTGTCCTTTCGGGGGTAGGTAAGGGAATTACCGCTGCTAGTATCGGTGCGGTTTTACAGGCTAAGGGCCTCGCTGTTTCTATTCAAAAATGCGACCCGTATCTAAATGTAGATGCGGGTCTTTTAAATCCAGCGGAGCACGGAGAGTGCTTTGTGACCAAGGATGGCGCAGAAACAGATCTTGACCTAGGCCACTATGAGCGGTTTCTCGATATTGAGTTGACGCAAAAAAATGCGACCCTATCCGGAAGGCTATTGCGTGATCTAATTGCCGATGAGCGCGCGGGGAAGTTTGGCGGCAAGACTATCCAGCTGGTCCCTCACCTCACGGGCTCGATTCAACGTGCGATTCGTGAGGCTAGCGAGGGAAGTGATGTTCATATTGTCGAAATTGGTGGTACGGTGGGAGACTATGAGGGTTTGAGTTTTGTAGAGGCAATTCGTGAATTTGGTCGCAAGGTTGGACGCGATAATGCACTTTATGTTCACGTTGTCTACGTCCCGTTTATTGATACCAGCAAGGAGTTTAAATCAAAACCAGCCCAAAATGCATTGAGTGATTTGCGTGGTTTTGGGATCGTACCTGACGTGGTGGTTGTCCGAACTGATAAACCAGCACCAGAGGGTATTCGTCGCAAGGTCGCGATGTTTGGTGGTGTGCCAGATGATGCAGTGCTGATGATGCCGAACCTCGACAGTGTATTTAAGATCCCAGTTAAAATTGCCGAAAGCACATTACTGCCAATTCTCGAGAAGTTTACTGGCAACTACTGTAAGCCGAATATCACTAAGTGGGTCGATTTGGTAGAGCGTCAAGGCTCAGAAAAGACGCGGTCGGTAACAATTGGATTGGTCGCAAAGTATATGGATAACGAAGATACCTACATCTCTGTTCTAGAGGCACTAAAATCAGCGGCTTGGCACGAAAAGATTGGCCTGACCGTAAAATGGATCAACGCTGAACATGCAATAGAGAGTGACTTTTCGGCGGTTGACGGTCTGCTGGTACCCGGTGGTTTCGGCGAGCGCGGTGTTGAGGGGAAAATTGCATCTGCACACTATGCCCTCGATCATCATAAGCCATACCTAGGTATCTGTTTAGGGCTTCAGGTTGCGGTTATTGCTTCTGCGCGCAAGGCGGGGTTGTCGGATGCCAATAGTACTGAGTTTAACCCTACGACACCGCACGATGTGGTGTACATCATGGAGGGACAAGCCGGCAAAGAGTCGACTGGTGGTACTTTGCGTCTCGGGGATTATCCGGCCTGTCTCACGACAGGCTCGCTGGCGGCTCGCCTATATGGTAAGTGCGATGTGATCGAACGTCATCGACATCGCTATGAAGTGAATCAGAAATACAAAGAGTTAATCGAGCATGGTGGGCTCGTGGTCAGTGGAACAAGTCCAGATGGTAAGCTGGTTGAGTTTGTAGAGGCACCCGATTCGCCGTTTTTTATTGCAACACAGGCGCATCCAGAATTTCGTAGCCGTCCGACTCGACCTCACCCACTATTTCAGGGGTTGATTAGGGCTTCGCTCGCTTCACAAGACCAAAACTAGATGTGTAGTTGACAAGTTAAAATGCTTATGCTATAATCAGAGTATGGCTGAAGAAAAACAAACACCAGAAATCAAAGATACGCTGACGGAGGATGATGTGCATATGCTTCGTGTAGTGCTTCAAGATTCGCACTCACGAGGTATGGCGCCCGTCTCCCTCTATAATCCAGCAGAGTTCTTACCCGAGGAGTAGGGAAGTTGCCCAACCTTACCACCTCTGTTAGAATAGGCTGGTATGGATAATTTAGCGACACGAATCAAAACACTTATTCAAGAAACTTATAATGTCGATGTTTTGGTTCGCTTGGAACGTCCAGATCCAAAGTTTGGTGATTATGCGACCAATGTGGCGATGCAACTTGCAAAGCCACTGGGTAAAAGCCCGCGAGAAATTGCTGAGCAGATTGCTGGAGTGTTGCGTCAAGATGATAACATTACTGAAGTCAGTGTCGCTGGTCCTGGTTTTATCAACTTCCGCCTGAGCGACTCGGCGCTTATTAGCCAGATTAGTGAGCGGCCTGCTTGTCCCTATAGCGGCATGAATATTGTTTTTGAGTATAGTTGCCCAAACACCTTCAAGGAACTACATACCGGACACCTCTACCAGACGATTTTTGGCGATATCGCATCAAATCTGATGCTAGTCGGTGGCGCTAAACTGACTCGGACTAGCTTTGGTGGCGATGTCGGACTGCATGTTGCTAAATGTTTATGGGGTATGCGTGAAGAGCTTGGTGGAGAAGCACCAGAGAAGCTGTCAGAAATCGCTGATAATGCTTTTGACCGGGCTCGCTGGATTAGCCAGTGTTATGTTCGTGGTGCGCGGGCTTATGAGGATGATATAGATGTGAAGTCAACGATTGATCAACTAAATGTGACGATCTACGACTTTCACAAGACAGATGACCACCAGTCGCCCTTAGCTCAGATTTACTGGACTACTCGGCAGTGGAGTTTTGATTATTTCAAGGCTTTTTATGAGATGATTCGGGTAGAAAACCAGCACTACTACCCAGAGAGTCAGACGGCACCAGTCGGTATGAAGGTAATTGACGAACAGCTCGAGAAGGGTAATTTGAAGAGGTCAAATGGTGCTATCGTCTATGAAGGCGATGAGTCAAAACACCTACACACTCGAGTGTTTGTTACTAGCAAAGGACTGCCGACCTATGAGACCAAGGATATTGGTGTAATTTGGCTTGAAAAACAGGATTATAATTTCGATCATCGTTATCTACTGACCGGCAATGATCAAAAAGAATATATGCGAGTAGTCTATGCGGCGGCTGAGCTGTTTCGGCCGGAGTTGGCTGGCACGATGACCCACCTCACCAATGGTACAGTTCGGTTTGCTGATGGTAAAAAAATGAGTTCAAGGCTAGGAAACGTGTCGCGGGCAGCTGATGTTATTGAAGCGGTGCGAGAGCGTGTGGCAGACCTCGTTGCTGACGAGAAATTACGTGAGGATGTGGCTTTAGGGGCGGTGAAGTATGCATTTGCTAAGTATAAGTTGGGTGGTGATATTAATTTCGACCTCGAAGAAACCGTAAGTCTTCAAGGTAATAGTGGCCCCTACTTGCAATATGCCCATGCTAGGGCTAGGCGGATTCTAGAGAATGTTAAGGTTAAATTTACCACACCGGAAGAGTTATTTGACGAGGATAGGGCGCTGGTGCATAAACTTGGTGAATACCATGAAGTTATGAACGTGGCTGTGGCGCACCTTGAGCCACATCATATATGTAATTATCTATTTGAACTGGCGCAGGAGTTTAACCGGTACTATGAAAAAAATCGTGTAGTTGGCGATAAAAAAGAAGCTCATCGGGCTAGTTTGGTAGCGCTTTATGCCGACATTCTAAGGGCAGGGTTGACCGTTTTGGGTATTTCTTCACCAGATAAGCTGTAGATTTTGTCCAACCGACACAGGGGTGTGCGGATGGAGAGACTTGACTTTTTATAAAGGTTATGCTAAGATAAAGGTATATAACCACAAAAATAAATACACCACATACAATGCACCACAAACTAGAAAAATTACCAATTTATATGAAAACTTCGCGTAATCTATACGCGACAATTGAGCCTACTGAGGTAGAGGCAGTAGAGCTTAAATCCGAGGAAATCGATGATATTATCGGTGAAGTCGCCCACCAGGACTGTCGATACGAGAATATGCCACTTTGTGCCTACGGAATACCGCGAGACGTGTTGGAGCAGGCTGGTCTAGACGAAATTCCGAAAGGCGTAGCAATAGTCGGCGGTGCGGCACGCGCTCTACTTCAGGCGGCGGTATTGGGTGAGAGAGCGTCGATTCGCGACGTTGACCTAGCTGCACTCGCTGGCGTGACGCCTGATGATATAGATTTTGATCAGTTAGGTAAAAAATACATGCCTGATAACTATCGCCATGGTCATGGTGTTCAGGAAACTGAAGTTGATGCTTATTTCGCGACCCGAGACTTCACTATCAACGAGGTACTTGTTGTCAACGGTGTGATCATTGCTACTGAGCGGGGTTTTGATGACATAAAGAATAAGGTTATTCGTCCGACCGAATATGAATCCGAAGGTTGGTCTACAGGTCTCGGTCCTCGATTATCTATGAAAGCATTGTTATTATCGGTTATTTATCAATCAGAGTATGGAAAAGGTAGCTGTGAAGGTTTTACGATACCGTATGATTGTAGTGAATTCTATGAGGCGCTAGCCCTCAACAAGGCGTTTCAGTATGGATTTGATATATCTAGAGCGTTTCTAGAAGAGATTGGCTATAGTGATATGTCAGACGACAAAATAGTTGAACACGCTAAGCACCTAGCGGATGAGTCTGATTTTGAGTTTCGTGGTAGCGCGATCGCTGATTTAGTTAACCAGGGTCGTCGTTTGACGGGTCGTTATTACGAGGATGATGATTTTGCCGATCTGCCTCCAAGTGAGCTAGCGTATGAGCGAGCCATAAAAATGATGGGTGAGTGTGCGTGTCGTATGCCACCGGGTGTCGATATCGCAGAGTACTAGGGTGTATAATGTCGATATGGTAAAACCAGCGTTTAAACCAAAAAGGATTCTCTGGATGGATATGGAGATGACGGGAATAGATCCAGTCAACGACTATCCATTGGAGCTTGCAGTAATCGTAACTGACTGGAATCTCAAGGAGATCGCTACTTATGAAGGCGCCATACACTGGTGTAGCAAGAAATTGGCGATACGGTTTGATATGAATAAGTCTTTTTGGGAAGGCGATGGTGCTGAGGCAAAAGTTCAGCTAGTTGCTCAAAACAAAGCTACCAAGAAGACAAAAGCGATGGTTGAGCGTGAGCTGATGGCGTTTATCGACAAGCATTTCGATGATGGTCCAGTTCTTCTTGCGGGTAATTCGATTCACCAGGATCGTAAGTTTATTGATATTTGGTTCAAGAAGGTTAGTAAACGTCTGCACTATCGAATGCTCGATGTTAGTGCGTGGAAAGTGGTCATGGAAGGGAAGTTCGGTAAAAAGTTTGCTAAGCCTGGAGAACACCGAGCGCTTGATGATATTCGTGGGAGTATCAAAGAACTTGAGTATTATCTAAAGATGATGCATGCAAAGTAATAGGCTCTAATGGTTGTTTTTGTCAACAAAGTGAAGCGCTTCTGGGGCGATAGGATAAGATATGACACATAAAGAACTAGAATCATTTTTACTGAGCTTACCTGGGACATGGCTTGATTATCCATTTGGCCAAGAAACGGCTGTTTATAAAGTTGGACACAAGGACGCGGTCGGTCAGAAAGAAAAGATGTTTGCGCTAATTGCTGAGGGGTCGAAGCCACTTCGAGTCAGCTTCAAATGCGATCCACAACTTAGTGAACACTTGCGAGAAAAGTATGAAACCGTATTGCCAGGATACCATCTCAACAAGAAGCACTGGAATACTATCATCTGCAGCGGACAGTTGAGTGATGATGAAATTAAAGACCTGGCAAGGCTAAGTTATCGACTTGTTACTGAATAGGTTAAGATTTTGAGGCGTCGAACGACGCATATGATTTAAGAATAAGGTCGATATTTTCTATGCCGTTATTGCAGAGTTTTTTGATTGCATCTGTAGAGCCGGCTTTTTTGAGAGTGACCACTTGGCTACGTAACAGAGTCAACTCGTATCTCATTTGGCTAGTATAGGTACGGTTGAGGGTACCACGCTGGTGAGAGTCGTTTAGGGACTTTGACAACTTCTCACGATAGGCGGTTTCTTTGGCTGTGAGATCTTTGTCGGCTTTAAGCTTGCGCTCTTTCATGATCGCGGTGATATCGGTGTTCATAGTCGAGAGGGTTGTTCTGAGAGCGGCGTTTGCTTCAGAAATCTGATTAACGTTGAGGTGTGGCTGTTGTTCTGCAGTGACGGCTTGAAGTGTATTGATGCGACTGGCGACGATCGGTAGCTGAGCATTTGGTGACGGGCCACCAGAGCGAGTCATCAATATGAGGGCAAAAATAGCTGTTAATAGTACGCCACCAATTAATCCAAAGACAGCAAATTTATTGATATTACGCTGCTCTTTTGGGGCAATCTTGTTTAGGTAGTCGATGGAGTATTCATGTCGATCTTCTCGAGAAGGACCACCCAGGTAGTCGATCTGAGGTGATGCGGGTTGCGGTGATTGACTGCCGATAGGCTGCATTGGTGTGTGTTGAGACGACATACTGCTTGATGGCTGGGCTGGTGGGGTCATCGGTGGTATGCCGCCGTATGTCGGTTGCTGAGGTTGCTGCTGGGGTTGCATCGGCTCTTGTGGATTCATATAGCTCTATTTAACCACAAGCTATAACAGAGGTAAATAGTGATATAATAAATCTTATGGATGCCAAGGAGGAGGTGCGGGCGCGACTCAATATTGAGGATGTTATCGGCGAGTATGTGCAGTTGAAGCGTGCTGGGCGAAGCTTTAAGGGTCTCAGTCCGTTTAGTGGCGAAAAGACCCCAAGTTTTTTTGTAAGCCCAGATAAAAATATTTGGCATGATTTTTCGAGCAACAAGGGTGGAGATGTGTTTGCTTTTGTTATGGAGGTTGAGGGGGTTGACTTTCGGGGCGCACTTGAACTGCTGGCACGAAAAGCTGGTGTTGAGCTAAGTGACTATGAATCGGGCGCATCAAAACGGCTAGCTGAAAAAAAGAAACGGCTTCTCGAAGCGAATCAACTAGCGGCAACGTATTATCAGCAATGTCTTCTCCGCAATAATCATGCGATGGAATACGTTTTTAAGCATCGTAGGCTTTCAAAAAAGATTGTAGCTGATTTTCAAATCGGTTACGCTCCTGATACCGGGTCAGCGTTAATGAACGCTCTCACAAAAAAAGGCTTCACCAAAAGGGAGCTAGCAGAAGCTGGTTTGTCGAATCGATACGGAGGTGATTTATTTCGGGGTAGGATGATGGTGCCGTTGATGGACCAAAGTGGACGGGTGGTTGGGTTTACCGGACGGATCATCGACGACACTCCTAATGCGCCAAAATACCTAAACACTCCCCAGACGCTACTTTACGATAAAGGTAGACATATTTTCGCGCTGTCTCAGGCAAAAGAAGCGATTCGGGCCGATGATGTGGTAGTTGTGGTGGAGGGAAATCTCGATGTGGTGAGTAGCCATCGGGTGGGTATTCGGTCGGTCGTTGCTACGGCAGGTACGGCGATGACGGAGAACCATATCCGGGCGATTAAACGCCTGACGGGAGATATTCGCTTGGCGTACGATGGTGATAAGGCTGGGGTTGCTGCGAGTGAGCGAGCGATTGCGATTGCATCTCAGGTGGGGGTGGAGTTGTCGATCATTAGTTTACCAGATGGAGCGAAAGACCCAGATGAGCTAATCCAGCGCGATCCTCGGCTATGGAAACAGGCCATTGCGAATAAAGAGCCAGCGGTTGATTGGGTTTTGAGACAATACGCCTCTCGTGTTGATATGACGACGGCTAATGGGAAGCGAGCTTTTACGACTGCGGGACTGGGGGTTGTACGCACGCTAACTGATCCTGTTGAACAGGATCATTACGAGCGTAAGATAGCTGATATGACTGGTGCGTCGCTTGAGTCGATTCATACAAAACTTACACAGAAGAAGGTTGATCGACCTAAGTTGAAAGAGGTAAAGACGGCGACAAGACGGGCTGATGGTGATACGTTTGTTTATGAAGACAACGCCCTCGCAATTGCAGTAGTTGATAGCTCGTGTCGGGAACTGTTTGCACATATAGACACTTGTATATTTCATGGCGACGAGCGACGAGCGCTAGCTCGGTATATGGCGGACCACGCTAGATCACCTCTCGCAGACACTCCAAAAGAGTTGCAGAAATTTGATACCTATGTAAAAATAGTCCTATTGCGTGCCGAGCAACGATACGCTGAGTGGGATAGTAATGACCGCTATTATGAAATGGCTCGTTTGCTACGGCAGATAGAACACGAACATAAGAAACAAACCCAAGGAAAATTAATTGATGAGCTCCGTGAAGCGGAAGTGGCTGGTGATGAATCACGAGCTGACGCCCTCAGGGTAGAGCTCAATAATCTTATCAAGGAGATAGCGCGTGGCAAACGATGACCAAACGCCTGTAGGACCAAACGAAGAATTTGAAGAAGCGAATGTTGCTGATTTTGAAGAACCGGCGATCGGTGAGCTAATGGACGAAGAGGAGGATACACCAGAAGATGTCCTTAATTCTGGACAATATTTTGATGACATATCCGATGACTCGGTTCGGCTCCACCTTCGTGAGATCGGTAAGATTCCACTTCTTTCTGCGGATGAAGAGCTGGCACTGGCACAGCGAGTAGTGGCTGGTGATAAACGGGCGAAGGACAAGATGGCTGAGGCGAATATGCGCCTGGTGGTGTCAATTGCTAAGCGGTACTCGGGTCGCGGACTAGATTTTCTGGATTTGATTCAAGAAGGTCACACGGGTCTATTGCGGGCAGTAGAGAAGTTTGATCCTGAAAAAGGATTTAAGTTTAGCACCTATGCCACCTGGTGGATACGTCAGGCAATTACTCGTGCAATCGCCGATCAGGCAAGAACCATCCGAATTCCAGTACATATGGTCGAGACTATCAATAAATTACTGCGCACTCAGCGACGCATGACCCAAGAGCTTAATCGCGAGCCGACCATCGAAGAGCTGGCAAAAGAACTCGAGATGGAGCCAGAGAAGGTCGAATACGTCATAAAAATTAAACAGGATATCAGTTCACTGGACGCTGGCGTTGGTCGTGACGGTGAAGATGAAGACTCTGTTTTAGGTGATTTTATCGAGGATGAGGATAGTGCGACACCAGAAGAATCTGCGTCTAATCAGCTGCTAAAAGAGCAGGTACAGAGTGTTTTGTCGGCTCTGTCTGAAAGAGAGCAAAAGATTATAAAAATGCGTTTTGGTCTTGAGAACGGCAAAAGCCACACCCTAGAAGAGGTTGGGCAAGAGTTTGCTGTTACTCGCGAGCGTATTCGTCAGATTGAGGCCAAAGCGCTTGCAAAACTTCGTAAACACAAGGATGCAAAAAAACTGTACGAATACCTACAATAATAGGTGGTTTACTTCACTATAAATACCGCACCTAAATGAAGTGCGGTATTTATAGTGAATAGAGTAGAGAGCGGGCGGAGTGGTTGTTACGCTTGAAAGTTTAAATCTTTAAGCAGCGTATCGATTCTCTCTTCGAGGGTGTCGATATTTTTGTCGTTATTAAGGAAGTAGTCGGCAATCGCTATAGGGCCACCTTTTTCTAGGTTTTCTATCTCGGCCCAGTCGCGTGAGCTGGCCTCCTCGACTGTCAGGGGTCGAACTGGTCTTAATGTGAGACGGTGGTGCCGGAGACGTTTTGGTGCTACTACGGCAACCACTGTGAGTTCACCAGGAAACTCACGTTTTAGTAATTTGTACTCTGTCCAGGTGTAGAGACCGTCGGCAACAATATATCTTTGGCCTGCGTCTATGAGGTCATGAATCTCTTTGATGATTTGCTTGACGACAAAATCTTTCCCTTCACGTTCACGAATTTCTTCACGGAACTGACGCTCGTTGGCCTCGGTCCATTCGATGCCAGCTTCTTTCATCGCATTTAGTACGACTCCTCCAAAATATACTTTTGGAAATCCTTTTTTGCAGACGTAATTCACCGCCTCTGATTTACCGCTTCCTGTTAAGCCAACAAAGGCGAGAATGCGCGCCTTTTCAGTGTGATGTTGTGTCATACTATCAGTTTATCAGATGGTCTATAATAGAGCTATGACGAAGCGGTTGGTAATTATTGACGGGAAAAGTGTGTTTTATCGCGGGTATTATGCGATGCCAAATTTATCGACGGCAGACGGTACACCAACTGGTGGAGTGTATGGGTTTGCGGCTTTGTCGCTCGAATTGTTCAAAAAACTGAAACCAGATTATGTCTGTGTGGCGTGGGATAAGCCTAAAACAAATATTCGTAAACGTTTAGAGATTTATCCAGAATATAAAGCGGGACGAAAACCTGCACCAGCAGATTTTTATGCTCAGATCCCAATTTTGCATGAGCTACTAGATGCGTTTAGCTGGCCGTTATACGAGCTCGACGACTACGAAGCCGATGATATCATGGCTACACTTGCTAAAAAGGCTAGCGATCAGGGGATTGAAACCTGCCTGATCACCAGTGACCTTGACGCACTACAAGCGGTTGGTCCGTTAACTCATGTTTATGCCCTCAAAAAAGGATTAACCAATATTGATCTATTTGATCCAGATAGTTTTACGGCTAAATACGGTATTCGTGTTGATCAGTTTCTTGATCTAAAGGCGCTCAAAGGCGACTCTAGCGATAATATCCCAGGCGTGCCTGGTGTTGGTGAAAAAACCGCCGTACAATTGCTCCAGCAGTTTGATACGTTAGAAAATATTTACGAAAACCTTTGGCAGATTAAAGATAGTGTTCGGCGTAAACTTGAGGCGGGCAAAGAGTCGGCTAAGATGAGCAAAAAAGTTGCTGAGCTATGGTTTGACGCTCCAGTTGAACTTGATCTTGCTGATATGGACGTGACGGATCTCGATACGACAAAATTAAAACAGCTACTTAACAAATTAGAATTTCGTTCGTTGCTTCGTAACCTTCCCGAGCATATGCGTAGTAGCTCGGATGTTGATGACTATAGTCAAAGCCTTAGATCTTTTGAAGAAACGAAAGAAGTGCCGGATCATGCCAGAGAGACACTGATGACGGCAAAAGAGTTGGTTATTTGGTCAGAGGGGGGTAATGTTTGGCTCAGTCATGAGCGCGGTAAGGTTGCTAAGTTGCGAAGGAGCGAAGCGATTGATATCTTATCGCGGGTAGCGATAGTTGGGCACGATACAAAAACCTTTCTAAAGCAACTGTTAGCCGATGGTGCAAATTTACCAGAGATTCGTCACGACACGGCGCAGGGATCTTTCTTGCTCAATCCTCTAAGAAAATCACGTGAGCTCGCTGATCTTGTTGGCATGGAGGAGATAACTGATCCAAAAGTTGCGATTAGCGCGATATGGGCGCTATACGACGAGCAGTCACAGGCGCTAGATGCTCTGCCTGAGCTTGCGTACGTTGCACGGACCATGGATTTTCCGCTTATCCCAGTTCTGGCACGCATGGAGTATCGAGGGATTAAGCTCGATAGTAGTAAGCTCGCTGATATGGATGCAAAACTAACAACCGATATAGCCGAGATTGAGAAGCAAATGTATATGATGGCGGGCTATGAGTTTAATATTGCCAGCCCAGCTCAGCTCGCGGAAGTGTTGTTTACAAAATTGCAGTTACCTACGACTGGAATTAAAAAGGGCAAGACGGGGTATAGTACAGGGCAAAAAGAGCTAGATAAGCTTCGTGGACAGCACCCGATTATCGAGCTGATTGAGCGATTTCGAGAGTTGACAAAGTTACAGAATACCTATGTCCAAACACTGCCCCAGCAGGTTGATAAGAATGGGAGAATTCATACTACGTTTAATCAAGATGTAGTTGCAACGGGACGACTGTCGAGTACTGAGCCAAATCTTCAGAATATCCCGATTCGTACCGAGCTGGGGCGAAAGATCCGTGACGCATTTGTACCCGAGGAGGGGAACGTGTTTGTGAGTGCCGACTATTCGCAGTTTGAACTACGCCTGGCCGCGGTGCTATCGAGAGATGAAAAGATGATAAATGACTTTAATGCTGGTGCCGATATCCATGCTAAAACGGCGGCAGAAGTATACCAAGTTCCGCTAGATGATGTTACGAAAGAACAGCGTAGGCGAGCAAAAGTTGTGAATTTTGGTGTACTTTATGGTATGAGTCAGCATGGTCTTGCGGCGGCGGCGAATATGACGTTTGGTGAGGCGCAACACTTTATAAATGAATATTTCAAGGTGCATGCCAGTATTCGTAAATATTTAGATGACACAATAAAAAAAGCTCATGATGATGGTTTTGTTGAAACGCTGTTTGGTCGTCGTCGCTGGACTCCAGATGTAAAATCGAGTAATTTTGTTGTTCGGTCGGCCGCTGAGCGAGCAGCGGCGAATATGCCGATTCAGGGTACGGAGGCTGATTTAATGAAGTTGGCAATGCTAAAAGTCGATGAAAGACTTGGGCGACTTATAGTAGAAGATCCGGCTGCTCAAAGAGACGGGAGTACTAGTGATCCTAAACCTCCACTCTGCGCCCAGCTATTGCAGATTCATGACAGTATATTGATTGAGTGCCCACGCAATATGGCAGAGAGAGTCTCTGCTGTGCTGGTGGACGTTATGGAAAATATTTATCCCGAGCTCGGTGTTCGTCTAAAGGTTGATGTTCATGTTGGCAATAATTGGGGCGAGGTGTAGAGTTGTGAATAACCGTCTTCTTGTATAGAGATTTAGCTGTAAGCATATAGGGGGAGTGCATGAAAGTTGATATCAAGATTTTACATAAAAACGCCAGTCAACCGGCCTATCAGACTGAGCAGTCAGCGGGTATGGATTTAACGGCACAAATTGATGAGCCGGTCAAAATCGAACCGCATGGTCGCGTGATTATTCCGACTGGAATCGCAATTTCACTCCCCGTTGGATATGAGGCTCAAATCAGGGGCCGGAGTGGTATGGCGGCAAAATTTGGTATCACGCTGGCGAATGGTGTTGGCACGATTGATGCTGATTATCGTGGTGAGATTGGAGTAATTTTATTAAACACAAGTGACCAATCGTTTGTGGTCGAGCCAGGGATGCGTATTGCACAGATGGTAGTGACTAGCTATGAGCGTGTTGAATGGAACGAGGTTGGACAGCTTGATGAAACGGAGAGGGGGTCGGGCGGTTATGGCAGCACGGGACACGCGTAGTATCAAGCGGTTTCTTGAGCAGCTGAATCATGTGACGATTGCTGTGATTGATGATGTTGGTAAACCCTGGGCCGTACCTGTAGGTGTCCAATCTTATCGGGGCGGAAAAATAGAGTGGTTTAGTAAGTTAAAAACATCACACAGTAGAGCGATCGATAGGAGTAATGAGGTGATGCTGATGACATTTACGGCAAAGGATGATGTGTTTGGTGAGTTTGGCTTCTATGCACGCGCCAGGGCACAAAAGATACTTACACTACCGGGGATAGGGCGTTATCGTGCAGAAATATATGAGGCTTGGTACACTGACAGTAGATATAAGAAAATAGCAATTGATATCGAGGACTTATAAAGCGCGTGTTTCACAAAGTTAAGCATCATTGGAGACGTTTTCGTCCACGATACTGTCGACACAATAAGCGTTTTCGACATCGTGATTATGCGGTTGATAAAAAACATATGACACAACCGGTCGATGTAGCGTTTGTGTGTAGTAGTAGTACGGATTTTTTTGATTGTGTTGAAGAGGAGGTAGTGTCGCTTTTACAGCGTCGCCCAGAGATACATGCGCTTGATGGAGATATTGTGAGACTGCGAAAGAGATTTGATCGAACAGGGTCGCCTCACGATGGCGCAGCGGCACTACTTGCACAGGTGCCGTGTGCTGTCCTTGCTCAGTTACAGATGGATCGATTTCCCAATGGTTACTCCAACAAACAAGAACGACTCTACGAATTGATTGATTTTAACGATACGTTAGTTGCGACAATTCTCGCTATGGATGACGCAGAGAGGGTGCAGTTTAGCGGGCGCATGAAACAGTCGGCGGATCGAATATGTAAACGTGTCGGTGCACCATGCTTTACTGGAGAACAATGGACGGCGATAGTTCGTGGACTGACCCGTGAAGTTGCGGTGTACCTGGCGGCTCAAGAGTATGGGTTTAATGTGTTCATGACCGACCGGACTCACGATGCACTGGGGATTGATATGCAGGTGCAAGATCCAGAGTCGGGGCGATACATTAATATAGATGTCAAAACACCAAGCTCATTTCGTCATCGTATGGAGCAGTTGGTGCACGAAAAGCGTTTGACAGAACGGGAACTACTTATTGGCGATCGGGACAGCTATATTGTTGAACGTAACGGCCATGGCGATAAAAAGGTAGAGGTTGTTGTTTTGTGTATTCTCCCTGACTTATTTGGAGATCTTGCTGATTGGAGATTCGTTGATCCTGAGCCAATGCGACAAAAGCTTAATCAGCTTATCCGTGACCACGGGCTGCATGACGGACGCTTCGGTGCTTCGTAAGTAAACTACTTGCGTTTTTTTCAGGTAGAGAGTATATCTCTAAATATAAGACCAATGATATACAAAGGAACGTTATCGTGAAACAGACACATGAGGGCGTTTGCGCTCTCGGCGAACAGGTTGATTACAGACAGGATGAGGCGGAACAGGCGTATTTAGCTTCTTGTATGGAGGTGGCGTCAATAGTTCGAGGTAATCCACGACGACTAGATATCCTTGATCAGTTTATCACTGGCGATATCCATAAATTCAAAGGAGGTGAGCTCGCAATCACGTTTGGGAACCGTTATGATGCTAAAAAAGGCGAGTGGGTGCCGGATGAAAAGGTGTTTTGGCATGATCATGGAAGCTTTGTAGATAAAGCGGGTGCAATGTACAAGGTGCGCACTGACGACGAGGGCGTCGGTCAAGTTTATGTTTCTCCAGTTGACGAGAGGGGCGACTATATTGACTGCATCCACCCCTATACGTACGACTGCTATATCGGGCCACATAGCATTGATGTGCGTGTAGATTTTGTCAACGGGACGCATCATGCGCCACCAACCAATACAATCACAGAGCAAAAGCTTCAGGCTAAAGATGGTCTGGATGTTATGGTGCCACGCCATCAGGCGGGAACTATTTTTGATGAGCGTCGTGACAGTATTTTGCTCCGTAAGTATGGAGATGGGCATATTGAGGGGATTATCCACGACTCTGAATCTGGCGAGGTGAGCCAACTATTTTCTCCTAATGATATCAAGGCGGCGATCGCTATGCTTGATGAGATGGATGCCGAACTAGAGGAGTTTGTCGCGTCGCAAGACGAGGCATAGTGGATTTTGCCTAGCGTACAGTAAATTGTATAGGTTGAGTGTAGGGTGTAATTTCATTGACAAATATTGTTTGATGTGGTATTATTGCTAGTATGTATAGAGGATCAGGACCGCGGATTGTTCCACTGATTGTAGCTGTGCTTGTTATCGCATTTGTGATTGCAGGCTTGGTTATGGTGGGTCGTATGATATTTAGTGGTGATAAACAGTCGAATGGCGATAAAAAGAATGGTCCAACACTTGTAGACTCGGTACTAAATCAAGACGAAAGTCGTAGTGTCCGCTGGACAATTCGTGGGCCAATTGTGGCTAATGAAAAGTTCAAGAGTTACCAGATCACGGTTAGTCCAAGTGAGCGAACTTTTGTGACTTATTCCGGTTATCTGGACGACGTTATAGATACAAAGAAATATAGTAATAATAAACAAGCCTATGAGCAGTTCGTATATGCGCTAAATAACGCTAATATTACTGCGACACATGCGGCAAAAGATGCAGATTTTCGAGGTGTTTGTGCGACTGAGGGGATCGCATATATGTTTGAAACGCTGAATAATCGATCAGCTGATCAGTCTATATGGAGTACTAGTTGTAGAGACTCAAAAGGTACGATGGCAGCAGACCCACTCAAGATACATGCTTTGTTTGTCAACCAGATCCCAGAGTTTAAGTCGCAGTTCAACGAAATCTACTAGTAGCCAGGCAACAAGATACCACGTATACTATAAATATGATACGTGGTATTATTTTTGATTGTTTTGGGGTGTTATACGGCAGGGCCGTTGATGCGATACGAGAGCTTTGTCCAGACAAGTATCAGCAGGAGCTTAGCGACTTAAACAAGCAGGCTGACCACGGATTTATTTCGGGTCGAGAATATATCGAGGGAATCGCAGAAATTGTTGGTAGGACGACTGGTGAAATCAGGGAGATTCTGGATGAACGTCATGTGCGAAACAGCGAGCTTTTAGCGTACTCTCAATCACTGCGAGATCACTACAAGGTTGGCTTGTTGAGTAACGTGTCCAGCGGAACGCTTGATGAGCTTTTCTCGCCTGAGGAGCGGAGCAAGCTTTTTGATGCTGTCCTTTTGTCGTACGAGGAACACCTCGTAAAGCCAAATCCAGAAGTATTTCGAATTATAGCGCAGCGTATGGGGCTTAGGCCGGAGGAGTGTGTGATGATTGATGATCTAGAAGAAAATTGTGAGGGTGCAGAGGTTGCTGGTATGCAGAGCGTGCAACACATCACTAATGCATATACGAAAGAGATGATGTCAAAAATACTACAAGAGACTAAATAATTATGCCTGAACTGCCAGAAGTTGAAACAATTTGTCGTGGATTAAGGCGTCTCATCGTTGGTAAGACGGTAGCGAGCGTTCGTAATTACGATAGTCCAAAAAGCTTTCCAAACGACCCTAACACAGTTGAACAATTTTTATGTGGCGCAAGGGTTTCGTCGGTGTCACGACGAGCAAAGGTATTACTCATCGACTTATCTAGTAAATATACACTTGTTGTGCATCTCAAGATGACGGGGCAGCTGGTTTTTCAGGGTAGTGAGCGGTGGGGAGGTGGTCATCCGAGTGACTCGTTTATCAATACTCTGCCAGATAACACCACTCGAGAGCATATCGAATTTACTGATGGATCAAGGCTGTATTTTAATGATTTACGTAAGTTTGGCTGGATGAAGCTGATCCCGACAGATGAGGTCTCGAGTATTAGTTTTATGCGAAAGGTTGGCCCAGAGCCGCTAGATGATTCATTTACGAGTAAGGAATTTATCCCGCGGATCCGGCGACGCAATGGTACGACAGTGAAAGCAGCGATACTCGATCAGACTGTTTTGGCGGGAGTGGGTAATATTTACGCCGACGAGTCTCTCTGGTTAGCCAAAATTCATCCAGCGACACGTGTTCGTGATGTGTCAGATAGGCAACTCACTGAGCTCTTGACTCACATAAAGGCAGTGATGACGCTTAGTATCGAGCACGGTGGTAGCACCGACAGAAACTACATAGACGCAGAAGGCAACAAGGGGAGCTATCTCACTTTTGCCAATGTATTTCGTCGCGAGGGGCAGGCATGTCGGTCTCATCCAGATGTTGCTATCGAGAAAATCAAAGTGGCCGGTCGTGGTACGCATGTTTGTCCAGTGTGTCAGCCTGTGCAAAAATAGAAACAATGATTTATCTTGTCCTGGGAAATAATACATATCGAGCAGAGCAGGAGGTGGTGACGCTTGAAAAAAAGCTTGGGTTGGTGCATGAGCAAATTGATGCTAGTACGCTAAGTCTGAATAATCTAGCGGATATTATTAGGGGCGGAATGCTATTTAATACTAAGCGATTAGTTGTAGTGTCGGGGTTATCGGCGCAAAAACCACTGTGGGATAAGCTCGCTGAGTGGGCGTGTGACGTATCGGACGATACGACACTCGTACTTATTGAATCAAAGTTGGATCGTCGAACGAGGTCTTATAAATTGCTCATAAAGTCGGCGACAGTGATCTTGGCTAATCGATGGCGCGATAAAGAGCGTGGGCTTGCCGAAGAGTGGCTTTTAAAGTTTGCAAAAGATCGGGGCGTGAAGTTATCGTCTGTTCAGATTAAAAATATGGTAGAGCGGTCTAGGGTAGCGGTTGAGGGTGAGAGCTATCTAGAAATTGATCAGCATATGTTGGCGCGAGCTGTTAAATCGTTAGATTTGCTTGACTCGGTGACGGACGAAGCGATTGCGACAGTGCTTCCCCCAGCGGCTCAAGATACAGTTTTTGATCTATTACAATTTGCGACACGCCGTGATACAGGGCGTATGATGTCTCTTCTAACAGAACTGCGTCTAAATGAATCACCTCATCGGGTGTTAGCGCTTCTTGCGACACAATGGGCGCAGTTGGTTACGTTGAGCTTAGGGGATAGTTCGTCGGCTACGATGGCGGCTGAACTAAGTATTCATCCGTTTGTCGCCCAGAAACTTCATAAACTGGCGGGGGAGTATACCTATGGTCAGTTGCGCCGTATCACGACACTTGTAGCTGATATTGACGCTGGTATGAAGCTGTCGCAGTTTGATCCGTGGGACGGTATTGAACGTTTCTTGCTTGGCGTTAGTTTGCGATAAAAAATGCTCCCCAGATGTAGCTGTGGGAGCGTTTTTTTGAAAGTTGAAAAACAAACTATTTTTTAGTGGTAGCAGTTTTTTTTGCTGGTGCCTTTTTGGTGCTGGTCTTGGTGGTTGAGGTTGATTTAGCGGCTGGTTTTGTAGCCTTTTTGGTTGCTGAGAGCTTAACGCCAGCTTCTTTAGCAACCTTTGCGAGGCTGGATTTGCGACGGCTCGCAGTTGCTTTTTTTAGAAGACCCTTCTTGACTGCGGTGTCAAGCTCGCTCTGAGCGGCACTCAAACCTTCGGCGGTTGGTTTTGCCATAAACGCTTTTGTTGCAGTCTTGATGTCGCGCTTGATGCCAATATTGCGCTCACGACGCTTGGCAGTCTGCTTCATACGTTTGATAGCTGATTTAATGATTGGCATAAATTTCCTTTTCCTCGTGATTAGCCTACTATTTCTAGTCAACGGTTGATTATAGCCTATATACCCCTGTTTGTAAAGTGGCAGAAATCTATTGACGAACGCAAACTACTTATGGTATAGTGACCTCAGAGTCTCATAGAAACAAAAACAGGAACCACCATGGCTGAATCAAACGTAGTGAAGCAAATTGTCGATAAGATTAAGGATAGTAGTAATATCCTTGTTACCGTCAATACCAACCCATCAGTTGATGAACTTTCTGCTGCGCTTGGTGTTACGTTGGCAATTAACAAGCTCAACAAGCACGCTACGGCGGTGTTTAGCGGTGAAATACCGCCAGCTATAGAGTTTTTGAATCCAGAAAAGACGTTTGAAAATACAGTCGATAGCCTGCGAGATTTTATTATTGCTCTCGATAAAGAAAAGGCAGACCACCTACGGTACAAGGTGGTTGACGATATGGTGAAGATTTTTATCACGCCTTATCGTACGACAATCAATGAAAATGATCTTGATTTTAGCCAGGGGGATTACAACGTTGAGACGGTTCTCGCGATTGGTGTGAAGACCGAAGCTGACCTTGACCGTGCGCTTGAAAGTCACGGCAGAATCCTCCATGATGCAACCGTTGCGGCTATCTCTTTGGGTGAGCCGACAAATCTTGGCGGAATTGAGTGGGCTGATAAAAATGCCAGTAGCTATAGCGAGATGCTCTATATGTTGGCTGATAGTCTAAAAACCGACAGAAATATTATTGATGAACAGATTGCTACTGCATTTTTGACTGGTATTGTAGCTTCGACCGATCGGTTCTCAAATGCAAATACCTCCTCAAAGGTTATGACGGTCGCGGCACAATTGATGTCGGCTGGAGCAAATCAGCAGCTGATTGCAACGAAACTGGAAGAAGAGCATAAGATATCTTCATCTGCTGATGGGTCGGATGGAGAACTCAAAGAGGGTGAATCCAAGAAAATAGAATCTCCAAAAAAGACTCCAAAGAAAAAGGCGCAGGAGTCTGACGGAGCGATTGGTGCGTTATCTATCTCTCATGTACCTGAAGGCTCACTTGACGAGGTGACTAGAAAGATTGGCGAAAAGAAGTCTAACGAGGCGCTCAACACCACCGAAGAGGCGCTTGCGCGTCGAACCAGTGAGATTGCAACAAGTAGGCAAGAGGATGCAGCAAAACTAGCTGAGACGAAGCTCGCAGAACAGCTGGCTGCATCGCAGCAACTGCCTCAAGTTCCGTCAGTTGAGGCTATCCAAAGAGATATCGCTAATGCGCGTCCAGACGGTTCAGTACCTACGTCAGTTATGCCGCCCGTTGTGCATGGTGCTGTAGCGACAGATCAGTTACGAAAGGTGCGAACAGATGAAAAAGCAGAAGAACCGAGTCTTGGCGGAACGTTAAACGCAACAACCGAGCAGGCCGAAGAGGATAAGCGTCGACAGATAGAAGACGACCGAAACCGTACGATATTGACACACGGCACACCATATACGTCAGCAGCACCAGCATTTCAGTCACCGTTAAATGCTACGACTGCCATGCAACAGGATGCCGAGCCGAAGGTTCGTGATATTTTTGCCGAGAATAGCCAAACTTCGCCAACCGATCACGGAGCAACAGTTCAGCCTACCGTACCAGTAGCACCAGCACCTACGCTCGCTGAAATCGATGCTAAGAATCGCACCGACTATACTGAAGCGCGGGCGGCAATTGATGCGGCGCTAAATACGGCTCCAGCTCCTGGTGACACTGCCCAAGCGGGTCTACCGCCACTTCCGCCGTTGCCACCGATGCCTGATTTCTCGACACTTCCACCGCTTCCTGGCGGAGGAGCGCAAGCGACAACCTCAGTTCCTGATACGCTTGGTGATGTACTGCCACCAGCTCCAGTTGATGCCACGGTTCCTCAGGCGCAGGCGGTCTCATCCGATCCGTCGCAGTTCCGTATTCCCGGGCAGTAGAAACCGAGTAACGTCATAACGCTCTTTTAGGCTGGAGGATTTGTTACAATGAGCGCATGGATAAGGTGCTATTCATTGATAAACCGTCAGGAATAACTAGTTTTGGTGTCGTTGCACGTATTCGTCGGGTTCTTAGTAAGCAAGAAGGTAAGAAAGTTAAGGTCGGTCATACGGGTACGCTTGACCCATTTGCGACAGGGCTGATGATTATTGTCGTGGGCAAGGAGTGTCGTAATGCCGGCCACTACACCAAGTTAGATAAGGTATACGAGGCAACAGTTACTCTCGGACAGACAAGTACAACAGGTGATCCAGAGGGTGAGGTAAATATTTATCAGCCTGAGGTTATCGTACCAACCCGTGAGCAGGTCGAGAGAGTCTTAGAGAAGTTTACGGGTGAAATTAGACAGCGACCACCGATATTTAGTGCGATTAAGATTGGTGGTCAGCGGGCTTACAAGTTGGCGCGTGACGGCAGAGAGATTGAGATGCCAGAGCGTAAGGTGTTGGTTTATTCGCTTGAGGTAGTTTCTTACGCATATCCTGAATTAAAAATTCGCGTACACGTATCTAGCGGTACATATATCCGTAGTCTAGCAGTTGATATCGGTGAGGCGCTTGGTACTGGTGCCTACTGTAGTGGGTTAAGGCGGACTAAAATAGGTAAATGGGACGTTGACGATGCAAGCCAGCTAGAAGAATTCGGAATAACAAACTAAAAGGAGGAGTATATGGATATCGAGCTTTGTAGTGGTTCAACGATGTTGAAGATTTCGACCAATGGTGGATACGTCACTGGTTTGTCAGATGAGTTTGGTGATATTTTGTTTCCAAAACAGACCTTAATGACGGCTGACGGTGCTGAAAAAACTCGAGGCGGCCTACACGTTTGTCTTCCAAATTTTGGACCTGGTGGAGCGAGTGGTCTTGGCCAACATGGCTATGGTCGAACGAGCGAATGGGCGATAAAGAGTCGGTCTGAGACGTCTGTAGAGCTTGTTCTAGCTGGAGTGGGTGAATATATGAGTATGGAATCATATTTAACCTATAAAGTGCTTGAGAGAGGCTTTACGGCGCAGTTAAGGCTAAAAAATGGAGGAGATTTACCTCTAAAAGTTGCGCCAGCCTTTCATCCATACTGGTGTCTTGACGGTAAAGCGCCGGAAGTGAACGGGGTTTATCATGATGATCTAGCGAAATTTAGCGAGGCGCAGTTTATTTCGGGAGATACTGTTCGGCTGAAGTTGGCAAGTCGTGATCTAGTCCTGAAATCAGACGAGCTCAATCAGTGGGCGCAATGGACAGATCAGCTGGGAGATTACCTCTGTATCGAGCCGAGCCAGAGTGGTTTTTCCTTTGATGAGGATATCTCGCGCACTGATATACTTGGGGCTGGAGAAGAGCTCAAGTATTCATTTACGGTGACATGGTAGACGTAAGCTAGCTTTGAGATTAGGTCACGGATACATAGTGGGCGTGTATTAGGCTTGAAATATTAGAGGTAGCCTTGTATAATTACTGACTATGATATCAAAGGATAACAAAGCGAAAGCGATTGCTTTGACTCAGGTCAACAAAAATGATGTCGGTAGCCCACAGGCTCAGGTATCAATTTTAACGGCTCGTATCAAAGAGGTGACTGAACATCTCAAGACCAATAAGCACGACCATATGGCGCGACGCGGTCTGATTCAGATGGTAGGGCGACGAAAGAAGCTCCTCAAATACCTTGAAACGACTGACTTTGAGGCATACAAGGCCACGCTAGAGAAATTAGGCTTGCGTAAATAGCCGATAAAAAACCGCCATTGGGGCGGTTTTTTAGTAGACCAAAACTGCTTGGCGATCTGGATCTCGGGCAATATTAGCGTCAACTGCGCCCCTAGACCAGTAGCTTGTTGTTCCGCGCAGCGGATCGTTGACCCAGAATCCAAGTGGCGACGTAGGTTCACCTTTCACTCCAATTACTACGGTAGCGTGACCAGTCTGATTCATGATACGAGTAGCGCCAGATGGAGTTTTCCAGGTGACGTTACCCGTCGCGCGAAAGGAGCCAAACATGATGACTGGCGTGCCGTTATGTATCTGATGAGCGATCCAGCTACTGGTAATACCGGTGGCATAGCTGGCGTTACGACCGTAGGCGCGAGCCGCTCTAGCGACAGGTGGTGCATCTGGGCCGGCGGCCGTCCAGTCAGCGATGGAGCCGTCTATACTACCGACAAACATGGTTTGTGGGTCGTCCCAGGTCGGCGGGTCGGTGCTTGTATCGGCGGGTCGAGGATTATATCCCATGGCATTGACCAGCCCTATTTCGTCGCTGCTAATACCGCGATAAGCAAGTATCATTCTGAGCGACGCCGCCGTGCAGGTGGCTCTATGTTGCTGACGAAAGGCGGGTACGGCTAGTTTGACTGTGCGAATCTCAGTGGTAAAGCTGAGTGAATAAGCTTGATTGGTCGGTATTCCAAAACTGGCATTGGTAACGCCTGCGCTCATCGTTGCGGTAATATGCTTCTGAAAGCCAAGGTTATTGACGGTTACAAGTAGTGTGTTCCCACGCCATGCTTTACCCACAATTTGCCCAGATGAGACGGAAAATCTTTGCTCTGCAGAGGTATGGTCAACTGGTCGGCTAAAAGTAAAGGATATCGTTTGACTAGCCTGGGAAAGTTCGTTGCCGCCACGCGGACTCATGCCCACTACGGTGACTGGTCCAATAGTAGAGAAGCTTCCACTGATGTCGTTTTGCAGGATTCCACCTTCTTTACTTCTCAGACCCTTGGCGATCGAGAAGCGGTAGGTAGTATTTGGTGTGAGGTTTTCTGGAGTAAATACATAGGTGGTTTCGTTTTGCCAACTGCCCTTGCCAGGGAGGTCAAATGTGATGTTCGCGCTTGACTGGTCAATTGCCTGGCCAAAAGTGATCGGAATATTGTCGTGTTGATCGATGTTGCCTCTGGTGGTGGGCGAAGTCATAGACGGCTCGGGTGCAGTGTGGATAGTTTTTTTGACGAGAGATTCATCATTTTTTGAGTCGTATACCTCAATTGATATGTCGGTGTTGTGGGGCAGGATAGAGGTTGGTTTCCAGGTGAATACTTTGTCATCTTTTATCGACATAGTAGTGTTGATGGCTGGTGTAGTTCGAAGTTCTAGCTTTCGAAGTTGACGGTTTTCTGAGGCGAGCGTTACGGAAAAAGACGTGTCAGACGCGACCACCTGACCTCCTTTCCAGCTCAGGACACCAGTGCCAACTAGTTGAGGTGCTTTTTCGGTGGTGAACGATATCGTGGGTAGCGATAGTGGCTGACCAAGTAATCGTTTGGCATCATGAACCGCTACCCTGTAGGTTGTGTTTTCCTTGAAGTATTTTCGGGGAGTAAATGTTAAGGTGGCATTCTCAGATATATTGGTCTGAGTAAATTTCCACGAGCCTTCGATGGCTGGTGAGATTGTTATTTTTGAGGTGTCAATCGGCTGAATGTGTTGAGTTAGCTTAAAAATAACTGGTTGATCAACTTTAATATTTTGGGCTGTGTATATGACGTTGACCGCTAGGCTAGTGCGACAAATAAAGTAGGCGAGGCTAGTAACGATAATAATGGCTACCACAAACGCAAAAACATACCATTTGTGGGCACGCAAAAAGCTAAAGATAGACTTTAGCTTGTCTTTGAATCGATGTGAGTTAGCAGATTTTTTGGCGTTTTTCTCTGTCTGCTTGGTGGGCATATCGCCCTCCGTATAATGCTTACATACTAATTAACCAGTATATAAACAATAGCATTTTTCAACTCAATATACAACAGATCTAAAAGAGGGTAGTCGGTGTGTGGGGTGGTCTGCTATACTGGTACTAAATCGTCACATCCGGACGAGCCGGATCAATGACTCTCTAATGATAACTAAATGCGGAGCTGTTTTATGATGCAGGAAATATACTTATTGCCTGAGGATCGTGCGTATGCTAAAAAGCGGATTGTTGCGCTTGAGAATATGATTCAAGATCTGGGGGCAGACTTTAACGATGCGTTTACTCAGAGTAGCGAAACTTGGCACGATAATTCGCCCTTTGAGGCGGTGCGCGACAAACAGTCGATGTATGGGGCGGAGCTTAGTCGTCTCAGGACACTTATTCGGTTATCAACTCTAGCGCCACCGCAAAAGAAGCGCGGAGTGGTCGGCGTGGGAGATATTGTTAAGCTGGATAGCGGAGCAACTTATAGAATTGCTGGAGGCTGGACACATGTAGCTGGGCAAAAATGTGATGGTGTAGTGTGGATAAGCTCAAAAACACCGATAGCGACAGTCTTATTGGGAAAAAGGGTAGGAGATCAGGTTGAGGTTGTCGGTAAAATATATAAAATAACCGATATAATACCATCATGAATAAGTTAATATTTGCGACTTCTAACTCTGGAAAAGTCGCTAGTTTACAGAGATATCTAGACTCTGCTGGCGTTAGGGTTGAGGTAGTCGGACAGTCGCTTGATATTATTGAGATTCAGGCTGATACGGCACTTGAGGTTGCACGGGCAAAGGCTACAGAAGCCTATCGTCGGCTTGGTTGCCGGCTGGTGGTTGATGATAGTGAGCTAAGGATTGTCGCGCTCAATGGCTTTCCTGGTCCCTATCAAAAGGCTATGACCGAAAAGCTGGGACCTGAAGGTTTTGTGAGGTTACTTCAGGGTTACGATGATCGCCGAGCTTACTTTATTAGTAACTTGATATTTGTTGATGACAGCGGTAGGCAGTATGAATTTAGTGATGATCCATACTGGGGTGAGATTGCAGATGTAGTAGATCAGACTGAACGTGAAGATGCCTGGGGCCCGCTCTGGAGGATTTTTATACCAAGTGGTCTAGATGTCCCCATTTCCCAGCTCAGTAGGGCTGAGTTTGAGGCCTACAACAGAGCGAAGGACGATGGTGATGCATATAGGAAGTTTGTTGACTGGTACAAGGATAGGTCGGTCTAAAAAAGTATCGGTGTGGTGCTGGCCGTCGGGCAACCTAGTTGCATATTACTCTAAAATATGCTATAATCAAGGGACTGATGGATTCTGTTGATTATATAGGTGGAGATTTTACTCAGGCTGATGGGCTTGAGACTCTATGCCATCGAGGCGATGAGGTAATAGAGTATATCTTTACATAGAGTGGCGTATATATACGCTAGGACGTCGCTGACGTGACTGATGTTTTTTGGTATAATAATAAGTGATCGCCATGCGGTAAGTGGTGGATAGAAGTTTCCGTCGCTAGACGGACGTCTCTACCCGTTACTTACCTCCAATAGGTAGGTGATCTAACGAAAAGGAGGCTCATTTATGAGTATTATCAACCCTAATGGTAAGGATATTTTTAGTGTCAAAACTGAACTTTGCAGTAGACCGCTGACAATTGAAGTCAACCGTGTTGGCTTTCGCGCTAGTGGATCGGTGCTAGTTCGGTACGGTGATACAGTTGTGCTTGGCAGCGCTAGCGTTGGTACGAGGCCGGTTGTGTTAGACTACTTTCCGCTATCAATTGATTATGAGGAGAAATTTTATGCTGCTGGCAAAATTAGCGGTAGCCGTTTCATCAAGCGAGAAGGTCGTCCAAGCGATGATGCGGTTTTGATCGGTCGCCTGATCGATCGCCCAATCCGCCCACTTTTCCCGAAAGGTTATCGCCAGGAGGTTCAGGTCGTCTCTACCGTCCTCTCGATGGATCCAGGTTTCCGACCCGACATGATTGCGATGATTGCGGCAAGTAGCGCTCTGATGCTCACTGGAACACCATTTGATGGTCCAGTTGCGGGTTTGCGCGTAGGACGTGTTAATGGTGAGTTTAGGGCATTTCTTACACCAGAAGAGCGCGAGGAGAGTGATCTTGATCTAGTTGTGGCTGGTATCGAATCAGGCATAACGATGGTAGAGGCTGGGGCCAAAGAAGTTTCTGAGGAGGTGATTGTCGACGCGATTGCCTGGGCGCATGAAATGATGCAGCCAGCAATACAGTTGCAAAAGGAGCTCAAAGAAAAGGTGGCGCCAAAAGAGCGTGAATATACGCTTGTTTTGCCAAACGAAGATATTCAAAAAGAGGCAAACGTATGGGTGGAAGGTAAGTTTGGGGCGGTAATCCGCAAAGCTTATCCTGAACGTAACGAAATGATTAACGAAATTCGCTTGGCGTACCACATAGAAATGGCGGAAAAACACGGTGGCGAGGAGGAGTACGCGTCGCTTCGTGATGAATACGATGAAGCATTTACAAAGGCGCTTCATGAGGATGTCCGTAAGGGTATTGTTGAGGAGGGGATTCGTCCTGATGGTCGTCAACTTACTGAAATACGTCCACTCAGTTCCGAAGTTGGTATTTTACCGCGGACACACGGCTCGAGCCTGTTTACTCGCGGTGTTACGCAGGGTATGAACATTGTGACGCTTGCACCCCTCAGTTATGCTCAATTAGTCGATACTATGGAGCGTACTGACGACGAGCGTCGTTATATGCATCACTACAATGCGCCACCATATACGGTTGGTGAGACTGGTCGTATTGGTAGTCCGGGTCGTCGTGAAATCGGTCATGGCTATCTAGCGGAGCGTGCACTTAGCGCAGTGCTTCCGACCGAGGAGGAATTCCCGTATGCAATCCGTAGTGTCACTGAGATTATGAGTCAAAATGGCTCAACCAGTATGGCTGCTACCTGTAGTTCGTGTTTGGCTTTGATGGATGCAGGTGTGCCTCTTAGACGGCCGGTGAGTGGTATCGCGATGGGGCTTATGATGGATGGCAATACACCTTATGTGCTATCTGATATTGCCGATGCCGAAGACTTTGCGGGTGACATGGACTTTAAGGTTACGGGTACGGAAAAGGGCGTTACGGCTATGCAGATGGACATGAAGGTTCATGGCCTGCCTGTGGCGGTCTTGCGCCAAGCGATTGAGCAATCAAAAGCTGGTCGTGCGCATATATTGGAGCATATGTTGTCAGTATTGCCACAGCCACGTCAGACGCTGAGTCCGTATGCGCCGAGAATTGAGAAAATAAAAATCAATCCAGACAAGATTGGTGCAGTTATTGGTAAGGGTGGCGAGGTGATCAATAAGATTACTGCCGAGACTGGTGCGATGATTGACATAAAAGATGATGGGCTGATCACAGTCGCGTCACCAGATGGCAAAACGATCGAAAAAGCCCTCAACTGGATTCGTAGTTTGACCGAAGAGCCAGAAGTTGGCAAGATTTACACTGGTAAGGTCGTTACTATCAAGGATTTCGGTGCGTTTGTGAATATTTTGCCTGGTACCGATGGTATGCTTCATATATCACAGCTTTCTGACAAGCGTGTTGAGAAGGTGACCGATGTAATCAAAGAAGGGCAGATGGTCAAAGTCAAGCTTTCGGGAATAGACGAGAAGGGGCGTTTGAATCTAACAATGAAAGGTGTGGATCAGTAATAGATAAGTGATATACCCCGTTTTGTCTGAGGGGTTATTGCTATATAAGCTATGATTGTATATAGACACCTACAACGTAAATCGTAATTGCCAATACTAGGGAGGAGATCTCATGACTAAAGATAAAGAAAAAACTAGCGAGGTAGAGCTAGCTGATGAAGTGACGGACTCTTCGATAGATGAAGTAGTTGTAGCGCCACCAAAAACTCCAAAACAAACGAACAAAGGACTAATTGCTCTGTTGATTAGTCTAGGTGTGATTGGTTTTCTATTGATAATCGCGGTGGTTGTATATTTCGTATTTTTCCATATTTCATCAGCTGACTATCGTCACGCTAGTGGGCAGACGAAGTCTCTGATTGAGAAATACCATAAAGTAGCCAAGGCTTCTAAAGAATATATGGACGAGGTAGCTGACTCAGACTCAAGTGACGACGATATCACAGAAAAAAAAGAGGCCTACAAAAAAATCTTTCGCGATTATCAGGATGGCGTAAATCAGCTTGCCCATGAGCGTGCCATGCGAAACGGCAAGATAAAGACGGCGTATGATACTTTAGTTAAAAAGAATAAGAGTTTTGTTGATAACATTACAACACTTGAGCAATCGGCTCCAGCACTTCACAAAGCTGTTGTTAGTTGTGACAAACAAAAAATTGGCAATATGGATACTGATGACCTTGGGAAGTTGGTTTCTGCCTACGACACCGCAATAGGACCTTGTAGTGAGAATGCCAAAGAGCTCGCTAAGGTGTCTAATGCCGATGTCGCAAAGTTAGGAAAGAAGCTCGGAGAGTATTTCGGTGTAATGCGTGAGCGGATCGTAAATATGGAAGTGGCATATAAAGCTAATGACCGGGCTAAGTTTGAGGCTGAATATAAGGCTTTTATAGCCAAAGCTAAGTCATTTGAAAAAGATACCGACCTTACGAGCGTCCAGGAGCACCAGAAAAGCCTTGGGCTAGATGGCGAGCTCAAAGCACTCGTAAAGGTGATTGATCAACAGTAGTTGCTCTCGTTTCATGCCAATTGCTCCTGTACAATACATATAGGAGCAATTTTTAATGACAAAATATGACGAGATGGAAGCGCTTAGGCGTAAAATGATCGACCTAGATGTGTGCCCTGAATTACGCTCTCAGGCTACTCAACTTGTGATGGGTGATGGTAGTCTTGATGCTGATATTGTATTTATTGGTGAGGCGCCAGGCAAAAGTGAGGATGAGCAGGGATTACCATTTGTAGGTGCGGCTGGTAAGTTTCTCGATCATATGCTATCTGAGGCGGGTATGAAGCGCGATGATGTCTATATCACAAATATAGTAAAATATCGTCCACCAAATAACCGTGATCCGCTGAATGATGAAAAGGCGGTATTTTGGCCCTACTTGCTCAAGCAGTTGCAGATTATCAACCCAAAGGTAGTTGTAACGCTTGGGCGCCACAGTATGGAGTATTTTTTGCCAGGTAAGCGTATCAGTCAGATTCATGGTCAGCCAAAACGGATTCAATTTGGGGATCGTCCACTGGTTGTTGTGCCGCTATATCATCCGGCTGCCGCACTTTATAACGGTAGCATGCGTGAAATCCTGATCGAAGATTTCGTACGAATACCGGAAATAATTGCTCAGATTGACAGATAGCCATCATCTGTGCTATAATGAGGCTACATAAAGAGGGGTAGGCTATCTCGTCATTAAATTTTGACTACCACTCAATTCATTTTTTGAAATTATTTTTACTAAATAACAAAGGAGACATATAATTTATGGGACAACGACGTCTCGCGAAGCCACAGGCCGATGATGCCAGCAAACGGCCTAGTCAAACTAAGCAAAAGTCTAACAACACCGTGCTAAACGCGACAACAACACGTAAAGGTGAAGTTTTTCGTGCGCAGCGTCGCACTAGTGAAGGTGTTAATATGCAGGCGAGTCAGCATATCATAAATGTACCAGTCAATAAGTCGCGCTATAACGGCTATGATGGTCGACAATTTAGTCTAGCGGATCAGCCAAAGAAGCCACGTGCACCACGCCCAACGCTCAAAATCATTCCGATAGGTGGTGTTGGTGAGATGGGTATCGGTAAAAACATGACGGCAATCGAATACGATAATGACATCATGATAATCGATATGGGCTTTTTGTTTCCAGGTGCGGATTACCCAGGTATCAACTATATTACTCCTGATATAACCTGGCTCGAGGAGAATAAGCATCGGATCCGTGGCCACGTATTTACTCACGGACACCTAGACCATATTGGTGCTTTCCGCCATCTGATTCCGAAGATTCCAGCACCAGTCTACGCATCGAAGTTTACACTAGGTATGCTACAGCGAACTATGGAGGAGACAGACGGTAGTTTTGAGCCTGATTATCGTGAACTTAACCCCGAAGCACACGATATTGTACAAATTTGTGATTCATTTAGCATAGAGCTGGTTCGAGTTAACCATTCAATTCCAGACTCCACGGCGGTAGTTGTCCGTACGCCAGTTGGCAATATCCTCAGCTCGGGTGACTGGCGTATCGAGGAGAATCCAGTTGATGGCAAGAAATTTGATTTTCCTCGCATCACAGAGATTCAGCAAAAAGAAGGTTTCTTGGTGTTCCTCAACGAATCAACCAACTGTGAGTCCGATGGCACACACACCCACGGTGAGTTTGACATTCAGCACTCAATGGGCGAGGTTATGGACAAGTTTCCGAACTCGCGCGTCATCATCTCGAGCTTTTCGAGCCAACTTCATCGTATGCAGTTAATTCTCGAGGAGGCTCAGCGCCATGGTCGTAAGGTTGCTTTTGCGGGCTATAGTATGATCCAAAACCTTGAGGTCGCTTTACGTACAGGCGCGATCAAGGTGCCAAAAGATACTGTTGTGAAGATGGAGGATATAGTCAAACTACCAGATAGCAAGATTACAATTGTCTGTACTGGTAGCCAGGGTGAGTTTTCGGCGGTCCTGAATCGTATGGCTTCTGGTGCGCATAAATTTATCAAGATCAAGAGTAGTGATGTTGTCGTATTTAGTAGTAATCCAATTCCAGGTAACGAAAAATACGTTGTTCGCACCGTTGATGGCTTGATGCGTGAGGGTGGTGAGATTATCCAAAATGGTAAAACACACCTAACGGGGATTGGCCCACTTCACCTGTCGGGACATGGATACTATGATGATCACATTCGTCTGATCAATGCCGTTAATCCGACATACTATATCCCAAATCATGGTGAATTTCACATGCTTGTTCATAACGCTGAGTTGGCTGAGAAAGAGTGTGGTATACCACGTAAAAATATTTTTGTCTGTGACGCTGGTGATGTTATCGAATTTGATCACGAGGGTGGAAAAAAGATTGGACGCGTTCAAGCCGGTGGCGTGATGTATGATGATGCTGGTGAAGTTGTCAGCGAGGTTGTTCTAAAGGACCGCATCCATATGAGCCAAGAGGGAATGTTTGTGGTTGTCTTGACTGTACAGCGGGGAACTGGCCGTCTGTTGACAAGTCCAGATATTATCTCGCGCGGTTTTATTTATCTACGTGATAGCGAAGAGTTGATGGGTATGATTCGCGCTTACCTCAAACAAAAGGCGGCACGCAGTTTTGGCGGTAAGTATGATATAGAGGTGATCAAAAAAGAGATCAAAGACGAAGTCACTCATATCCTTTATGACCAAACGCGTCGTACGCCAATTGTTATCCCAGTGATCAATGAAATTGGTGTTGTGTCTCGACAGCAAAAGGGCGGGCATGCTCAAAAGCAAAATAAGTCCGAACAGACAGAGACGCCACTGATGCCAGCACCGTCAAATCGTAAATTTCCGCGTAAGCAAATTCCCGACACAGAAGTGGTCGAGCCACGTATTAAGTTTGGCGGTCGTAGCTACTAGTCGATGGTTTGTATCGCTGAATGATCTAACAGATAGATCGAGTAATAGCGGACATAAGCAATATTGCGTATTGTTGTAATTTGTGCTATAATTAAAGCATAACCTGTTAAACAGATACAAAACAGCGTACAATAAGACATAAGATTATGGCAAAAAAGAAAACTACCCGTTCCCGAAAAAACTCTCGCAAACAACAGCCTGTACCGCAGCATGAATTGCCAAATGGCTTTTGGCCGCAGGTTGCAGCAATTACTTTAATCGCATTTTCGATTCTGCTTATTGTGTCTTGGTTTGGTGGTGGCGGTCAATTTCTCAATTGGGTGCGCGATGCGTCGCTAGATGTGATCGGTTTGGCTACTTACGTACTACCCGTCATTAGTATTTATGTTGCCGTCCAGGTGTTTAAGGTAGAAAATAACAAGCTACCAGCCATCATGAAATTTGCTTCGCTTTTGTTGATAATTTGGTTTAGTGGGTTGTTTGGTCTATTTCGTCAGGAACACAAAGATTCAACAGGGGGTGTGATTGGAGACGCGCTAAATGGCGTCATGACGGGCCTTGTGAATGTACCAGTTGGTGTGTTTATCTATGCGCTACTAATTGTGATTACACTACTGTTCGTGCTGCGTCTTTCGTTTGATGATGTAGGGTCGATGGTAAAGCGTGCGGTTGGTCGTGGTGAAAAATCTGAGGATGAGGCGGGTGTAACGGTGATGCGTAAGGCTTCTACGGCAGATAAGCCGATGAGTGATTTTAAACTTAATGCTGGTGTGCCTACGCTGAGTCCTGAAGATCGCAAAAAAGCTCGTCTTGCTAGTCTCAAAAATAGCGTTAAGCCAGATAAAGACGCTGAGGAGAAGGCTGCAATGTTAGCGGTTAGCGATCCAAACTGGAAGTTTCCAAACGTTGAACTACTTGAGAAGAAGCAGTCGCCAGCTGACGCGGGTGATATTCAGCAGAACGCACATATTATCCAGGATACGTTGCGTGAGTTTAGTATTGATGTGGAGATGGAGGGGGCGAACATTGGTCCAAAAGTGACACAATATACGCTTAAACCGCCGGCTGGTATTAAGCTGAGTCGTATCACTGCTCTCGAGACAAATATTGCACTTAACTTGGCGGCCAGTTCGCTTCGTATGGAAGCGCCAATTCCGGGCCAAAAAGCAGTTGGTATAGAGGTGCCAAATAAAAAAGCGGCCGATGTGCGTATTCGAGGCATCCTAGACTCACCAGAGTGGCGTAAGGTTGATGAGCCGCTAGCTTTCGCAGTAGGCAAGGACATTTCGGGCCTACCGGTAGTCGGTGAGCTCAACAAGATGCCGCACCTATTGATAGCTGGTCAGACTGGCTCTGGTAAGTCGGTGATGATCAACACCTTACTCTGTAGTTTGTTGTACCGCAATGCGCCAAGCGACATGAAGCTTATCCTTGTTGACCCAAAGCAGGTTGAGATGGCGCCGTATCAGGATATCCCACATCTGTTGACGCCTGTGATTGTCGAGCCTGAAAAAACTATCAGTGCACTGAAATGGGCGGTCAATGAGATGGAGCGTCGTTATAGCTTGCTCGCTGAAGAAAAGGTACGCGATATCAAGAGTTACAACGAAAAGGTTAAGAATAAGACGGTCGGTGTCGAGGATGAAGACGGCAATATTCAGCAGGTTGATGAGGGGCATATGCCATACATTGTAATTGTTATTGATGAGCTGTCTGATCTGATGATGGTTGCTGCTCGTGATGTTGAGGCCTTGGTTGTACGTATTGCGCAGAAAGCGCGTGCGGTGGGTATTCACCTGGTACTTGCAACCCAGCGCCCGTCGGTTGATGTTATTACTGGTCTGATTAAGGCAAATATTCCGGCGCGCATAGCCTTTACGGTGGCCTCACAGGTTGACTCGAGGACAATTCTCGACCAGGCGGGTGCGGAAAAGTTGCTTGGTCAAGGTGACATGCTCATGAAAACGGCAGCTATGCCTAAACCAAAGCGTATTCAGGGTGCATGGGTTATGGATAGTGAGGTTAACAAAATTACCGACCATCTCCGCATGCAGTCTGCGCCACACTATAATGACGAGATTGTTAGCCAGCCAGTTCAATTGAACGGTAAGGGCGGGGTTGTAATGAATTTTGACCACGAGGGTGGCGATGATATGTTCAAAGACGCAGTTAGGGTGGTGCTCGAGAGTCGCAAGGCGTCGACTAGTCTGCTTCAGCGTAAGCTTCGTGTCGGATACGCTCGGGCGGCTCGAATTGTCGAGGAGATGGAGGAGCAGGGGATCATCGGTCCAGCAGATGGCGCTCGCCCACGAGAGGTGTTGATTCACAGTATGGACGATCTCGACGGGGCGTCATCTGTAGACACAGATGATTAGCAGGAGCGATATTCGCCCAAGAGAGTGACTTGGTGGTCACTCTTTTCGATTTGTTTGATGAGACTGTAGAGCGGTTTTCCAGCGCAGTCAACAACTATAAAGAACTTGTATCGCCATGGCTGACCAACGATTGGTTGGGATTGTAATTTTGCAAGATTAACGCCCGCATCGGCAAATATCTGGAGTACCTCGACGAGAGCACCCGGTTTGTGGCTTGTTGTTACGACAAGCGAGGCCCGTGAGGCGTCCTGGTCGGTAGCTCGTGGTTCAAGTATTAGAAATCGAGTAATATTGTCTTGGCTATCTTGGATTTTTCGTGCCAGAATCTGCGTGTCATAAAGTTTCGAGGCTTGCTCGCCTGCGATTGCCGACATATGTTTGTTGCCCTCGTTTTTTATAAACTCAACCGCACCAGCCGTATCAAAAAATTCAATTAATTCGGCTTGGGGTAGGTGCTTTTTTAGCCACGCCCGACACTGAGATAGGGCTACAGGGTGAGAGTATATCTCTTTTATGTCAGACAGTTTCGCTCCTGGTTGAGCGATAAGCATTTGGTCGACGGTGAGCTTCACCTCGCCGACAATGGGGGCGTCACATTCCTCAATTAGCTGGTAGACTTCGTTGATACTACCGTAGATCGTGTTTTCGACTGCAGCGACGATAGCATCGGCGTCACCGCAAGAGTAGGCGTCAAATACATCGCTAAATGTTGTACAGGGAAGTATATCTACCGAAGCACCATACCATTGCCTGGCAACTTGTTCGTGAAATGAGCCGGATTGGCCTTGGATAGCAACTAGCATATCCTCCATTGTACACTAGACATCTCGAGGTAAATAGCGTATAATTATATCTGTTATCAACCTAAGATTATGTGAAATAACATAATCATCCATACGGATTCCAAAGGAGGTTTCTATATGAAGGAATATGAGCTAACCGTTCTTATTCATCCTGATCTAGAGGCAGATCTAGAGACGCCACTAGATAAAGTACGTAAACTAGTCAAAGACAACGGCGGCGAGATCGTCTCGGAGGATAATTGGGGCAAGAAGCGCCTCGCTTATCGTATAAAAGGTGAGGATTTCGCTGTTTATGTTGCGATGGACGTAAAGTTACCAGCTGAAGCGCCCCTCAAGATTAGTAATATGCTAAATATTACCGACGACGTAATTCGCTACCTGCTTGTTAAGGTAGATGAAAAGGGTCGTGCACTCTTGGCTGATGCAAAGAAGCGGGCGGACGAGAGCGCGGACGCTGACGATGAAACGTCAGAAGACTAAGAGCTAACGACGACTAAAGGGGTAGAAAGGAGCGTCTGAGAGAAGGGTATCTACATTAATCTCAGACGAATAAAAGGATATGGCAAAGGGTTTTAACAAGGTTATCCTGATGGGTAACTTAACGCGAGATGTCGAGATGCGCACCACTCAAAGTGGTCAGACGGTAGCAAACTTTAGTCTCGCAGTTACGCGTAGTTGGCGTGATCAGAGTGGCGCGCAGCAAGACCAGACGAGTTTTATAAACTGTGTGGCCTGGGGAAAACCAGGCGAAATTATCGCTCAGTATGTTGGTAAGGGCTCTCCACTTCTGGTCAGCGGACGTCTGGACCAGCGTAGCTACGAGGACAAAGACGGCAACAAACGCCAGGCAGTTGAGGTTGTGGTAGAGGATTTCAACTTTGTAGGTGGTGGACGCGGTGGTGATGGCGGTAGCTACAATGCACCAACGTCATCTGATAGCTCAGCAAACAAGACCAAAGATGTTGTCATTGAGGATATTGATGACAAGCCAATAGATTTATCAGAAATACCATTTTAGGAGAATAATATGCGAAAATTTAGGAAAGATACACCAGCATACTTTGATTATAAGGATGCCAAAACACTTCAGCGTTACATAAATAGCTATGGACAGATTGAGCCAATTGCAAAGACTGGTCTGTCAGCAAAGCAACAGCGACAGCTTGCTGTGGCCATTAAGCGCGCTCGTCACCTAGCACTGATGCCGTTTGTCTCACAGGGGTAGTCTATGTATCAGCCAACTGATCTCAAAAAAGGAGTAATTTGCCAGCTAGAGGGTGCGCCGTATCGAGTAATTGACTACAACCAAAAAGTCATGGGTCGTGGCGGTAGTATCGTCAACGTCAAGCTCAAAAACTTGATCAATGGTAGTGTGATCCCGAAAACCTTTAAGGGTCAGGATAAGATTGAGGTGGCGCAGGTCAGTAATCGAGAGGTTCAGTACCTATATAACGATGGATCGACCTACTTCTTTATGGATCCAACGAGCTTTGAGCAGTTTGAGTTATCGGCGGATGTCGTCGATGAGGCGGCAGATTATCTAAAAGAAGGCGACATGCTAGCGCTTCAAATGTTTGACGACAAGGTGATCAATGTCGAGCTACCAAAAAATTTATACCTAGAGGTAACATATACCGAGAATGTGGTAAAAGGTGATACAACGAGTAGTGTTCTAAAGGACGCCACTCTCGAGACTGGTAAGGTTGTAAAAGTACCAGCTTTTATAGAGGTCGGTGATATTATCTCTGTCGACACGGCAACTGGAGCGTATCGCGAACGTAAAAAGTAGTTGTGTCTAGAGCGCGATCCAAAGAAACCTGGGGGCCGAAGTAATTCTGGCTTCCATGTTTTGTTATTAGAAGTATTCCACCTCTGTTATAATCGGTATATGAAACAACGTCTCGATAAGTTGATGGCGGAGCGTGGACTGGTGCGGACACGAAGCGAGGCCGAGAGCTGGATTCGGCTTGGTCGAGTAAGGGTGAACGGTGTCGTGATTAGCAAGGCGGGAGCGTTTGTCTCTGACGGTGCGGCTATTGTACTTGATGCGCCCGAGCGATATGTTAGTCGAGCGGGACTGAAGCTGGCTAGTGTCGCACGCTTGTTGAAGCTTGATTTTACAGATAAAATCGTCCTGGATGCGGGGTCGAGTACGGGCGGTTTTACTGATTATGCATTACAACACGGCGCCAAGAGAGTGTATGCAGTTGATGTAGGCACCGATCAGCTACACCCAGCTCTCAGGAACGATAAGCGGATTGAACTATACGAAAAGACCGATATTAGACAATTTACCCCCAAAGATACGCCAGACATTGTCGTGATAGACGTATCGTTTATTAGTTTGCGTGATATTTTGCCACACATTGCCACAATTATTGATAGACATACCATAGTTGTAGCGATGGTGAAGCCGCAGTTTGAGGCTCGTCGAGGTCAGCTTGGTAGTAGCGGTGTGGTCAAAAATGACACAGTGAGGCGGCAGATTATTCGTGATTTTGAAGTTTGGTCGAAGAAGTATTTTGTGATCACTGATAAAGCTGATAGCGCGGTTGCTGGGGCGAGTGGTAATCGGGAGCGATTTTATAGATTAGGACTTGCAAGTTTTCGCTAAGTATGTTATCATTATAACGATGCCGACCAATCCTGGTCGGTTGAACGCTCTCGAGTTGTAATAGCACTCGATCGAGTGCTATTAACAACTCGACTTATCTCTTAGGAGAGAAATGACAAAGCGAGGTGTAATTGCGGCTTTTGTCGCATTCTTCATTCTCCTGCTGGGGGTTGTCCCCGCAGGAGCCGAGGAATCCCCGAGTTCGACTTCGGCAACTGCCGAAGCTAAGGCTCCCGCGAAGGAAGCGAAGTCTGAAGCTAAGGCCGAGTCCAAAGACAAGGCTCCTGTCAAGGAGGCCGCGAAGGCTGAGGCTAAGGCCGAGACCAAGGACAAGGCCCCCGAAAGGGAGTCCAAGACTCCTGTCAAGGAGTCCGTGAAGTCCGAAGCTAAGACCTCTGTGAAGGAGTCTGCGAAGGCCGAGGCTAAGGCTCCTGTGAAGGAGCCTGCTAAGCCTAAGACTGAGACCGAGTCTAAGGACAAGGTTTCCGCAAGAGAGGCTAAGCCGTCATGCCCTCCCACGAAGAGGGCGACGGCGACGCCTACGGCAAGCAAGACGGCAACCCCAACGACGCCGCCGCCAATCTCACCCCAGCCTCCGGCTGAGGTGGAATACAGCGATTGGTACGACGTAAGTTGGGACTGTGAAGTCCAACTCGTCACGAGGACGAGGACGAGGGCAGAAACGCCCTACGTCTGGAACGGCTCAAGCTGGGTTCTTGACCGGGCAAATACCCGGTACACCGAGGAGATCGGAACGCGGCCGATGACGTCGAGCGAACTGCTCGACTGCGGTCCGCCCTTGCCGCCGTCCCCGACGCCGACTCCAACCCCGGAGCCGACACCGACGCCAGATCCGACGCCGACTCCAACCCCGGAGCCGACACCGACGCCAGATCCGACGCCGTCCCCGACGCCGACTCCAACCCCGGAGCCGACACCGACGCCAGATCCGACGCCGTCCCCGACGCCGACTCCAACCCCGGAGCCGACACCGACGCCAGATCCGACGCCGTCCCCGACGCCGACCGTAACGCCGAGTCTGAACTCGGCTAGGCCTGGGTTGCCAAAAACAGGCAACTAGGCACAAAGGTTGGGTTTATGGTCGTAGTGCCGTAAACCCAACCAATAAGAGATGAGTCAGATAAGCTGGATAGTGTTCTGATCTGGCTCATCATAGTTTTGCCCCGGCTATATCCAGCAAGCCGGGGCTTTTCATTTGTACAAAATAAAGATTAGCTTACTTGCTGACGTTAAATCGGAACTCTACAACGTCGTTTGGTTGCATGACGTAATCTTTTCCCTCTGTGCGGACTTTACCGGCAGCTTTTGCGGCTGACTCTGAACCTGCAGTGACCAGATCATAATAATCAACGACCTGCGCGGCGATAAACCCTCTCTCAAAGTCTGTGTGTATAACTCCAGCAGCCTGCGGGGCAGTGGCGCCCTTGCGAATAGTCCAGGCGCGAACTTCTTTTTGTCCAGCGGTCAGGTAGCTCTGGAGCCCCAGAATATCGTAGGCAGCGTGGATCATCTGAGTCAGTCCAGGCTCGTCTATATCGTAGCTTTCTAATAGCTCCATCGCGTCGCTTGGATTTAATCCCTTTAGTTCGTCTTCGAGCTGTGCACAAATAAAGAGAGCGTGAGATTCGCTAGCAAGTGCTTTTAGTTCTCGTTTACGCTCTTCGTTTACGAGAGTTTCTTCATTTACGTTGAATACATAGATGACTGGTTTTGCGGTCAAGAGGTGGAGGTCTGATATATGCTCCTGAACAACTTTTTTACTCAAATTTACAGGGGTGCCTGATTCTAGATCTTGCTTTAGTTCAGACAAGCTTTCAAGTGCTAACTTGGCTTTTGGGTTAGCTTTTGCTTCTTTTTGGAGTTTGGCTAGACGTGTTTCGATCGTCTGGAGGTCGGCTAGAATAAGCTCGGTGTTTATAATTTCTATATCGCGTTTTGGATCTATATTATTTTCTACATGAACGATATCATCACTTTCAAATGCACGAACGATATGAATAATTGCATCACATTGACGAATGTTCGCGAGAAACTTGTTACCCAAGCCTTCGCCCTGGCTTGCACCAGCAACAAGGCCTGCGATGTCCACAAAAGTAACGGTCACGGGGGTGATTTTTTCGCTATTGAACATTTTTGCTAGTACCGATAATCGTTCGTCTGGAACCGGTACAATGCCAGTATTTGGCTCAATGGTTGCAAAAGGGTAGTTAGCGGCAAGGATGTCATTGTGTGTCAGGGCGTTGAATAGGGTTGATTTGCCGACATTTGGCAGGCCGACGATTCCGATACTTAAACTCATTGTAGTATTTTAACAGAGAAGGACACTACTGCGCTAGAGTGGAGCTCTTACTTTACAATCGATGGATTGTCGCTTATGCTAATTATAGGCATGAAAAAGAAACGAGTTGGCATAATATTATCAGCACTGATTGTGGTGCTTGTGGTAGTTGCGGGTCTTGTCTGGTATTTATTTTTTCGCCAACCAATGTCGAGCAGCGAGACTAAAGAGCCTGGTACGCCGGAAAAGATTCAACTCGCTACGGTTTGCTCTAATGATCAAATAAAGCTAGCCTCCTCGGCGATCGAGCCGTATAATGCCGACGTACTGCGGGCGGTATCGACAGAAATTAAAGGTAAATCAGGCCATGAGAACGACCAGAACTGTATGTATATCCTCGCACGATATTATATTGCGACAGGGCAGTTGGATTTAGCGGCAGGGGCAGTAAATCGTATCCAGGCACTTCAGACGGCAGGTGGCAGGTACAGCCTCTTGTTTAAACCGCCAGCCCTAAATGTTTCTGATCTTCGCGAGACAGTCAGGTTGCAGCAATCATCTCAGACCAGTGTTAAATCAACCGGTTACGACCTAGATGATGTTGACAAGGAAGCTCCATGACGCACTCTATATTTAGAAGGTTTGCAATAGTTGTCGCACTTAGCGCCACATCTGCTGTCGTTGTACCGGCAACAATATCTGCACTCTCTACGGCTCAGGTAGAGGGTGCATTGGAAAATGGTGTTCAGACAGCAGTTAACTGGGATCAGGGGTGTCGTAGCCATCTTTCTAATTATCCAAACGCAACATTTCGTGGTCGCGGAGAAAACAACTTGCGTACTCAAATCAACAGGGCGGCTAGCTATGTTATAAGTATGTGGCTTTCACGAGACGGCTATGGCAACGCCTCAACTCCGCTGACAGTAGACTATGGTACTTCTCAGATTCCTCTACAGATTAACAATGTTACGTTTCTTTGTGGGCCATTGGTGGCTAGTGACCTAGGGTGTTCGTCGAGTATCACTGGCTCTCGGCTAGTTAATGACTCGTCGCGCTGGGTAAGTTCAGCCAGTGATGCAAATGACCGTAGGCCAAATAGGTTAGGGTCAGGCTGTATGTACCCGTCAAAGACGTTTGTTAGGCGGTATATTGTCGGCCTGGATATCGACAGGAGCCAGACGACTTATGGTGGAAGAATAGAAGGGGGCGTTGGCTCACACTTATTTTCACTTCGTCAGGATTCAACACGCTATTGGCTCTCGACACCATCTAGGATCAGATATGTCCCAGATGGTCCAATTACACGATCAGGGCAGATCGTAGTACGCATGTACTATAAGAGCTATTCTGGGTATCATAGCGCCAATGAATGGGCGGCCACGAAGAAGTGTGACTGGACAGTCCCTGACGTAACTGCGGCAAAAAGTAATCTAAACATCAATCGATGCGCAACTAACTCAGTCGACCTAAAGATCAAGATTGTTCTAAAACAGAATTTTACACTAACACCGAGGATTGCTGTTACGCCGAATGCGGTGCCAGAAGGGTCTGGCAGTGCAATTACAGTTACGCCTTCGGTGCAAAATGCTGGACCTACGGCAACAGATGATTCAATTAATTGGCGCGTAACTCGTTTTGACGTCGCGCCAGGAACTAATTACTCGATGGGTGGGTCTCCAGACGAGCCGTGTACACAAATTACTGGCGAAAAACCTGGGTCGTGTACGACTATTAAGAGCGGCTCAACACAATTTAATATTGGTTCAACTCCTCTTGAAGTGCTTTCAAATACGATCGCTCCAGATGTCCCAGCGGGTACTCGTGTATGCTATGTAACGTCTGTCGAAAAAGGCTCAACGGCAAATCCAACATGGAAGCACAGCTCAGTGGACTGCGTGCGTGTCGAGCGTATACCGTTGGTGCACGTTATCGGGAATGATGCTCGTGTAGGTTCCGGGTTCTTTAATACTGCCGATGCGCGGTCGAAGATTGTTGGATCGGTGTCAACGGCTGGCGGCTCAACGGGTGAGTATGGTGTAATTGCTCCTGGCGCAGTCGATAGTTTTTCTTCGGCTGCGGGTGCTATTAACGGCTCATCTGCTGCACAGTCAACGTGGAGCGGACTCACCTTTGCAAATAGTTTCTCAACTGCCCCGACATGTGCTCCGAGTTTTGGGTGTTTTGGTTCGGTAGGTAAGATACCGAAAGCTGCGGAGTTTTTTACATCTCCAGCAAATAAAAATATTATTGAACAGTGTAATTTGGGTGCGCAAAATGTTACACTCTCTGCACTCGGCTCGTATACATGCATAGGAGGAAATCGTCTCAATACACCACAGCATGATATTGGTAGTTATAGGCGGTCGACAGTAATTTACACTACAGGTAACGTAACTATTGATAAAGACATGGTCTATAGTCAATATCCGCTCCAGGGTGATAACGAAATCCCTCAGCTGGTAATAGTCGCTAATAATATAACAGTCTCAGAGCCAGTTCAGCGAGTTGACGCATGGATGATCGCTCGAGGGGAGTTGGCGACCTGTAATATTGTGCCTCCGCTCACGGTTAGTCAGTGTAACAAGCAGCTAAAGACCAACGGACCGGTAATGGCGTCACGCTTACGTCTGAATCGAACGTACTATAATTCGACGAGTAAAGATGCGGCTGAGAGGATGACGCTTCGCCCTTCAAGTTATGTTTGGGCAAATCAATTGGTGCGTAAACGGGGTGCTTGGCAAACGGCGTATATAACAGAGCTTCCTCCGCGCTATTAGCTATAAAACACTTGCGTATATTGATAGCGCTTATGTATACTGGTAAGCAGTATGAATATATTCAAAGGGATGGGCGACTTCTTTGCACTGGACATCGGGACGAACGCGATCCGTGTCGTGCAGCTCAAAAAAGCTGGTAATGGGTGGGCACTCGACCACTACGGCTATGCCCCTATAGATAGTAAACTTACGAGTAGCGACTCCGAAGAGGCACGACGTAAGGTCGGTGAAGTGATCATGACTGCTGTTGGTCAGAGTGGTATTAAGTCAAAAAACGTAGTAATTGGTCTTCCGTCAAGCAAGACTTTCACCACGATTATTGACGTTCCTATGGCATCGGATGCTGAGCTGAGGGCAACCATGAAGTACCAGATCGAACAGTACATCCCTATGTCGATCGAAGACGCTAAGGTAGATTGGGCATTGCTTGGAGGTTCTCTACGGGCCCAAAATCAGCAGGAGGTGCTACTCTCGAGTGTCTCTAGGACATACAGCGAGGAGAGGCTTGAGCTAGTTGAGGCGCTTGGGTTTAATGTTATTGCCGCAGAGCCAGATCCCATCGCAATGGTGCGCGCGCTTACGTCTCCTGGTATGGCTGGCGCTGTACTGCAGCTTGATATGGGTGAGTCGTCAACGGATATAGCGATCGTCTACGGAGACTCGCCACGTCTTATCCGTACAATCCCAACGGGAATCAACTCGCTAGTCAAGGCTACGGTTTCGAACCTCAACGTTCAGGAAGATCAGGCGCGTCAGTTTATCCTAAAGTTCGGTTTAGCCTCAGATCGCCTAGAAGGGCAGGTTCTGCGTGCATTAGAGACGACACTTGATAGTTTTGCTGCTGAGATTACAAAATCGATTAAGTTCTTTGAGACGCGCTACCCAAGTGTCTCGATTGACGGTGTATTTTTGGCGGGGTTTGCTGCTACGATACCGCAATTTGACAGTTATCTAACTGGTAAAGTCAGCAAGCCAGTCCACGTAGCTGATCCATGGCAGAGTATTCAGATGTCTGAAAACGATAGGAAGCAGCTTAGTCCAGTAGCCACTGAGTTTGCGACCGTGATTGGTCTTGCCAAAAGGAGTGTGGAATAATGATTCAGATTAATCTTGTTCCTGATGTAAAGCAGGAGATGATTCGCGCACAGCGTATGCGCAATATCACAATATCGTGCTCTATTATTACCGGTATGGCGGCAGGTGGTATCGTGCTCGCGCTTGCGATTATTCTTGGCTCTCAGGCCGTATACGAAGCAGCAACGTCTGGGCGTATCGATAGGGAGTATAAGCAGCTAGCGGCGACAAAAGATATCAACGCTGCTCTGACTATTCAGAATCAGCTAAAGCAAATTTCAGGAGTTAATGACAAGAAATCAATCAACTCAAGGTTGCTTGACGCGATTGCAGCTATAAATCCACCAGCACCAAATAGCGTAAAGTTATCAAAGGTAACTCTCGATCCGGCTGAGCACCGTCTGACGCTTGAGGGGTCCACGGCTGGAGGCTATACAGCTACTGAGGTGCTACGGAAAACAATCCTTAATACAAAGGTGATATCACGACCGACTCAGCAGACGGGGGTATCTCCGTCAGAGCAGGCGCTTACAGACAAGGTTACTTTGCAGGATACAAGCTACGGACTTGACGCAGATGGACAGCGAGTGGTTCGCTTCACGATAGTATTTAACTATCCAGAGGGGCTGTTCGACAATACGATGTCAGATGTACAAATTAAAACACCAGATGCGAAAATTGATGTGACTGACTCTAAATCTAGGGTTCCTGATACGCTGTTTAGTGCACCAGCAACATCGCAAAAGGAGGATAAGTAATGCCGTCACAGATTTTGAGCCCTAAGCGTAAGGCAATCTCCGACTCAAGCCGAGCAATGTTCATTTGGATTGCAGCGATGTCTGCTGTTGTTGGGGTCTGTGCGGTCGTGGCAATATTTCTTGCTAGGCAGATAGAGTTTAAGGGCCGTGTTGTCGGTGAGATGACAAAGACAGCCGATACGCTTGCTAAAAATAATAAAGTTGCTAAAGAGCTAACTTCTAATGTTGGAGTGCTTGAGACGAACGCCTCTCTCAATTCCATAAAGGCAAATAGTGATGAGAACGCTCTTCAGGTTGTACTGGACGCACTTCCTGCCGATAGAAACCCGCTTGCACTTGGCGCATCACTGCAACAAAGCTTGCTTAGTGGTATTGATGGCCTGTCGGTTGAGTCATTGACTGTTGATCCTGAGGGTGAAAAGTCAGAGGATAATGCCGACACGAAGGATCGTGGTAAGATTAATTTTGATCTTCAGGTGTCAGCTAGTAAGGCTAACACTATAAAGGAGATGTTGGTTCGTTTTGAAAAGTCTATACGTGTGATTGATATCGACAGTGTTGTAATTGAGCGAGGTGATGATCGATACCTTGCAACGATCAAGGGTCACGCATACTATCAGCCTGCAAAAGAAGTCAGTCTGGGACAAAAAACAGTTCCAGCTCAGAAAGGGGGTCGATAATGAAAAAGAGTGATATCGCAATGATCATCCTTATTGCTAGTGTGTCAGTTATGTTGTCGTTTGCTATCGCAAACCAATTGAGTTTTCTCAAGCCGCCTGAAAAGGGTCAGCAGGTGAAGACGGCAGAGCCGATCGATTCAAAAGTTGACGAGCCTGATAAGACGGTGTTTCGAAGTGATGCGATAAACCCGACGGTTCAAACGGTAGTTGGTGGCGGTCAGGCGGCCCAGTAGGAGAGTGCTCTTGTGGCATTAATGACCGATGGTATTCAGCAAAAGCTCATCGCCCTCCTCCAAGAGGAGGGTTTGGTCAGTGCTGACGCCATCAAGCAGGCTACAGAGCTCTCAAAAAAGGAAGGAACGCCACTCCTCACCACACTAACTAACGATGGTACAATCGATAATGAGCTGCTGACGCATGGTATCGCACAGGTGTCTGGTGTTCCGTATGTCAATCTTACTAATACAATCGTTGACCAGTCTATTCTCTCATTGTTGCCGTCTGATATAGCAGAGCGTTTTATGGCGGTGCCTCTCGCCGAGGTGCAGAATCGTCTTGCGGTGGCGATGATCGATGCCAACAATGTCCAAGCGGTTGACTACCTAGCAAATCGTATCCAGCGACCGCTCAAGGTGTTTATGGCGTCTGAGGCGGGTGTGCGACACGTCCTCGATCAGTACAAGACCGATCTTTCGAGCGTCGATGTTGCAGCAAAGGCTTCCCAAGAAGATATTAAATCTGAAAGTAGCGATATCAAGACGATCGTTCAGGATTCGCCGATTAGTCGGGCATTGAGCACGATTCTCGAATATGCGGTTAAGTCGCGTGCAAGCGATATCCATATTGAGCCGCTTGAAAAAGCACTCAAGATACGCTGTCGTATTGATGGTGTACTTCGTGAAGTGATGCAGCTGCCAAAGAGTATTGAGCCTGCGCTGGTGAGCCGTATTAAAATCCTCTCGAATCTCAAGATCGACGAGCACCGTGTTCCGCAGGACGGGCAATTCGCCGTTAAGGTTAGTGCAAAAGAGGTTGATCTCCGTGTCGCGGTTAGCCCTGTTGTATGGGGGGAGCAGGTTGTGATCCGCCTCTTGGATAAGAGTGGCAACACTTTTGATCTTGAGCAAATGGGTTATGCGGGTAGGGCGTTACGGACGATTCGTAAGGGTATCCAGAGGCCAAATGGTATGATTTTGACTAGCGGACCAACTGGTAGCGGTAAGTCAACTAGTCTGTATGCGCTCATCAAGGAGATAAAGGACGATACGGTTAATATTGTTACCCTAGAAGATCCAGTAGAATATAAGATGGATGGAGTAAATCAGATCCAGGTGAACGCAGAGGTTGGATTAACTTTTGCCACTGGACTTCGCTCAATTCTTCGTCAAGACCCAGATGTGGTGATGGTGGGGGAGATGCGTGATGCAGAGACGGCAAACCTTGGTGTTCAGGCGGCTCTGACTGGACATCTAGTGTTCAGCACGCTCCATACTAACTCTGCAGCAGGAGTGTTGCCTCGTCTACTTGATATGGAGATAGAGCCGTTTTTGATAGCTAGCACAGTAAATACAATAATTGGCCAGAGGTTGGTTCGGCGTGTTGCGCCAAGGCGTGACACGTACTGGTCTACGCCTCTTGAGACAAAGAGCATTCTCGATACAGTCGGTCATCTATTGCCAAAAACTAAGGAAGAGGTGGCAAAAGTTTCGGCGGATCTGGGGTACAAGGACTTGCCACTTGCTGGGCAAACCGCTTATACTTTAGTCAAGGGTCACGATACGCCATCAACGCCTCGTGGATATAGTGGTCGCGCTGGACTCTATGAGGTCATGGACGTAACCGAAGAGATCCAATCTTTGATTGTTGCGCACGCTACTAGTGCTGAGATTCAGCGCAAGGCGATCGAGCAGGGAATGATCACGATGCGCCAGGATGGGTATCTCAAAGCGCTTCAGGGTATTACTACACTCGAAGAGGTTAACCGCGTAACGTCGGATACGGCATAAGAAAAAGGGGAAGGCATGGAACCACAACAGCTCAGAATCGAAGTATTACTAGAAGAAGTCGTCAAGAAGCGTGCGTCTGACCTGCATATTCAGGTTGGGTTGCCGCCTATGCTCCGTGTCGATGGCACGCTGACGCCTGTTGTTGGGTTTAACCCGCTCGATGAACAGCAGGTTGAGACGCTTATATTTGCTATTCTCGACCAAGATCAACAACAGATCTTGCTAAAGGACAAGGAGTTTGACTTTAGCTTTGCATTTGGAACGTTGGGCCGGTTTCGTGTTAATGCTTTTCACGAGCGAGGTAATCTTGCGGCGGCACTCCGCCTGATACCAAATGAAATTAAGTCAGTGACAGAATTGGGTATGCCACCTGTTGTGATGACGTTTGCTGAATTTCCACGTGGCCTAGTTCTTGTGACCGGACCGACTGGTAGCGGTAAATCAACAACATTGGCCGCTCTCGTGGACAAGATTAATACCGAAAAATCACAACATATAATTACGATCGAGGATCCAATTGAGTTTACTCATAAATCAAAAAAATCAGTGGTAGTTCAGCGTGAGGTGCATTATGATACCTATAGTTTTTCGGCAGCACTTCGATCGAGCCTTCGTCAAGACCCTGACGTCGTCCTGATCGGAGAGATGCGTGACCTTGAAACGATCAGCGCAGCAATTACGATTGCCGAGACGGGACACCTCGTGTTTGCAACACTTCACACCAACTCTGCCGCGCAAAGTATCGACCGCATGATCGACGTATTTCCGCCGCATCAACAGCCGCAGATCCGTGCTCAGCTTGCTAATATTTTGATGGCAATCTGTAGTCAGCGACTTGTGCCAGCGATTGGCGGTGGTCGTGTGGTGGCGGCAGAAATCCTAATAGCTAACCCTGCGGTTAGAAATGTGATCCGTGAGGGGAAGAGTCACCAACTTGACGCGATTATTCAGACAGGCGCTGATCAGGGTATGCAGACGATGGATCGTACACTTGTAAGTCTCGTACAGAGTGGAACAATTACCTATGACAACGCACGTGAGTTTGCTGTAGATTTGACCGAGTTTGAGCGATTGATGCGAGGATAGGTGTATGAAGAAGTTTACGTACGAAGCGCGAGATAAATCAAGCAACGAGACAGTCAAATCAATGGTGCAGGCCGATAGCGAATCATCGGCGGCAAAGGTGTTAATTGAACAAGGTCTGATGCCTCTGGATATTAGGGAAATTAACGAAGACGCCTCTTTCTTTAATCGTCTCACGAATCGAATTACCACCAAAGATAAGGTTGTGTTCTTGCGTCAGATGGCGACACTGATTGGGGCAGGGTTACCGTTGGCCCAGAGCCTTCATACAGTTCTGGAGCAGACAGCAAACAAGAAGATGCAACAAGTGGTTGAGGAGATTATTGCTGAGGTCGAGGGCGGACATACTCTTTCTGATTCTTTTGGCAAGCACCCTGATGTCTTCGACAAGGTCGTCTTAGCCCTTGTTGCAGCCGGAGAGACGTCTGGGACACTAGACGAGGCTCTCAAGCGTGTTGCTGCACAGAAAGAGAAGGACGCTGCGATGATGAGCAAGATTCGCGGAGCGATGGTTTACCCAATGATAGTTCTTCTCGTTATCGTAGGAGTGATGATTTTTATGCTTATCGCTGTTGTTCCGCAGGTTGATAAGCTGTATAAGGATATGCACAAAACATTACCTATGCTGACGCAGGTGATGATTAGTGTCGCTGGTTTTTTGATAAGCTACTGGTGGGCCGTGATCATTGGTCTCGGAATTGGTGGTTATTTCCTCCGTCAGTATCTTAAGACAGAGCCGGGGATCAAACTAAAGGATACGGTAAAGCTAAATATACCACTGTTTAATGGTATGTTTCGTAAGCTCTATATGGCACGATTTACACGCACTGGTCAAACTCTACTTTCTACTGGCGTGGCGATGCTAGATATGATGAGAATTAGTAGCGAGAGCGTTAATAATACCATAATCAGCAAGAGTATTGATCGGGCGGCTGAAAAAGTCAAAGGAGGGAAAGCTCTTTCGGTTGCGCTTAAGCCTGAGGACTATATTCTACCGATGGTGCCGCAGATGATTAAAATTGGTGAGCAGTCGGGTAAGATCGACGAAATGATGGGCAAAACGGCCCAGGTGTATGAAGATGAGCTTGACGAGGAGATCAAGGCGATATCGACGGCGATAGAACCGGTCCTGATGGTGGTTCTTGCGGTATTCGCTGGCGGTATGGTGGGCGCAATCCTGTTTCCTATATATAGCTTGGTGGGTGGTATTCGCTAAAATCACTGGACATACGGCAAGCATGTGCGGTATGATGAAACAGAAGTAGTTAGCTCTAAATGTAAGGAAGGTGGAATTTCAATAATGAGCAAACAGGAACTTAAGCAAAAAGGGTTTACGATCATTGAGGTTGTTCTCGTGCTTGCTATCGCAGCGCTGATATTCCTGATGGTCTTTATTGCGCTCCCGGCCCTTCAGCGCAATCAGCGTGACGCGGCTCGCAAGCAAGAGCTGCAGAAAGTCGTTTCTGCTGTAACGACATGGCAAAGTAATCATCGTGGTCAGAGTCCAAAGGCGTCTGATGAAGAGGCGTTCTCCAAGTATCTAGATGCAAACGTCGTTAACGGTAAGATCCAGCTCGCAACGACAGATGTTGATATTACTGATACTGCAATCGGTGCAGGTCAGACGGGTGGCGCAACTACGAGTACTATTATTCTCAGTACCAAGAATGGCTGTAACGCCGATAGTACAGCATTCGGTCCACAATCGAATAGTCGCCAGTCAGCGGCAGTTGTTCAGATGGAGAATGGTCAGGCATTCTTCTGTCAAGCAAGCTAAAAAACTTGTCACTAACTCTATAAAACCTCCACACTAATAGTGTGGAGGTTTTCTTTTATGCTTGTGGTTGATATCATAAATAGATGAGTATAATTATCGCAATCGTTCTTGTGGTACTTGGATCTCTTTTTGGGAGTTTTGCTTGTGCTCAGGTGTGGCGGTTACGAGCTCGTCAGCTGGAGGTGGACCGTAGAGATGGGGAGGTTGTAGACGAGTCAGAGTATCAACGTCTAAAAGGCTTGTTGCGACCCGTCTCCCGAGATCGTTCAGAGTGTCTGTATTGTCACCACCAGCTTACCTGGTACGATCTTTTGCCAATCTTGGGTTGGATTTTGGTGGGCGGAAAATGTCGATACTGTCGAAAGCCTATAGGTGTGGCTGAGCTTTTGGCTGAGGTTGGGTTGGCGGCTGCATTTGTCTTGTCATTTTTCTACTGGCCATATAAGTTTTTGACGGTTGCTGATGTTGGATTATTCTCGATCTGGTTGATAGCGCTTGTATTCATGACCATTCTATTGATTTATGACGCGAAGTGGTCGCTTCTGCCATTTTCGCTTAATATAAGTCTGATTGTCGTCGGGGCTGTGTTCTTTTGTATTACTAGCTTACAGCATGGTATAAATATTATGTCTGCTGGAGGGGGGCTTTTATTGCTTTCGGGGCTATATTTGTTATTCTCACTATTTGGATGGGTGGGGGTTGGAGACGGCATCCTTGGATTCGGGCTGGCGCTCTTTCTGGGTAAGTGGGAGTTGGCATTTCTTACGCTCTTTCTAGCCAATGTATTGGGTTGTTGCATGATGATACCACTTATGGCAGCAAAGCGAATAGGTCGTCATGCACGCGTTCCGTTTGGTCCATTCTTGATAGCGGCCACATTTATAGTGATGATGTGGGGTAACGGTGTAATTAACTGGTTTTTTCACACAAGCAGTACTTCTCTGATACGGCTTATGCTATAATCACAGATAGATATGAACGGTACCTGGCGTGGGTTTACTATTATTGAGACGATGCTTGTGTTAGCGATAACCGGTCTCGTCGTCGCTGTCGTACTTGTTAATATTGGAACCGCGCTACGCAACGAGCAATATCATACAGCGGTCGATCAAGTGCATGACTACTTTCAGGGACAGTACTCACTAACTTCTGCTATACTGAACGACCGTAGTAGTACCAATACGTGTTCAAGCGGTGGTGTTAAGGTTGATGACAACGGAAGCGGGCGAGCAACTAGTAACTGCTTTATACTTGGACGAGTTCTCAGGGCGGAGGTCTACACCGATCTGAGCGGAGCTAAGCACCAGAGGATTAATAGTTTTCCAGCAATTGCGCGACGCGATGTTGCTGATCCTATCCAGTTTCCTAACGAAGACCAAAAGCCTGCAAAACAGGTTTTTGCTGATGCTAGTATAGTAATGGGTGATCAGGTGTCATCCTATGATTTAGCTGGTGAGTCTGATGTTAAGTTGAAAACACCAACTGGAGATGTCAATACGTTTGCTCTGACTATGCTTATTGCTCGTTCGCCAATATCTGGTCGGGTACACACCTACTATACGTCGAATACTCAGGCGGTTATTAATGTAAATAGTATGGTCGAGGCAGATCTGAAGCTATGTGTAGATCCAGCAGGGATTATCAACATGGGTATCAGTCCTATGGGTATTCTGATTGAAAAAGGTGCTGCAAATGCGTCAGCGGTTCGCATGCTAGGATCGGGGGAGTGTGTGTAATGAGGTGTGCTCAGAGGGGTGACACGATAATCGAAATGATGTTGGCATTTGCAATTTTTACTCTTGCGGCAGTTGGAGCGATGAGTATTCTTTCTAGTGGCGTTGCAATTACTCAGCGCAATCTTGAGTCTACTCTCGTACGGCAACAGATTGATACGCAGGCTGAGATGTTACGGTATGTACACGACACACAGAATACGGCGTGGGCGTCGGTAGTTAACCCAGCTAATCTGACGACATCACCGGCGAGCTTGGATCTTGGGGGAGAGTGTCCGACGGTGCCAACCGATTCAAAACTATCCAAGGGCTTTTTTATTCAGCCAACGCCTGGTGCTGACCCCACCACAACAACCTTTACCAGGCGTAGTATAGACAGTACGGTATTTAGGAGTCCGACCACGTATGCACGGATCGATTATGCGAACGCCAAGTCCGACGCGGTGTGGGTGCAGGCGGTTAAGGCTGAGGAGGGGGCCAATGGTATAACAGCTTATGATTTTTATATTCACGCGTGCTGGGGTGCGGTTGGTATGGATAGGCCTATGACAATGGGCACGATTGTGAGGTTGTATGAAAAATAAATGTTCTCAAGGCTTTACAATTATTGAGCTCAGTATAGCGCTGGCATTTTTGGCGATACTTCTCATTGCGATAATTACGCTGACACTAACAGCGGGGAATATGTATGTAAAGGGCTCAACACTCAAGGCGATGAATCAATCTTGGCGTGACATTGAGGATATGATGCGCCGGGATATGCTTGCAACGGATGCAGCGATCATATCTCAGCAGATAACTGTAGGAGCAGGCTCTGCTACGAGTGGGCGAGTTTGTCTCGGCTCGGTCTCATACGTTTGGAATACGGCAGACCTTCTTAATAGCGAGGTCGCGCCAGCTAATACAGTTATAACATTTGGCTCCGGAAGTTCTGCAATTCCTGTACGGCTGGCTCGTGTAGTTGACCCTGGGGCGACAATGTGTGCAAAAGATGCCACAACTCTTCGATACCCAAATGTTATTCCGGGCAGTATGACAGCAACTGAGCTACTATCCGTCGGAGGGAGGGAGGTTGCTCCGTATTCAGTTAGTTTTAGTCCGGTCGCTCATTCAGGAGAATATGGTCTATACTCTATAAAAATGACGATTGGTACGAGCGGTAAAAACACAACTCAGCTTGACTCATCTGGCGGATACGTTCAGTGTAAGCCAAACGGTACGGCAATGTCTGACTTTAATTACTGTAGTGTCAATGATTTTGATATGATAGTACGCGTCGGAGGGAGCGCATAGCATGAATAGCAATCGATACCACGAAAGAGGCGCAACGGCGATAGTTATTGTAATATTTAGCGTATTATTGTTGCTGACGGTGACGGTTGGCTTCATGAGGCTTGTTGTCCAGGATCAAAATCGAAGTACTGATAGCGAACTATCTAGAGGGGCCTACGATTCAGCTCTTGCGGGTGTCGAGGATGGTAAACGAGTGCTTCAGGCTTGTCTAGAAGCCGGGCCAGGAAGTGCGGCGTGTAATGCTATGAATAGCGGAAAATGCACAACGGTCAGTGACGCGGGGATTGTTGCTAGTACACCAGCAGGATCGCCTTACGAAGTGAAGCTGAAGCAGACATCGGGTGGCGCTGGCGGAGGGTTTGATCAGGCGTATACATGCGTAACTGTAAATCAAAAGTCTCCTGACTATCTTGGTAAGGTGCAGGTTGATAAGTCAGAGGTAATACCCCTCAAATCAGATGCTGTATTCTCGGAGATAACTGTATCTTGGTATCAAAAATCTGACATATTAGGTGCCGTTAATCTGCGATCAAACAAACTACTTCCACCGCTATCAGGAAATGGTGGATGGAACGATCCAGCAAAGCAAACACCTCCACTTCTGCGAGTGCAGTTAATTCAGCGAGATATTCATAATTTTAAGGTAGATGACTTTGACGCCGATACTAGTAGTAGAACCCTATTCTTGATTCCATCAACAACAGGATCTAATTCATTAAGCTTCTCTCTTGATGCGCGTGAATCAAGCTCTACTGCGGAGCTACAGCAAGTCAAGTGTGATCCTACCGCTCTCTATGTATGCTCAACCAGGATATCATTATTGAACCAGATAGAGCCTAACGGTGTCACAACAGGGAAGACTGCCTATCTGCGCATCTCTCCAATGTATGGCGACACTGACTATAAGGTGCAACTGATAAACGCAAACTTTGACGGAGTCCAACCAATCATTGACTCTACAGGACGAGCTTCAAATGTATTCAGGCGAGTTAAGGTACGCACAGAGTTTATGTCGACGGCTGACATCTATCCACGCGCTACTGTTGATATAACAAAAAACCTGTGTAAAAACTTTAGTGTAACCACGTCTGTCGCGGATTATCGATCGGGTTGCAATCATGACCAACCATAGACTAGTCAGCGGTGGCTGTGTCTGAATGGAACTGGTTGTATACATCGCGTAGATGAGCGTCAGTGACATGAGTATAAACCTGGGTAGTGCTGATATCTGCGTGGCCTAGCATATTTTGCACACTACGTATGTCCGCACCGTTCATAAGTAGATCTGTGGCAAAGCTATGTCTCATCGTATGGGGACTGACGTGTTTTGTTATGCCTGCGAGCTTAGCGTATTTTTCTACCATCCTCTGGATGCTTCTTGGCGATAGTCTACGGAAGTTTCCGGACGTATCGATACTGCTGTTGCGACTGTGGTTTAAGAATAGTGGCGAAAGAGAGTCCTGGCGTTTGGATAGATAAGCTTCTATATGATCAGCTGCCGTTTGAGTAATAAATACGGGTCGATCTTTTTGACCCTTGCCTCTCACGGTAAATTCTCGGCGTTTTGTGTTGATATGGTCTCTATCAAGGCCGGCTAGCTCTGAAACGCGCAGTCCACTCGAAAATAGTAATTCGACTATAGCGCGGTCTCTCAAATGAGCTAGAGTATCATCATTTGGGATAGCTCCAGTGAGTCTCTCTATTTCATCTACGTGGAGGAAGGTAACCTGCTTACGATGGATCTTAGGGAGCTCAATTTTATTTGGCGCCATGCTGATGATTTCACGTTTGCTTAAATAGTTGAGGAAGCCTCTCAGTGCGATTAGGTGATAGCTTTGAGTTAGTGTAGTAAGCGTATCTCCTCTGTCGGTTTCTTGGCGGTTTAGCCATAGGCGAAATTTTCTGACGAGCTCGGGGGTGATCTTATCTACGGTTAAATCGGTTCCAGCAAATTCCAGAAAGCGCTCGAGGTAACGACGGTAGTTTTCAGCCGTCTTACTAGAACGACCCTGCTCTACCTCGAGGTGCTCAACAAAGTCGATAATAAGTTCCGACATATCCATACCTCTATGATAGCGTGCAAGAGGGTTTTTTTATAGGCTGGAGATGGACAAAAAATGTGTGCACTATATTGATAGTTCATACTCTGGTACAATGACAATATTGAGCAACAAAAGGAGCGTCATATATGACATGCGAAGTAGAAAAAACCCTTATCGTCTTTAAGCCAGATGCAGTGCAGCGAGGTATTGTGGGGGAGATCCTTACGCGGTTTGAACGAGTTGGACTAAAGATTATCGCAACAAAGATGATCGCGCCAACAAAAGAGCATTATTATCGTCATTATGAAGAGATTGGCAAGATGATTACTCGTCGTGGGCAAGAAAAGTTTGACGTAACTCTAAAAATGATGGTTCAGGGACCAGTTATTGCAATGGTACTAGAGGGGGTTGAGGCGGTTGAGCTTGTACGAAAGCTCGTAGGGACTACAGAGCCAAAAAGTGCTCAACCAGGTACTATACGGGGTGACTACTCTCACATGAGTTTTGGGTATGCAGATGGTGAGAGCAAGGGGATTCCAAATTTGATCCACGCTAGTGGCGATCCAGAAGAGGCTGAGCAGGAGATTAATCACTGGTTTAGCGACGATGAGCTTTATGACTACTCAACCCTAAATGAAAAGTTTACCCGATAACAGAGGTTGTTATGTTATACTGGGAGACGAGGGTGCGCCTTGGTAGCTCAATTGGATAGAGCAGTTCCGTCCTAAGGAAAAGGTTGCAGGTTCGACTCCTGCCCAGGGTACCAAGTTGAAATATGAGAAACGCTGAAGTAAAAGAATATTTCAAGGGGCAACATGAAGGTGAAGAATTGCTCTTTGTCTTTCGTAGGCATATCATTGCGATGCGAAAGGGATTTTATTCACTTCTTATACCATTGGCTGTTGGATCAATTCCGCCACTTATTTGGCAGACAAAACTAGAGTTATTCCTTATTCCGGTTGTCGGGCTTATTATTGGCTTGCTGCTGTTCTCTTACCACTTTATTATGTGGTATTTTACGATTTATATTGTGACAACAGAGCGTATTCGACAAGTGACACAAAAGGGTTTATTTGGGACTGACGTGGTTGAGCTGCGTCTAGAAAAGATACAAAACATAAGCTATAATATCCCAGGATTTAGTGGTGAGGTATTTAAGTTTGGGACAATAGTAATCCAGACGTTTGTAGGTGACCTAATTATTCGCATGGTCGAACATCCGAGTGAGATATATAACAAACTGCAAGATGCGGTACACAATGCATCAAAAGACGCGCCGCAGGAAGAGCTATATGAAAAAGAAATTATTAACTAAACGATTGGGTCGAAAGCAAAAAGAAGAGAAAGAGGCGCCGTCTCGGATAACAAATGAAACGGTAGCTGAGCATCGCGAGAGAATCCTGGCGGGTGGACGAAAGTTTAAGTACCCAGTTCAGTATGCCAGGCATCGCCTTGTGATTAATGCTATATTGGTGACGCTTGCGGCTCTAGTCCTTTTAGCGGTTATTGGGTGGTGGCAACTCTATCTGGTGCAAAACTCCAGCGCATTTATGTATAGGATTACGCGTATTTTACCAGTGCCGGTTGCGTCGGTAGACGGTGAATATGTTCCGTACCGAGACTACCTTGTTCAGTACAGAGGGTCGGAGTATTATCTTTCAAAATACGGAGAGGTGAAATTAGATACAAAGGATGGAAAAACGCAACTTGACTATATAAAACGTCAATCATTGGAAAAAGCTGAACAGGTTGCTTATGCGCGGCAGCTTGCGCGTAAGCATAATATTTCAGTGTCTGATGCCGATATTGATAACTTTATTGACCAAGAGAGAAATACCGCTAACGGTCGTGTTTCGCAAGATACCTACGACGCTTCTATAAAGATGCTCTACGATCAGACTGTTCCTGATTATCGTCTTTCTGTAGGCAATGGAATCCTTAAGAATAAGGTGGCTTTTGCTATTGATGAAGATGCCTCGTCACAAGTAAAAAAGGCCACTGAACTTTTAGAATCTACTAAGGCTGATTTTGCCAAGATGGCAGAAGAAATGAAGGGGATGAAAGGCGCAAAATTAGTGGTGGGTCAAAGTGGTATGGTAGACAAAACTAGTAGATATGGTGGGCTTAGAGTGTCGGAGGCTGCAAAATTAGAAAAAGGAGCAACATCAGGGGCGCTTAAGAGTACGACCGATGATGGCTACTACTTCGTTACAGTTATTGATAAATCAGACACTCAGGTAAACTTTGCTTTTCTACATATACCACTAACTAAATTTAATAGCGATTTTGCTAAGCTTAAGTCAGCCGGTAAGATTAACGAGTACATATCAGTTGTATCTAAGCAGTAGGCTTGGTGTGGCTTGACCATTCCATGATCTATTGGGATACATTACTAAAATAAATAACCCACCGATTGGTGAGTAATTTATTTTGGCGCGCCCGACCGGATTCGAACCGGCGATCTCCTCCGTGACAGGGAGGCGTGATAGACCAGCTTCACTACGAGCGCCTACGCTTCACGTATATTAGCAGTTTTTTAAAAGATAATCAACAGGTCCAGGAGTTTTATTTACTCGAGGTGAGTGGTATAATTAGGGGTGTCTTTTACTAGATATAAACGCGCCGCCTTAGCTCAGTTGGTAGAGCGACACATTCGTAACGTGTAGGTCGCCGGTTCAATCCCGGCAGGCGGCTCCAAGAGAACTGATATGGATAAAGAGCCTGCGAAGCTATCGATTAAAAAGGTACTTACTGACCGCCCTCTGCTCGTGTTGATGAGTGTTATTGTTCTGGTGGGTGTATTATACTGTCTCGTTGTTGGGCTAAATATTCGCCAGAGTGACGTCATGGTATATACGCGCTACTCGGCTTTTGGTGAGGCGCATTTTTATAAGGATCATTGGCAGTATATGCTTACTTTTGTGCTTTTTGGTGTAGTCGTTGCCGTGGGCCACATAGTTCTGATGTTGAAATTGTTTAATATTAATCGTCGTCAGACGGCTATGCTTGTTGGCTGGCTGGGTGTGGGCATCTTGATTGTCGCATTAGTCTATGCGCTTGCCGTAATGTCACTTGGGCGTGCCGCATGATAGACCTTGAGCTTCCGCTCGGTAGGCGGGGCCGATTGTATCGTTTTTTTGAGATTATCCCAGCGATTATCAGCTACGGGATGATAGGGGTTCTTATAATTTTATCTGTGTTGAATCCGCTTTGGGCGGCAATATATCTGCTCATGCTTATAATTACGACATTCGTAAAGTCGATTGGCATAGCCTATCATACTATTAGAGGGCATTCGTATCTGGTGAAGGCTCAGAAGATAGATTGGAGGGGTCGCTTAACAGACCTCGAGAACCCCACGAAGTCTTATTCTAGATTACAAACTGCTGAATCGACAGAATTTGGTTATCGTCAGCATCAGGAGAATCTGCGTCTAATTACTGCTGGTCCTGCAGGTTATCCTAAACCATCTGAGCTGTATCACGCAGTTATTATTGCAGCCTACAATGAGGCGTATGATGTGATTCAACCAACTATAGAATCGGTAAAAAATACGACCTATGATAATTCGCGTATCATACTCTATCTCGCATACGAAGAGCGAGGCGGCGCTGTTATCGAGGAGACGGCTAAACGGCTTCAGGCTGAGTATGCTGACACATTTTACACTTTCCAAATCGTGAAACATCCAAAAGACCTCAAGGATGAAGTCATTGGAAAGGGTCCGAATATTACTTACGCAGCTCGTGAGCTCTCTCGTTGGTGCAAGGCTAAGGGGATTGAGTCAAGCCGTGTGATCATTACCACTCTCGATAGCGACAATCGGCCCCATCCAACATACTTTGACTATGTTGCATATGAGTATATTGCGCAGCCTGATCGCAAACATCTTTCTTATCAGCCCGTCGCTTTGTATCTTGGTAATATATGGGATGCGCCTGCACCAATGCGTGTGATTGCGACAGGTAATTCATTTTGGACGATTATCTCCAGTATGCGTCCGCATACGCTTCGTAATTTTGCTGCCCACAGTCAGCCCCTCGATGCGCTTATAGAGATGGATTTTTGGAGTAGGCGTAGTATTGTTGAGGACGGGCATCAGTATTGGAGGAGTTACTTTTGTTTCAATGGTAACTACAGCGTGCTACCGATCCATGTCCCCATCTACCAGGATGCCGTAATGGCGGATACCCTCAAAAAGACGTTGATTACCCAGTTCAAGCAGTTGCGTAGATGGGCGTATGGAGCCTCAGATATACCATATGTCGCGACGCGACTCTTTACGAAGCGGCGAAATGTTCCGTTTTGGGAGGGATTTGCTCGATTTATGCGGCTGGTAGATAGCCACGTGACGCTTGCAGCTATGGCCATTTTGATTACTTTTGGGGGTTGGGTGCCACTTATTATAAATCCAGAGGCCTCCAGAAACATTACTGCACATTCATTGCCAAATGTTGTTAGCTCTATTCAGCAGGTAGCGATGATAGGCATATTTATCACAATCCTTCTAATGCTTAGGCTATTGCCACCACGCCCTGCTCGATATAAGCGTCGTCGAACCGTATGGATGGTGCTCCAGTGGTTCTTGATGCCAGTTACTTCCATATGCTATAGCTCTCTAGCTGCTTTTAACGCTCAGACTCATCTAATGCTGGGTCGTTACCTTGATAAGTTTGACGTTACTGACAAGGCAACGCTAGCTTCAAAGGCTAAGGTCAAGGCCGACAGAAAAGCTAAAAAAACTGTCTCCAAAAAATAGGAGACAGCATTATTCTTGACTAGTAAGGATGGCTATATTATATAGTTCGTTCTCTTACAGACTTACGTGCTTGAGACCACGTAACGTCATACTCAAATGCCAGACCAAAACTTTCAAGAGCTGAAGGCTTACGGGTTTTTGCTGTACTGTGAGTGCTTTTACTCATGTTCACATAATAGCACAAACGCTATTATTTGTCAATTCTGACCGTAGTAGGAGACTATATCATGAGATGAATAAGATTGCAGAAAAATTATTGAAAAACCATGTGGAAAAGCCGGTAGAACTCTCGCAAACAGAGGTGACGGTACAAAAAAAGACCCTCGTAGCGGATCTTTCTTTGCTTGGTGGGCGATATAGGATTCGAACCTATCACCTCCACAACGTCAATGTGGCGCTCTAGCCAAATGAGCTAATCGCCCCCATTTAGGCTACCTCATCATACCAAACGGGGTATGATATTGCAATAACAGAGGCGATTGTTTACTATGTAGTAGAGCTGTGATGGGGATTAACCGCCCCCGGAGCTTCGTGGTTGCGGTCGCGAGCACACGCTAACTGCTTGGGATAAGAGTAATAGCCAAGGTGGAACCGCCTATTTAATTAGGCCCGAGGCACGCACGTAAGTATTACGAATATGCGTGCTTTTATTATTTACAAAGAGGAGACATAATATGCTCGACGTTAAGCGCTTACAAGAGGAGATTATGGCAAACAAGGCTTCTAAAGGCTTTAATACCACAGATATTCCACTTGAGTTTATGCTTTTAACGGGTGAGGTATCTGAGGCTTTTGATGCTTGGCGTAAAAAGAAGTCCGACCTAGGTGAGGAGATTGCCGATATCATGATTTATCTATTTGGATTAGCAAAGATGCTTAATGTTGATCTGGAGAATGAGCTGGTCGCTAAAATAGAAAAGAACCGAGAAAGAAAGTATGTTCGTAAAGATGGCATATTAGTAAAGGAGGAGAAGTAGTATGAACGACGAGCGTCTATATGCAATGCGTCATAGTTTGGCGCACATTATGGCAGCAGCAGTGCGAAGACTGTGGCCAGAGGCTAAATTTGGTGTGGGACCAGTGGTCGAAAACGGATTTTATTATGACATTGATCTTGGTGATACTAAAATCAGCGAACAAAATTTTGGCAAAATTGAAAAAACTATGCGGAGAATTATCGCCGAGGGGCAAGATTTTGTTTGTGAGAAATGTCCGATTGATGAGGCGATTGCATGGGCAGAGCAGGCTGGTCAGCCATATAAATCTGAGCTACTAAATGACCTTAAGCGTGCTGGCACTACGGTCGCCAAAGATTTGGATGCTGCCGAAATGGGCACTATATCTGAGGGTGATGGTGTACTTAGCGAGGTGTCATTTTACACAAATGGTGATTTTCGTGATTTATGCCGTGGCCCGCACGTGGCCAACACCAGAGAGGTCGGTGCTTTTAAGTTGATGCGAGTGGCGGGTGCTTATTGGCGTGGCAATGAGAACAATCCGCAGATGCAGCGCCTGTATGGCGTGGCGTTTGCTAGTCAAGAAGAATTAGATAAGTATCTGGAGCGACTGGAGTTAGCCAAGCAGCGTGATCACCGTAAGCTTGGCCGAGAGCTTGATCTTTATACTACTTCGCAACTGGTTGGAGTTGGTCTGCCGCTGTTTACGCCACGTGGCACTGTTTTGCGTGACATTGTAGCACAATATTCCAACCAACTGCGTCAGAAGTTTGGTTTCGAGAAGGTCTGGACGCCGCATATTACTAAAAAAGATCTGTATGAGACCTCTGGACATTGGGCAAAATTTGGTGAAGAGCTGTTTTTGGTGAAAAGCCAGGAGACTAGCGATGAAATGGCATTAAAGCCGATGAATTGCCCGCATCATACACAGATTTTTGCCTCGCAACCGCGTAGTTACCGTGATATGCCGGTGCGCTATTTGGAGACGACGACTGATTATCGTGATGAAAAGACAGGTGAGCTTGGTGGGCTTAATCGTGTGCGATCGTTGACTCAGGACGACAGCCATGTCTTTTGTCGTCCAGACCAAATTGAACAAGAGATCAATAATTTGCTAGCCGCCGCACAGGAACTATACGGCACTATTGATATGAAGCTGCGAGTTCGTCTGAGCTATCGTGACGATTCTGACGCATATCTTGGTGATCTGGACCTGTGGACTTCGGCTCAAAGTCAACTAGAGACGGCAGTCGAAAAAGTCGGTTTAGAGTATTTTGAGCAAGCGGGTGAAGCAGCTTTTTATGGGCCAAAAATTGATTTTATGGCAACTGATGCAATTGGTCGCGAGCATCAGGTTGCAACAGTGCAGTTAGACTTCGTGCAGCCGCAGCGGTTTGGTCTGGAGTATACTGAGAGTGATGGCAGCTTTACAACACCTGTAATGATTCATTGTGCCTTGCTTGGTTCGATTGAGCGTTTTTTGAGTGTATTTATTGAGCATACGGGTGGCTGGTTTCCATTTTGGGCGGCCCCAGAACAGGTGCGAATCTTGACGATAAATGACACAGTTTTTGATTATGTAGATGAAATAACAACTATTTTATCAGAGGTAGTGCTTATGAGTCCGGTAAAATATAACGAAGTAAGATTTACTACAGATTTACGAAATGAGTCTATTGGTAAGAAGATTCGTGAGGCGATTGCTGTAAAAATACCAACACAAATTATTGTTGGGCCAAAAGACAAACAGGCGCGCGTCGTCAGTATCCGTACGCGTGGGGGCGAAGAGCAGATTGCGATTGAAAGACTGGCTGATTATATAAGGGGGATTTAAATTGAGGGACAAGATATACTTCCTTATGGCACAGTTGCCGGATGATAAAGTGACGACTTACGGTGACTTGGCGGCTATGGTTGGATGCCCGCATGCGGCGCGGCGTGTGGGTGATATTGCACACGGCGGACCAGTAGAGTTGCCCTGGCATAGGCTGGTTAATTCAAGAGGCGGGTTGGCGATTGGTTTTCCGGGCGGGCAGGGTGTTCAGAAGCAGCTGCTGGAGCAAGATGGGATTATGTGTGATGAAAAATGGCGAGTATCAGACTTTGAGAGGCGGAGATGGCGACCGAACCTCCTCTTGTCGTAATCGCTGGTCCAACCGCTAGTGGTAAGACTAGCCTCGCGATAAAGTTAGCAAAAAAGTTCGGCGGTGAGATCATTTCCGCAGACTCCAGGGCTATCTTTCGTGGTCTTACTATCGGAACGGCGAAGCCTCTAGAGGCAGAGATGGAGGGCGTCGCACATTGGGGTATCGATTTGGTTGATCCTGGCCAAAGGTTCACGGTCGCAGAGTTTCAGGCTTATACCATGAAAAAAATAAGAGAAATTCGATCGCGTAATCATATACCACTTCTCGTGGGTGGGACGGGTTTGTATATTAATTCTGTAGTGTATGAATATCAGTTTCCTCCTGGTACTAAAAATGATGAGCGTCGTACGAAATTTGAGTCAATGAGCATTGAGGAACTTCATATATATTGTGGTAAAAACAACGTACCATTGCCAGAAAATGATAAGAACAAGCGTTATGTTATTAACGCTATTCTACGGAATGGACACACCGCAAAGAGAAGGGACGGGCCTATAGATAATTGTGTAATTGTAGGAATTACAACGAAAAAAGATATTCTCGCTAAGCGCATACATGAGCGTGCAGAGGTTATATTTGACAGTGGCGTAATTGAAGAGGCCCGTAGGGCGGCACATAAATGGGGCTGGGATAGCGAGGCTATGACCGGTAACATATACCCGGTCATAAGGCGGTTCATAGAGGGGGAGATATCTTTAGATGAGGCGAAGCGAAGATTCGAAGTGCTCGATTGGCGACTGGCTAAGCGTCAGTTGACTTGGTTGAAGCGAGATGAACACATACGGTGGATGACTTTAGACCAGGCGTATACCTATCTTGCGCAACGCTTGGTGGCTGTGAATAAATCGTGATAAAATTGAACAAGAAATGAAAAGGAAAAAAGATGATTGACTCATTGTTTGGTTCAAAAACACGAGTGAAGTTGCTCCATCTATTCTTAAATAATCCTGGTAAAGCGTTTTATGTGCGTGAAATCACCAGGTTGATTGATGAGCAAATTAATTCTGTGCGTAGAGAGCTTGCAAATATGCTTGAGGTGGGCATAATTACGAGCCAAAATACCGATAACAGGTTGTATTATGAAGTAAACCAGCGTTATGAACACTATCTTCCATTTAGAGCTATGTTTACTGATCAAAAAGTTGAGAAGGCGGCACGCATGGAGGGTGATACGCGTATTGGTCAGTGGCAAAAGATATTGAGCTCTCTTGGCGGCGCAAGAGTAGTTGTTGCGGCTGGAGTTTTGGTGAAGGGCTCAGCAAGCAACGTGGATTTGGTCGTTGTAGGAGATGTATCGAAGAAGAAGGTGCTGGATATTGTATCACAGATTGAAGATTATGAGGGGAGGGAATTGAGCTACACAATCTTTCCTTATGAAGAGTTTTACTATCGCTTGAGTGTGCGTGATAAGTTTTTAACATCTGTTTTAGCTAACAAGCACGTCGTTATACTTGATACGGATAATATACTGAAAGAGGCTTAAAAGGAGGTCTGGCATGTTTGATATAGAATATAAAGGTGGCAACGGGATTATCTTGACGAGCAAGGGTGCTTCAATCGTTGTGGATCCGCGACTCTCGCTTATTGGGCTTAAGGACCTCAAAACAAAAGATGCGATTGAGCTTGTGACAGAGGGTAGATTTAGGGTAGATGATTCTGGTGCTCGTATCACTATCGACTCACCAGGGGAATACGAGGTGGGTGATTTTACGATTCGCGGTATTGCGGCTACTCGACATGTTGATACTTCGGATCAGGAGAAGCTTTCCACTATTTATCAGATTGAATGTGGGGATGTTAGGGTAGCGATTATCGGTAATATAGGCCCCAAACTAACTGATGAGCAAATGGAAGGTATAGGTGTTGTTGATGTGCTGCTGCTACCTGTAGGTGGAGGTGGATATACGCTTGATGCAACGAGCGCATCGTCATTAGTCCGAAATATAGAGCCAAAAGTTGTTATACCAGTCCACTATGCTGAGGCGGGAATAAGCTATGAAGTGCCTCAAGATACTCTAGATGTATTTATTAAAGAGTTGGGTGCACCAGTTGAACAGCTCCCTAAGTTAAAGATTAAGTCAGCTTCTTCATTACCGCAGACGTTGACAGTAATGGAGCTGTCGCGGTCGTAGAGTAGACTATAGTGTATTAGGGCATATAATTAAACCCCCTCAATGAGGGGGTTTAATTATATAAGGTTTGACTTACTATTTAGCGGTCGTAAGGATTCCCTTTTTCTTGAGGGTTCGAATTGCCTGCGTAGAAAGGGTCATTGTTATCTTCTGGCCGTTTACAACTAGGGTTTTCCTCTGGAGATTCGGCTTGAACACGCGCTTAGTGCGGTGTAGAGAGAAGCTAACATTGTGGCCAAATTGTTTGCCTTTACCGGTGAGTTCACATCGTGATGCCATTATTGTTTCTTCCACTTACTATTTAACAATCCGTTCTAGTATACTCTTTTGTGACTTTTCCGTCAAGAGGTGGCTCGTGGTACAATTATAGCTATGGGTGTCATTGATATTTTGACTGTTCTCGGAGTAATTCTTGTGTCTATGATGCTGCACGAACTGATGCACGGTTTTGTGGCGCTTAGACTAGGAGATGAAACAGCGCGATTGCTAGGTAGGCTGACATTTAATCCTCTCAAGCACATTGATCCAGTAATGACTATCATTTTGCCTATAATGATTGCTACAGCAAACGCTTTGACGGGATCGCAAGCCCCAATTTTTGGTGGGGCAAAGCCAGTTCCATTTAATCCGTCAAATGTTCGTCATGGTGAGTGGGGGGTTGCGCTGATTGCACTAGCGGGTCCTTTTGCTAATCTTTTTATAGCATTTATTGCATTTTGCATACTTGGGTTCAGTGGTGCTGCGACTGGGTCGATGTTTAGGCACGTGCTTGAAATCGTCGTCCAGGTTAATCTAGGTTTCTTTGTATTTAATATCTTGCCGATACCCCCGTTAGATGGTTCTAGGGCCGTGTACGCAATTGCACCTGATTTTGTACGTCAGGCTATGGATTTGGTTGAAAGGTATGGAACAGTATTAGTGTTTGCTGTTGTGATTCTGATGAATAGCGTGATACTGCAATTTATGTCTGTATCTATCACGTTTATTATTCAATTATTCTCACGAATTACTGGAATTACGTAATAAAAAATAGTATACTCAAAGTGGTCCTACGGCTTCCTTGGACGTGTATGATTTTCCTAACATCATACATTTGGGATTTCAATATTCTTCGCTCCCGTGGGAGTGGCATGAGAAAACCCACCTTGCATTTATGCGGGGAATATCAAGCGTCATGAAGCCTAGGGCTTTTTAGGTGCCGTAGTCGGTACTTTTTTGTATAATAGGTGAGACAGCCTATTGAGTGATCGCTCGTCTCACTAAGGAGGCTAGAGGAAAGTCCGGGCAGCATAGGACGCGACAGCCGCTAACGGCGGCCGGGGGTAACCCTAGGGAAAGTGCCACAGAAACTAAACCGCCGTCTCAAGCTCATTTGGGCGACTGACGGTAAGGGTGAAATGAGTGAGGTAAGAGCTCACAGCGACGCGCGGTAACGTGCGGAGGAGGTAAACCCTGTCGGCTGCAAGGGATCGGCACATGATGGTAGTCCGCTCGTGTCGATCAATATCCGCTTGAGCATAGTGGTAACACCATGCCTAGATAGATGATCACTTTCAACAGAACCCGGCTTATAGATTGGCTGTCAAAAAAATACCCGCTTAAGGAGCGGGTATTTTTTGGTGAGACAGGATCGTTTATTTTGTAACGCTTTTAACTATTGCTGTAAATGCCTTTGGGTCATTTACGGCAATGTCGGCGAGTACCTTACGATCTAGCTCCACGCCTGACGCCTTTAGGTTTGCAATAAATTTACCATAGGTTGTACCGTTTTCGCGTGCAGCAGCATTTATGCGGGTGATCCACAGACTGCGTAGATCACGTTTTTTATTGCGACGATCACGGTAGGCATACTGGAGGGCTCGTACAACTGCTTGGCGGGCTAGTCGAAAGCTACGAGTACGGTTGTGTTGCATGCCCTTTGCCGCTTTTAGCACTTTGTTATGTCGGGCGCGTGCAGAGACTCCTCGTTTTACTCGCATAGTTTTATACTCCTAGGGCTCGTTTAACGTTTTTTGCCATACTGCCTTTTATAACTGCAGTGGTGTTGATGTTCCGCTTTCGTGACTTACTCTTCTTTGAAAGCATGTGATTCCCGAACGCACGGCGACGGGTAAGTTTGCCGGTACTGGTTAGCTTAACTCGCTTAGCAGTGCCCTTGTGGGTCTTCATTTTTGGCATTACTTGCTCCTTATTACGATGCTCAGGTTTTTGCCTGCCATCACTGGTTTCTGCTCGAGGATCGCTTCGTCTTCGAGTTGAGACATAACCTTATCGATTAGTCCATACCCGAGCTCACGGTGAGCCATTTCGCGTCCGCGAAAGAAGATCAGAATTTTCACCTTGTTACCTTCTGAGAGAAAGTTGCGGATTTTCCGTAGTTTTATCTCTAAGTCATTGGCGCCAATCTTTAAGCCAAAACGCATCTGCTTGAGCTCCGTAGCCTTGTTGTTGCGACGGTTTTTTTGCTGCTCTTTCATCTTTTGGTACTGGAATTTTCCCCAGTCTACAACCTTGGCTACTGGCGGGTTGGCGTTGGGCGATATTTCTACCAGGTCAACACCAGCCTCTTCGGCTACCCTAAGAGCTTCTTGCCGAGACATGATTCCGAGCTGTTCACCGCTTGTACCGATGACACGAAGTTCGCGTGCGCGAATTGCTTCGTTTATGCGAATTGATGTATTGATGCCACTCTCCTTTACACGAGTTGCTTAAATAAGTTAGCGATAACTCAGGTGATATTCTAACAGATGATGCGTCTGTGATCAAGTATTTTGTCTATACTGCAGGGCTTCAGCAAGGTGGGGGATTTCTACAGTCTGACTATGGTCTAGGTCTGCGATAGTGCGTGCGACTCGAAGTATCTTGAAGTATCCTCGTGTACTCAATTTTAATTTTGTAGCAGCATTATCTAGAAACAGCTTCGATTTACTAGAAAGGGGGATGTGTGAGCGAATTTCAGCACTCGTCAAAGAACTGTTGCGTTTATCACTACGGCCATATCTGTTAGATTGAACTTTTTTTGCGTAAGCAATAGCATTTTTAGCTTTTTCGTGTTGTGATAAAGACATTGATTTTACTGACAATAGCTGATCATTCGGAATACGAGAAACTGGGACTATCATGTCGATTCGGTCGAGCAGCGGGCCGGAAAGACGCTTTTGGTATGCAATAATTTGATTTGTGGAACAAGTACAATCGTGTTCAGGGTCACCGTAATAGCCGCACGGGCATGGATTCATCGTCGCAACAAGCATAAAATCTGCTGGATAAATAGCCTTTCCGTTTGCTCGGGTTACAGCTATTTTACGGTCCTCAAGGGGTTGGCGAAGGGTCTCTATGACGTGACGAGGATACTCTGGGATTTCATCAAGAAAGAGTACACCCAGGTGAGCTAGGCTTATCTCACCGGGCTTTGGTCGAGCTCCACCGCCAACAAGCGCAACCTGGCTGGAGGTGTGATGTGGAGAGCGGAATGGTCTGTCAGATATGGTGTCGTTGATAAGTTCTCCTGCTAGGCTATATAGCTTGGTGACGGCAAGCTGTTCGCTGCTTGATAGGGGAGGAAGTAGAGATGTTAGAGTTTTTGCAAGCATTGTTTTGCCTGCGCCAGGTGTGCCTGTGAGTAAAATATTGTGATGCCCTGCCGCCGCAATGATAAGTGCTCTTTTAGCGGATTCTTGACCATATATATCATCCAGTACTGGTCCTGCTACGCTCCGTGTTGTTTCTGTCGATGCGTCTTGGGGTGCGTACGGCAGAAGGGCTTTCTCATTTTTTAGATGGAGAAATAGCTCTTTTAGAGATGATACGCCTATTATAGAGATGCCGTTGACGAGTGTCGCCTGTTTGAGGTTAGCGGTTGGTAGGTAAACAGTCTTATAGCCATACCGACGAGCAGTCTCGGCAATTGTGATTACTCCGCTAATAGGGCGGACGCTGCCATCAAGGGCCAACTCCCCAGCAAAAACGGCACAATCAAGCTCGTGTTGCTGTATTTGACCGCTTGACGCCAGTATAGCCAGGGCAATAGGTAGGTCGTAGTGGGTACCATCTTTTGGGAGTTCGGCAGGAGCTAAGTTGATTGTGACTCGTTTTGCGGGGTACTCAAGGAGAGAATTTGCTATAGCAGACCTGACACGCTCTTTCGCTTCATCAATTGCTTTATTACCCAGGCCAACGATCTGTAAGCCTGGTAGTCCTTTTGTAATGTCGCTCTCTACCTCTACTAGGTGGCCATCAAAGCCGATTGGTGCCACTGAAAAGACTTTCCTTACAGTTCCCATGATAACGTTAGTTAATCATACTAGCCTCCGGCTGTAAACTGTGCTAATATACCTCTGTAAATACGAGGGGCTGATATAGCTTTCGACACTAGGACTTTAACAGACCGTACCAGCACACCGACTTCTGACGTAATCAGAATTAATAATTGCAACTCAAAAACTTGCAGCGCAGTTCCGTGATGTCCGCGATATTCTCGCAGGCATGCGTACTGCACCAGTTCTGGCCTAAGTCGCCGAACCGCTTCGGACTAGATTTCTGCTATAGTCACGAGGTGCCATATTTAGCAGGATCGGTTTTTGTCGATGTCGCATCGGCGAACTCTTAAAATTTTGCGACCTAGACGTTCGTATGTTTGTCTTATTTTTAGCGCGCGTTTAGCCATTTCTCGAATAAGACTATGTGTGTAGACGGACGGTAGGTTGCCTAGTGGACCCGGGGGCGGTACCCGGCAGCTCCACCAACAAAATAACTCGACTACTTGGTCGAGTTATTTTGTTTGTCTATGAGATAGTAGTGACGGTTTGGAGTAAAAAACAAGCACCTGCGAGTAGTGCTTGTTTTTATTGTGGAGTTTTTCGAATAATGTTTATTTTTGGTTCCTGTATAATTTTTTTACTCAGGAACTACCCCTATAATAAGCTGATGTAACGCTAATGTCAATATGATTATCAATTATTTTTCTAGTAAAAAATACTACAAAATGTGAACAAAAATCAACCTTGTTGGTGCGGTTTGATAGCTAACTTCTGCGGATATAGAGCAGAGGCTGTAGGTGCCCAGAGTTATGCGCTGAATGGCTGCCCTCGAGTACGTCAAAGTTAGTTAGTTAGTTAGTTAGTTAGTTAGTTAGTTAGTTAGTTAGTTAGTTAGTTAGTTAGTTAGTTAGTTGGTTGGTTGGTTGGTTGGTTGGTTGGTTGGTTGGTTGGTTGGTTGGTTGGTTGGATGGAATATCAATTAAAAGTATCCACACGTTTACTGATTCATTTTTTTGCCTTGTTGCGTTTGATTGATGCGACTCAGTTTTTACGAGTGTTGGTTCGTGTGCGACGCGGTGTCAGGGTGGTTGGCCGCCTGTTTTGGTGTAGTAATTTTTTGTGGATTGAGAGTTATTTTTAGGTCTATGGTAGTCTCGGGTTTCTGGGTGACTGCGTAGGTCTAATGTGTTTGTAGCTACGTATGTGGGGTGGATGTTTAATGTTGTAGAAAATATAACCAGTGCTTCATTTGATGTAAATATGTCTATTTTTTGCGTAGGTGAGATAAGTTCTAGGTGAATTGTATATAAACATATTACAAAAAATCAACATTGATAATTTCACAACTTAATAAACATCTACAAGTGTTGTATAGTCAATTATGCAATAATCACAACAATGTTTTCGGTACAATAGTTGACAAATTATTATGCTTGTGCTATTCTGAAAACAAGCTTTTACAGAAACAAACAATAAAAGCCACAGCAAACAAAACAAAAACCTTAACAACTTAAACTAACAGTTCCGCGGCATAGTTGACGGAAAGTAGGCATCGACACAGGTATGACACAATAATTCGTCGAACGAATTACGCACCTCACTTTAAGTACCAATCATGTGTGGCGTTGCCTATGCTCCGCCAATTGAATATTCAAATGTGAATAGTCTTGGCGTTGTAGCGCGCGAAGCAGTAGCTCACGCTTGGTTAAACCTCAGCAGTTATTTTGCTGATGAAGTCTCTACCAAGCGTGGAGTGAAGTATTCGCAGGGACCTATGCTCGCGTTTCGCGAGCGGTCAGTAGCCTATAGCGGCGTAGCGGGCGACCCTAATAGTTGTTTGTACAGGTGTTTCGCTTATTTATTCGCTCGTCGCTATGGCTCCAGAATCTCGTTATAGTGTTATGATAATGACATGCTTGGGAAAGTATTAGCATTATCTACACTTGCAGCGTTTGTTCTGCTTTCAGCACTGATGCATTCTACGTCTCCGTCTACTATTCATCCGATAGGCATTCTTGCGGCATTTATTTTAATTTATATGCTAGCACTTGGTGTGCTGTCTTTTTTTGTCTACAGTGCGGTAAATATTATGGGTAGGTTGTGGCGTCGGCCTGTAAAGATATCCTTAAAAAACGCTTATTTTTACGCATCTGTATTGGCCCTGGCGCCAGTTATGTTGATCGGTATGAGGTCGATTGGTCGCGCCAACGTTTATGAGGTTTTTCTCGTGATTATCTTTGAGGTTGTAGCCTGTTTTTATATATCTAGACAGCGTTAGTATATATTTATTTTGAAACAGTTATGGTATAATTTACAGATATGGAGCCCAGGCAAGAAGGACTAACTAGAGGGGTTGAGCAAGCACCGCCGCGACACGTTGAATATAGTGTCGTAAACTCGTTAGAGAGGCCAAAAGATAATCCAGAGGTGGGCGCTCAGGGTAGGCCAGAGGTCGGTGAAGTTCAGGCTGAGGCTGCACAGATTGCTATGCCGGCGTTGCCTACGCCAGTTGTTCCGTCGACCAATACTACTCAAGGTACAGCTACTGATGATGTGCCTATAGTGGCAAACGATGATGATTTGATTGAGAAGGAGTGGGTCGATAAAGCAAAGAAAATTATTGCGGAGACGAAAGATGATCCATATCGTCGCGAGAGGGAAGTCAGTAAACTTCAAATTGAGTATATTCGACGTCGGTATGGTCGTGAGATAGGTGACTCTGGAGACTAGTATGGGTGGGGTGAGTGCATTTATTACGTTATTTATCGTAACAGCTCTTATTGTGGGTGGAACGACGGTTATTTTTATTTTTTACCGTAGGACGCTACGTGAGGCGAAGAACTATGAACGCGGACTAAAAATGGTGCCTATCCTAATTCACCTTCCTCCGGCTAGCGAGGATATTGCGGACGAAAATCGTGACAAGCGAGACCTTACTGAGGAGGTATTGTCTCAGGCGCAAGTAATGTACAACATTATTGCAAGCACTGCCACAAAGGGATTTAAGAGTAAGATATATGGACAGAGGCACTTGTCATTTGAGATTGTTGCTCGTGATGGATTGATATATTACTATGCGGTCGTGCCAACAGTTTTAACTGATGTGGTTCGACAAGCTATCGCGGCTGCTTATCCTGCAGCTCGGCTTGAGGAAGTTACTGAGCATACGGTATTTAGTCGTGTTGGTAAGACAAGTGGCACAATAGGTGGTGAATTTACGCTGAAGAAAAGCTTCTCTTATCCAATTGCCACATACCTAGAGTCAAAGCGCGATGCCTCTAGGGCTCTTCTGAATGCTATATCTGCCGCTGGTCGAGAAGATGGTGTGGGTCTGCAGATACTTATACGACCAGCTAGTGAGGGTTGGACTAAGTCTTCGCTTAATCTTGCTGATAAGATTACTAAAGATAAAGGGGTAAAAAAAACAGGGGTGTTCTCTGGCATGGTCTCTCCGAGGGAAATAATGGAGGCGCTTTGGAAGCCGCCAGAAGAAGACGAGAAAAAGGCCGACGAAAAGCAGTTGAACGCTGTCGAGCAGTCTACTATTGAGGCTATTCAGGAAAAAACTAGATACCCAGGGTACGAGGTGCTCGTACGTGTTGTGGTTTCCTCGAATACTGCTGCTCGCTCTCAGGCTCTTCTAAAAAATATCGTAGCTGCTTTTGCTCTATTTGACTCACCTACGTACAATGGTTTCAGGTTTAATCTTTCAAAAAATATAGAGGAACTGGCGTCTTCTTATATATTCCGTTTTTTCCCTCAGCAGATTAATCAGAATATCTTAAACAGTGTTGAGCTTGCTACGATATTCCATTTGCCTGATCAGAACAGCATTCCTACGTCTCAGGTTAAGAGGCAGATGAGTAAGCAGGTTGATGGTCCGACGCAGGTTATGGATGAGGGTCTATTGCTCGGCTATAACGAGTTTCGAGGGGTAAAGAAGCCAATTAGACTTGGAATTAAAGATCGACGACGACACGTGCATATTATTGGTCAGACGGGTGTCGGGAAGTCTGTTTTGCAGGAGAATCTCGCTTATCAGGATATGATGGATGGTCGCGGATTTGCTTTTGTCGATCCGCATGGTGACTCTGTAGAGGCGTTGCTATCCAAGATACCTAAAGAGCGTGTTGAGGATGTGGTGTACTTTAATCCAAGCGATATGAGTAACCCAATTGGGCTCAATATGTTTGAGTTTGATCATCCGGACCAGAAAGACTTTCTTATTCAGGAGGCGATTAGTATGCTTTATGGTCTCTATGATCCGGGCCACACGGGGATAGTTGGCCCGCGTTTGGAGCATATTTTCCGTAACTGTGCACTACTCCTTATGAGTGACCCTAAGGGTGGGACGTTTGTTGACATTCCAAAGTTGCTGGTAGACGAAGAGTTTATGAAAAGCAAACTAAAATATGTGACTGATCGGCAGGTTCTTGATTTTTGGACTAAAGAGTTTCCGGCAAGTCAACGCTCCAGTGAAGCTGGCGAAGTCATTAGCTGGGTTAGCGCTAAGTTTGGTCCGTTCGTCAACAACGATACCATGCGAAATATTATAGGTCAGCAAAAAAGCGGGATTAATCTTGCTGATGTTATGAATAACAACAAGATTTTACTTGTGAATCTTTCAAAAGGTAAGATGGGCGACCTTAACTCTAAGCTGCTTGGTATCATATTTGTGATGAAGTTTCAGGCTGCGGCAATGGCTAGGGCTAATATGCCAGAAGAGGAAAGAAAAGACTTCACGCTATACGTTGATGAGTTTCAGAATTTTGCCACCGACAGCTTTGAGACGATTCTGTCGGAGGCTCGTAAATATCGACTGAGTCTTGTCCTCGGAAATCAGTTCATGACTCAGTTAAAGGAAGAGTTGAGGGAGGCTATCATTGGTAACGTAGGTACTACTATTACGGGCCGAATTGGTATCACCGATGCAGAGATTATGGTAAAGCGTTATACTCCAGTTTTTGATGCCGAGGATCTGACTAAACTGCCTAATTATGAGTCGGTTGTGGTTGCGCAGATTGAGGGTGTGCCCTCGGCGCCATTTAGTATGAGTTGGATTCCTCCTATGGGGCAATCTAATCAGCAGCTTAGTGATGCCCTGAAGCGCTTGTCTGCGGCCAAATACGGTCGTCCCCGTAGTCAGGTAGAGCAGGAGATAGCCCAGCGTCTCTCATTAGGGGAAGCCGCATCTGGATCTCGCACCCCTTGGCGATCTGCGGCTAACTCTTCGGGTTCATCTTTTCTCGATGAATGGTTAGCAAAGCGAAAGCGGATGACAGGTGGGGTCGGTGTGTCGACGACATCTACAGGCCTTCAGCAGGCTGGGTCGGGTGTCGCGAGCGGGCGGCAGCCCGTGGCGCCAGTACAGGCTCAGGCGATGACTCCTGGTCAGAGCGGAGTACCTCACCAGCATGCAAATGTTTCGGCGCAGGCTTCGCCTGATACCGCCATACCATCGTCTTCTTCTGTCGGCACAAAGCGCCCAACCATGTATAGCCCACAGCCGTCTCTCCAGGAGGAGATGGAGAAGGAGCTTAGGGAGGACTCTAATAAGCTAACTCTTCGAGGGCAGGGATCTAGTGATGAGGTGTCGATAAAACTGCACTAGATGTGCGTTTTTTGTCTGCTGAACAAACGGGATATTACTTGCTCTTTCCGAAAATAAGAGCCCTAAAGTAGTCAAATACTAGGCCCAATATCCATCCAGCGGCAAAAGAAGCGATCGTCTCACCGCCAGAAAGGGCGTAACCATAGTACCGAGCGATTAGGTAGATGACCAAGGTGAATAGAAAGGCGAATACTGATCCAGAGAGTATGGCGTTTGGACGTGCGACCGTACCTCCAACTACGTCGCTTATTTTTTCTACCGTAGGGTTATGAATAACCTTGCTGAAAGCACGGCTCGGCGCTGACATGTGTGAGCGTACCTCGTCCATAGTTGCGTTGAAACTCGCATTCCGTTCGCGCTTTGATACAGGACCTAGTTTTTTCCTAGGAGAGGTTTCTCTCGAATTATCTATTTTATATGGCTTCTCTTTGCTGGTGGCTTGTTCGAGGGCTTCATTGCGTACGTTGTCGATATTTTCTTTTTTTTCAATAGTTTTCTCTCGCTCGTTTGCGAGCTCCTTGTAGCGCTCATTGGCGATCTCCCTTAGCCCTTCTTGGTCAAAGGATTGTTCGTGATTGCTGAATGCATCTTTCTCTTTACTCATGACCACCCCTTAATATTTATATTGTACCTGCGTTGAAATCGCGACGAATGAGCCGGACTTCTTTTTTCATCTGGCGCGAGCGTGCGTAGAAGTAGGCGACTATTGCTAGTGTTGCGCCTGCAAAAATCATATTCTCAGTTGGTCCAGTATGCGGGAGTTCTGAGACGGTACGTTCAACGAACCGTTTTTGAACAGGGCAATCTACGTTGATTGACACCGTATTACCAAATACATTATCCATGCGACAGTCGTATGATCTACCATCGCTTACGTTGGTGCCCATGGCAGGTATAGGGTTTGCCATTTGTATGGTAAACATACGAGTTTGTGACTTACCTGGCTCTAGCTTGAATGATGGCCATGTTAAAGTTTTTTTATCAGCATTGTAGGTGCCTCCGCCAGTTTCAGTTACGCTTGCGTAGTCTGTAATATCTGAGAGATCTTCGACAATATCTACGTTGGCAGGTGCCTTACCGCGGTTTACAACCTCTAGAGTGTACATAATCTTGTCTGAGGCTTTGGCGGTTGTCGTTGAGGCGTTGACGTTGCCCTGGGTAATATTTACCGCTGTTTTGGTCTGTACAACACTTGCTGAACATTTTTCATCCTTTATCCATAGGGTCGGATCGCCTGGACAAGGCTGACACTCTGGACTATCTTTTGTGAGCTTTGGATTTTGTGGACACATCTCTGGGGCGGGGACGTTGAATGTTTTTACGCAGTTGCTGTCTGTCTTGTCACCGAGCGATGTTTTCACAGTCAGCTCTACGGTATAGGACCCCTGTGCCTTGGTGGTATATGTATATGAGTCAGTAGTTTTGTTTGATTTTATCGTTTCCGTCTTGACTACAACGCCATCTTTCTTGATAGTGTATACATATCCTGTAACTGTCGCGCCATTGGCCACACTACTAGTGGCGGACATTTGATAGTTGTCCAGTAGCTTTGTGATCTTTAGGCTTTCGCACTTTGCGACAGGGTCTGGTTTACATCTAGGGTCGTCTGCCCTTAGATGTCCTTTGCCCGGTACGGTGCACATCTTTGGAGGTGTCGTGCAGTTCGGGTATGTCCCTATAGTTCCAGGAGGGCACACCTTTGGGGGAGGAAGCCTCTTGAGTAGTAGGTTGCCGCATACGGCCATAATGGCGAACTCGCCAGCGTTAGCGGAATAACCCCTTAAGCCCGCATACCAGCTATTTCCGCCCCAGGCTGAGAGAGGTCCATGGTAGTACGAAGTACCATTTACTGTAACTGAACCATCGCGCTGCTTGCTTGATTGTCGGCCAAAGCTAATGGGCCAGTCTGAACCTTTGATCTGATAACTGCTGTTGTATCCCCTCCAGGTACCTGCGGCCAGCTCCGAGCGTGTGATACCAAAGTAGCTCATGAAGCTACGGAAATCTTGGCGATTATTGTCCCACGCGGATAAGATACACTCTTTTGTTGCACAGCCACCATAAAGTATATTGTTGGGGCTTGCGGCGTTTGCCGACTCGGGTGGTGAAAATACGGCAAATGATTGCACTACCAGGGCTAGTGCTGTAAAAATAAGACCGATACGACGAGTTGCCTCTTCTTTTCGGAGGCGTTTCGCGTAGAACCCAAGCTGTCCAACGAGAGCGGGGCTAAACGCGAGGTTTGATACGAGTTTTCTAAACATAGAGCTACTTATTTTTGTTTAATTTTATACCTCTCAGTTGGCATTTTAGCATAAGAATTATGTTCACTGCAACAGGTTGAATGAACAATTTTTTTTATGGTATAATGGCTACATTCTTAATAAAAAGCTGAACTATTTACCGAAATGAGGGGACAATGGCTAAACACAAAGACGACAGCTCTTATGATGGCTCACAAATCCAGGTCCTAGAGGGGCTTGATCCTGTTCGTAAACGCCCGGGAATGTATATTGGGAGTACTGGATATGAAGGCGTTCATCATCTTATTAAGGAGATTGCCGACAACTCGGTTGACGAGGCAATTGCAGGACATGGCACGCGAGTTGATATTCGTATTCTTGAGGATGGAGGTCTTGAGGTAACTGATGATGGACGGGGTATCCCTGTTGATAAGCATCCAAAAACAGGCTTGAGCACACTAGAGACGGTGCTTACTGTCCTTCATGCCGGCGGTAAGTTTGGTGGAGGGGGATACAAGGTCTCATCCGGATTGCACGGTGTCGGTTCAAGTGTTGTCAACGCTCTCTCTGCACGTATGATCGCTGAGGTTGTAAAAAATGGCGAGCTGTACCGAGTGGAATTTGAGCGAGGGAAGACGTCGGTACCGTTCAGAAAAGTAGGCAAGACAGATCGTAGTCGTGGTACGCGGATTACTTTTTACCCAGATCCGGAAATATTTAAAGAAACTGTCACGTTTGATTATAAATGGGTTGTTAGTTACCTTCGTCATCAGGCATATCTGACTAAGGGGTTGTATGGTACGGTATACGACGAGCGAACAAAAGAGCGCCAGGCCTTTTATTTTGAGGGGGGCATTAAAAGCTATGTAAAAAATCTCAATGTAGGAAAAGAGACCTTAGGTGATGAGGTGTTCTATGTCGAGAAGCGGGTCGATGACTCTATGGTAGAGGTCGCTATCCAATACAACGACTCATACATAGAAACGGTACGACCGTTCGCCAATAACGTGCTGACACCAGATGGGGGGACTCATCTGGTAGGGTTTCGTGCTGCTCTTACCAGAGCTATTAATGATTACGCACGAAAGAATAGTCTCCTAAAGGAGAAAGAAGATAACTTAAGTGGTGATGATATTCGCGAGGGGCTCACTGCCGTAATCCTTGTTAAACTTCCAGATCCACAATTTGAAGGTCAAACCAAGAATAAACTAGGCAATCCTGAGGTGCGTCGATATGTCGAACAGGTAATGAATGAGTATTTTGCGTACTTTCTCGACGAAAATCCTGCTACAGCGAAAAAGATCGTTGGTAAGGCGCTTCTTGCTGCGCGTGCTCGCAAAGCTGCTCGTGCGGCTCGAGATAGTGTTATTCGGAAGGGTGTATTGGACGGGGCAAGCCTTCCGGGTAAGCTAGCTGATTGCTCGAGCAAGAATCCCGCTGAATGTGAGCTATATATCGTGGAGGGTGACTCGGCTGGTGGGTCTGCAAAGAGCGGCCGCGATAGTAAGACTCAAGCAATTCTTCCGTTAAGAGGTAAGGTTCTTAACACGGAGAGGGCGCGCCTCGACCGAATGCTGGCTAATAATGAAATCGTTAGCCTAATCAAGGGTATGGGCGTCGGCATTGGGGATCAGTTTGATATCAATGGTCTTCGCTATGACAGGATTATTATCATGACTGATGCCGATGTTGATGGAAGCCATATCGCAACGCTTTTGATGACATTCTTTTTCCGCTACATGAAAGAGGTTGTCGAGGGGGGTCATATCTACCTTGCAAAACCGCCTCTATTTCTCATAAAGATGGGCGGTAATAAGCGTGAGTATGCTTATAACGAAGAGGAACTGGATAATAAGTTGCGAGCAATGATCGAAGAGCGAAAGGCTCGCGGGGCTAGTGTTGACGAGAGTGAGTCGCTAGTGAAGCAGGCCGGGCTAAATGATTCATCTCTACAGCGATACAAGGGTCTTGGTGAGATGGACGCTAGCCAGCTTTGGGACACTACTATGAATCCAGAGAATCGTGTGCTTGTCCAGGTGAAGATTGAAGACGCCGAGCGTGCGGATGCGATATTTACAAAATTAATGGGCGACGAAGTTAGCCTGCGTAAAAGCTTTATTCAAACTCGTGCAAAAGATGTTAGCCTAGAGGAGTTAGATGTCTAATATGGATGACGAAAAAGTAAATACACCCCTAGAGGGCGAAGTAGTTGAGCCGGAGCAAACACATTCAAAAGTTCTTGAGCATCGTACGGTGGAAGATGTTATGGAAGACAGCTTCCTTCGATATTCGATGAGTGTAATCATTGATCGCGCTCTTCCAGATGTTCGTGATGGAATGAAGCCTGTGCACAGACGAATTCTTTATACAATGGGTGAGCAAGGACTAAGGCCGGGCGGAAGGTTTGCAAAGTCGGCTCGTATTGCAGGTGATGTTATGGGTAAGTATCACCCTCACGGTGATTCGAGTATTTACGACTCCATGGTTCGCCTTGCCCAGGACTGGGTGATGAGGTATCCGCTAGTTCAGGGGCAGGGAAACTTCGGATCTATGGATGGTGATCCTGCGGCGGCGAGCCGATACACGGAGGCCCGATTGGGTCGTGCTGGAAATGAGTTATTGACTGATCTCGACAAAGAGACGGTTGATTTTCGTGATAACTACGATGGTTCCGAGCAAGAGCCGGTAGTTCTTCCTGCCAAACTTCCCAACCTGCTCCTCAACGGACAGGTAGGTATCGCGGTTGGTATGGCAACAAGCATACCGACACATAACCTTGGCGAGCTTGTTGATGCAACGGTTGAGCTGATTGATAATCCTGACGCAACCGTTGATGACCTTCTCAGGTATGTTAAAGGCCCAGATTTTCCAACTGGCGCCGTTGTCTACGGCGGTGATCCTATGAGGCAGGCCTATATGACAGGTAGAGGGAGTGTCACAATTCGTGCTGTTGCGACGATTGAAGAGGCTAAAAAAGGCCGTCATCAGATCGTTGTAACTGAGATGCCGTACGCGGTTAATAAAGCTAACCTAATTGAAAAAATCGCCGATCTTGTTAAGGATAAGAAGCTGACAACAATTAGCGACCTGCGTGATGAGAGCGCTCGTGGAAACGTGCGAGTTGTTATTGAACTCAAAAAGGACGCTTATCCAAAGAAGGTGCTTAATCAGCTGTACAAGCTTACGGCCCTTCAGACAACGTTCCACTATAATATGCTTGCGCTGATTGACGGTATTCAGCCTCGAATACTGGGCCTGCATGATATTTTGAGCGAGTTTATCAAGCACCGTCAGCAGGTTGTCCGTCGACGAACAGAGTATGAGTTGCGCAAAGCAAAGGAGCGGGCGCATATTCTCGAGGGATATAAGATCGCACTTGATCACATAGATGAAGTGATTAAGACTATTCGTGCAAGCAAGACCCAAGATGAGGCTGAAGCGGCACTTATAGAGAAGTTTGCCTTGAGTGAGATTCAGGCAAAAGCTATTTTGGCGATGCAACTCCGTCGTTTGACTGGCTTAGAGCGTGAGGCTATAGAAAATGAGCTGAATGAGCTTCGCGCACTCATCAGTAAGCTAGAAGCCATCCTTGCTGATGAAAAAGAGATTTTGGCAATTATCAAAACTGAACTTCTCGAGATGAAAGAGAAATACGGCGATGAGCGTAGGACCAAGATTATTAATCACGAGCTTGGCAAGTTTAGCGATGAAGAGCTTATCCCAGAAGAAGATACCGTTGTTCTTTTAACTACAGAAAACTATATCAAGCGTACACTGCTCACTGACTATCGTCGCCAGAACCGAGGGGGTAAGGGCAAACGAGGGATGACAACCAAGGAGGAGGATGTTATTGATCAAATCGTGCCTGCCAACACACACGACTGGTTGTTATTCTTTACTAATAAGGGACGAGTGTTCAGGCTCAAGGCTTATGAAGTGCCCGCTGCAAGTCTTGCGGCTAAGGGTGTGGCAGCTGTAAATCTGCTCCAGCTGCAGCCCGAGGAGAAGATCACGTCAATCATTGGTCTCGGCAAGGATGCAAAGGATGACGGATATCTATTCATGGCTACGATCAAGGGAACGGTCAAAAAGACGCCTCTAAAAGATTACGCCAATATTCGAACTAACGGGTTAATTACGATTAATCTAGATTCAGGTGATGAGCTACGTTGGATAAAGCAGACAACTGGTGATAATGATGTTATTATATCAACATCTGCTGGACAGGCTGTTAGGTTTAACGAGCAAGAGTGTCGACCGATGGGGCGAGCGGCGCGTGGTGTACGTGGTGTACGTCTACGTCCAAATGATTCGGTAGTGGGTATGGATGTTGTGAATGATGATGAGCAGACCCTGCTTGTTATCAGTGAGAAGGGTTTTGGAAAAAAGACAAAGGTCGCAAACTTTCCGAGTCATAAGCGTGGAGGTGTGGGCATAAAAGCCGCAGTGGTCACCACAAAAACTGGTCCTATTATCTCAGTCCAGACGATAGATCCGTCTATGGCAGAAGCGATTCTTGTTTCAAAAAATGGACAGACTATTCGACTTGGGCTGGATGACATTAAGCTTTTGGGACGGACGACTCAAGGGGTAACTATAATGAGATTGTCGGATGGAGACGCTGTGTCTTCGATTGGCCTCATGGAGGCGTCAAATAGGAGCGAAGATACGACTTCAGTAGAAGGGGGTAAGTAGAGGTATATGAATTTGTCGCCATATCTTATAACGATTGCGGCAAGCTGGGTGGTTGCACAGGGTGCAAAGTATCTCATCATTGCCATAAAAGATCGTAGCTTTAGCGGATTTCGACACCTATATTTGTCGGGCAATATGCCAAGCGCGCATAGTGCAACGGTTGTGTCTATGGCGACTATAATAGGCCTAACTGAGGGTCTAGACTCAGCGCTCTTCGGGCTTTCTCTGATGATGGCTGGTGTAGTTATGTATGACGCGATCATGGTGCGAAGATCTGTAGGCGAGCAGGGGATTGCGATTCAGGAGTTGATAAAAGCTACGAAAAATAGTGGCAGGGTGGTAATTCCCCGGTCTGCCAAGGGGCACACCCCTCTCGAAGTGTTGGTTGGGGCGGTTATTGGCATTGTCATTGGCTATGTTGTTTTTATCACTACTAAATGTTAAAAAAATAGTGTTGACGATATCTATCATTTCAGATACAATGGTCGATAGTCTGGTTGCGAGATAGGTAGAGAAACAGATTGAGCAGTTAGATTTTTTGTGTAATTTAACAATTTGGTTGTGCAATAATCATCGTCAGTCTTTTTGAGTAGGCGTTCGCTAAAAAGCGAACACTTTATGGTGCTTAATTACTATCATTTTTGATGTAGTTAATGCCATATTTTTATGGAGAGTTTGATCCTGGCTCAGGATGAACGCTGGCGGCGTGCCTAACAC